>Ga0114970_10000919_pt1 | contig 22265 bp, 16 predicted proteins | sample M_140205_XF_Meta_FD_87030 | JGI IMG/M metagenome (GOLD analysis project Ga0114970, IMG submission 87030) | Freshwater microbial communities from Lake Montjoie, Canada to study carbon cycling - M_140205_XF_MetaG | ecosystem: Environmental > Aquatic > Freshwater > Lake | place: Lake Montjoie...
CTGAGTTAATTTTAAAGCTTCTGCAGCTGCTAAAGCTTCTGCAGCTGCTACAGCTTCTGCAGCTTTAATCTTAATGTTTTCAGTTTCAACTATTGCATTAGCATACGCTCTAACATCAATGAGTGGTTTAGTAGGTATAATACCAGCAGCAGGTACAGCGTCAGCAGCAGGTACAACACCAGCAGCAGGTATAACGCCAGCAGCAGGTACAACGCCAGTTGATGTACCTACTGCAAGAGATTCTACTACTTTTTTTGCGGTCGCCTCTACAGCTTTAGTATTCTTTTCAGTAGATTCTTTGGTCGCCTCTACAGCTTTAGTATTCTTTTCAGTAGATTCTGCGGCGCTCGCCACAACTTCAGTGTTTTTATCCGTAGATTCTTTGGTCGCCTCTACAGCTTTAGTATTCTTTTCAGTAGATTGTGCAGCGCCCGCTACCGCTTTAGTATTTTTGTCAGCCGTTTTCGTAGCATCAATTGCTTGTTTTTTAGTCTCATCCGCTTGCTTTTTAGTCTCATCCGCTTGCTTTTTATCGACTTCAACTTTCTTTTCGGCCAATTCCGCAGTTTTTTCAGTCGCTTTTGTTAATTTCGCTTGCGCTTCCATCTCCGCTTTATTGGGAAGAGGTGGTGCGGGTGTAGCAACAACAGGCTTAGATGTTGGTGGATTAGGCGCACCTACTCCTTGTTCTACTGGTTGAGATGGGTCTGGTGGAGGATTAGGTGGCATTATAGAATAAGTTTTTAATATGGTTGTTTATCATAATTATCACTTGTTTCTTTGTAGCTCAGCATTTTCTTTATCTTCTTTTAATTGATTCACAAGCAACCCAATATAAATTTGCCGTTCCCAAGGCAGTAAGTTTTCAATATCTGATAACGAGTATTTGTGATGGTGCATCATCATGAAATTAGTTTGTAACATATTAGATAAAGAGTCATGCCCCATCAAGATGTAAAAAAATCTTGAGTCCCTCGCAACATAACAGTTTCTTGTTGACCTGTTTTAGGACAAACAAAAGAAACTTTCTTTCCAATAAAAGGCATGGTATTAAAATATAGAACCATTTCTTGCAATACCTTTTGCGGAGTATTTTCGATGAATTCGATTAGTTCTTCTTTTTTATAATCTTTTGCGTCATATGATTGTTTTTCGTCGTAAATTGTGTCTATGCAGGTACACGCCATTTTGATAAAATCTTCACTGTTCGCTTCTCTATTTTCTAGACCCGACAATGCGGATACACTAGAAAAGGTTGGAGGTTTCATAATAATACCCATAGTTTCTGATATTTTAATTTTATTTGTATGATTTTCTGTTTTTTGTACTTCCACCTCATTTAAGTTCACAGAAATAGGAACATAAACTCCCGCAGAAGATTTTACTTTTAAATCCACAGTTTCACCAACACTTCTTGCTCTAAGATTAATAAAGATATATTCAATATCGTAAGTGGGAAACTCGTCCACATTAATTTTTTCAAAGGTGCAATTAAGAATAATCTGTCTCATTGTTTTAACAATTTGATCAGGGTCTTTAGTTTCGTTGGCAAGCATTAATAGTTTTTCTTCTTTAACTAAAAACGGGCGATACTCAACTTTCTTACCGTTGGACGGCAAAGTAAGAGTATAGATCGGTGTGGCAAGTGTTGGTAGACTCATAATATTCCTCTTTCTATCCTATTTATGCTCACTTATTATGCTTGAAACATAGCAGCAGTATTGATTGCAAAATTAGCGGCTTTGTTTATCTTCCATGCATTGTTATTTAGATCCACAGGAACAAACAAAGAATCTACCTGATCTTGATATGCGGCAAGAATAGAAGGATCTTCTAAAACAGTTGTCATTTCTCTAAACATAAGTTTTACAGTCATTGTTAAGGGAACATCAACTGTTGCAGCATTTTGTGAAAACGCAACGCTTTTTGGATAAACTTGTGTAAGTCTAGCTCCATAAAATTTTCCAGTGTAAATTCCAGAAATTGCTTCGTTATAATTTTTAACATAGTTTGGTATAATATACACTAATAAATTATTATTTTTTGCATAATTTGAATAGTAAGAAACTTCTCTTGTTGCAGTATCAATAATACCTTTTTGCCAGGTAGAAAATAATAGATATTCGTACATATCAGCAGACAGATTAAAAACCAAATCCATAGAATCGGAAAAAGCAACATTGTAGGGGATAGTTTGCTTTGGGCCCATTATAACTCTGTCTAGTGTGTCTATGGTTTTTTCTGGTACAGTTAGACTTTGGCAATTCTGAGACAAAACAAGATTGCGTAGAGGGAAATTAGAATCTCCCCATACTCCTTGTGTATCACCAATTTCAAAAAATATACCAAAACGGTTCGCCTTCATGAGACCGATTTTTCTCATTTGCGATAGGTATTGTGATATAAAAGTCGATTTTGTTTGTTGGTTTGAATTGCCAAAAATAGAACCAAGGAAACTTTTTGCAGAATCTGCAGCGTTCGATATTCCAGTCTCTACCGCGTCTCCAACACTCTTACCTATATCGTCGATAAATCCTGGCATGGTTGTTCTCTTTCGTAATCAGAATTGCTCTATATTATATATGATAATTTTTTATAAATAGGGTAAAGGCAGCGAATATGAGAAACTACAAATCGCATAAAGGGTTGTATTCCCCCACCAAACCAAGCAAATACACAGGTAACGCAAATATGTGTGTATACCGATCCCTTTGGGAGCGTAGGTTTATGCAGTTTTGCGATATGAGTGAGAGTGTATTGAAGTGGTCATCGGAAGAGGTGGTAGTGCCATATCGTTCCCCTATTGATAACAGAATTCACAGGTACTTTGTGGACTTTTGTGTAACAGCAAAAACCGAAACAGGCGAAGAGACCATGCTGATAGAAATAAAACCTAAAGCACAAACCAAAAAACCCACAGTGTCCGAGAAAAAGGTTACCACAAGCAAAATGAGAGAGATAAAGAACTGGGCAATTAATTCTGCAAAGTGGGAAGCAGCAACAGAATACTGCAAAGATAGGGGCTGGTCTTTCAAGATACTCACAGAGGACGATCTGTTTTCCAACCTTAAAAAGAAAAAGGCGGTTTAATGGCCACAAACAACACAGGAAAATCTTTCTCAGGAAAGCGTCTTGATCTTAATTCGGATGCGGCAACCGAATGGATTCGTGACAAAATGCAAAAGATGGCTCATGTGGGACAAGCACCCATTACAAAAGCAAAAAAGTCACCCTCATTAATACGGCCAGGTAGAATTTACTTTTTCGGTTACAACCCAAAGCACAGACTCACCATGCCGTTTTACGATCAATTTCCCCTTGTTCTTGTTTTAAACCTGCAAAGTAAAGGATTTTTAGGCTTAAATATGCACTATCTTCCACTAAACAGCAGAGCAGTGTTCTTAAACGCAATTGTAAAATTTGCATCCTCTCCTGTTTACCAGAAAGAAACTGACGCCAAGATACTTTTAGAATACCCTAAAATGATTTCACAATTTGAAAAATATGCAGTTCCTTGTGTTAAGTCGTATCTGTACGGAGGAGTAACTGGAGGAGTTGTACAGATACACCCAGCTGATTGGAAAACAACCATACTTATGCCGTTGGATCGTTTTGCCAAAATGAATAGGGAACAAGTGTGGAAAGAAGTGAAATTCAAATAATCATTTATAAAAACTTTCCTACATATATGTAACAAGTTTTATCGACAATTACAGGAAATTTATGGCAGCATTTCAAGCTCAACAACCAGAAAGAGGAACAGAAGGATTTGATTCTATAGAGTCCTTGCCCGCCTTATCTTCTGGTTCACAAATTTTTAGATACCCACAAACATTGGGTCAAGCAGCAGAGTATCGTAGTTATATGGGGTTTGATATATTTGATTCAGCAGGACACTCACTTGACACAAACCAGATATCCAATCAAGGAAAAGTAGCACCAGCTGCAGAAGAGGGTGGGTTTTTCTCTAGTATGGGTAGCGCACTCAGTACAGGTTATAATTGGGTAACCACTACTGCAAAAGATCTACAAATAGGGGAGCAGTTTGCTTCAATGCAAGCTAATATAACAACAAACACAAACGGTGCAGGAGCTCAGATGAACACCGCAACTGGAAGTGGGTATACACAGGAACGGACAGGGCTTGGTGTAACAAACAAAAAAATGCCAGAATCAATTTATCTGTATATGCCTTCCAATATCATCACTAATTATGGTGCGACATATACCGACACCGATTTTAGTGGTTATGTAGGAGCAATGGATGCTATTTCAGGATTAGGCCAACTGGCAACAGGAGAGGGAACAGAAGGAATAAAATCTGGTATTCTAAAAACAGCAGCCCGAGGGTATATGGAAAAAGGTTCGGCAATGATGAAGGATGCAGGAGTTGGTAAATTTACTGGAGGAGATGTTGATGTTAAAGCGGTCGCGGAAGCGTCTACAAGAAATGTTGCAAATCCCATGATGATTAATATGTTTAAATCTGTATCAAGACGAACATTTGAATTCTCTTATAGCTTTATGCCGATAAGTCCAGAAGAAACAGATCAAATATATAATATTATTAAAATTTTTAAAAAATACTCAATGCCAAAAAGAACAGATGGAGGAAGGTTTGTAGATTTTCCTGCGGAATTCTTAATAAGTTTTTACTATAATGGAAATATAAACACATATCTTCCTAAAATTTTTAAATGTGCATGTACAAGTGTAGATGTTACATATGGAGGTGAGGCAGGCCCCTTTGTTGTATTTAAAACTCCAGGCGATAAAGGATCTCCTCCTGTGTCGTTAAAGTTAGCATTAAAATTCACAGAAACTCAAATTCTTACTCGTGAAGAGATTGAGGCGGGTTACTGATGTCTTATTTTTCCCACTTTCCTGTTCTTGGTTACGGTGTAGATTCCACATCTGGAAAAATAATAACAGCGAAAAATATAATACTAAGAGCAAAGTTTTCCGACTACGCCAAAAAACACTCTTCAAATATGGTTTCTTATAAGATAAAAGATGAAGATAGACCAGATACTATTGCTTATAAATTATACGGTCAAAGTTCTTTGCATTGGGTCGTGCTGCTATTCGCCGATATTATGAATCCGTATTATCAGTGGCCACTAAAACAAAACGAACTAGAAATTATTCTTTCAAAAAAATATAACAGCACAACACTCTATATTGATCCTGATATAACAAACGCAACAGAAAAACACAATCTACAAGTTCCATTTTTAGAAAAAGGCGATACTGTAGAACAAACATCCACAATAACAGGGCAAGTTATAACTACAGGAAAGGTAGAATATTACGAACCTGCATTAACAAAATTAGTTATTGGAGGCGTAACAGGAGAGGGGTTTACAAAAAATAAATGTAAACCAGGAGACGCAACAACAAATCAAATAACTACTACTAATAAATCAGGAGACACCTTATATCTTGTGGCAAACAAGGTAGAACCAACACTATATTCAATTCATCATATGCAAGACGAGGAAGGTAATTGGATTGATCCAACAGTAAAACCAGTGCAAGGATCTAGTTTGTCCCGAATAGAATACTTTACAAAGGGTGACGAGGAAACTATTCTTTCAGCACTCGCAATAAAAACTGTACAAGATTGGGAGTATGAAGAGAACGAAAAGAAAAGACAAATTTCATTACTTAAACCCGTTTTCTTAAATGAAATTCTCAAACAATACTCTAAATTGTTTAGAAACAAGTTAGGAATTTAAATATGGCAGTAATTTCAGAATCATCACAAGGAGTATCTGTTTATTCCTTGATGAAATCCGGAGATATTATTGTTGATGAAATCATCATAACTTCATGTAATGGATTTAAATTCAGTCTACGCGTTGCTATGCAACAGATAATTATATACGAGGACATATATAATAATTCTTTGTCTGGTTCTATAATTATTGTAGACGGTTTGAATTTGGCAAAACATTTACCTATAATTGGTAATGAAGATTTAACTGTTACTTTTTACACTCCTGGACAACCAAATCAAGCATTAAACAAAATAGAATTGAATTTGAAAATATATCAAATATCGCAAAGAGAAAAAGCAGGTACTGAAAACCAAATATTAATGACTTTGCAGTTTGTTTCCAAAGAATTTTTCAACAACAATACAGTAAAATTTTCTCAATCTTATACGAATATGACATACGGTCATATGGTAAATGAAATATTTAAAACTTATTTTTTAGATCAGACTAGTCCCACATTAGAAACGGATAAGATCAACTTATTTCTGCACCAAACTTTCGGCAAAAAATCTCTAGTTGTTCCTTTTTGGAGTCCCTTGTACACAATTAACTGGATATCAAACCGATCCTATATGATAGGATCGAGTGGAGAACGACTAGCAGATTTTATGTTTTATCAAACAATAGACGGTAAATATAATTTTTATCCTATGTCATACTTAAAGACAAAGGATAGTGTTGCAACATATCGGCATGTTCCTAGTGATTCAAGTGAGGGTGTTAAACTTATGGACAATGCAACAAATTTTATCATTGTAGACTCTGGTGATAAAATGAAGGATGTGGGATCAGGTACTTTTGCTTCGTCACTAACGACTATAGATGTAACAAAAAAACAAATAGAAAATTCTGTATTTAACTATAAAAAATCTTTTAATAACTTAGCTCATGTTGCCAAGCACCCACTCATACCCGCCATCCAAGATAAATTTTCAGACAAATCCATGTCTTATAGAAAAATTCAACCAAAACATTCATACCGATATGATAAAGTTAAAGATATAGATAATTATGATGAGTATATACTCTATCGACAGAGTTTAATGAATCAATTAAATTCTATCACTATTCGTATTGATGCCCCTGGTGATTCTAGAAGAAGAGTTGGAGATATTGTAGAATTTGAGATGACTTCTACTGAAGATGTTTCCAAGAAAATAGAAAAAACCGATCCGTATATTTCAGGTAGATATATGGTCACGAAAATAGCTCACTATCTAAGAACAGAGGAATATATTATGGTTATGACTCTAAGCAAAGATTCGTATGATAATCCTATCGCTGATGTGAAAGAAGGAACTTTGGAGGCTTCATCAAATGGGTGATCAAATAATACACGATCAAATGGGTAAGAATGGATTCGTATGGTTTCATGCTGTTGTAGAGGACATACAAGATCCTCTTTATCTGGGTAGAGTTCGGGTTCGTTGTGCCGAGTTTCATACCAAAAATAAATTATTAGTACCAACAGAATCTTTACCTTGGGCATCGGTGCTTCAACCAATAACAAGCGCAGCGATAAGTGGAATAGGAAGATCACCCACAGGATTGTTACAAGGTTCTTGGGTTGTTGGATTTTTCCGAGACGGATCAAATTGCCAAGACCCTATTATTATTGGAAGTTTTGGGGGTATACCTCAACCACATCCTATATCGCATAAAATGATAGAAATTACAGAAGGGTTTTATGATCCCAATGGACAGTATCCAAAATCGGGATTTACAGGCGAAGCAGACACAAATCGTCTTGCCATAGGGTTAACAAACGCATACGAAAAAACTATTGTTAAGATTAAAAAACTAAACACGAAAGACTATGTTCCTACTGCAAATGGGGGATGGTGGGGAGAACCACCGACTCCTTATGCTGCGGAGTATCCATACAATCATGTAACAGAAAGTAGCAGCGGACATATCACAGAAGTTGACGATACGGCAGGCGCGGAAAGACTTCACACATACCACAGATCAGGAACTTTTCAAGAGGTTCACGCCACAGGATCGGTTGTTACCAAAATTGTAGGCGAAAACTATACCATTATTGCAGGCGCGAATAGTGTACTGATAGAGGGTATGGTAAATGTAACAATAAACGGCGCAGCGAAAGTGTACTGCAAAGGAAAGGTGGATGTTCAAGCGGACAAGGATATTCATGTTGTAACTAAAGGAAATTTCTTGCACGATGTAACAGGCACATACACTGTGAACAGCAAAGGCAAGGTGTATATTAATTCTAGTGGGTCTGCTAAACTAATAATGGATCCAGGAGGTAGAGTGGATATCAATCCATAATAAATCATGCCCCCTCTTTTAGAACCAACCATTACTGATGTCTTTCCTGCTTCTGGATCTGCGTTGGGTGGAACTGAAATCACAATCACAGGAACAAATTTAAACGGTACAATAAGTGTAACAATTGATGGAGTTGAAGTTGCTGAGTTTACTATTGTAAGTGACACTAGTGTATTGGCAATAACTCCCGCTGGAGACATCAAATTTGGTGCAAAAGATGTAACAGTAACTGCAAATGAATTCGATGCGACATATGAGGGAGGTTTTACCTATATTCATGAAGGGGAAGAAGAAGTTTTTGAACCCGTACTAAGCATTACAAGTGTCAGTCCTGCTTCTGGATCTGCGTTGGGTGGAACTGAAATCACAATAACAGGAACAGGTTTAGATCTTATAGAAGGGATATCAATTGATGGTGTTCAAGTTGCTGAGTTTACTGTTATAAGTGAAACTAGTGTATTAACAATAACTCCCGCAGGAACACTTGGTGCAAAAGATGTAACAGTATTTGGACACATGGGTCGCCAAGAAATTTTGGACACATTACAGGGAGGTTTTACCTATACTTTAGTAGCACAGCAAGAAGAACTTTCTCCTAATAGTGGTGGAACTCCAACAGCCTATTTTGTTTCCTATGTTTCCCTTACTGCGGCATTGCCAACTAATATCGGCAGATGGACAACAGGAGAAACCACAATTGTAGGATGTGATAACGCCGCAATTACTCACCCTCCAATAGGCAACCTAATTTCCACACAAGCCAACAGTGTATCCTCCATAAGGGAAGCGGCAGCGATATCATCCACAGTGAAGTATGAAATTCCTAGTCTGGTTGGGGTGGGTCAGCAATTTCTGTACAGATTTGTTGTGGAAAATCGAGTCTCGGATTCCACAGTATACGGTGTTCCTGCGGGATTGGAAATTACCAACAATTCTGACGGTTCGGCAACCATAGCAGGAATAGTTGGCAATTTTGCTGATGTTCCTGTGGTGGGAGATCAGTTAGGAATACCTGTGAAAGACCTGTCAGAAAGCAGTTACGGTTCAAAAAGCGCAAGCAGTCTAGGATTCGCATTTAATATTGAAGCTGTACCTACACAAGCAGCAATCGCCGCAGGAGTGGTGTATGATGCAGATACATACTCATGGTATACAGGCAATTTCAGTTTAACAGGCGGCGCAACATCAGGTATAGACGCAGGTTTAACCTTTTATGTTGGAAAAGAAGGAGAGTTTTCTATAAGTCCTATTTCTAAAAATTGGAGCAGTGAGAGGGACAGGTTTATATTGTTTTACAACCCTAAAGACTCACCCCATACAGTAGACGGCAAGCAGATTGTTACTAGTAAAACCCCACCGTACACATACGGCGGGAATGTGGTGGAACGATTCGTTATAGATAATTTAGAGTATTTACAGGTTCAGAAAAGTCGTGGGTATTTCCCTAATTGTTAAGGAGTTTTGAATGCCGGCCATTGCAAGAGTAGGAGATTTATGTTCAGGACACGGATGCTATCCTCCGATGCCGTGCATTGAGGGTTCATCAAATGTTTTTCTTAACGGAAAGGCAGTTACTCGTGCAGGAGATCATTGGCAAGTTCATTGTGATCAGTGTGACACAAATCACCCTTGCCACGAACGAGTAGGAGCGGTAGGTCAGTCGAATTTTTTAGTGAACGGTAAGCAGGTTATGAGAGTAGGAGACCCTATCAGTTGCGGATCAGCGGTTGCACAAGGTAGTTCTGACGGATTAGGAAGCGTTTAAAAAGGAAGTAATATGTTATTTACACCAGGCAGTTTTGATTTTTGGATGAGTGTTGGCATGGCATTGTCAGGTCTATTTGGTGGCCTTATGATGGGCATGGGTTATGTCCGTTCCAAGCACAAAACAGAAAAGTTAAAAGAGGAAACTGATATTAACCTTAACATTCTTAGTGATGTTCGTCATTCTCATATACAGGAGCAACTCACCACTCTACGAAATTTACTACAAGGAGACCGAGCGCAGGTGCTTCAGTTTCATAATGGTGGAAAATTCCTAGAAGGTTCACCTATGAAAAGGTTTTCGGCAACGCATGAATCTTGCGACCTTGGTGTTTCTTTAGAGCATCCACACAACCAATCAGTATTGGTTACCTTGTTTTGGGATTTAATTCAATTTATTCGCAAAGACGAACCTATCGTATACTACACGGACAATCTAAAGGAAAATTCAAATCTAAGAACCTACAACGAATCTAAAAACATCAAAGCATTTTGTGTGCTGCCACTCAAGAAAGAGGATTTCTTTGTAGGGTTTGTAAAGTTGGAGTGGAATGATTTTGATAAGATTCCTCTAGACTCCCAAAAAGCAGAAAAAACATTTGATCTTTACAGGTCATTTATAGAATTGGAGATAGTGAAAAACCGTGGCTGATTCAGATAATATCTATTGTGATCTTGATGCGAATTTTTTTCCAAATCCTGTAAGCAAGGATGCTCCTGTGGTACTTGACGAAAATTCAGTAAAGAAAGCTCTTCGCAATTTACTATTACTACAACGATACGAAAAACCATTTCATCCAGAAATATCATCAGGAATACAGGATATATTGTTTACAAATCCAGATCCTATTACTGTGACTCATATAAAAAGAGACATAGAGAGATTGATAAAGTTGCAAGAACCAAGAATAACAAAATTTGATATAAATTTTTTATATAATGTGGACGAGAGTAGAATAACATTAAACATAAGATTTGTGGTGGTAAATCTTAAAAAGGTCTACGAAACTAACATCTTATTAGAAAGAACCAGATGAACAGCGACAACCTACAAATAGATAGTTTAGACTTTGATTTAATCAAAAATAATCTAAAAAATTATCTTCGAGGACAAACCAAATTCAAAGATTTTGATTTTGAGGGTTCAACAATGAATATATTGTTGGATATTCTAGCCTACAACACCCATTATCAAGCATTTTACGCAAATATGGTTGCGAACGAAGCGTTTCTAGACTCTGCGGTTATGCGGTCTAGTGCAGTTTCTATAGGCAAGCATTTGGGTTATGTTTCAAAATCAATCAAGGCATCGACAAATACAATTGATATTGATTTAGGAACAAATCCAAATTTAATACAGGCAGTACAAAATGGACTAGTGTTTGTATTCAAAGGAGAAAAGTTTACTGGTAGACAAGAAGGTGGAAATAGTCTGTCCTTCACCACTCTAAAAAATTATAAAGCAGAATATGTGGTAATTGACGGAAATGTTGTTGTTAAAGATGTAGAAGTAAAAGAAGGAAGTCTAAAAACTTATTCTTTTGTTGTAAACTTATTCGATACATCTCAAAAATATATATTACCCTCAACTTTTGTTGATGTTGATACTTTAAGCGTAACCGTTCAAAAAACTACAAAAGATACAGAAGGAATTTTAGATAATTGGTTTCTGTGCGACGATATAACAAAACTAGATTCTGCGTCCAATGCGTATTTTATTCAAGAAACAGAAGATGGTAATTTTGAAATTTATTTTGGGGACGGTATAGTAGGAAGAAAACTACAAAATGGAAATGTAATAACAGTTCAGTATCTTCAAACATCTGGTGTAAACGGAAACGACTGTAAACTATTCCAATATTCACCAGACTCAACAAACACACAAATTGTAAACAACAGTCAAACGAATCCACCGTGTTCCGCAAAACTAGACACATTTGGAAAAACCATAGGCTCATATGGAGGAATGTCGCCCGAGTCTATTAGTTCTATTAAATATTATGCACCACGGCATTACCAAACCCAAGAGAGAGCAGTCACTAAAGATGATTATAAAACAATATTATCCAAAGAATTTTTAGATACCGCAGAATCCATTTATGTATGGGGCGGAGAAGAAAACACACCACCAGAGTACGGAAAGGTTTTTGTTTCTATAAAACCAGTTGGTGCTAAAAAATTATCCATACTAGAAAAGTTAGCCATAGAAAAGAATGTATTAAGCAAAAAAAATATGCTTACAATTATTCCTAAATTGGTTGATCCTGAGTATATTTATTTGGTTATTGATCTTACTGTTCGGTATAGTTCTATCAAGGCAAAAATTTCCCCATCTGTTCTTGAGACCATATTGCGTTCACGAATTGCTTCGTTTGCAACAAGTAATTTACAACAGTTTGGAAGAGATTTTCGACTATCCACATTTTCTTCGTATATAGACCAATCAAATCCAATGATTAGCAGCAATAGTTCTATTATGAAACTACAAAAAAGAATAGAACCTATATTAGGTAAATCGTATCCGTATACTATAAAATTTGACAACGAATTGTATCATCCTGTTGAGGGATATCCAAGTATTCTTAGTAGCAGTGTTTTTGGATATACTGATTTGTTAAGTGGTATGATAGTAAAACCAACAATCAAGGCACAACTAGACGATGATGGTTACGGTAATGTTCGTATTTATAAACTTGTCGAAGATGAAAAAGTGTATATGTCAAATTCTATAGGAACAGTAGACTATAAAACGGGAAAAATAGTATTAAAAAGTTTTCAACCAACAACAGTTTATCCATCATCAGAAACAGAAATTTACATAACAGCTTTACCAAAAGCAGATGACATAGGAACACGAAGAAATGATATTTTAGTAATAGATCTAAAGCAGGTATCAATAACATTCTCTCAAGATCAGACTCAAATAGACAACAACCAATCTGGAGCAAGATTCCCTTACTAATATCATGAGTAGCAATACTAATAACATTTCTGGTTTTATACAGAATCAGTTTCCTGAATTTATTCGGGAGGATCATCCTGCTATTGTTGCTTTTATCGAAGCATATTATGAATGGTTAGATAAAGAGACTGATTATCTACGATCCCCTATGCGTTTAGGTGAAGTGATAGATATTGATAAAACAATGGACATTTTCTTGGAGCGTTTTAGAAAACAGTATTTATTAGATTTTCCAGAAACTCTCGCCGTCAACAAAGAAACAGGAAAACCACTAGACGAAAAAATATTAATAAAAAACATAAAGGATTTTTACAGAGCGAAGGGTACAGAAAAAACCTATAAATTTTTGTTTCGTATTCTTTTTGATTCTTCTGTTAGTATCTACTATCCAAAAAACGATATTCTTCGTTTGTCTGACGGCAAGTGGATTAAAAAGAAATCTATTAAAACACTACACACAAGTAAAAAAAACATTTTTAGTTGCGTGGGAAAAACCATACTACAAAAAAATATAGAAACTGGAGAAATTATAGCAAGTGGATCTGTGTTGGATGTAAATTCGGTAACAACACAACAAACAAACATACACCAAGTATCTCAAATATATTTTACATCTACCAACGGAACTTTTTTAAGTGGCACACAATATCCCATAGAGTTTTTCAACAATTCTGGTGATTTGATTATTGAACCTAGATTATTTTCATGTGTTCAGTCCGTAAAAATTTTAAATGGCGGAACAGGATATATTGTAGGAGATTTAGTAGAGTTTTCAACAGAAAATAAAATATCTGAAGCTAAAGGAAGAGTGTCTGGAATTAATTCGTTGACAGGAGCAATTCAAAAAATAAAAATAGAAAATTCTGGATTGGGGTATGATGGCCCAACAACAGCAACAGTGAATAGTAGTAATGGAGTTGGATTTGTGGGATTGGTTTCTGTTGGAGCTCTTCTTGAAGAAGAAGGATACTACTCAAACAATGATGGTAGATTGAGTACGAATAAGGTAATGCAAGACAATCATTATTTTCAAGAATTTTCTTATGTGTTAGAAACCGATGCGGTACTTAAAAAATACAAAGAAGCAGTTCTCAGATTATTACATCCTATAGGAACATCGTTTTTTAGCAAAGCAAGAATTCAAAGATGTGTGTCTGGTTCAATAGATAAAGTAACGGATGTTTCCAGATATGAAATTCCTTATATCAGTCATTATAATTGTTATTCACTAAACACTTTTGACAACTTATATGATTGGTTTCAAAGTGATGGTATTACCACAAATGCAGCTGGCGATTCTTTTTTTACAGGAAACCTTGTTCCTATTCATTACTATCCCACAGTTCATGACGAACTACTGATACAAGGAAATCAAAATCCTATATCAAACGGCGTTGGCATAGTAGTTGCGGCTGGTGTGGAATTTGGTGCAGATGTTCTTGCTGCGGGAACGCAAATTTTCTCTCAGCTTTATCCTCCTTCCAATCCTAATGTTAGATATGCGGTCACCACAGTTGCAGCGAACGCAGACGATATCTCTGTTACAGGGGCAGCTCAAGGGTATAGTGGAGACGGCGTATATATTGGAGATGGAGCTGAAATGGAGATAATTGGTGGGGGTGCCGCAAACTTGTTTGTGGTATACTCTCATCCCAATACAAGATTGACAAAACCACAACTGATTAGAATTCCTATAAAACAGAAAGCTGAGTTTTTAGGTGCGGTCGGCGCAACAGGGTCTGTGGGATATTGGCCGGAATGGACGCGAAGTATAACCGCACAAAGACAAGAATGGGCAGCAGGATTTACTGAAGGATCACAAAATGCCTTTGTGCAATTTGACAAAAATACAGAATTTAAAAAAATAAACATAGGAGGATTTCTTGGTATACCAACAGGAACAGAATTTAGTTGTAATGAGGTGATAGCAAAAGATTATATTCCTAAAGTTATTATTAAAACAATAAATGAACAAATACCACCAACTAGCGTAAACGATGCAGTAGGAGTATATTCAGTATTTGAGAAAGTTTCAGGCGACGGTTCTGGTGCAATATCCACAATTTTTGAACGAAGAGGCCTAACTGCGGGAGAATTTAGAGTATCATTAGAACTAGAAAACACAGAAAATATTGATCTCTACTCTATACCTTGCCATACAGGACTTAAAGCAGAGTTGTTTATGTACAGAAAAGATACAAATAAAGCAATACTATTGCAATCTGTATCTGAAATGGAAGCGCTAATTCCTAATTTTAATTTTACATATACTCAGAACTCTAGAATACAAAAAAATAGTCCAAGAACTATAACCGTGAACGACACACTGCTTCAAGCAAGAGACTGCCTTTTATTGCGGGTATTTTACACAAATAAATTAGGACTTCCTGTTATAGGTTCAGAGTCTGAAGTATATTTTCAATACAGTCCACTTAGTATTTCTGCGGATGATGTAGTATCGGAAGATGGTATTCATTCTTACCCTGTTTGTGTTCCAGTAACAATCGGGGGAGTCACCGCGCCAGATACACTAGATTATGTTGATGCAGCAGGAAATATCATACCAAGAATCACAGGAATCAACGGTAGTGATACATTCAATGTGGTTTTTTCACAGTCAAACACAGGAAGTTTTGACTACTTTAAAATTCCAAACAATGGATTAAGGGCGGTTGTGTACTCTTATGATCACGATAGAGGATCAGATCCAGGTTTATATTATCGTCCCATTTGGACATCAGCTCCCATATCGGTAACTGGATCGCAGTTTCAAGTAAATTTGAATGGTAAAGGAAATACTATTGATGGAGGAGATCCAAACGATCAATACTATACACCATCCAAACCTTTAATTTTAATAATACAATATGTAAACAATAACGGTGTTCCTATCGGTGAAAATGGAGGATACGATTGGTTGGATCAGTACGGTTACGCTCCAGGAGCAACTTTTGATTTTGTTGAACCAAATAACGGACAAACAGCAAGCAATTATAGACACCTATTGTATCCACGGCCGTGGCATCTATTTAACTTTTTGTTCAGTAGCGACATGTAAAATTTAGAATAAATACATCTACCATGACCTGCGACCCACTACGACAATCTTATAAAACCCATGTTACAAAATCTATTTTAAACTCTTTTAGTGTTTTTGGGGAGGATAAATGGTTTTTAAGCATAGGCAGATCCACTCCATGGCCAACAACTCAAAATGCAGGACTTACGCAAGGAGATGAGGGTAGTATTCCTGTAACATCAGATTCTGACGCAGACACTAAAGATTTTTGGGTTGGAGCAATAGCTCATAAAAGAATTCTTCCATCTGATGTTTCTATTGTTATTCCAAAATATACATGGCAATACAAAAGAGTCTATACACCATATCGGAATACGATAGATTTGTTTTCCGAAACAGATAATATAGAATTTTATGTATTGGTAGAAGAAGAAAGAGTGTATAAGTGCATTGATAATAATTATGGTTCAGAATCCACAATTACTCCTGTCCACACAGATTCTGAGATACGAGAACTTTCTGATGGTTATAAGTGGAAGTTTATGTATCAAATACCAGAATCAAAACGAAAATTTATAAGTGAAACAATACACGATGCGGCGCAAAATGTTGTTAAGTTAGGTTATATGCCTGTTGAAAATATAGATTTTCTACGACAAAATGATGACAGAACACTTCAGTATTATGTAAAACAATCTGCTGTAAATGGGTCTATAGATTTTATAGAATTTAATAGTAACTATAAATATTCTGTGGTAACAACAGGATGCTTGTTTGCAGATTCACAGAATGATATAGTGTTTAATTGTGCAGCTGGAGCGACCACAGTAACCATATCTAGTTTCATTTTAAACCAGTAAGACGATTCCTATAATAACTATATTTTTAATGTTTACGACGGAAAGGGATCAGGACAGCGACGAGTTATATCCTCATATAGTTATGGAGTTACCGCAGCAAAAGGAGTTGTGGTTTTGGATTATCCTCTTGTAATTGGATTGAGTGCAGGAACAAGTAAATATTCCATACTTCCACACATAAAAATAACTGGAGACGGTTCATCTGTAGGCAGCACACTCAACCCACAATTAAACAGAGCGGATGTTGGAGTAATTGTTGGAGACAAAGTAGAAAGCACAAACACAACATACCAAAATTATATTTCTGGATTTTCAATGGTGGACACAGGTAAGAATTATAGCAACGCAGCATTTTCTGTTGTGGCAGGAATTACAGGAATAGGTGGCGCCGTAGATCTGACTAATATCGCAAATATTGTTTTGCCACCAGCAGGAGGTCATGGTTATAATCCTGTTTCTGAATTAGGGGCAGCGTCACTTATGATAATTTCTGAACTGGACACACAATACGGTAATATAGTTACAACAAAAAATGATTATCGACAAATTGCAATTATTAAAAATCCATTACTCACTGAAAAACAAGTTCGTTTACGACTAAACGAGACTGGTTATACAGGATCGTTTTCTGTGGGATTATCTGCATTTCAAGGATCAACTTCTAATGCAGGCCAAGCAAGAGACATAGTTAGAGGAACAGTTTTAGAATGGAGACCAGGAGCAGGAGTATCAGGAAGTAGTGGATCTGCTGAATTGGTTATAGGTAATATTTCCACCACAGGAAGTTTTAAAACAGGGGGATTGGTACACCAAGGAGCTAACAGTTTCTCTATTTACTCCGTAGACGAAAAAACAGTTGCAGGAACAGAAGGAAGAAACCTATTGCAACTAAGACTTGGTTCTGTTAATTCTTTATTTTCAGGGGATGGAACGGATTTTCTGCCTGGAATGCTCTGTGTGTCTGTAGGAAACAAAGATTTAAATATAAAAAACACGCACAGCACAGGAGAAATTTACAGGTGGAATCCTAGTCTAGGTTTAAAAACAATAGGAAATTTATATCTAGAATCTGTAAGAGGAATTCCTGCTATTAATGAAAAAGTTACACAGACTTCTCTTGATATAGACGAATTGGGTGCGGAAATAGGAAAAGTTATTGATACTGTGGAAAAATATGAAGGAACAAAAACCTACCCACAAGATCTAGCAATGACTGTTGTTGGTTCTCCAGAATTTCCACTCGGTTTTAATTCTTTCACAAAAGACTCTATTGTATACGGATTAAACAGTCAAGGATCGGAAATAGCCAGTGCAAGAGTATTGGATTGGGATGGAATTGATGCCTCAATTTCTGCAACCCTCCACCTAACCAATATCAGTGGATTATTTGAAACCGCAAAAGGAATTGTGTATACAAGTGAAAACAGCGGTATAACGACAGGCGGTCTATCAGGTATAGCCTATCTTCCTAGTTTTGTATCAGGATCAGGAGAACTTGTCTACATACAGAATATGAATGCTATTACCCGCGACCCCGAACAAAAAGAAGAAATTAAAATAATTTTCAATCTCTAGAGGAGAGTCTTGAATGCCATACAATCCAGACATATTTAATACTGATCCATACTACGACGACTTCAACGAATCCAAAGGATTTCTTCGTATGTTGTTTCGACCAGGATATGCAGTTCAAGCTAGAGAACTTACTCAACTTCAAACAATACTACAGAATCAAATTGCTCGATTTGCAGACCATACCTTTGAAAACGGATCAATGGTTATGGGCGGAGAAGTATCAGAAAACTATGTTAATTACGCAAGAGTTACTGGAGTATCAGGGGTAAATTATATCACAGACCTTATAGGTCTTGATATTAGAGACGGAATTAGTGGTCACAGCACTGCAAAAATTATTCATGCAGAAAAAGGATTTACCGCAGGCGACTCTAACGCTGTTATATTTTTTAATTACCTTTCTGGTGGCACAGGATTTTCTGTTGGTACTGTGTTGGGTGCAACCGCAGCAGACAGTACAAGTATCAATCTTACAATTACAGGGGACTACAAGATTGGTGGCATAACCGCAGACGCAGTAAACAAAGCCCTAGTCGTTGGTGTTCAATCAGGAATTCGATATGTTGACGGATACTTTGTTGTAAACGCAGCGCAGCAAATAGGCGCATATTCCCTTACAGGAACATCTGCAGCGAATACTTTGCTTAGACTATATAACAATCCAACAGTAAGCATAGGATTTTCCACAGTAAAAGAAATTATATCAGCAGATCAAGACGAGTCAATAAACGATCCTGCATTTGGATACTATAACTATGCTGCTCCAGGCTCGGATCGTTATAAAATCGGTCTGAACATTACACAGAAAAACTATAATCCAACAGCAACCGATGCCGAGGATGGTTTTTCTAGAGACACCTATCTAGAATTTATTCGTGTAAAAGACGGCTTAACAATAAAGAAAGAACTGTATCCTGAGTACGCTGTTCTTGAAAAGACTCTTGCACGAAGAACATATGACGAATCGGGAAATTATACAGTAAGACCTTTTGAAATCCATCTGAACACTGCGGGAATTGGTCTTACTCAAATTTCTGCCGATATGAGTTCAGGCAAGGCGTATATCAGTGGTCATGAATTTGAAACTCAAAGCACAACAAAAGTAATAATGGATAGAGCAAGAGATACTCGTTTTCAATTAGGAAAACCTTTGATGGGTTCTGTTGGCCCGTTTGTACTAAGTTCTTTGGGTGCTACTGCTTCTGCTGTTAACGCACTCACAGGATTTGATCTAAGCACAATGCCAGAAGTTTACCTAAGCGCAGGATCAGGCGTAGGAGCAACATTCTCATCAATGGGAACTGCTCGTTTCCGAGGATTGCAATACACAAACAGCGAGAACGGTTTAACCGCATACAACCTGCACTTGTTTGATATTTCAATGACAGGTGGGCTAACATTTGGTGGAGTAAATACAGTATTTCTGCGAAACAATGCGGGTCAAACAGGCAGTCAATTTGTAAATTTAAGCAAAACAAACGGAGCAACTGTACTGCAAAATAATAAGGAATCGTTGTTGTTTCCGTTTCCTGTAGGTTCTAGTATTAAAAGCATAGGAAATGACGGCACTACATCAATTGGAAATGTAGACTACGGAACTGTATTGATTTTTCCAAATGTTGTTTTTAGTGCTGGTGGAACAGCAATCGTGGACATAAAAACGCTGACTGGTTATCCAACAACAGCGAATGACCAAGTTCAGATAAGATTTCCCAACGGTTACAACAACTCCACATATCCTAGTCAGGATGTTATTGTGTTGGGAGCATCAGGTCAAAGTCTTACAGGAACTATTTCTATCACAGGTTCAGGTGTATCCGATTATTCACAAGCATATATCACAACATCACCAGCCTACATTAGCAAAAAGGCAACTGTTCATGTTGCTGTGGATTTAGGAAAAGCATTTGATACCGATTACCTTAAAAGAACCAAGACATATATCACTGAAACTTTCACACTCACAGGCGGTGCTTCTTACCTGTGGCAAGAGTTTAGATTTGATAAGGGCGCAGCGCCATACAAATTCCTGAGTACAGTGCAAGGCACACCAACTGTGGATGTAATCAGCATTGTGTCTATTACAGGTTATGTGAATAATGTCGCTAATCAAAATATCAAATCGTATTTTAATCTTGACGGTGGCCAGCGCGATAACTATTACGATTGGTCACGATTAGTTCTTGCGCCAGGATACACCGCTGGTACTGCAGCGTCACTATCAGGCCCAATGAATATTACACTCACAAGATTTGCACACAGTGGAGTTGGCCCTTTCACTGTGGATTCGTATGGTTTTACGGCAGGATTTGCATACGAAAACATTCCTGTGTTTACTAGTCCGAAGAGTGGCACTAAAACTAATCTGTGTGATGTGCTAGATTTCCGCCCAATTCGAGTAGGAACAATTCCTGGCGCAACAGGAACAGGAGTGACAGGTAATTTCAGTCAATACTTCTTGCCGTTTACAACAGGAGTCAACGACAATCAGTTTGACTATGTTCACTATCTGCCAAGAACAGATAAAATTGCACTGTCTCCTGACAGAAAATTCAAGGTAATTAAGGGCATTTCAGAATTGAATGCACCACTTCCCAATGATGACCCAAATGCAATGACTCTTTATTCGGTAACACTCAATCCGTATACAAAGAGTGCAAGTGACGCCTCTATTCGCTATTACAACAATCGCAGATACACCATGCAAGATATAGGAAATCTTGAAAGACGATTGGATTCTGTGGAGTATTACTCCACACTAAGTTTGCTTGAGCAAGAAGCAAAAAATAGCCAGGTCTACGGTTCAGACAGCACATCTACTCCTGCTTTTAAATATGGAATTTTGGTAGACCCTTTCCGTGGTCACAATATCGGCGATGTGGAAGATCCGATGTACAACTGTTCTGTTGATTATGAAAAAACAGAGTTGCGTCCAGCGTTTGTTAATCGAGTGTATGCTGTTGGTGTAACTGCAAACAGCGGAACAACATCATCATCAGACAAAATAAGCACACTGAGTTATGGACTAACATCGGCGATTATTCAAGCGCAAGCAGGCTCAACTATTACAGTCAATCCTGCTAATATAACTAATTATTTGGGTGTTATGAAAATAACTCCTAGTTCAGATTTTTGGTTTGACGATACTACTCCTCCTGTTGTTCGGGTAAATTCTGGTGGAGAAAATGACAATTGGTTGAAATCTGTTCGTTCATTGACTGGTCACGGTTTGGGTGGAGGTTTTGGTACTCAATGGAATGATTGGGAATCTTTGTGGACAGGAAAATCTACAACCAACGAAGCAAACACAAGCAACCAAACAGATACTCGTTCAGTAAGCACAGTAGGTACAGGAATACAAACAGGTCAACGAAACGGAACACCAGAAAGTATCACAGATAATATTGGAAATCTTGTGGTTAAAAAAGATGTTATTCCTTATGCAAAGAATACAACAATAAGTTTTGCAGTGACAGGTCTAAAAGCAGAAACACAAATGTATCTGTTTCTTGATGGGTTGAATGTCACGGATAGATTGGTTGCAGGCTCTCTAAAATCATCAACAAGCGGAACACTAAGCGGTTCTATACATTTAAACACCACAGACACTCCAACAGTTATTGTTGGCAGAAAATTGTTAAGAGTAACAAATAGCGCCACAAATCTATTATCAGAAACTACCACTGCTGCTGATGCAGTTTTCTATGTTGAAGGAACATACGGAACAAATGAATCGGGAATTTTAAGCACACGAAAACCTGATATTCGCAGACAGAGTGTAAGATCTGATCAGTTTATTACTAATATTTTCAATCAAGAAAACGAAACAGACGGCACAGTTTCGCTTGACGGTCTTGTGGATCCTCTGTCACAAACTTTTATGGTAGATCCAATACAGTATCCATCGGGTATTATGGTTAAAACTGTTAATATTTACTTCTCCGAAAAGGGTTCGTCGGGTACAGATTCTGTAACTCTTATGCTGAAACCAACTGTCAATGGATACCCACATC
>Ga0114970_10000921_pt1 | contig 22232 bp, 17 predicted proteins | sample M_140205_XF_Meta_FD_87030 | JGI IMG/M metagenome (GOLD analysis project Ga0114970, IMG submission 87030) | Freshwater microbial communities from Lake Montjoie, Canada to study carbon cycling - M_140205_XF_MetaG | ecosystem: Environmental > Aquatic > Freshwater > Lake | place: Lake Montjoie...
CAAGCAGTTTTTTCATTTAAAAAAAAGTCACTTGCCATCAGACTCCGCTGAGTTATCCACCCTGTTGCTATGTTAAAAAATTGCGTCACTTCTCCAAGACTACTCGCTCTCCTGCTTCTCGCCTTCTCTTCGATCAGTTGTCGCCAAAAGGCCACCGATAAAGATGCCGTCTTCGGCGTCATCCACGAAAATGTCCACGCTCTCGAAAAAAAAGACATCAACACCCTAATGTCTACCATCCATCCTGACTGCGCCACTTACGCCGAAACTCGCGCCACCGTGGAACAAATGTTTAAAAGTTTCGACCTCAAGTATGAAGTCTCCGACCTAAAAATCGTCAATAGCAATGGCTCGGAAGTAAAGGTCAGCTTTAAGCAAAAAACCACCCAAGTCGGTACCCAAGCTGACTTCAATGACAATATCGTCGAAGGCATTCATACCCTAAAACTCGACCGCGGAAATTGGAAAATCATCAAAACCCTCCAGCAAAAAATCACCGATCTCAACGGCGCTCCCCTCTTCGCTTCCGCTGCCAAATCATCCATCTCACCCATCGAACCCGCCGGAAAACTTCTCCCGCAATCCCCTCTCCCACCATCCGAAAAAATCGCGCCCGAAACTCCCACACCTCCCACACCTCCCCAATCACCCGACGCTATCCAATTAGCCAAAAACGCCACTCTCCAAGCTGCCGTATTTGCGGTGATCAATGACAATGCTCGTGCCCTCGAAAAAAAGAACCTCGAGGCCGTCGTCGAAACCATCGATCCATCCAATCCTGACTTCGCTACCACCAAAGCATCCATCGCCACGATGTTCAAAGTTCTCGACCTCTCCTTCGTCGTCAGTGACCTCCAGATCACCAACGCCACCCCCACCGAAGTGGTTGTCAGCTTCAAACAACAAACGAAAAAAGTCGGCGGCTCTGCACCTTATGTCGACAATCTCATCAACGGACTTCATACCCTTCGGCTTGACCATGGCACTTGGAAAATCTTCAAAACGACCAACCTCTCCGCAACCGAACTCAAGCCAAACCAATCCACCCAACCACCCAAACCCGCCGTTCCTCCTTCCATCGTCTCCCCTCCAGTCGTTCTCCCACCCAGCCCCGCACGCAAACCGTAAATTCCCGCAAGGACTCGTCTATCATTGATCAGAAACTTTGCCCGTCGCTAATAACCTTTTCTACCCGAACCCACTAAAGCACTTATGGACTTCGTTCGCTTCGCGTTTTGGGGAGCCTTTTTCTTGCTCGCCACTTTTGCCTTCACGGTTCTTTTTGAACACGGAACTTCCAACTACTTTGACAACGCTCAAAAGGAAAAAGCCCACATCCTTTCTTGGTTCACGAAAACCAGTCCTCCGTCCTTAACCCCAGGACCAGCATCACCCATCCAGAAATAATCAAAGTTTACCCTCTCACTTCTCACTAAATATCATTCGCCCTTGGAGTCTTTTTGTTTTCCACTCCTCCTAATAGTGACCAACGATTGCCTTCATCTTCACTTATCACACCCAATTTATGCCCGTTCAAACTGAAAAAGAACTCCCCGAAAGTGCTCGTAACCTATACCTCAAAGCGCGAAGTGCCGTCGAATTGCGCAATCATGGCTATGCGATCACTCTCCTCCAAACCGTCCTCAAAGAGAACCCGGGCTTTCTCGATGGCCGAAAACTCCTCCGCAAAGTAGCGATCCTCTCCACCAAAGGAAAAAAGAACTTCCTCTCCGGCATGTCCACCGCTTCCTTGCGCGGACAAAGCGTCATCAAAAAGGACCCCAAGGCTGCGATGGAGCTCGCCGAAAAGAGTCTCGAAACCGATCCCACTAACCCCCAAATCAATCATCTCCTCAAAGAAGCCGCTAAAGCTGCCGGATTTATCGAAGTCGCCGCCTTCGCCCTCGAGACCATCGTCGAATCTAACCCAAAAGACAGCAAGACCATGCACGAACTCGGGGAACTCTATCTCCTCATGAACCTCCCCGACCAAGCAGTGGAGATTTATAGCAAAATTGCCGAACAAAATCCCTCCGATCTCACCGCCGTCAAACGCAGCAAAGACGCCGCCGCTACCGCGTCCATGAAAAGCGGCGGCTGGGAACAAGCCCAAAGCTACCGCGATGTGATGAAGAATAAGGAAGAGGCCATCTTAATCGAACAACAGGGGCGCGTGGTTCGGAGCGCCGATATGATCGATGAACAGCTCAACGAGGTCTATTCTCGATGGGAAGTCGCCCAAACAAATGTCGACCTCTCCCTCCGCATGGCCAAACTCTGGGAAGATCGCTTCGAACAAAAACAAGATGCCGAAAGCCTCGAAGCCGCACGCTCTTACTACAACCACACCAACCAGTTGGTCAGCGGCAGTGATCCCGCAGTCGCCCGAAAACTCGGCGACCTTCACCTCAAACAACTCGATCTCCAAATCAAGGAACTCACCGATTGGTTCGCCGCCGGAGGAGATCAACACGAGGACGCGGCCACTTATCACACCGAACTCGATAGCCGGATCCTCGAAAAAGCCGAACTCCTCATCGCCGAAGCCCGCAAGCGCGTCGAACGAAATCCCACGGATCTCCAACTCCGTTTCGAACTCGGCGAACAACTCGTCTTCGCCAAGCACTACACCGAAGCGATCTCCGAACTCCAAAAAGCTCGACAAAATCCCAACGCCAGACTTCGGGCCATGAATCTTCTCGGCCAATGCTACACCGAAAAAAATATGCTCGATCTCGCCGTCAAGCAGTTCCAAGACTGCGCCAGCGAAATCATCGCCATGGATGTCACCAAAAAAGAGGTTCTCTATAAACTCGGACTCGTCTTCGAGCGCATGAACCGAAAAGAGGAATCGCTGACCTGCATGAAGGAAATCTATGAAGCTGATTACGGGTATCTCGATGTTGCCCAACGCGTTGAGCAATCGTACGGACAGTAATCTCGGCGATCTTCCTCGCTATGCCTTGGTTCACTTTCCACCTCAACGATTTCGCCTACTCCTTCCTTAGCGTCCTCTTCGAAGGCATCCCCTTCCTCCTCCTCGGGTCCTTAATCTCTGGACTAATCGATGTCTTCATTTCCGCAGATCGCCTCCAACGATTCCTCCCCAAAAATGCCTTCGCCTCCATCGCCATTAGCGGTTTGCTCGGCCTGATCTTGCCCATTTGCGAGTGCGGAAGCGTCGTCGTGATTCGTCGATTCATCCGCAAAGGCTTCCCACTCTCATCCGCAGTCACCTACATGCTTGCCGCCCCCATCGTCGGCCCACTCGTCGCCCTCAGCACTTTCGCCGCTTTCAAAGGACAAAATCCTTGGCTAATGACCTCCCTCCGCCTCTCCATCGGCTACCTCGTCGCTCTCACCGTCGGCTTAATCGTCCACCGACTCCCCTCATCCGCAGTCCTCCGCTCCGAAATCTCCCCACCACAACGCAAACGCGCCGGCCTCCTCATCGCCTCCACCTCCAACCCTTCCCTCGATCCCAACTCAACCGCAGAGAACTTCGCCAACCTCGCCGCCGCCTCAAGCCTCCCCAAAAAACTCCTCCTTTCAGTCCAATCCGCCACCGCTGATTTTCTTGATGTCGCTTTCTATTTTATCATCGGCTCCGCCCTCGCCAGTCTCTTTAACACCGCCGTCAAACAGGAAATCATCATCCCTCTCGCCTCCAATCCCCTCCTCTCCATCGTTTCCATGATGGGTCTCGCGTCTCTTCTCGCCCTCTGCAGCACCACCGATGCCTTTATCGCCGCCAGCTTTACCGCTTTCTCCTTCGCCTCAAAACTCGCCTTCCTCCTCTTCGGCCCCGTATTCGATCTCAAACTCTTTTGGCTCTACGGCATCCTCTTCAATCGCCGCTTCATCGCGCTTCTCTCCCTCGGCCTCTTTATCGCCATCGCTCTCGTCTGCTGGCGGATTAGTACCCTCAACCTCGATAACACTCGCCCTCTTGCACCTCCTTCAACCCAGAGTATCCTCTCTCAATAATGAACAAAATATTCAACCGCTGGCTCCCCTGCTCCACCCTCGCCGCCTGGAGCTCCATCCTGCTCTACTTTTACTTCTCAGGTCGCATTAACGCTTTTCTCATCCCCACCTTCCGTACTTACGCCCTCATCGCCGGACTCATCTTAGCCTCCATGGCTCTCGTCTTTGCCATCTTTCCCGCCGACGCCAACTGTTGCTCCGCCAGCGAATGCGGACACGGCCTTTCTCGGCTCTCCATCGGAAAAATCCTCACTTTTGTGATTCTTCTCCTCCCCGTCACCGCCGCCGCTATGTTCTCCGCCGACGGCTTCGGTAAAAATGCCATCCTCAATCGGGGCGTCCAAATGGATGCTTCTGGTCTTCGCCCACCGTCCCCATCAAAAAACTCCCCAACTTCTCCCCCAGACTTCGCCCTGCCCACCAACACTTCCCCTTCCCCTGACTCCACCCCAAAGACCGCCACGCCACCTCCCCAAGATTACCTGACTCGCACCCCAGACGGGAGAATCGTCGCTGAGGTTCTCGACCTCCTCTACGCCGCCCAAGACAACGCTCTCCGCGCCGACTTCGAAAACAAACAGATCGTCCTCACCGGCCAGCTCATGCCAGAAACCTCCAATAACTCCAACGGCAAACGCCACAAAGCCGTCCGGATGTTTATGACCTGTTGCGCCGCTGATGCCCGCCCCGTCGCCACTCTCTTCGAATCCGATTCCAAAATAGACTTGCCCGAAATGGGCTGGATCAAAGTCACCGGGATCGCCACTTTCCCCATTGAAAATGGACGGAGAATCTCTCTCATCAAAGCCGAGCGCGTAGAAAAAAGTAGCCCGCCAGACGAATCAATGCTCTTTTAATCCATCAGTCGTTCGCATTCGGACTTTCCCATTTTTTCACTCCCCAATCACCTGAGATTTCCCCATCCCCCGCTCAGACCAGCTATTCCCCCATCACCAGACTACTCGCTGCCACGGTCAGCAAAATCCGATTATTCCCATTCAGTTGCTGCAGCGCAGCCACAAATGCTCCCGGATGACCGTCGTCCTTCAACGACACATTGAACCGAATCTCCGTCATCATCCCCGCCTGAATCGACTCCACTGAAATTAACTCCTGATGTGCCAAATACTGCTCAAAGCATTTTTCAAATGCCACATCATAGTTCACCTCATTCGTCACACGAATCCTCAGAAAATGAGAAAGTCGCTTCGGTGAAAATGCATCCGCTTTCGAAAAAGCATAAATAAGACAACAAACAATCACCGTTGTCAACGCGGCCAATTCATACTGACGCGCCCCAACACCCAGCCCAGCTGCCATGGCTAAAAAGATAAATCCAATATCCCTCGATTGACGAACCGAATGCCTAAAACGAATAATTGAAAAGGCTGCAAACATTCCAAATGCGGTCGCCCCGTCACCGCGCACCACCATAATCACCACCGACACCACTGTCCCCAGAATAATCAAGGTGTGAACGTAATCCTGCGAATATCCCCCCCCCCGATAAGTTCGCTTGTAAACCACAGATATTAGGCACATCAGCCCAAAACTGAGAATCAAAGCAAAAACAATCTCCCCAATACTAGGGTTTTTAGCACTAAACCCGACTAAATCATTGATCTTATCGATAAAACTTGGCATATAATTAAACTAAAACTCAATACTAAGCGCACAAACACTCGGCAACTTTCGACTCTGTTGTTCTTTCACTTTTAGAACTCCATAACTGTTGAGACTCTCTCAGCCCCCTCAAATACGGATCACCCGCTTCTAAAGCATTAGAGTATTTACTGAAACTTGTTAAAATACAATTCATTTCTCCCAGCAATCGCGCCAACCAATACGGCACCGCCCCTGTTCCCTTCACCTCCATCACCATTGACCCAGGCGTCAACAGATACTCGCTAAATCGATCGTCGTCCGGTTGTGGCGTTAAGTCGCTCATCCGATAGCCAATCCCCGAGTCAAACGTAATCCGCAAGTCGGAAGACGGGTCCAAATCTGCCAGAGCTCGACGATCATAACGCATACAGCAAACCGGACGAAATCCCCGCCCCGCCACCAAACCCTGCACCTCCTCAATCACTCGACTCTCCGCAAAATTCAATCGCAACCCCACCGACTGCAAATCGCAAATCGCTAAAGCAGTTTCAGTCGGCATCTCCACCCGTCGCTTCACCACCCGAGAATCGCATTTATGCTTAATCTCCACAAAAGAAGTCGGTGGCAACGCCCCGTCTCGGCTTCCATAAACTCGCACCCGTAACTTCCTCCGACTCCCTTGGCCACGGACTTTTTCCCAATAACAATCTCGATCAAAACTATCGTAGTAGAGGCTGACAATCGGATAAAATCCCTCCGCATCGCCATGTCCATCGGGCCGCAACCTCGGCAACAAACAAGGCATCAATACCTCTTTTTGCTCAGGTGTGAGGACGAACTTCATTTCAAAACGGTCAAGACGATCAGACATTGATAATCATTAGATTAGACCCAAAAAAACTCCGCCGAAAAGATCAAAAAAGGGATTCACAAAGAATTAACCCCTTAATTACTTCCATCAGGAAACCTCCTAGGAATTCACCTGATTCAGGGCTTAATTAAGCTACTCTCCCCCGAAAAATTTCCTGAATGATCGAAGCAAACTCGGCTCCCCGGTCTTTTTCGGGGGAGTCGTCACTGGCACATCACTCGAGGAAGTCTTTTGATGAAAAAGACAAGGGACTTTCGGAACCCGTGAATCTGGTAGCTCCGCCAAATAATTTGTCTCCGCTCGCTCACACGCCACCGTCGCCAACTGACTTGAAATCGCACAAATCGCCACCTTCCGCATCACCCCAGGGGGCGTAAACTCGCGAGCGGGATAACGCCGACTCGGCGCCTGATTGATCACGTCTACCCAAACTGGCAAGGCCAACGCCGCCCCATAACCATGGGACACAATGGTCTGTGGCAAATCGAGCCCCACCCAAACACCACAAGTCAGGCTCGTCGTGTAACCCACAAACCACGCATCTTGATAGTCGTCATTCGTCCCGGTTTTTCCTGCCGCCGGCTTGCTAAATCCCAACCTCTCCGCACTCGCCGCCGTCCCTCGCTCAAAGACTTTCCTTAATCCATTCGTAACCAACCAACTAACCCCAGGGTCCAATGCGCGTGCCTCCACGTGCGCGGACCGATAGATCGTCTCTCCTTCCGCATCGTCGATTCTCTCAATCAAATAACTCTGCCGCCTCAACCCACCATTCGCAAACACGGTGTAAGCCTCGGTCACCTCCCGAACATTCGCCTCCAACGCCCCAAGATATGCCGCCGGGAGCATCGGCATACTCTGCAACCCAACCGCACTCGCCACCCGCTTGACCTCCTCAATTCCTGCCCGATCCCCCACCCGGACGCTCATCGTATTTCTTGACAAAATTAACCCCTCTTCGGCCCGCAATTTCCCCTTATCTGTCCGATCAGAATTCCCCGGCGCCCAACTTCCCGCACCATGAATCTCTCCAACGGTAATCGGTCCATCATTAATCAGCGTCCCCGGCAAAAGTCCTTGCCCATAAGCCGCCGCATAGACAAACGGCTTGAATGTCGAACAAATCTGCCTCGTCCCAGGCGACGCAATCGCCCGATTATACTGACTCTCCGAAAAATCTCGCCCCCCCACCAATGCCCGAATTCCTCCAGACGCATTGTCAATCACCACCACCGCTCCCTGCAGATACGGCGGAGCTTCTTTGCTAGCTTTTGCCTCCGCCGAAAAATCCGCTTTTTTCGGATGTTTATATCCAGCCTTGCCCTCGATCTTCCTTAACTCCAACTCCAACGCATTCTCCGCCGCCTTCTGCAACACGGGGTCGATGGACGTATAAATCTTCATTCCCCCATTCGCCCTCTGTGCATCGGTCAATAAATCCTCCAACTCCCGTTGCACCAAATCCATCGCGTAATTTTCCTGAGCCGCAAACGGTCGACTCTTCGCTAATACCACCTGTTGATCAGTCGCCGCGTCGGCTTCTCCCTCAGTAATCATCTCCAGCTTCACCATCCTTGCCAAAACTGCATCCCTCTCTCGCAGAGATCCTTGCAGATTCTTCAATGGCGAAAATCGTGATGGCGCTCGAATCAGCCCCGCCAAAATTGCCGCTTCCCCTAATGTTAATTCCAATGCCGACTTCGAAAAATAGGTCTGACTAGCTGTCTCCACCCCATAGACCGTCGAACCAAAATAAATCCGATTCACATAGGCCTCTAAAATCTGATCCTTCGTAAAATTTCGCTCAATCCTCACCGCTAATACTGCCTCCAATAACTTCCGGTGCAGGCTCTTCTTTGTCCCCAATCCCGCTGGATAACTATTTCTGGCCAACTGCTGGGTCAAAGTGCTCGCCCCTTCTTTCGCCGACCCGTGGGTGATATTCTTAACCACCGCTCGCCCAATTCCCAACAGATCCACTCCAGGATGACCATAAAAACGACTGTCCTCCCTCGCCACCAATGCCTTCAAAAAATACGGCGAAACCTCACTCAGTTTGACGGTAATCCGATTCTCCCCCTGCAGACGCGAGTAAATTTTCCCATCCAAATCAAAAACTGCCGACCGCTCAGACATCAAGGATATCTCCCCCATATTAAACCGCTTCGCCCAAAGCACATAAATCACCACCACCATCACCATAAAAGCGACCAATACTCCACCGCTCACCGCCACCCACCAACGGAAACTTCTCCGGGGACGTTGCTGATTTTTAGTTCTGCGGGCGCTCTTAACCACCCCCACTTCCTAACATCGTTCCTCCAAAAAAGGCACCCAAATCACCACCTTCCTCATTTCAAAAATTCCCGCCTCCTCAATATCTTTGTCGCTGAACACCACCCACCCACCCTAAAACTCTCCCCATTCACCGCTATGCATATCGACATCGTTTCGCTCTTCCCCAATATCGCCGCCGCACCTCTCCGCGAAAGCATCCTCGGCAAAGCCCAAGAGCGAGGCATTTTCACTCTCCAATCTCATCATCTTCGCGACTGGGCCACCGACAAACATCGCACCACCGACGACACTCCTTACGGTGGAAGCCAAGGCATGGTCATCAAGTGCGAACCCCTCTTCGCTGCCGTCGAATCCCTCCGCCAAGCCCATCAAATGAGAGACCCTCTCTCCGCTCCATCTCTCGTCCTCCTCCTCTCTCCAGCCGGTCGCCCTTTCAACCAAAGTGTCGCCAAAGAACTCTCCCGCCTCTCCCACATCATCCTCCTCTCAGGTCACTACGAAGGCGTCGACCAACGAGTCATCGATCATCTCATCGATGGCGAATTGTCGATCGGCGATTATGTCCTCACCAACGGAGCCATCGCCGCCGCCGTGGTCGTGGATGCCGTCGTACGGCTCCTCCCGGGCGCCCTCGGACACGCCGAAAGTGCCTCCGATGATAGCCATTCCACAGGCCTCCTCGAATTCCCTCAATACACTCGGCCCGTTGAGTTTCGCGGATGGCGAGTCCCCGATATCCTTCTCAGTGGTCATCACGCCGCCATCGCTCGCTGGCGCGCCGATCAATCCTTGGCAAAAACTCAGCGAGTTCGCCCCGATCTGCTCGGGATTCATCCAGTCCCACCATCTCCACCCTTCATCCCGAAGTCCGTCGAAAGCTAACCGCAAGGATGCTCACTCCCAGTCTGGCTCCGACCGCCAATCTTACGTATATTTCAATACCTCTTCGATCGTCGTCTCCCCGTCATAAATACTTCGCAGTCCATCCTGACGAAGCGTGGTCATCCCCAACTCAATCGCCTTCTGCTTCAAAACAACTCCCGGCGCCCTTTTGTTGATCAACTCCCGAATGGGGTCGCTCATATCCAGCAACTCATAAATCCCTTTCCGACCCTTATACCCCGTCTGATTACAGGCTTCACAGCCCTTCCCGTAATAAAAATTCTTGTCCCCAATCTCGTGCGGCGATAGCCCCAACTGCGCTAACGCACTCTCATTCGGCTCATAGGCCGTTCGACAATTCACACAAATCTTCCGGATCAGTCGTTGCCCAAGAACTCCCTCAAGAGATGACGAAATCATAAACGGCTCAACCCCCATATCAATCAGCCGAGTCACCGCCCCGGGAGCGTCGTTGGTATGCAATGTCGTAAAAACCAAATGCCCCGTCAACGAAGCCTGAATCGCAATCTGTGCCGTCTCCACATCTCGAGTTTCGCCAACCATAATCCGATCAGGATCCTGCCGCAAAAACGCCCGAAGCGTTCGCGCAAATGTTAATCCAATCTTCTCATCCATAGGCACTTGGACGATTCCTTCAATATCATACTCCACGGGATCTTCCGCGGTCAAAACCTTCGAATCGATGGTGTTAATCTTATTCAAACACGCATAAAGCGTGGTCGTTTTTCCCGAACCTGTCGGTCCAGTCACAATGAAAATCCCGTTCGGCTTCTCAATCGTCCGTAATAGATAACGATAAATATAGTCAGGCATCCCCAAGGCCTCAATCTCCAGATTGACGGTCGTCCGATCCAAAACCCGTAAGACCACACTCTCCCCAAATTGCGTCGGCAAGGTCGATACCCGCAAATCTACTTGCCGACCACCGATCATCTTCTGGATCCGCCCGTCCTGCGGTAATCGCCGCTCCGCGATATTCAAGTTCGACATCACTTTCACCCGCGAAATCACTGGCAGGGCCAGATGCCGAGGCGGTGGCGCCATCTCGTAAAGCGCCCCGTCCACCCGGTAGCGAATTTTAAATTCTGTCTCGAAAGGCTCAAAGTGAATGTCCGATGCTCGATCCTGAATCGCTTGATGCAAAATCAAGTCTACATAACGAATAATGGGGACCGCATTTGCCTCATTCTCAACGTTTTGGACATCAAAAACATTATCTCCACCAAACTCTAAATCGCCCCCCAGTTGGGCAAGAATGTCCTCCATGCTACTGGTGTCGCTCCCATAAAACCGCTTGATCAAATCATCAATCTGATAAACGGGCGCCACTAACACTTGCACTTCTTTCCCCAAAGCAAATCGTAAATCCTCCGCAGTTTGAGCATTCAACGGATCAGCCAATACTACCTGAATACTTCCCCCATCGACCCCCAACGGAAAAGCCCGGTGCAACAACGCCAATCCGCCAGGAATCAAACGCAAAACCTCAGGAGGAGGTTCAAATGCTCCCAAATCAACAAAGTCCGCCCCCAAAGACGCCGCAATCGTTTCGTAAAATTGTTCCGTCGTGCAAAAATCATAGCCCGTAAGAACTTCACTGAGGGTTTTTCCAGTCTTACTCACCTCCTGAACGAGGTCCTCGACCTGATTGGCGTCGACTAATCCTTGATCAACAAAAATTTCGAGAACTTGTTTGGAATTCATGATGAGATAGAAATTTCAGTGACTAGCGCAATCCGCCACCCACGCACTCGTTCTATTCGTGCACTTGCCCCTTTGTGCCAAGAAAAAATCGATCTCCCCATCCCATTCCCGAAGTTTTTTCCCCGCAACCACCACTCCACCTTTCCTATTTACAGCGATCTCCAACCATCTCACTTTGCCCACTCCGACCTCTAAACTCTCACTTTGCCCCATTCCTCAATGAAAAATCTCTTCGACTCCGCCCCTTATCAATCCCTCGCCCGTGCCCTCCAATCTCGTATCGACCTCATCGCCGACCGCGAATTCTATCACCGCGACCCCGTCGCGCATCTCGCAGAACTCCAATCCGTCTCCGAAAAAATCGTCGTTTCCGCCAATCAACTCCCCCCCCCGATCGACCCGCAACTCGCCCACTATCTTCAGCGTTCTAGTTACGATAAGGCTCTCGCGATGATCTGCAATCGCCAACCATCCACCACCGATTCATCCACGTAAGGTCAAGGGGCGAAGCGCTTTTTACTGATCACCCTCATCCTGTAGTATTGATCGATATTTAAAGCTGGCGCTTGTTGGTTGCTCGTAAATAAAGCCGCAAAGTCAGGCAACCGTGGATCGTTCACATCAATATAGCGCTCCACTAATGCCGATCCTCGGTATTCTCCCACCACCACATCTTTCCCAGTGACCCACTGATCAAACGGCGTGTTCGGTGACTTTTTCAATGATTGAACCCGCAGATGCACGGTGTAGCTGTTCGACTTGGTCGTCAGTCGCGGATAAATATCCACATAAGGCTTCTCTCGAAGGTTGTCCCCAGTCAGTTGATGACTCGCCCAAAAAGCGCCAATCGTTGCCTGCGTTTCACCCGGCGGGATCAAGTTAATCTCACAAAACTGAGTTGCCGATTTGAAAAGTTGGCTCGCCGAAAACTTCGCATCAAACGCCTTCAACGTTTCCACGGGGTCAATCGATTGCCGACGATCCGCCATCCGTTGACCATTGTTAAAAGGATCCAGCGGCTTGTAGACCGTCGCATCATTCAGTTCGAGAGCCGCAAATTTCGTCGCCTTCATCACCGCGTGCATCCCCGTACTCCGCCGAATGTAAGTGAAAGGCTGAATTTGGTAATTCATATTGATCTTCCCAGAGGTGGCAAACGGCTGGCTGATCGCATACGGCTCCACCACTGGCATCCAAAAAAGATCGGCCATCAAATAGTCAGGAGGAAGGGTGAACGATTGACCCACTGCAGGCACCCGAGGCGTCCCAAAACCTGGGTGGGTTAAATCTTCTGGCCGCGGATTGAATAATAGTGTCTGCCATGGCTTAAATCGTTGAACCCCAGTAGGTATTGACCCGAACATCAACGCCGATGGCATTTGGCGGTTCGGAGAAAAGTGCGTCTGCCCAGGAGGCGCAAACTCCTCAAAATATCCCAAAATATAGGGCAGCCGCATCCCAGCAAATCGAGCGTCTCCTTCATCAGGCTTATTAATATAGGCTCCGTCTTTCTGATCCCCTACCCCCGTGTCCCAGTCGCCCGGCTTACCATCCGCGCGCGTCACAAAGTTGCCCACCCGACTCGGCACATCCGGCAACCTCAGACCGCCATTCATATACTGCGGCACCTCCACTAACTTCCCATAGCTCGCCCCCGGAAATGGTTGCCCCGTCGACCATGCTAAACCATAAGCATATTGCACCCCGGGGTTTGCGTAGTTTTTATGCGCCCGAAACATCGTCGACGGCACCACGGGCAACGCCTCCACCATCCTCGTATCTCCAGCCGTTGGATCATTTTGAAAGGTGGGATCACTCCCCGCCGGCGTAGGCCCGCTCCCCTGAATCCCCGCCGGTTCCAAGCCCACCACCGTATCCTCACCCCGAATCACCGATGTAGCCCCGCCTCCCCCCCGAATCCGACCGTTAAAGTCAGCCGCTCCAGTCCCAGGTGTCTTAAAAACCCCGTCAGGAAAATCCAAATTGACCGTCTGGATCAATTCATTGGTATCCGTAGTTTTGATCTCCACCTTGATCTTCCCCCCCTTAAACACAAAGGTCGGCGATCCTTGAGGCGGTGGCGTGTAGGTAAAGTCGTTCTGCGTAAAAAAGGGATAGTTCCCCAACTGCTCCGGCCCCCCAGCGGTGGTCAACTGCTTGGTATTATCCCACTTATTCGAAAAACCCATCGACGGGCCCTCCGTCCCGCCCACCGATCGCCCCCCGTTCGTCTGCAAATCAGAGTTCTCTAAAATGTTGGTCGCTTGACTAGGTAATCCCAAACTCCGCGGCGCCGGTCCCTCCAAAGCATCTTTTGGGGCAATTTTAAACTGATCCAATCCCGTCACCGTATACTTTAATCCCACCCGCATCGCCCCCAATCCATGCATCGGCGTCGCAAACTCCAAAATAAAGACCGCACGCATCTTTCCCGAGCCCGTCCCGTAAAAAAGGAGATCCGCTTCCGCGATACTCGCAAACCTTCCAAATCCTTTGGTCTGCCCAATCTTGATCGGCACCACTTCTCCCGCTCCAGGGGGAAATAAATCCAGACGATCAATCCCCAAGTTCGGCGAGTCAAACGGCGGGGTGTAAGGAACCGCACTGTTGCTCGTATCCGCAAGGTTCACGCACCGAATATAGTCATAAATCGAAGTCAAAATCTGATCGCAATCCGTAATCCCCGACGCCCCAACCCCATACTTCTGCAAAAAATTCCCCCCAAAACCCGGAATATTCGTCTTCGTTAATCCTTGTAGGTATCCGTATAGCAACGCATTACGCGAAGTAAAATCCTCCGTTCCACTACGAGGGTTTGACCGCGTAAAATAATATTCCTTTCCCCCGATCGTCGAACAAAACGCTAGCAGGGCGTCGTACGCGGTGCGCTTGCTCGGATCCACCCATACCGGCCAGATCGCGATTCGTGGGGTATTGAAAAGCGTCGTCTCAGGCGCTGAACTGTGCGCCGTAATAAAGAAGCGCGCCTTCTCCAAAGTTTGCTTGGTAATCAAATTCGGCCCCGGACTCCCCGTCGCCGTATTCGGCACACGCGACTTCCCCGTCATCATCCCCGTAAACATCAACTCATCCACCGACGCATAGAGCCGATCCCTATCCACAATCACTTCTCCCGAGGGCATCCGCGTTCCTCCGTTCGATCCACCTCCCGTTCCGCCTTCACTCAAAGGCATCCCAATCCTTGGCGCTAAATCATAATAAACATCCAAAAGAGTATAGTTAGAACTGGAGATCGCCTCCGGAAAGGGAACCGGCATCAAGTTGCCAAAAATCGGACTAAGGCAGGTCGTCGCGGGATGCCCTGGATAACGCTGGTACTCGTGCTGCGCCGGTTGACAGATCGCAAACCCCGGATTGCTTACCGTCGACGCGTTGGCGTACTTCCCAATGTCCTCCATCGAAAAAATCCGCGGCACATCCCAGTATGTCCCTTCAGATGCCGTGTTGATATTCACCTTTGATGTCTCATCATCGCTCCAAAATGCCATCCGCCCCACCACTGGGTTACTCGCTGTTGCCCCCACAATCTTCACCACCCCGCCGACCACTGTCCCCGCTCTCAATCCCCCATCTCGCAAGACATAAAGCCATTTCACAGGCATCGGTGCCCGGTTATTCACTGCCGAATCTGCCTTGCCTACCTCAAATCCCGGTCGCGAGGTAATCGAAAATCCATCCACTTTAATCGCCCCGAGGGTCGGAGTTTGTCCATTGGCAAAAACTTCTGCCGACGGATCGACAATCGGATAAACCAGCACCCCTTTCACATCCGTCCCCGGGGCGTTGAGGTCGGTGTAAATTTCACTATTTACTCCCACTTTCCAATCCGCTGGCGGCAGGTCGGGCGCGCCCGCAAATCCCTCTCCAGCCACCACCATCTTATCTGAAGAGTAGAGCTTGAAAAAATCCCGAGGCTTTCCCATCGCGTCATAACTCCGAATCATCCCCGGTTGCGAGGCCCACGAGGTCAATGCCCCGGTGCTCGTGCCCTTCGTCGCGTCCACCAATTGAGCCATCACCAAATTAACCGCCGACTCCGAAAGCTGGTGGACTCCAGCCGAATAAGCCACCGCCTTTGAATTACTGAGCTCATTTGAAACACTGGTCAAAAATCCCAGTACCATCAACGAAAGCAACACCAGAAATGCCAGCACCAAAACCAACGCCACCCCGCTTTTCCCCCTAAAAAATTCTCGCTTCTTCGTTTTCATTTGCGACTCCACTTCGCCCCCCGAATGCTCACGCTACTCGTGAAAATCCGCGAACTGATTCGCTGATTCGTTAACGCCGTTTGCAACGTCGCCAAGTCAGCGTCAAACTTCGCCGTATCTAAAAAGAGCGTATCAAGAAGGGCGTCAAACGCGGGAGGATTTACCCCATTGGAAATCCGATTAGCGGAGACCTCATCAATCGCCACCATCGTTACCTGCAAAATCGGTGGTAACTGACTTTTCGGGTTAATCTCAGGATCCGCATTCGTCACCGTCGAGTCGTAAAAATAATCCTTCGAAAGCGTCTTGCTCATGGTCTCCTCCTCCTTCTTCGAAAGACGAGGCCGCAACACCAACGCGATGACATTCTCCGCTAAAATATGGGTGGGCGTCAACGGTGGCGCCGTTGGCACGCTGACCGCAGGCAAACTGCTCGCATACCACTCTTTTCCCACGTAGCCAGGATTGCCAGCCGTGTAGTTATATACCGATAACCCGTTCGATGGTTGCATCAGTTCCATCAGCCGATAACGCCACCGATTCGGGGGCTTCACAGCCGCACTCATCGCCTCAATAAACGCCGGCCGCGTGTCGTAGTTAAACTCCACATAATATCCCCAAGTATTGATCAAATTATCCAGACCACTGAAGTTTGCCGCGTCATCCACAAAACCCAGCGGTGCTTGAAAAAAGACTCCCTGAGTCGGTCTTCGAGGCTTCACCACCGACAGAAGTTTCTTCGCTCCCACGGTCATATTTCCAGAAATAAACCGCAGCTCAGATTGCCGAAAATATTTCTTCGGCGCCTGAGGATTATCGTAGTCCCAATAAGTATTCAATGTCGCTTGGCTTAGCCGCCGGGTGATCGACTCAAACCCCGCGTTCGCTCCCCGAAACTGCTCAATTCGACCCGTAGTCTGGCGCCAAGTCGACGCCGTGGCCCCCGTCATCGCACTGAGCAACGCCGCAATCAAACTGATCAAGGTCACCGAAACCAATAACTCAACCAAAGTAAAACCCTCAGACCCAGTGCCAGACCTCCTCTTCATCTGTCTCATTGGTTCTTCGCGATCAACGCGGTGTAAACCGTAAAAGCAATCCGACTCGTCGAGGCAAACGGTAACGACAAATGCCCAGGGTTGTTCGCCAACTTAATCGTTACTGTCGCCAAACTATCACTCGGTGGCACACTCGCATTCGGTAACTCCGTCGGCGCCACCACCGAGACTTCTGCCACATAAAGGTAATCCTTATCCGAGGCCACTTCGTTCCCCTGATCGTCAAAATATCGTTGAGCAACTCCCGCAGCGATGAGCGTCGGATAGTCGGTCTGCTGAGCCTCTCCGACAATCCTTTGGACAATCTGAGATCCGAGGGAATTGTCAATCGCTTGACGGAAAATCACCAATCCCGCCGGCATCAGTCCAAACATCGCCAAGAACGCAAAAGACACCACCCCAATGCTCAGAATGACCTCCACCAAGCTGAATCCCCGACAATCCTTGGAATGACCAAGGAAGGGACGACCTAAAACACTTTGTAAGGACTGGGGCATAACTAACCCTTTTTATAATACGTCTGATCCTGCACTTCAATCTTGAAAAACTCCTCACTCTCATTGTTGACTCTCATCATCCCCCGCCTCATTTCAAACAATCCGTCCGCTGCTCTTTAAAACTCCTCTTCACCTCTAGTCAAAATCCCCATCACTCTCTACGGTTCAAATTTCCACAAACTTGCCAACTCACCGACTCTCTGAACTCTCATCTATGAAAATTACCCGCCTCCTCGCTTACCGCGTCGCTTTGCCTCTCCACGAAACCACTTATAAATGGTCCGGCGGAAAGTCCGTTGATGTCTTCGACAGCACCATCGTTCGCATCGAAACCGACTCCGGCGTCGTCGGTCACGGCGAAGTCTGCCCCCTCGGACCATTTTACCTTCCAGCTTACGCCGAGGGCGTCCGCGCGGGTCTTCGGGAACTCGGACCGCATCTCATCGGAAAAAATCCCCTCGAACTCGCCAAACTCAATCACCTCATGGATGCCGCCCTCAAAGGCCACCCCTACGTCAAATCGGGCATCGATATCGCCTGCTGGGATATCCTCGGACAAACCGCGGGCCTCCCCGTCTGCGTCCTCATGGGAGGTCGCTACGGCGAAAATATCCGCCTCTATCGAGCAATCTCCCAAGAATCCCCCGAAGAAATGGCCGCCAAGGTCGCCTCCTACCGTGCCGAAGGCTACACTCGCTTCCAACTCAAAGTCGGAGGCGACCCAGATACCGATATCGCTCGCATCCGCGCGGTCTCCGCCCAAATCCAACCCGGTGAACGCCTCGTCGCCGATGCCAATACCGGCTGGACTCAACACGAAGCCATCCGCGTCGTCCGGGCAGTTCGGGATATCGATGTCTACATCGAACAACCCTGCCTGACTTATGAAGAATGTCTCGCCGTCCGCAGACACACCGATCACCCCTTCGTTCTCGATGAAAATATCGACCACATCGATATGCTCCTCCGTGCCAAATCGGATCTCGCCATGGATCTCGTGAACCTGAAAATTAGCAAACTCGGTGGACTGACCAAAATTAAGCAGGCTCGCGACCTCTGCGTGACCATGGGTATCGGCATGACTCTCGAAGACTCCTGGGGTGGAGACATCACCACCGCCGCCATCGCCCATCTCGCCCAAAGTACCCCAGAAGAATTCCGCTTCACGAGCACCGACTTCAATAGCTACGTCACCGTCTCCACCGCCGATGGCGCCCCCCAGCGAGTCAACGGATTCATGTCCGCCAGCACCGCTCCAGGCCTCGGAATTACCCCAAAAATGGAGGTTCTCGGCAATCCCGTTCTCACCGTGGAATAATCTCACCATCTCCCATCCCCCCCGCGTGCCTGCCCCTTTATTTACTAAGAATCCACCTGTGACAGACATCAGTTTGTCCACTGGATCAACCACCAACTCCGCCCTCATGCATCCTCACCTCCGCATCCTCACCCGCCACGCTTCCTCGATCCTCGCCATCCTTGCCCTCAGCGGGGTCGGGGCCACCGGCGCGGTCCCCCGCGATACCCTCCCTCTCGATGCCCCAGAAATCCCCCCCAGTTATCGCCTCCACTCCGAGTTTTCAGAGCCATCAACCGCCTCCGTCCAACTCGAAAAGGGCCTCGTCGTCATCCTTCCCAAAGCCACCGAACACGACGTCGCCATCGAACGTCCTCCTAAAGGCCCGCCGATCATCCGCGTCTGGGCCGATGGCAAGGTCGTTGAAACCAAACTCGAAACCACTCAGCCCAAACCCTCTAGCAGTTTTCCCGAGGCCAAAATCAACTTCGGCACGGACTTCACCGCTCTGGTCAAATTCGACACCCAATCCGCTGGAACACTTTTCTCGAAGTCCTCACCCCAAGGCAAATGGACCCCAGACGCCAAGTCCCTCTTCATCCGTAACGGCCGCCTCTTCTACGAAATCGGTTCGCTCGGATCCCTCACCGGTGGCCCCAAAGTCGACAACGGCAAACCTCACACCGCAGTCGTCGTCTCCCGCGCCAACACCACCCAACTCTGGCTCGATGGCAAAATGATCGCCGAAAACCCTCAGTTCTCTAAGCCTGATGTCGCTGGAGATGTCTTGAAAATTGCCACCACCACCACCGACTTCGGTGGAGATTTAACCGATGGCAAAATCAACAATCTTCGCGCTTGGTCACGAGCCCTGCCCGACGACGAAATCGCCCTCCTTTTCAAAGGCGAAGGCTCAGGCGCAAATACCCCAGATTTCACTTACACCTCCCCCGCAAACAGCCCCCGCCCCTTGTTCCTTCCACCCGCCGGGACCACCCTCAAAACCGCTTGGATTCAAGCCCTCGAACGCACCGACCACCAAGCGGTAGTCGCAGGTTGGAACGAAAAAAGCCTCGCTGAAGGTGCCCAAATCTACTCCACCCTCTGCGTAGTCTGTCACGGCACGAAAGATCAAGTTGGCTCACTCCCCACCGCTCTCCGCTTCACCGATGGCCAGTTCAAAAATGGCGCAGATCCCTACTCCATGTTCATCACGCTCACCAAAGGCTTCGGCCAAATGGTCGCCCAACCCCAATACACCACCGCCCAAAAATACGCGGTCATTCAATACATCCGCGAAACCTTTCTCCGCACTTCAAACCCAAGCCAACTCACCAAAATCACCCCAGCGTATCTCTCCTCACTCCCACTCGCCCTCACCCTCGCCGAAACCGAAAAAGTAGACCGTTCACTCCCCCAATATCGCCAAATGGATTTCGGTCCCGTGCTCTTTTGGACTCTCCAAATCGAACCCAAAAATATCGCCCAAAAAGCCATCGCCATTCGCCTCGATGACGGTCCCGGTGGCGTCAGCAAAGGCCGAGCTTGGATGATCTATGATCACGACACCATGCGCGTCGCCACCGCCACCACGGGAAGTTTCGTGGACTGGAAAGGCATCGCCTTCGATGGAAGTCACGGTTCACACACCAGCCTCACCGGCGAACGCCACTTCATTAACCCCGTCGGCCCAGGCTGGGCGTCGCCCGAAGGCAAGTGGAACGATGACCGCTTAGTCGGTCGCGACAACCTCCACTATGGCCCACTTCCCCGCACTTGGCTCCATTACCAAGGCCTTTATCTTTCTGGAAATAAAGCGGTTATCTCTCTCACAGTCGGCGGAATTTCTGTCATCGAATCTCCCGGTTGGCTCGATTACGGGGCCACGCCTGTTTTCACCCGGACGATCAATGTCGCCCAATCTGCCTCCCCACTCCTCCTCCGCGTCGCCCCAGACACCATCAGTGTCTCCCTCACTGGCGACGGTTCCCTCACCAAAGAAGCCGGCTTTTGGGTCGCTAAACTGCCCGGTGGTGCCAAAACCCGGCTCCTCATCTCCAAGGCCGATCCCGCTTCCCTCGCCGCCTTATCCAAAACGTTCACCACTCCCCTCGACCTCCAACCCCTCACCAAAGGAGGCCCACGCCGCTGGGAAGCAGAAGTCACCACCACTTCCGAAGCAGGAAAACCCGACGGCCCTTTCATCGCGGATACTTTCCCTCTCCCCATCAATAATCCTTGGCAAAGCTGGATGCGTCCCGGAGGCTTCGACTTTACCCCCGACGGCAAATCTGCCATCGTCGCCACTTGGAATGGTGATGTCTGGCGCGTCGATGGCCTGATGGCTCCAGCTCCCGCACCTCTCCAATGGCACCGCATCGCCAGTGGCCTCTTCCAGCCGCTCGGCGTCAAATATCGGGGCAATGATCTCTTCATCACCTGCCGCGACCAACTCGTCTGCCTCCGCGATCTCAACGGCGACGGCGAAGCCGACTTCATCGAGTCCTTTAACAATGATCACCAAGTCACCGAACACTTCCACGAGTTCGCCATGGGCCTCCAAATCGACGCCGCAGGAAACTTCTACTACGCCAAGTCCGCACGCCACGCCTTAACCGCCCTCGTTCCACACCACGGTACGCTCCTCCGCATCAGCGCCGACGGAAAACGCACCGACATCATCGCCAACGGATTCCGCGCCGCCAATGGCGTCTGCCTCAATGAGGACGGCACCTTTTTTGTCACTGACCAAGAAGGACACTGGACCCCAAAAAATCGCATCAATCGTGTCAAACCCGGAGGCTTCTATGGAAATATTTTCGGCTATACCGATGTCACCGATCCCGCCGACTCCGCCATGCAATCCCCAATGGTTTGGATGACCAATGCCAAAGATCGTAGCCCCGCCGAACTCCTCTGGGTTCCCAAAAATACTTGGGGATCACTCGGTGGTTCCCTCCTCAATCTCAGCTACGGCACCGGCCGCATTTTCATCGTGCCCAATGAGGATGTCGGCGGCCAATGGCAAGGCGCCGTCTGCGAATTGCCCCTTCCAGCTTTCGCCACAGGAATCATGCGCGGTCGCTTCGCCCCCGACGGCGCACTCTACGCCTGCGGCCTCTTCGCTTGGGCTGGCAATGCCAACGCCCCAGGAGGATTCCATCGCATCCGTCGTACCGAAAAACCCGCCGACCTCCCCCTCGCCATCCACGCCACCCCAGGCGCACTCCAAATCACCTTCACCGATCCCATCGATCCCGCCAGCGTCAAAGCAGAGTCCTTCACCCTCAAAGTCTGGTCCCTAAAACGATCCGCAAACTATGGTTCAAATCATGTCAACGAACACCCTCTCGTGATCACCGATGCCCGCCTCGCTAAAGATGGCAAAACCATCACCCTAACCATCCCCACCATCGAACCCACCACCTCCTACGAACTCCTCGCCAAACTCCGCAACTCCAGCGGCAACCCCATCGATCGTTCCATCCATGGCACCATCCATCAACTAGCCAAACCATGAAACATCTCTTCATCCCACTCCTCTCGCTTCTTTCATTCCACGCTCTCGCCGCCGAAAAAACCCCCATCCCCACTGCCTACACCACCCAGCAAATCGAGGGCTGGAATGTCCGCATCGATAACCGCCTGCTCAAAGGCGAATCCGCCCCCATCGGTGATCGCGCCCTCAAACTCCTCAACGCTCGCCTCGTCGCCATCACGGTGGTCGTCCCCGAAAAAGCCTTGGCCAAATTGCGCGCGATCACTATCGAACTCGACCTC
>Ga0114970_10000922_pt1 | contig 22226 bp, 19 predicted proteins | sample M_140205_XF_Meta_FD_87030 | JGI IMG/M metagenome (GOLD analysis project Ga0114970, IMG submission 87030) | Freshwater microbial communities from Lake Montjoie, Canada to study carbon cycling - M_140205_XF_MetaG | ecosystem: Environmental > Aquatic > Freshwater > Lake | place: Lake Montjoie...
AGAAGGACTGCTGACCGGCTATTTTGAGCCGGTCATGCAGGCATCGCGCGTGCCGCTTGCAGGCTATCAAGTGCCGCTGTACCGGGCGCCCGCCGGACTGGCCGCGCGCAAACCCTGGTTCACCCGCCAGGAAATCGATACCCTGCCCGAGGCCCGTGACGCACTGCGCGGTCTGGAGATTGCCTGGCTGGCCGACCCGATCGACGCCTTGGTGCTTCAGATACAGGGTTCGGGACGGCTGCGCATGGCCGATTCCGACGGCTCGCAGCGCACCGTGCGGCTGGCCTATGCGGCGACCAATGATCAGCCTTACGCCAGCGTCGGCCGCTGGCTGATCGACCAAGGGCTGGTCCGCGACGCGTCCTGGCCTGGGATCAAGGCGTGGGCGGCACAAAACCCGCACCGGGTCAACGAGATGCTGTGGAGCAATCCGCGCACCGTATTCTTTCGCGAGGAACCCCTGTCCGAACTCGACGCAGGCATCGGCCCGCGCGGAGCGCAGGGCGTCGCGCTGACCCCGGGCCGGTCGATCGCAGTCGACCGCGACAGCATCCCTTACGGAACCCCGGTGTGGATGGTGTCGAAGGGCCCTGCGGTCGCGCTGCAGCGCCTGGTGCTGGCGCAAGATACCGGCAGCGCCATCACCGGCGCAGTGCGAGCCGACTACTTCACTGGCTGGGGTACGCAGGCCGGCGAGCTCGCCGGACGCCTCAAGCAACCGCTGCAGCTGTGGGCACTTTGGCCAAAATAGGGGCGACGATCAAGTCCATCGTGGTGCGCGTGATGAAAACCTGGCAGCGCCCGCGTGTCATGGGCACCGGCCCACTTGGCTGCGCGCCCCATCGGACCTACACTTTGAGCCGATAGTGGGCGGCGGCCGGAGCCAAGCCTGCACGCATCAGCCCGCGCAGCCAGCGGTCCGCAAGGAACCACGGAGATCCGATCACCATGAACGCGCCCCTGCCCGAACACATCCGCAAAGCGCTCGAGAGCGTCACGCTCGATGACAAGTACTCGCTCGACCATGGACGCGCCTTCATGAGCGGCGTCCAGGCGCTGGTGAAGCTACCGATGCTGCAGCGCCAGCGCGACGCCCTGGCCGGCAAGAATACGGCGGGTTTCATCAGCGGTTACCGCGGCTCTCCGCTGGGTGGCTACGACCAGTCTTTGGTCAAGGCGGCCCAGTACCTCAAGTCCCAGAACATTGTTTTCCAGCCCGGCGTCAACGAGGAGCTGGCGGCGACCGCGCTGTGGGGAACCCAGCAACTCGGCTTCGCGCCAGCGGGAACCAACCGGTTTGACGGCGTTTTCGGCATCTGGTACGGCAAAGGTCCGGGAGTGGACCGCTGCTCGGATGTCTTCAAGCACGCGAATATGGCGGGCACGACGGCTTGGGGCGGCGTGATCGCCGTCGCCGGCGACGACCATGTGGCCAAGAGCTCGACCGCTGCCCACCAGAGCGACCATATCTTCAAGGCCTGTGGACTGCCGGTCTTCTTTCCCGCGAGCGTGCAGGAGATTCTCGACCTCGGAGTCCATGCCTTCGCGATGAGCCGCTTCTCTGGCGTGTGGGCCGCGATGAAGACGATTCAGGAGATTGTCGAGTCGAGCGCCACCGCGACGATCGACCCTGAGCGGGTCCAGTCCCGCATGCCGACCGACTTTGTGATGCCAGCCGCAGGCGTTCACATACGCTGGCCGGACCATGCGCTGGACCAGGAGGCGCGGTTGTTCGACACCAAGTGGTACGCGGCGCTGGCCTATATCCGCGCCAACCGGCTGAACTACAACGCAATCGAAGGCCCGAACGATCGCTTTGGCATCATCGCCAGTGGCAAGGCCTATAACGACACGCGCCAGGCGCTGTGCGATCTGGGGCTGGACGACGCGAGCTGCCGCCAGTTGGGCATTCGGCTGCACAAGGTCGGCGTCGTCTGGCCGCTGGAGGCACAGTTGACGCGCGGGTTCGCCGCCGGGCTGCAGGAAATCCTGGTGGTCGAGGAAAAGCGCCAGGTCATCGAATACCAACTCAAGGAGGAGCTCTACAACTGGCGCGCCGACGTGCGGCCGAATATTTACGGCAAGTTCAACGAGATGGAGGGGGACTACTCGGGCGGCGAATGGTCGGTCCCGAACCCGGCTGGCAACACGCTGCTGCGCGCCAGTGCCGACCTGACGCCGGCGATCATCGCGCGCGCCATTGCGCAACGGGTCAAGAAAATGGGCGTCGACAGCGTCATGCTCGCGCGCATCGACGCGCACCTGGCGGTTCTGCAGGCCAAAGAAAGCGCGGTGCAGGTACTTGAACTTGGAAGCCTCAAGGGCATCGAACGTGCGCCGTGGTTCTGCTCGGGTTGCCCGCACAACACCAGCACCAAGGTGCCAGAAGGCTCGCGCGCGACCGCCGGTATCGGTTGCCACTTCATGGCGACCTGGATGGACCGCAGTACCGTGGGCTTCACGCAGATGGGCGGCGAGGGCGTTCCCTGGGTCGGTCAGCAGCCCTTTAGTACAGACCAGCACATATTCGCCAACATCGGCGATGGAACCTATTTCCACAGCGGCATGATGGCCGTGCGACAGAGCATTGTCGCCGGCGTGAACATCACCTACAAGATCTTGTACAACGATGCCGTCGCGATGACCGGCGGGCAGCAGATCGGCGAGCGTCCCGAAGGCCATTCGGTGGTGCAGATAGCGCAGTCGATGCGCGCCGAAGGGGCGGCCAAGATTGTCGTCGTCACCGACGAGCCCGAGAAGTACCAGGGCGTCGCCTTGGTCGACGGCGTGGGCGTGCTGCACCGCGACCAGCTCGACGCGGTGCAGCGTGCGTTCCGACAGATCAAGGGCTGCACCGTCATCATTTACGACCAGACCTGCGCCACCGAGAAGCGGCGCCGGCGCAAGCGCGGAACGCTGCTGGACCCGGCCCGGCGCGTCGTGATCAACGAGCTCGTCTGCGAGGGCTGCGGCGACTGCGGCGTGCAGTCCAATTGCCTGAGTGTCGAGCCGCTCGAAACCGAATTTGGCCGCAAACGCCAGATCAACCAGTCCAGCTGCAACAAGGACATGTCGTGCCTGAAAGGCTTCTGCCCCAGCTTTGTCACGGTAGAGGGCGGTCAGCTGAAGAAGAAGTTGCGCGACAAGAGCCCCTCGCCATTTACCCTCGATGCGCTGCCCGATCCGGTAGCGCCGCCGACGTGGCCCGGTAGCGGCGGCGTCTGGGGGATCGTGGTCGCCGGTGTCGGCGGCACCGGCGTTATCACGATCGGCCAGTTGCTGGGAATGGCGGCGCACCTCGAGGGCAAGGGCATCGTCACGCAGGACGCCGGCGGGCTGGCACAAAAGGGCGGGGCGACCTGGAGCTATGTATTGATCGGTGCCGACCAGCAGGACATCCGGACCACACGGGTCGGGATGGCAGCGGCCGATCTGGTGATCGGCTGCGACCCGATCGTTGCCGCCGGCAAGGAGACCCTGCTGCGCATGCGCGAAGGCCGCACCCATGTTGCGCTCAATTCACACAGCACGCCGACCGCGGCCTTTGTAAAGGACCCGGGATGGCAGAACCCGGCTGAGGCGTGTGCCATCGCTATCGGCGAGGCGGTGGGAATGGCGCAAGTCGGCGCGTTCGACGCCGACGCGGCGTCGACCCAACTGATGGGTGACAGCATCTACACCAACCCGATGATGCTCGGTTTCGCCTGGCAAAAAGGGTGGATACCACTGCGCCGTGAGTCGCTGCTGCGTGCGATCGCGCTTAACGCAGTGGCGGTTGACAACAACCTGGCGGCCTTCGAGTGGGGCCGTCGTGCGGCGCACGATGGGCCGTCGGTTGAACGATTCATGGCGCCGGCCCAGGTGCTGCAGTTCAAGAAGCGCGAGTCGATCGACGACATCGTTCGCCGGCGGGTGGAATTCCTGGTGCAATACCAGAACGCCGCCTATGCCGACACGTATCAGGCCTTCGTGGCCCGGGTGCGCGAACGCGAGGCGGCACTTGGCAAGGCGACGCTTGCAGAGTCGGTGGCGCGCAACCTGTTTAAGCTGATGGCGTACAAGGACGAGTATGAGGTGGCGCGCTTGCACGCCGACAGCGGCTTCTTGCAGCGCGTGGGCGCCATGTTCGAAGGCGACTTCAAGCTGCACTACCACCTCGCACCGCCGTTGCTGGCCAGGCGCAATGAAAAGGGCGAACTGCTCAAGCAGAAGTTCGGCCCGGCCATGCTAATCGGGTTCAGGCTGCTGGCCCGATTGAAGGGCCTGCGTGGAACCGCGCTGGATTTCTTTGGCCGCAGCGCAGAACGCCTGGGCGAACGCGCGTTGATCGTGCAGTACAAGGACAGCATCGACGAACTGCTGGCAACGCTTGGCGCGCACAACCATGCGGCGGCGCTGGAAATAGCGCGTATCCCGGAGCAAATCAAGGGCTTTGGCCATGTGAAGGAGCGCAATCTGGTTGCCGCGCGCCAGCAGTGGCAGCAGCGCATGGCGCAGTGGCGCGCCGCGCCGACGCCCGCAGGCGCCGCGATCGGCGCCTCGCTATAGCGTTACCGGCTGGCCGTGCGGCGTTCTGGCTGCAGCGGCTTCCCAGGCGTGTTCGAGTGCGTGGATCTGCTGCGCACTTGCCAAGCCTTGGTCGATCAGCATCTGCTCGAGCGTGTCGAGCCAGTGCCGGTAGTACTGGCTACCGTCGTCGCAGTCGCCCTGCGCCTGCGCGCGCTGGATCTGTGCCGCCAGCGCCCGGGCCCATTGCGTCCAGGTGAAGACGCCGCGCTCGTGCAGCAGCAGCGTCATAGCGAAAGCCTGCGCCTGCCAGGGCTCGGCGAAAGTGCCGCGCTCCCGTTCGGCAGTGGGTAGTGGCAGACGCACGGCGCCCTCGGTCGAGCAGGCCGCAGCGATCTGCGCCAGCGTCAGCCGGTGCGTCATGCTGCCCACTCCAGGTAAGGTTCCCAAGCGTCCACACTGACCTGCGACCGCGCGTCGGCCTGCGGCCCCCAAAGCGTCGTGGCGTCGAAGACCACCGTGTACAGCCAGTGCGCACAGTCGTCAAAGGGCGGGTCTTGGCGGCTTGCGTGGGCGTCGGCAAAGACATGGCTGCCGTGTAGCAGTTGCACCGTGCCGACATGGCCGCGCACATAGCGCGGCAGCCGGGTGTGGCCGCTTGGATGCATGTTTCGCGCGCGGACCCTGTCGCCCACCTTGAAGCGGGCCGGCGCTTGCGTCGGCCTTGCGGTCGGTGCGCCTTTGGCCAGAGCCGCGTCCACGTCGCCTGCTTTCAGGGTGCGCGTCAACGCCTTTCCCGGCACACGCAGGATGCCGCTTTCCAACTCGTCGTCCTCGACCAGGCCCCGCTCGCGCATCAGCAGCTCAAGCGCCCGCAGCCAGACCGCGTAGTATCCGGCGTCCAGGTAAAACCCGGCCGGCAAGGACTCGCGCGCCGATCGGCTCAGGTCGATATTCCATAGGCCGGTGGCGCCCATGGCCAGCGTCAGCGCCAGCGCGCGCTTTTCCCACGGCGCGTGGAAAAGCGCTTCGTCGGCTTGCGGCAGCACCGGGCCGAAACCCTGCTGTCCGCCCATGTCGTGCACGCCGTTCATGCGGCTGCCTGCTCGGCGGTGAGCGCGAATCCGGTGCCGATCATGGCGTCGCGTGTCACCCTGTGCGCCAGCGCCTGTTCGTCCAGCCCTTGCGCGTCCGCCGGCATCATGGGGATGACGACATAGCGCACCTCGGCGGTCGAGTCCCAAACGCGCAGGGTGGTCGAGTTCGGCAGTGCGATGCCAAAGTCGCGCAAAACGCCGCGGGGGTCTATCACCGCCTTGGATCGGTAGGCCGCGCTCTTGTACCAGACCGGCGGTAGTCCCAGGATCGGCCAGGGATAGCAACTGCACAGCGTGCAGACGACCATGTTGTGGACCTGCTCGGTATTGGCGACAGCGACCATGTGCTCGCCCTGGCGTCCACCGAAGCCCATCGACGCTATGGCTGCAGTGGCGTCGCGCAGCAGCCACTGCCGGAAGCCGGCGTCAACCCAGGCTCGGGCGACCACCGCCGCGCCGTTGCGCGGGCCGATCCCGGTTTCGTAGGTCTGGACGATCCGGTCCAGCGCGCCCGGGTCCACATAGCCCTTTTGTGTCAGCAGGGTTTCCAGGGCCCGTACGCGCAGCTCCATTTCGCTCAGCTGCGAGTAGTCCCCGTGCGGATGGTCGTGCATCGCTCAGGCCCCGGGGAGGGCCTCGACGATGGCCGCCGCATACAATGCACGGTTAACCGCGCGCCGGCCATCGGGCGTCGTGCGCGGATCCATCCAACCGTCCCTTATGGAGTCTGCCGTGTTCATTTCTTCCGCCTTTGCCCAGACCGCTCCCGCCCTCGGCGGCAGCGACATGCAGTCATCGCTGATGAGCATGCTGCCGCTGGTGCTGATGTTTGTCGTGCTTTATTTTGTCATGATCCGGCCGCAGATGAAAAAGCAGAAGGAACATCGCAGCATGATCGATGCGCTGGCCAAGGGCGACGAGGTCGCTACAGCCGGCGGCTTGCTGGGCAAGGTGTCGAAGTTGGGTGACAGCTATCTCGGCTTGGAAGTTGCCAATGGCGTCGAGGTACAGGTGCAGCGCAGCGCGGTCGTGCAGGTGCTGCCCAGGGGCTCGATCAAGTGAACCTGCGGCTTGACCCAAACCCCTAGCCAGACAGAACGGCAGACATGAACCGCTACCCGGTGTGGAAGTACGCGATCATCCTGATCGCGCTGATGGTGGGGGCCTTTTACACGCTCCCGAATTTTTTTGGCGAAGCGCCGGCAGTGCAGATTTCTTCTGCCAAGTCGAGCGCCAAGGTCGACGCCGCCACCCGGGCCCGGGTCGAGGAAGCGCTCAAGGCGGCGGGCATTTCGGCGGCAGCGCTCGCATTTGAAGGCAACTCGATCAAGGCGCGTTTCGACACGACCGAGAATCAACTCAAGGCCAAGGACGCGATTCAAAAGGAATTGGTTCCGGACCCCACCGACCCGCCTTATGTGGTCGCACTGAACCTGCTGTCGCGATCACCCGCCTGGTTGTCCAAACTCGGCGCTGCGCCGATGTACCTTGGCCTGGATCTGCGCGGCGGGGTTCACTTTATGCTGCAGGTCGATATGCAGGCGGCGCTGACCAAGAAGGCCGAGTCGCTGGCGGGTGACCTGCGCACCGCGCTGCGCGAAAAGAACGTCCGCCACGGCGGCATCAGCCGTAGCGGCCAAACCATCGACATCCGGCTGCGCGATGCGCAGTCGCTCGACGCCGCCAAGCGCGTGATCGCCGAACAGTTTGCCGAACTGCAGACGGTCGAATCGGTTGATGGTGCCGAAACCAGGCTGACTGCGAGCATTAAGCCGCTGTCGGCGCGGAGCATTCAGGACCAGGCGCTCAAGCAAAACATGGTCACGCTGCACAACCGTATCAACGAGCTGGGCGTCGCCGAGCCGGTCATACAGCAGCAGGGGCAGGACCGCATCGTGGTCCAGTTGCCGGGCGTGCAGGACACCGCCAAGGCCAAGGACATACTTGGGCGCACGGCGACGCTCGAAGTGCGCATGCTCGACGAAAGCGCCGAGGCGCGCGCCGCCGAAGCGGGCAATGGCCCCGTGCCGTTTGGCGCCGAACGCTACCTCGAGCGCAACGGCCAGCCGCTGATCGTCAAAAAGCAGGTCATCCTGACCGGAGAGAACCTGACCGACGCCCAGCCGGGTTTTGACAACCAGACCCAGGAGGCGGCAGTCCATCTGTCGCTCGACGCCAAGGGCTCGCGCATATTCCGCGATGTGACGCGCGAGAACATCGGCAAGCGCATGGCGATTTTGCTGTTTGAAAAAGGCAAGGGCGAGGTTGTCACCGCGCCCGTGATTCGCAGCGAAATTGGCGGGGGGCGGGTGCAGATCTCCGGGCGCATGACGACCACCGAGGCCAACGACACGGCGCTGCTGCTGCGCGCCGGTTCGCTGGCGGCGCCGATGGAGATCATCGAGGAGCGCACCATCGGCCCGAGTCTGGGCGCCGAGAACATCGCCAAGGGTTTTGACAGCGTGACCTGGGGCTTCTTGGTCATAGTGGCTTTCATGTGCGTCTACTACGCGATGTTTGGACTTTTTTCCAGCGTCGCGCTGGGCGTCAATCTGCTTTTGCTGGTGGCGGTGCTGTCGATGCTGCAGGCCACGCTGACGCTGCCGGGAATGGCGGCGATGGCGCTGGCGCTCGGAATGGCGATTGACTCCAATGTGCTGATCAACGAGCGCGTGCGCGAGGAACTTCGCAACGGCGCGTCGCCGCAGGCGGCTATCAACAGCGGTTACGAGCGCGCCTGGGGAACGATTCTGGACTCCAATGTGACGACGCTGATCGCCGGCCTGGCGCTGCTGATATTCGGCTCGGGGCCGGTGCGCGGCTTCGCGGTCGTGCACTGCATCGGCATCCTGACCAGCATGTTCTCGGCGGTTTTCTTCTCGCGCGGGTTGGTGAATTTCTGGTACGGCCGGATGAAAAAGCTCAAGGGCGTGTCCATCGGAACGGTCTGGCGGCCCGATGGCGAAGGTGCCATGGTGGTCAACGCCACGCAGGAGAAATAGGCATGGAATTTTTCAAGATCCGGCGCGACATACCGTTCATGCGCCATGCGCTGGTGCTGAACGTGGTGTCGCTGGTGACCTTCTTGCTGGCAGTGTTCTTCCTCGTGAGCCGGGGGCTGCACCTGTCGGTCGAATTCACCGGTGGCACGGTGATGGAGGTTGGTTACGCGCAGCCTGCCGATCTGGCCAGGGTGCGTGGTGTTGTCGCGGGCCTGGGTTACACCGACGTGCAGGTGCAGAGTTTTGGTACCGCGCGCGAAGTGATGATCCGGCTGCCAGCGCAAAAAGGGGTCAGTTCGGCACAGCAGAGCGAAACCGCTTTTGCCGCGCTCAAGAAGGACGACGCCCAAGCCAGCCTGCGGCGCCAGGAGTTTGTCGGTCCGCAGGTTGGGGAAGAACTGGTGGTCGACGGGCTGAAGGCGCTGGCGATGGTCGTGGTTGGCATCATGCTGTACTTGGCGGTTCGTTTCGAGTGGAAGTTCGCAGTCGCCGCGATCGTCGCCAACCTCCACGACGTCATCATCATCCTGGGATTTTTCGCCTTTTTCCAGTGGGAATTTTCGCTTCCGGTGCTGGCTGCCGTACTGGCGGTGCTTGGCTATTCGGTCAACGAATCGGTGGTTATATTTGACCGGATCCGCGAAAATTTCCGCCGCTACCGCAAGATGAGCACGGTGGAGATCATCGACAACGCGATTACGTCGACGATCAGCCGCACGATCATTACCCATGGCTCGACCCAGATCATGGTGCTGTCGATGCTGCTGTTTGGCGGGCCGACGCTGCACTATTTCGCATTGGCGCTCACCATCGGCATTTGTTTCGGAATCTATTCGTCGGTGTTTGTGGGTGCTGCTATTGCCATGTGGCTGGGCATCAAGCGCGAAGACATGGTCAAGAGCGCACCCCAAAAGGGGCTGGATCCCAACGACCCGAACGCCGGCGCCAGCGTCTGAATCGGCGGCGCTTATGCGTTAGTGGGCGATGCGGTCGCTCGCGTCATCGCACAGTTCGTCAAGCACCAGCGCGTCGGGTTCCTGACCGAAACTCCAGTAGACCATCAGGACAATGATCTTGAGGTCTTCCAGGCACAGGGTGTCGGCGCTGGAGGCCATCGCCCGGTCCAGCACAATTTCACGCATCGTCGCCGGCAGGACGCCTGAGGACTCCAGAAAGCTGATGAAACCCAGGCACTCCGGCCCCAGTCGGTCCTGCTCTGCGATCGAATAGACGCGCATGCTGTTCGGCGATGCGTCCTGCGCCGCTTCGATTTTGGACGCTGCCGCCCCGCCGCCGGCCGCACGCAGCGTGTCGCGGGTTGCCAGACTCAGGCCGCCGAGCCAGTTCAGCGCCTCGCTGATCTCCTCCGCCTCGAATCCGACGGCGCTCAGTTTGCGCTGCAAATGCTCCCGCTGCGGGCAGGCGTCGCCGCCCCAGTAGTTTTCGTAAACGAACACCAGAACTTCGAACATGGCGCCAATATAGCGCACATCGGCATCGCCACCCGCGGGTTTCCCCGCGCGGACCTTCAGGCCCTGACCGTGCGCTGAAACAGCCCGCCTGCGAGCCGCGCGACCCGGCCCTGCAGTTCCAGTTCCATCAATTTCGCTTGCAGGCTCGGGGTGGCGATGGCGCATCGGGCCTGCAGTGCGTCGAGCCCTACCGGGTCAAATCCCAGCGCATGGAGCAGCGCATCGTCGCCGGCCCTACCGGGTCAAATCCCAGCGCATGGAGCAGCGCATCGTCGCCGTCGGTCTGCGCAGCATCGGCGAGCGGCTCGACGAACGCGTCTGGCGGGAGCTGCGCCCGCGGTGCATCGCCGCCGCCCAGTTCTTCCAGTAGGTCCTGGGCTGACTCGACCAGCTTGGCGCCCTGCTTGATCAGCGCATGGCAGCCGCGCGCCTGCGGCGAATGGATCGACCCGGGAATAGCGAATACCTCCTTGCCCTGCTCTGCGGCGATGCGGGCGGTGATCAGCGATCCCGAGCGCAATGCGGCCTCGACCACCAGGGTGCCACGCGCCAGCCCTGCGATGATCCGATTGCGCTGGGGAAAGTTGGCCGCCAGCGGGGGCGTCCCGATGGCGAACTCGCTCAGGACCATGCCGTTTTGGGCGATGCGTCGCGCCAAATCGAGATGGCCTTTGGGATAGACACGGTCCAGGCCGGTTGCGACCACTGCGATCGTCGCCAGGCGCTGCGAATCGGAGCCGACGCCGTCGAGCGCCCCTTCGTGCGCGCAGCCGTCGATGCCCAGCGCCATACCCGACACCACCGTCATGCCGGTTTGGCTGAGCTGGCGCGCAAACAGGCGTGCGTTGGAAGCCCCCTGCGCGGTCGGATTGCGGCTGCCGACGATGGCGATGCAGTTGGCAAGACTGCGATGGAGCATAGGCGCCGGCGTTGCGGCGGCTGCCCGATCCCCGCCAAGGCCCGGGTGGCCGATCCAGTACAGCAGCAGGGGCGGGTCGGCAATATCCAGCAGAGCTGTCGGATAGTGCGGGTCGCCCAGCGTGACGATGGCTCTGTATGGCGTCAGCGGATCTTTGTCGCCCGCTTGCGTGAGCCAGTTCCAGGTCGCGTCCAGTTGCGCTTGCAAGCCCACGGGTGGCAGGCACAATGCGGCCGCCTGCGCGGGGTGGACGACCTGTTCCAGTGTGGCGGACGATTGCAAAAAGATCCCGGACGGCAGGCCAAAGGCACGCAGAAGCTTGCGCGCCGTGGCGTCGCCAATGCCCGGCGTCATCGTCAGTCTCAGCCAGTCGGCGATTTCTTCGCGTTGCATGGAGGGCGTGGCGGGCTGCAAGTTCCGCTAGCGGGCACAGACCGGTCAATGCGGGCTGGCCAGACGGTCGCCGACCTTGATGCCGTCGCGGGCGCCGAGCACCAGCGCATACGACAGCCGCTCGAAGGTCTTGAATACCATCAGTAACCCGTTGCGCTCGTCGGGCAGCCTCATCGGCGTTGGATCGGCGTCGGTCCTATCGGGCAAACGCGCTCCGGCGGTCAAAACGGCGAGCACATGCCCGCGCTCGAGCCCGTCGCGCGTGCCGCGGTTGACCACGACGATCTGGTTTTGCGCGGCTTGCGCGACCGCGCTGCCGTATACCGAGACGATGCGGCCATCGAATTCCGTCGCGGGCGGGTGCGGAACATAGCGCAACAATTCGCGTTCCGGCTCGGGCAAAAGGCGGTCGCCGACACGCACCTCTTCCTTGGCCGCGACGATGTCGAGCGTCGCTGGCGTCATCTCCACGATGGTTCCGTCCGCGTCTGCGATGCGGGTTGACTCACCGCGCACCAGCATCGCCCGGCCCAGGTATCGGGCTTCGAATCCAAGCAACTCGCCGCTCGCCGGGTCCGTTAGCGCCGTCGGGTTGCGCAAGATCCGGAACGCCTGCTGCCGACCCGGCGCGTCGAGCAGCGGCGCGCCAGCGGGCCCGCGCGCGTAGGCGCGGTCGCCACTTCCCAGCAGCACACGGCCGTCCTGCGTGGCGACGATGCGCGGCGCCGTCGCCATCGCGCCGGCATCAACCACCACCGGCTCCGCCAGAAAGGGCTCGATCCGCTGCGGTTGCAACGCCGGCAGCGTGCCGCTGCCCAGCGCCTGGTAGCGGATGCGCGGCGCCAGACGAATGCCTTCCATGGGCAGCATCGCGTGCTCCGGCGGGTTCTGGGCCTGCGCCGCAAGCAGCGCGCAGCCAAGCAAGGCCAGCGCGCAAAATCTAGAACCGATGTACATGATGCAAACCCCCGCTGGATGCCCGACTGCTGTTGCGAAGTCCTGGTCCGGACGGAATTCTCGGTCGATGCCGCGGCTGGAACAACGGCTTCTTCGGGCCCGCGCTGTCCGGGAACAGAAAAGTGGCGAAAATACGGCCTTGTTTGAATTGCTGCGATGGCTTTGTTACCCATTCTTTGTTATCCCGACCCGAAATTGCACCGGATTGCGAGCCCTGTGCCCGGAGTCGATGCGAGCGTGCGCAGGCTGATCGCCGACATGCTGGAGACCATGTACGACGCAAAGGGCATTGGTCTTGCCGCGACCCAGGTCGATGTGCACCAGCGCCTGATCGTGATCGACATTTCGGAGCAGCGCGACCAACCGCTGGTGCTGGTCAACCCGGGCATCACCTGGACCAGCGCGGAAAAGAAGCTCAACGAAGAAGGCTGTCTGTCGGTTCCTGGAATCTATGACGGCGTTGAACGCTTTGACGCGGTCGCCGTCAGTGCGCTCGACCGCGATGGAAAAGCGCGGGTCGTCGAAGCCAGCGGGTTGCTCGCGGTGTGCATCCAGCACGAAATGGACCACCTGATGGGACGGATTTTTGTGGAGTACCTGTCGCCGCTCAAGCGCAACCGCATCAAGACCAAGATGCGCAAGCTCCAGCGCGGGGAGCGCGATTGAGACTGGTCTTTGCCGGTACGCCCGAGTTTGCCAGCACGGCGCTCAGGCGATTGAGCGACGCCGGTTTCGAGGTGCCGCTGGTGCTGACACAGCCCGACCGGCCCGCAGGCCGCGGCCTGCAACTACACGAGTCGCCGGTCAAACTGCTCGCGCGTGAGCGGGGCATTGCGCTGATCCAGCCGCGCAGCCTGCGTTTGGACGGCCGCTTCGCCGCCGACGCGCAGGCCGCGCAAGCGGCGATCACGCAGGCGCGGGCGCAGTTGATGGTGGTGGCGGCGTACGGCCTGATGTTGCCGCCATGGCTGCTCACACTGATGCAGGGGCCGCAGTCCGGTGACGGGCTTGGTTGCATCAATATCCATGCCTCGCTGCTGCCGCGTTGGCGCGGCGCGGCGCCGATCCACCGGGCGATCGAAGCCGGCGACGCCGAGACCGGCGTCAGCATCATGCAGATGGACGCCGGACTCGACACCGGCGACATCCTGTTAGCCGAGTCGCTGCCGATCCGGCACGGCCTTGTCGCGCCAGACACGAGCGCCAGCCTGCACGACAAACTGGCGGCGATGGGCGCCGAACTGATTGTGCAGGCCTTGCAACTGGCGGCCGCTGCGGGGCTAAGGGCGCGCCGCCAATCGCAGGCCGGCGTGACGTACGCCAGCAAGGTGGATAAGGCGCAGGCCGAGGTCGACTGGGAGTCGAGTGCCGACTTGGTGGAGCGCCGTGTGCGGGCCTTCAACCCGGCGCCTGGCGCCTGGACCATGCTCGGCGACGAGGTGTTCAAACTGTGGCGCTGCGAGCGCCTTGATGCCGCGGCCGGACACGGCACGGCCGGCGGAACGGTTCTGCAAGCCGATGCGCGGGGAATTGATGTCGCTTGTGGCGCGGGCGTGTTGCGCCTGACCGAATTGCAGCGGGCCGGCGGAAAGCGCCTGGACGTCGCCGCGTTCCTGCGCGGCTTTGCGCTGCCGCCGGGTTTGCAGTTCGGCCGCAAGTGCGACCTGGCCTGATGTTCCTGCGCCGTTCCAATTACAGCCACCCCGAGTTCAGGGCGGGCGTGCGCGACTTTCAACGCGTCGCTCCGGGCATCGCCGCCTGGGGCCTGATGACGGGCGTCGCGATGGTGCAGTCTGGCATGGGCGTCGTCGAGTCGCTGCTGATGGCCTTGCTGGTATTCGCCGGCAGTTCCCAACTCGCTGCGATCCCGCTGATTCTCGCCGGCGCCCCCTTGTGGATCATCTGGGCCACCGGATTTTGCGTGAACCTGCGCTTCGTCGTCTTCAGCCTGCACCTGCGCCCTTTTCTGGCGCATTTGCCGATGTGGGAGCGCATTTGCCACGGCTATCTGACCGCCGACCTGAGCTATGTGCAGTTCACCAGCCGCTTCGCCCGTCCCGGCGCCAACGCGGCCGAACGTCAGGCGCAGGAAGCCTACCTGGCCGGCAACGACATGGTCAACTGGATGGCCTGGGTTGGCTCCAGCCTGGCCGGTGTCGCGCTGGCCCGGTTGATACCGCAGGACTGGGGGCTGGCTTTCGCCGGCATTCTTTGCCTCGTCGGCATCCTGTGCTCGCTGGCCACGACCCGGCTGCGCCTGGTGTCGGCAGCCGTAGCCGGCGCGGCCGCGGTGGCCGCTTACGGACTGCCGCTCAAGCTCAACATCCTGTTGGCGATAGCGACTGCGGTCCTGGCCTGCATGGTGATAGAAAAGTTCCCGGGCGGCCACGCCGCAAGGCCGTGAGCGATATCGACGGGCGGACCGTGGTGGTGGTGGTGGGGTTGGCGCTGATCACCGTGTTGGCGCGCGGATTCTTCCTGATGTCGGGAAAAGCCTGGAGTCTGCCGCACTGGGCGCAGCGCGGCCTGCAGTACGCCCCGATTGCTGCGCTGGCGGCGGTCGTCGTTCCGGAGGTGGTGACCGTCCAGGGGCATCTGGTCAGCAACTGGCAGGACGCCCGGCTGTTCGCAGCGGCCGCCGGGGCCGCTGCTTATTTCTGGCGCAAGGACGTTCTCGTCACGATCGTCGTCGGCATGGCGGTGTACCTGCCCTTGCACATCGGCTGGTCTTGGTGACTTTTTGCGGCATTACGGCCCATGGCGTGACGGGCCATGGCATGGCCTAGGTGATGGCGCGCGCCTACAATTTCCCGGATCCAACCGAGCAGCGTACCCCACCATGAACTTCATTCGATTCTCCGACCTCTGCGCGCAGGGCCGCGTCGCCGGAAAGAAGGTCTTCATCCGTGCCGACCTCAATGTCCCGCAGGATGATTCCGGGCGCATCACCGAAGACACGCGCATCCGCGCCTCGCTCGCGTGCGTGCGCATGGCGCTGGAGGCCGGGGCTGCCGTGATGCTGACCTCGCATTTGGGGCGTCCGACCGAGGGCCTGCTGCGGGCGCAGGATTCTTTGGCGCCGGTGGCGATCAGGATGGGCCAACTGCTGGGACGGCCGGTGCCGCTGCTGGCCGACTGGGTCGACGGCGTTCGCCTCGATGGACACGAACTGGCGACCGGTCAGCTGGTGATGCTGGAGAATTGCCGCGTCAACCGGGGGGAGAAGAAGAACAGCGACGAGCTGGCCAAAAAAATGGCGTTGCTGTGCGACATTTTTGTGCATGATGCATTTGGTACCGCGCACCGCGCCGAGGCCAGCACCTACGGCATCGCCGCGTTCGCGCCGGTGGCTTGCGCAGGCCCTCTGCTTGCAGCCGAGATAGACGCCATCACCCGCGCGCTGAAGGCGCCCAGGCGGCCGCTGGTGGCGATCGTCGCCGGCTCGAAGGTGTCGACCAAACTCAGCATCCTCAACAGCCTGGCGCGCAATGTCGACCAGTTGATCGTCGGCGGCGGAATTGCCAACACCTTCATGCTGGCAGCGGGTCTGAAGATCGGCAAGAGTCTGGCCGAGCCCGACCTTGTCGATCAGGCCAAGACCGTCATGCGTGCGATGCAGGAGCGCGGCGCAGCGGTTCCGATACCCATCGACGTCGTCACGGCCAAGGTCTTCCAAGCCGACGCGCCTGCCAGTACCAAGGCGGCCACCGAAGTGCAGGACGATGACCTGATCCTGGACATCGGCCCCGAAACCGCGCGCAGGCTGGCCGGTCAACTGATGCAGGCCGGAACCATCGTCTGGAACGGGCCGGTTGGTGTCTTCGAGTTCCCGGCATTCGAGGGCGGGACACGCGCTATCGCGCGGGCCATCGCCGCCAGCAGCGCCTTTTCCATCGCCGGCGGCGGCGACACGCTGGCCGCGATCGCGAAATATGGCATTGAGGACAAGATCGGCTACATCTCCACCGGCGGCGGCGCCTTTCTTGAGGTGCTCGAAGGCAAGACGCTGCCGGCCTTTGACATCCTGGCGCGTCGCTGCGCGTCCTGAGCCGCCCACGCAGGGCGAGCGCTTGCCCTGTGCGCCATGGGTTCCATGGGAAAATGCGACTTATTTCCAGGAGAACCCCGAATGGCATTGCGTCGCGCCACCAAGATCGTTGCAACATTGGGCCCCGCGTCAAGCGACCCGGCCTTGCTGGAGCAAATGATTCGCGCCGGGGTGAATGTGGTTCGGATGAACTTCAGCCACGGCAAGTCGCAAGACCATATCGATCGGGCGCAGCTGGTGCGCGAGGCGGCGAGGCGCGCCGGTCGGGAGGTGGCGATCATGGCCGATCTGCAGGGCCCAAAGATCCGGGTCGGAAAATTTGCCGAAGGCCGCGTCATGCTGGAGTCCGGCGCCAGCTTCGTACTCGACGCGGGCCGCACCGAACTCGGCGACGTGCACGCTGTCGGACTGGACTACAAGTCGCTGCCGCGCGAAGTCAAGGCGGGCGACGTGCTGCTGCTCAACGACGGCCTCATCGTGATCACCGTCGATATGGTCAAGGGCGAGGCGATCCACACCACGGTCAAGCTCGGTGGAGAATTGTCCAACAACAAGGGCATCAACAAGCTCGGGGGTGGCCTCACGGCGCCGGCGCTGACGGCCAAGGATATGGAGGACATCCAGACCGCGATGCGGGTCAAGGCCGACTATGTGGCGGTGAGTTTTCCGAAGAACGCCACCGACATGGAGATGGCGCGCCAACTCTGTACCGTGGCCTGTGCCGACCACCACCATCGGCCCGGACTGATCGCCAAGATCGAGCGCGCCGAGGCGATTCCCAAGCTGCTCGAGATCCTGCTCGCCAGCGACGGCATCATGGTCGCGCGCGGCGACCTCGCGGTCGAGGTTGGCAATGCTGCGGTGCCTGCGCTGCAAAAACGCATGATCAAGCTCGCGCGCGAGCATGACAAGGTGGTCATCACCGCGACCCAGATGATGGAGTCGATGATCGGCAACCCGGTACCTACCCGCGCCGAGGTCAGCGACGTGGCCAACGCGGTGCTGGACGGTACCGACGCCGTCATGCTGTCTGCCGAAACGGCGGTCGGTAAATACCCGCTCGAGACGGTGGTGGAAATGGCGAAGATCTGCCATGCCGCCGAATCGCACGAGGTCGTCAAGCTTGACGCCGACTTCATGGGAAAGACCTTTGAGCGCATCGACCAGTCGATCGCGATGGGCGCTTTGTTCACCGCCTACCATCTGGGTGCCAAGGCGATCGTTGCGATGACCGACAGCGGGTCTACCGCGCTTTGGATGAGTCGCCACCTGATCCAGATCCCGATCTATGCGCTCACGCCACGGGTCGATACCCAGCGCAAGCTCGCGCTGTACCGCAACGTGCGACCGCTTCTGATGGACGCCAGCGGAGACCGCGACACCGCGCTGATGCAGGCCGAGGGGCATCTGAAGAAGCGCGGCATTGTGCAAGGCGGTGACGTCTACGCCATCACCTGCGGCGAGCCGATGGGCGCGCCCGGTGGTACCAATATGCTCAAGATCTGCCAAGTCGCCTAGACGGCGGCCCGGTTGCCTGCCAGCGTGCACCGCATGCGGAGTCTTTTCAGAGCGCCGGTTCGCTCGATTGCACTGGTATGGGGCCTGGTGGTGTTCATGCCGGTGGGGCTGAACTACCTGTGCTATTTCGCGCTGCTGCTGGCGCTGCTGCTATCGCCTGAGAGGACGCTGCGCCTGCGCCGGGTGCGTGCACACCTGCTGTTCTGGCCGATGGCGCTGTTCCTGCTCTGGACGCTGGTCGTGCTGGCGCTGCAACCCGATTGGTATCCCGAGACGCCGACCAATCTCTGGCACGGCGGGCGCATCGCGCTGACGCTGGCAATGGCGATCGCGCTGGGGGAAGAAGAGGCCCGTTGGGCCATGCGCGGCTTTGTGGCCGCCGCCGCATTCAGCGTCCTGGTGGTCGCGGTCAACGCCGCTGTCGGGTTGCCGCAGTGGACAGTGTGGAACAACCTGATCCACTACGGCGGCAACAAGACGGTTTCGAACACGATTTTGATGGCCCTGCTTGCCGGGTCGGCGCTGGTGCTGGCTTTGGCGCGCGGCGGGCTTGTGCGCCTGGCGGCTATAGGCGTCACCCTGGCGGTGCTGGCGGTGCTGGTGTTCGCCCTGCCCAACCGCACCGCGCTGCTGGCCGTCCTCGGCGCCGGGCTGGCAGCAGGGGTGCACCAGTTGCGCCGCGCCAGGCTCGCCCTGCTGGCGTTTGTCGCCGCCGCCATGCTGGCCTCGGCGGCTTTCGTCACCATGGTTCCGGCGGTTCAAAGCCGGCTGGCGCTGGGGCTTGCGGAAATCCGCGAGGCTAACAGCGGCGAGGTCAACCGCGACAGTTGGAACATCCGCGTCCAGCTGGTGCGCCACACCGCCGCGATGATCGCCGAGCGGCCCTGGATGGGCTGGGGCATTGGCGCCTGGAACGCGCAGTGGAGGAGCCGCGTGCCCCCGTCCATCGCCGACCTGAACATGCCGCATGACGACCTGCTGTGGATGGGCGCGCAGGCCGGCGTACCGGGTGCGCTGAGCTGGCTGGCGATCATGCTGGCCGCGTGTTTGGCGGGCTGGCGCCGCCAGGATATGGCCGGGCGGATGGCTTTTGTCGCGGCGTTAACGCTGCTGTTTAGCGCGCTCGTCAACTCCGCCACCCGAGACGCCACCATAGGGCTGAGCCTGCTGTGGGTCGTCGGCCTGTACCTCCGGCTGTCGGCCGAGCCTGGATTCGCGCCCTCGCAACTGCGCCTGCGTCACGCGCAGGGCTGAGGCCGGTTGCGCATTCTGACCCCGCATGCCAGCGCAACCCAAGTCCTTCTCCCTGGACGCCGACCCCGAGGTCATCGTCTTCAACCTGAAGCGGCGCTACACCGGCGTTTCGGCTACGGTGAACGCGCTGGTTCCGCTGCAACTACAGCAATGGCGGATCGGCTACTGCGGCAACCCGCTTTCCAATGGCCTGCCCGGGATGACGCTGGCGCAGGCGATCCGGATTTCACTGCGGCCGGCGGCGAAGCGGCGATTTCGCATCTGGCATGTCCGGCGCGATCACGAGATGATGGCGGCGTTGTTCGCCCGCGATGTGCTGCGTCTGCCGATTCGGCTGGTATTTACCTCGGCCGCGCAGCACTTGCATGGCGCCTTCCCGCGCTGGCTGATTTCCAAAATGGACGCGGTGATTGCGACCACCGGTCTGGCCGCGTCGTTCGTTCCCAACACCACTGCGGTGGTTGCGCATGGCATCGATCTGGAGCGTTTTTCCGTCAGTGCCGACAAGTCGCTGGCCTGGGCCGATAGTGGGCTGCCAGGCCAATTCGGGATTGGCGTATTCGGCCGCGTGCGGCCCGACAAAGGGTCCGACCTGTTCGTCGACGCGATGTTGCAGGTGCTGCCGCAGTTGCCCGGCGTCTGCGCCGTGATCGCCGGTCTGGCGCAGCCGCAGCACCGGGCATTTGAGCAGGCCTTGCGCGACAAGGTAGCGCGTGCCGGACTTTCTGAGCGCGTCGTCTTTCTCGGCGAGGTGCCAGCCGCAGAGGTCCACCGGTGGTACCAGCGTTGCCTGTTGTGCGTTGCCTGCCCGCGTTACGAACCTTTTGGCCTCACGCCATTCGAGGCTGCGGCAACCGGCTGCGCGCTGGTTTGCTCGCGCACCGGCGCCTTTGAGCAACTGGTTCAGCCGGGTGTCAACGGCGATCTGGTCCCCGTGGGCGACGCATCCGCGCTGGCGCAGGCGGTCTTGCGCGTGATGTCCGACATCGAAGCCGCGGTGCAGATGGGGCGGCGTGCCCGCGCCGTCGTCGTCGAGCGCTTCAGCCTGCAAGCCGAAGCCGCAGGCATAGCGCGGGTGTACCAAAGCCTGTTCGATGCGGGCTGAACTGAACTGGCGCGAGCGCAGCGCGCTTGCCATCTATTCGGCGCTGGTCTGGCTGATGCAGCCCTGGCTGCTGCGCAGGCTGGCGCGCCGCGCGCGTAGCGAGCCCGCCTACGCGACCTCGGTCGAGGAACGATTGGGCCGTTACAGCGACGCGCCCAGTGCGGGCTGGTTATGGCTGCACGCCGTCTCGCTGGGGGAGACGCGCGCCGCAGCGCTGCTGCTGGCCCAGCTGCGTCAGCAGCAACCCGGACTCAGGCTGCTGCTGACACACGGTACCGCCACCGGATGGACCGCCGGACGCGAGTTGCTGGAGCAGGGGGACCGTCAGGCCTGGTTGCCATGGGACAGCCGTGGCGCCGTCGACCGCTTTCTGGCCCATTTCCGGCCGCGCGCAGGGTTGCTGCTGGAGACCGAGATCTGGCCGAACCTGGTTCAATCGTGCCTGCGCTGCGGGGTCCCGCTCGTACTGGTCAACGCCCGGCTCAATCCGAAATCCTTCGGTTCCGCGCGCCGCCTGCGCTGGCTCGCGCAGCCGGCCTACCGGGGTCTGCGCTGCGTCTTTGCCCAAAGTGAGGCTGACGCCGTGAACCTGCGTGCTTTAGGTGCCAGGGTCGGCGGCGTCTTTGGCAACATCAAGTTCGACGCCGAACCCGACCTGCGGCAGCTGGCTAGGGGGCGGGCATGGCGTTCTGCGATGCCCAAGCCGGTGCTGATGCTGGCGAGTTCCCGCGACGGCGAAGAGGCCTCGCTGCTGGCGGCCGTGGTGGCGCTCGCGCAAGCCCCTGGAACGCCGGGCTGGCCCGCGTCGCTGCCGTTCCAACTGCTGCTGGTGCCACGCCACCCGCAACGCGTCGACGCCGTCGCGGCACTTTTTGAGCAGGCCGGGTTCACGGTGTCAAGGCGCAGCCAGTGGACATCCCAGACGCAGCCCGCCGACCTGTGGCTGGGTGACACCATGGGTGAACTTGCGCTGTATTACGCGATGAGCCAGATCGCGCTGCTCGGCGGCAGCTTTGAAGCCCTGGGCGGCCAGAATCTGATCGAGGCTGCCGCCTGCGCCTGCCCCGTGCTGATGGGCCCGCATACCTTTAACTTTTCCGAAGCCGCGCAGTTGGCGCTGGACGCAGGGGCCGCCAGGCGGGCGGACGATATGGCGGCCGCGCTGTGCCAGGCGCTGCGCTGGATGGCGCAAACTGAAGCGCTCGCGCAGGCGCGACTCGCCTGCGTGCAGTTTGCTGGCGCGCACCGCGGGGCTTCGCAGAGAACGGCCGCTGCGGTCCTCAGTACACTGGCGCAGCACCGGGCGGGCGCGATTTGAAGCGTCGGTGTACCCAGTAGTACTGGTCGGGCATGGCGTCAATGTAGTGTTCTAGCCGCTGGTTCATCAGCGCCGCATCGGCGACCGGGTCGGCGCCGGGAAAGTCGCGCCACGCCGGCAGGATTTCGACCGCGTAGCCTTCGGGCGTCATGCGCGTGAGTACCGGAACCACCTTGGCCCGCCCGAGCTTGGAAAAACGCGACAGCGAGGTCAGCGTGGCGGCGGGTACGCCGTAAAACGGAACGAAGACGGACTCCTGAGGGCCGAAATTCATATCGGGCAGCAGGTACAGCGCCTGCCCGCTGCGCACCATCGAGACGATCGCCCGGGTGCCGGCACGGCGCTCAAAGATTCGACTGCGGCCGAACCGGCTGCGGCCCTGCTGGCTCCACCGATCGACCACCTTGTTGCGTTGTGGCGTGTAGATGGTGGCGAAGCTGCGGTCCAGTTGCTGCGTGAGTGCCGTCCAGCCGGCGTCGAGGCCGACAAAATGCGGCGCGAACAGGATCACCGGGTCGGTGCCCGCGAGTTCGTCCACGGCACCGGCCACGCGAAGGCGATCAAGGGTCTTCCCCGGATCCCCGTGCCATAGCCAGCTCCTGTCAATCCAGGCCTGGGCGAAATGGACAAAGGCGCT
>Ga0114970_10000923_pt1 | contig 22221 bp, 19 predicted proteins | sample M_140205_XF_Meta_FD_87030 | JGI IMG/M metagenome (GOLD analysis project Ga0114970, IMG submission 87030) | Freshwater microbial communities from Lake Montjoie, Canada to study carbon cycling - M_140205_XF_MetaG | ecosystem: Environmental > Aquatic > Freshwater > Lake | place: Lake Montjoie...
CGGCAATGGCGACTATTTTTGCGAAAACGTTCTTGCGGACTGAACAGCGCATCTTGGGGATCCTTGCGTCACGGACTGTGTCCGCGTAAGACCCGGAATCTAGCGGCGCGGCCGACACCCGCGTGTCCGCAAACGGCAACCGTCGGCCCAGGCCAGAGCCTCCGCTATCGCGACGTCATCAAGGTTCGCGCAAGGCGCGAATGTCCCTGAACAGCTCAAGCGCTTCAGGGTTGGCCAGTGCCTCTAAATTGCGAACTGCCCGGCCGTGGATTACGTCCCGAACGGGCAATTCGACGAGTTTGCCGTTCCTGGTACGGGGTAAATCCGGGATGCTGATCACCTTGGCTGGGACATGCCGTGGAGTGGCATGCGTACGGATGGTCTGAATAATGCGATTGCGCAGTGCCTCGCAGAATTCCGCACCTTCCCGCAGCCGAACGAACAGAACGACACGAACGTCGCCTGCCCATTCCTGGCCGACAGCAACGGATTCTAGGACCTCGGGTACCTTCTCGACCTGCCTGTAGATTTCGGCCGTGCCGATGCGCACACCACCCGGGTTCAATACGGCATCGGAGCGGCCATGAATCACGATCCCGCCTCCTGGTCTGATCTCCGTGAAGTCCCCTTGGCACCAGGCGTTCGGAAATCCTTCGAAGTATGACGCTCGATAGCGCCTTCCATCCGGGTCGTTCCAGAAGCCGACAGGCATTGCCGGAAAAGGACGGGTGCACACCAGTTCACCCTTGACGCCGCGCACCGATCGCCCGTCCTCGTCGAACACATCGACGGACATCCCCAAGCCGCGGCACTGGATCTCTCCACGCCGAACGGGCAGCAGTGGGCTGCCGAGTACGAACGCAGAGCAGATGTCGGTACCGCCGGAGATCGATGCCAGATGCACGTCGGGCTTCACATGCGCGTACACGTAATCGTAGCTCTCTTCGACAAGCGGACTTCCGGTCGAAAATATGATGCGGACGGAAGACAGGTCGAACTCCTCGCGCGGGCGCAGCCCCGCCTTCGCAATGGAATCGATGAACTTCGCAGACGTGCCGAAGTGCGTCAGTTTCTCCTGCTCCGCAAGGCGCAACAGCGCACGACCTTGATCGTACATAGGCGCGCCGTCGTACAGGACGATGGTTGCGCGGGAGGACAGCACGGTGACGAGGATGTTCCACATCGTCCAGCCGCATGTTGTGAAGTAGAAGTAGCGATCCCGAGGGCCGACATCGCCGTGAAGGTGCTGGTCCTTCATGTTCTGCAGTAGGATCCCTCCGGCCCCGTGGACGATGCCCTTCGGAGCCCCCGTGGTGCCGGAGGAATACAGCACGAAGACAGGATGGTCAAAAGGGAGGCGTGCAAATGAAATCGTATCGACTTCCGCGAAGGGGGCGAGAAAATCCTCGATCCCTACGGACTTTGGCGGGGTAAGGGACGCATCGTCTCCCCCATAGCTGACGATGACGAGGCACTCCAAACTGGGTAACTGCGCCGCAATCTCGGCGACTTTTGCGAGGCAACCGATACGCTTGCCGTTGTACAGGTACCCGTCGGCCGCAAGCAGTACCTTGGGCCGGGATTGCAGGAAGCGGTCCAGGACGCCCTGGACACCGAAGTCTGGAGAGGTCGATGTAAAGATCGCCCCGAGGCTCACCGCGGCCAGCATTGCGACCAATGTCTCCGGAACATTCGGCATGAAGGCCGCAACAACATCGTTCTGCCCGACGCCCTTGTTGCGCAAAGCTGCCGCCATGACTGCCACTTGCCGGCGCAGTTCACGACGTGACAGGCATCGACGCGTCTGATCCTCGCCAGAGGAGATGACCGCGTCGTCGTCTGGATCCACGTCATCGCGAAGTATGTTCTCCGCGAGATTCAGCCGTGCGTCTGGAAACCAGCGCGCGCCCGGCATCTTGTCGCCGTCCACAAGAATTTTTTCGCCCCGGTCGCCGATGACTCCGCAGAACGACCAGAGCAGTGCCCAGAAGTCTTCGGGTTCTGCAACGGACCATTGCCAAAGTGCGTCCTGGTCGGGCAATGAACGATGCGAGATCGTCTCGGCGGCGCGAGCAAACCTGAACATGTGGCTGCTCAGAATCCGCTCGGGCGACGGCGTCCAGATGGCGTCGATGTTGTTCATGTGCAGTCTCGGTCTGCCGGTCGGCGTGCCGGCACGTATATTGAATTATACGCAAGCGTACGATATTGTCGCGTACGGTCGTCTTGACCACCGCCCACAAGTAGGAGCGTGCCGATGCTGCTGGAAGGTAAGGTCGTTATCGTCACCGGCGCCGGCAACGGCATCGGCGCTGAAATTGCAAAGCAGGCAGCTGCCGCCGGTGCGAGAGTCGTTGTAAACGATGTTGGAGTCTCCGCATCGGGGGAGGGTGGGGATCCGACCGTCGCCGGGCGCGTGGTGGAGGCCATCGCCGCGGATGGCGGGACGGCCGTGGCAAGCACGCGCAGTGTCGCCGACTGGGACCAGGCGCATGGCATCGTGCAGGACGCGCTCGATGCCTTCGGCCGGATCGACGTATTAATCAACAATGCAGGGATTCTTCGTGACGTCATGTTCCACAGGATGTCGCGAGACGACTTCGACGCTGTTGATGACGTAAATCTGCGGGGCGTCTTCTATGTTTCGCGAGCCGCTGCGCCTCACTTCAAGAGTCAGGGCAGCGGATGTTATGTACACATGACATCCAGCAGCGGGCTGATTGGGAACTTCGCGCAGGTGAACTACGGTTCGACCAAGCTAGGAGTGGCTGCGCTTTCAAAGTGCATTGCGCTCGACATGCAGAAGTTCGGGGTGACATCGAACGCCATTGCGCCGTTCGCGTGGACTCGAATGGTTGCATCAATCCCCGATACACCCGAGAACCGCCACCGAATCGCTGTGAACAAGCGTTTGAAGCCCGAGCTGATCCCGCCATTTGTCATAGCGCTGGCGAGCGACGCTGGCCGCCGGACTAGCGGTCAGGTCTTCGGCGTGCGAGGCAACGAGATCATTTTATTCAGCCAGCCGCGACCGCTCCGATGCGCACAGTCCAAGGAGGGCTGGACAGCGAACGCCATCGTTGAAAGTGTTTTACCTGCGTTCGAGGGAAGTTACTACACGCTTGACCGTTCCAGCGACGTCTTTAGCTGGGACCCGGTCTGAGGCTTTGCGGTGAACCTCGACGCTTTGGTTAGCCATCAATTTGCGCGCAAGACTATGCGGTTGACGACAAGGGACACGATTCTCTACGCGCTGAGCGTTGGAGCCGGCCGAGATCCCTCTTGTGACCATGATCTTCGGCTCGTGTATGAGCGCGAATTGCAGGCCCTGCCGACCATGGCGGCGGTCCTCGCCCATCCGGGTATGTGGATTGCGGAACCCGCATTCGGTGTCAATGTGACGAAGCTCGTCCACGGGGAACAACGAATCGAGATTGCGAATCCATTGCCCGTGCGGGGCGACGTAACGGCGCGTTACGCAATCCGAGCGGTCGTCGACAAGGGGACAGGAAAAGGCGCGCTCGTCTACTTTGAAAAGCATGTTGCCGATGCGGCCACGGAGCGGCCGCTGTGTTCCGTGTTGCAGATGTTGTTTTTGCGCGACGACGGTGGGTGCGGCAGTTACGGCGAGCCTCCCGACTCTCTGGTCGCCTTCGAGCCGGGGGTCGCCAGTTTTTTCCATGAGCTGCAAACGCTTCCAAGTGCGGCCCTTCTCTACCGCCTAAATGGGGACCTCAATCCGCTGCACGTCGATCCGGACGCCGCTCGCGCAGCCGGGTTCGAGCGGCCAATCCTGCATGGGCTGTGTACCTACGGCGCCGTTGGGTACCTGCTCACCCGTGCGTTTTGCGACGGGGATGCCAGCAGGCTTGTCTCTTTGGACACCCGATTCACGGCGCCTGTCTATCCCGGGGAGACGATTCGTCTGGAAGGCAATGTCGATGGTGATCGCCTGCATTTCCGGGCCTTGGTCACCGAGCGTAACCAGGTCGTCCTGAGTCACGGCAGCGCACGTATAAATTAGCGAGGAAATATCGATGCCCGGTTTGTATTTCGACGAATTCTACATCGGCCAGGTGTTTGCGCATCCGCTGCGGCGTACCGTGACGGAGGCGGACAACGTATTCTTCAGTGCCCTCACTCACAACCCGGCGTCGCTGCACTTGGATGAACACTACTGTCGCGAGCACACGCAGTTCGGGACACGCATCGTGAACAGCGGATTCACGCTTGGACTCATGATCGGGATTTCGGTGGGTGATACCACGCTGGGCACCACCGTCGCGAACCTCGGAATGGATGAGGTTCGCTTTCCCAAGCCGCTTTTTCACGGCGATACCCTGCGAGTTGAAACCGAAGTCGCGGAGCTCAGGGACAGCCGGTCGCGGCCCGAGAACGGCATCGTGGTGTTCATGCATCGAGCGTTCAACCAGCACGGCAATCTCGTAGCCAGCTGCAAGCGGCAGGCACTGATGCTGCGGAGGCCCACAGCGTGAGTCTCCGTTCGTGGTTGTTCGTTCCAGGCGACAGTGACCGGAAGCTCGTGAAGAGCGAAGGCGTGGCGGCCGATGCGCTGATATTCGATCTGGAAGATTCAGTCGCGCCGGAGCAGAAGCGGGAGGCCCGGAGGCGGGTGCGTGAATACTTGGCGTCGCGTAGGGAGCGGCCGGCGGAACTATGGGTAAGGATCAACACACTGGATGGTCCGCTTGCGCTCGACGATCTGGTCGAGATACTAGCAGGACAGCCAGCAGGAATCGTCCTGCCGAAAGTCCGGGGTCCGCGCGACGTAATCATGCTCGGCCACTATCTCGATGCTCTGGAGGCACAGCATGGGATTGAGTCGGGCCGCACACGAATCCTGCCGGTTGCCACGGAAATACCTGAGGCAATATTCAGGCTCGGTGATTACACCAGTTGCGGTCGGCGCTTGTTTGCCCTGACATGGGGCGCAGAAGACTTGAGCACTGCTGTTAGCGCGACATCCAATCAGGACGCGACAGGCGGGTGGACTTCGCCTTTTCAGCTTGCGCGTTCGCTCTGTTTGTTCGGCGCCCATGCGGCAGGTGTTGCTGCCATCGACACGATCCATGCCAATGTTCGCGATATCTCGGGCCTGCGCACGGTATGTGAAGCTGCGCGTCGCGACGGATTCGCCGGCAAGGTCGCAGTCCACCCGGATCAGGTGGCAGTGATCAACGAAAGCTTCACGCCTAGCGAGCATGAAACCGCTGGCGCGCGGCGGGTTGTCGACCTGTTCACAGCGAACCCGGGTGTTGCAGCGCTCATGCTCGATGGTCGCATGGTCGACATTCCACATCTCCGTCAAGCCGAGGCTATCTTGGCAAAGGCCGCTCGCTTCGTCTGACTCAACCGGCGGGTCGTGGTCCGCACGGCGAGACCAGCAGGGCATTCGTAGACTTTTCTGTTTACTCTTGAATGCGCGCCGCCCCTGCACCCGGCACGGCGTCCATCGCGATTAGCTGCTTTTTCATTCGGTGCAGCACCTCTTCGGCACAGCGGAGATCGTTGCGCGCGATGTCGGTCATCACCTGTGCGTTGAATTCGGCCGCTACTGCCTGAATGTTGGCCAGCATCCGGATTCCCTTCGCTGTCATCACAACGCGCTTGGCACGTCGATCCGAGCGATCAGCCTCGCGTTTCACTAGTCCGCCTGCCTCCAGCCGGTCGATGAGGCCTCCGAGCGCGACCTTCCCGATGTCCATTACTTTCGCGAGTTCGGTCTGCATCATGCCTTCGCCCTTCCGGCGGCTCATGTTCGCGAGCACCCACCACTGCGCACGTGTGATGCCATAGGGTTTCAGTGCCTTGTCCATCAAGTTTCGGCGCAGTCGGGAAACGTCGTGGATCAGGAATCCGATGCGGAATGGGTGCTCGTCACTAGCGGCGGCCATTGCGCCTCCAAAACTTGGTATTTGAGTAGCCTATAGTAAGGAATCCACCAAAGTTTTGCCGAGCGACAGGCTATGAGCGTCGACGGCGGCAGACGAACTACGCGATCACTCGTGCTTCCATCAGTCTGGCAACTTCGTCAGCTCCGAAGCCCGCTTCACGGAGGATGTCCGCGCTATGCGCACCGACCGTCGGTGATGCGAGACGCAGATCTGGGAAGGCACCATCGATCATGACCGGGGGCTTCATGAGCCGAAGTGCCGGGCGGTCCGGGTGTGTTACCGTCTGGAACAGCCCGAGGCCTCCACTTGGGGTTCATCAAGGGCGTCCTGCAAGGTATTCACGGTGGTTGCCGGGATGCGGGCCTTGCGCAGCTGATCTAATGCGTCCTGCGTGGTCAGGGCGGCGCACCAAGCACCGACGCCCTCGCTCAAATGGGCGCCATTGTCGGAGCGGCCGACGTCGGTCCCAAAGCGCGGGTCGTCGATCCACTCAGGCCTTCCGACGAGTCGGGAGATTTTTGCGAACATGCTGTCGCCGAGCACCTGCACGATTATCCAGCCGTCCTTGGTGCGGAAGACGTCGCTGGGACCTGAGGATTGGGCACGATTGCCCGTTCGCGTCCTGTTGCGGCCGGTCGCCGCCTGTTCGACCAGAAACCAGCTCATCGCCGCATACGCACTCGTCATCAATGAGGTCTCCAGGCAATGTCCTTTTCCGGTGCGGTTGCGATCTAACAGCGCCGACATGATTGCGAATGCTGAGTACACCCCGGTGGAGGCATCGACCCATGAGCAGCCCGACCGACCCGGCATCTCCCCGAAGCCCGAAAGATGAAGCGCTCCAGACATTGCCTGCCCGATCCCATCGAACCCGACCTCTGCTCCGCGCGGCCCATGTGTTGTGAATGCAGAAACATTAAGCCAGATGATGCGTGGATTGACCTCTGACAGGGTCTTGTAATCGAGTCCCTGGTGGACCAGTGTCGGGCCCGGAGCGCCGCATACGACCACGTCCGTTGACTGCAGCAGGCGGTGCAGTACTTGGCGTCCTGCGGGTGAGGCGTGATCCAGGCACAGACTGCGCTTGTTCGTATTCAACTGAAGGAACGCCGCACCGTCGAGTCCATCACCGATGCAGTAGGGCTCGCGATCGGGTGAGCCATCCAGCCCCTCCATTCGCGTGACCTTGGCGCCCATCCCGGCGAGGAGCCACGTCGCCATGGGGGCGGCAACGAACTTCCCGAATTCTAATACTCGAACGTCACTCAGTACATCGAACACAAAGCCTCCATGAACTCATTCGTACTCATCTGAAGTAGTGGTTGTAGTGCGTCATTCTGTTCTTAGGTATGCTTCCGAACAATTCTGCTCGGACCGTACGCTGCACGAAGTAGCCGCTGACCCAACAAGCCAATGAGGAATCGATGATGGATCTGCAGACAGAGATAGCCGATGGGGTCGCCACAATCACTTTCAATCGCCCCGCGGCGCGTAATGCAGCCACCGGTCCAATGCTCCAAGAAATGCGGCGATTTCTCGCGGATGTCGCTTCAATGCCGGACGTGCGCTGCGTCTTGATCAGCGGCAGCGGTGAGCACTTCATGGCGGGAGGTGACGTGCGCGGGTTCGACGGAAAACTGGATCTCGAGGGCCCAGAGCGTGAAATCGAATTCGCCGCGCGCGCGCGTGCAGGGGCAGCACTGTTGATGCAGTTGGCGCGCATGCCGCAACCGCTCGTGACGAAGGTGCGCGGCGCTGCGGCGGGGATCGCACTGGGTTTTATTAGTGCGTCGGATTTTGCCTTTTGCGCGTCTAGTTCCGTATTCGTGCTGGCGCAGGTAGGCATCGGGGCCAGTCCGGACGGTGCAACGACGTGGTGGCTGCCACGTATCATTGGTACCCGCCGCGCAAAAGAGATTGCGTTGCTCGGCCAGCGTTTCGGAGCGACTGAGGCACTGCAGATGGGGTTGGTCAATCAAGTGCTTCCCGATGAAGGCCTCGATGAGGCGGTGGATACACTAATCGGCCGCCTTGTTGCAGCGCCCGGTGAGAGCGTACGTCGAACGAAGCGACTGCTCGACCTGTCCATGCAGAACGATCTCGAAAGCCAGCTCGAACTTGAGGCGCAGGCTTTCGGTGCTTGCGCAGCCACCGCGGATTTTGTCGAAGGCGTACGCGCATTTATCGAGAAGCGTCCTGCGAAATTCAACCAGACAGCCGGGTAGCTTGATCGCTTCCAGGGCCGCATTCGGCAAACTCTAGGTTGCACAGGCCGGCTGCGCTGTCCGCTTTCGGCAGGGGACCCTGGTCCACGACAAACGACCACTTGCCGATGCCGGAAGCGGACGGCCCCGTCGTTTTGTCCGTGCTAAAAATCCAACTATGGAATGCCCATGACTGTCTGCGAGGACGATTCATGACCGATGCCGTGATTGTGGCTGCCGCGAGAACTCCGATTGGCAAGGCGGTTCGAGGATCGTATGCGGATGTGCACCCAGTGACGCTGGCAGGCCATGTGGTTGCGGAGGTCGTTAGCCGTGGCCGCGTCGAGCCTGCGCACATCGACGATGTCGTCAGTGGAAGCGCGGCGTCGCGAGGACCCGCCACGGGTAACCTCGCGCGGCTGGCTGCGCTGCGCGCAGGCTTCCCACCCACGGTGTCCGGGATGACGGTGACGCGAGCGTGCGCATCGGGCCTTCAGGCCATCGCCACCGCGGCGTATCGAATCGTGCTCGGCGAGACCAGCGTTGCCGTCGCTGTTGGTGTCGAGTCGGTCTCCGCGCAAGAGAATAACGCCGCGGCGCTGCCCCGGGATGTATGGCTCGAGAAACACGTGCCTGACGTATTCATGCCTATGATCGACACCGCCGAGGTCGTCGCCCGCCGGTATAACGTGAGCCGGGAGGAGCAGGACCAGTACTCCCTCGAGAGCCAGCGTCGGACGGCTGCGGCACAAGCTAGTGGCCGGTTCGACCAGGAGATCGTGCCGCTCCGAGCCTGCGCGGATGGATCGGTGTCGGATCGCGCCGCTGCACTCGTACGAGACGAAGGCAATCGTCCCGGTACGACGATCGACGGTCTTCGCGGTCTAGAACCTGTTCGCGGCGCCGGAGGAACCATCACTGCGGGCAATGCGAGCCAGCTCTCAGACGGAGCCGCCGCGGTTTTGTTGATGTCGGATTGCGAGGCTTCGAAGCGGGGTCTGCGGCCATTGGGAATATTCCGGGGCATGGCCGTCGCCGGGTGCGATCCGGATGAGATGGGGATAGGACCAGTGTTCGCGGTGCCGAAACTGCTTGCAAGGCACGGACTGCAGATCGAAGACATCGACCTGTGGGAGCTGAACGAGGCATTCGCCTCGCAACTCTTGTACTGCGTTCGCACCCTCGGTATTCCACCGGACAGACTGAACGTAAACGGCGGAGCGATCTCCATCGGTCATCCATTCGGGATGTCTGGTGCTCGAATGGCGGGGCATCTGCTCTTTGAGGGACGACGTCGCAAGGCTCGATACGGAGTCGTGACGATGTGTGTCGGACAGGGCATGGGTGCGGCGGCGCTATTCGAGATTAACAGCTAAAGCCGCCTAAAGCGCGCCAATGCCTGCCGCATTCGGATAAGTTCGCTGAACGGCAAGCCTAGAATTTCAAGCTACAGATTGGAATCACGTCTGGGAGCAGAGATGGCTGCGACACAGTTTGGCGACGACCGTTCGGCGACGCTCGAGGCATTTGAGAACAGCGCGCAAGAGCTGCTCGCCGCAGTCGATCATAGGGCCCGTCGACGTAGCCTCGTATCGGCCGACCACAGCTTCGACATGGGGATGTGGAAGTCGCTCGCCGAGGCCGGGTGGCTATCCGTGCTGGTTCCCGAGGCCGAGGGTGGGTTGGGGCTAGACGTTGACGTAGCCGCTGTTTTGGCCCGAGCCGCAGGGACTCACTTGCTGCCTGAGCCCTTCGTTGCCGGGGCTGCGATGAGCACGCTGGTTTTGGGGAAGTGTCCGGAGAGCGAATGTCGCTCGATGCTATTGCGCGCAATCGCCGATGGCTCCATCGTGGTCGCGACTGCTTGGCAGGAAGACACCGGTCAAGTTGAGGCCGACCCACGCGCTGTGCTCGCCGATGCGACGGATGGTACGGCGTCGTTAAGCGGCACGAAGAGGTTTGTCGACCCGGGTGATGGTGCCGCTGGGTGGCTAGTTCTCGCGCGGCGCGGCATAGAACCGGTGCTGTCCTGGGTGCGCGCAGACGCACCTGGCGTAACACTGGCAACCCAGCGGCGTGTCGATGGCGGCTGTTGGGCGACCGTGACATTCGAGAATACACCCGTGCGTGCGCAGTATGTGCTTGCAGAAGGTGCGCCGGCGTTGGCGGCTGTCCAGGCAAGCATTCATGACTCGCAGCTACTGCAGTCGGCTGAGCTCGTCGGCGTGGCGCGCAGGGCGCTGGACCTGACGCTCGAGTACGTCCGAGTTCGTTCGCAATTCGGAAGACCAATCGGCAGCTTCCAATCGTTGCAGCATCGTCTCGTCGACGCTGCGTTGCAGGTTGAGTTGGCAACTGCCTCGCTCGAGGAAGCCCTTGCCTCATCAGAGCCACTCCATCGGCGCGCATACAGTGCTCGTACGAAGTCGCGTGCCGCGGCTGCCGCGCTGGATGTCACGCGGCTCGCGATTCAATTGCACGGCGCGATCGGCATCACGAGGGACTGCGACATCGGTCATTACTTAACTCGTGCAATCGCCTTGAATGCGGCGCTCGGTTCGAGCCGTGAGTTGCGCCTGCGCTGGTCCGAGGAAACGCGCCGCGCCCCGGCGGAACAGGAAGACGCCGTGGCTCTGCCCGAAGTCGCAGACACGACGGACTGGAACGAACTCACGGATGCCCAGTTCAGGCGTGTCGTTCGCGAGTTTCTGAAGGCGAACTATCCCGAGCAGTCCCGGCACGAGCCGTTGCAATATGTGCACGCGCACCAAATCCAGGATTGGAATCGGATCCTTTACGAGCAGGGGTGGCGGGCACCGGCGTGGCCAAAGGAATACGGTGGCATGGGTTTGTCGCCTGCGAAATTGATTGCACTTCACGACGAAAAAGAACGGTACGGTGTGGCGCGATGGACGGACCAAGGTTGCGAACTGCTGGGTCCTCTATTGATCAGGTTCGGCACTGTCGACCAGCGCCGTCGCTACTTGCCGAAGATCCTGAGCGGCGAATACGTGTGGTGCCAGGGATACTCAGAGCCGAATGCAGGCTCCGATCTCGCATCCCTGAAGATGACGGCCGAACTGGACGGAGATCATTTTCTCGTCAATGGGCGAAAGATATGGACCTCCTATGCGCATGAGGCGACGCATGTTTTTCTTTTGGTGCGCACAGAGCGCACGACGAAGCCGTCGGCCGGCATCAGCTTCCTGCTTGCAGAAATGAATGCGCCCGGTATCGCCTGCCGCACGATTCCAGACCTGACGGGGGACGAGTCCTTCTGCGAGATAACCTTCGATGATGTGCGCCTGCCCTTGGAAAACCTCGTCGGGGAGCTCCACCAGGGCTGGGCTCTTGCGAAATCCCTGCTGGGTCACGAACGACTGATTATCGGAAACCCGGGGCCAGTGAACTTCGTGCTCGAGCAGCTCCGAGTGCTTGGTGAGGAACGTCGATTGTTTGATGCAGCTTCTTTTTGCGAACGCTATGCAGAGATCGCGCTGGACGTCGCGGACCTAAACTCGCTCTACACGCGTTTCGCTGACGTCCTGCGTCGCGGTGAGAAAGTGCCCCCGCACGTCTCAATGTTGAAAATCTTTTGCACCGAGACCTGGCAGCGAGCCAGCGCGCTGCTGAGCGAGGCAGCGGAAGAGTCCGGCGCCTGCCTCGGCGCGCAACCTGTCGGGGCGAGGGCGTTGCATCTGCTCATGCCAACGTTCAACTCTCTTCCCGGCAGTATTTACGGCGGAAGCAACGAAATCCAGCGGAATATTCTGGCGCGGCAGGTGTTGGGCCTGCCCGACTGATTCGCGACGAATAGTCTCAGCGACCCTTGAAGACCGGCTTGCGTTTCTCGCGCACGGAGCGCAGCGACTCGCTAAGGTCGTCGGTGCGAAAGCTCATGCCTTCGTACGCGGCGCCAGTATCGAGGATCGTCCCGGCCAACTGCTTCAAGCCCGTGTTGATTGTCGCCTTGGTCCAACGCACCGCAAGCGGTGAGTTCCGCGCGAGTCTTGCGACCCATTCCTCGACTGTTTGGTCCAGATCCGCGTACGGAACAGCCGCCGTGATTAGTCCGATCTGCTGCGCGGTCCTGGCGTCAAGCATGTCGCCTGTCAGGAGATACTGCTTCGCGCGTACGTATCCGATGAGTTGCGGCCAGATCAACGCTCCACCATCCCCCGCGACCAGCCCAACACGCACGTGCGGATCGCAGATTCGTGCCTGGTCGGATGCAATAATGACATCGCAGAATAGAGCGATCGTCGCGCCAAGACCTATGGCGTCACCGTTCAGACGGCAGATGATGGGTTTGTCGCAGTCGAGCAGACCCATCACGATAGACCGTGCCTCCCGCAACAACTCGTACATGACTTTAGGCTCAGTGAGAGTGCTCTCCAGTACGTCGATGTCTCCGCCGGCACTGAACGCTCGTCCAGCGCCGGTGAGCACAATGATGTCGCTCTCGGGGTCGGCAGCGATATCCACAAATACCCTGGCCATTTCGGTGTGAAATTCGCCGGAGATGGAATTGAGCTTCTCAGGTCTGTTCAAAGTGACCTTCAAGACCCGGCCATTGCGCTCAAATTGAAGGTGGGAATATGCGGCAAACTTCATGCTGTCTCCGTTCGGGTCAGCCTAGTTGGCGTCCTCAAGGCACTTGAGTCTTACAAGCGCAGTAACCAATAGTCAAAGGACGCATCGAGCAGTTGCCGGAAACGGCTTCTTCAAGCTCTTATATGCGTCGGTTAGCGGACGTTCGGGCGTAGCGATGGGTGCGGCAGCATCCGCTTTTGGCAATCTGTGTACTACAAAGTGTAGGGACATTGCGTGTGCCCTCACGCGCCCTGTAAATTCGAACATTCGTTAGGCCGAGTGCTTAAAAATGATGTGGTATAGCGACGATCCCGCGCACGAAGACATCCACGAGTCCGTTTCGAGGATTTGCGCGTGTTTCGATGATGACTACTGGCTGCGCAAGGACACGGAGGCAACATTCCCGCACGAGTTCCACCGCGCGATTGCAGAGGGCGGCTGGCTCGGCATAGCGATGCCGCCAGAGCAGGGTGGTGCAGGGCTCGGCATTGCGGCTGCGGCAATCATGATGCGGACGATCGCTGAGTCGGGAGCTGGAATCGCCGGAGCATCCTCCGTTCACATGAACATATTCGGGCTGCAGCCGGTGGTGGTTTTTGGCACCGATGATCAGAAGGAGCGGATGCTGCCACCATTGATCCGCGGCGACGAAAAAGCATGCTTCGCCGTCACCGAACCGGACGCAGGGTTGAATACCACGCAGATCAAGACGCGCGCCGAGCGGATCGAGGGTTGCTACCGAATCTCCGGCCAGAAAATCTGGATCTCCACAGCTCAGGTTGCCGATCGGGTGATGATTCTGGCCCGGACCAGTCCTGCTGGTTCGGCCGGTGAAAAGACGTCCGGGCTAAGTCTTTTCTACACGCCCCTCGATCGTAGTCGTGTGGAAATCAGCTTGATTCACAAACACGGACGGCACGCTGTCGACTCGAACATTCTCTTTTTCGACAACATGGAAGTCCCGGCTAACGACCTGATCGGCCAGGAAGGGAACGGATTCAAGCAAATCCTGCACGGGCTGAATCCGGAGCGAATCCTCGTCGCAGCCGAAGCCGTGGGACTGGGGCAAGCCGCGCTGCGGCGAGCCTGTCAGTACGCGCGTGATCGCGTCGTATTCGGCCGGCCGATTGGCCAGAACCAGGCAATACAGCATCCTCTGTCCCGGTGCTGGATGAACCTCGAGGCTGCATGGTTGGCGGTGATGCGCGCGGCGCAGTTGTACGACGCTGGGAAGGAGTGTGGAGCGGAAGCCAATACCGCCAAGTACCTCGCCGCTGAGGCAGCATTCGCTTCCTGTGAGACGGCAGTCCTGACGCATGGCGGCATGGGCTACGCGGCGCAGTACCATGTAGAGCGCTACCTGCGCGAATCATGGATTCCGCGGCTCGCCCCGGTAAGCGCCCAGATGATCATGAATTACATCGGCGAGAAGGTGCTCTCGTTGCCGAAGTCCTATTAGTCGCTCGGCACGGTCAAGACGCGAGGAGATGGCATTGGGTGCTCTATTCCACACGGACGGCGACGTTGCCGTCATCACTCTCGATAATCTGCCTGTCAACGGTCTTTCATGCGACGTTCGGCGCGGAGTCAGCGTAGCGCTTGATCGTGTGGAGGTCGACGCGTCACTGGTCGCGGCCGTCATCATCGGTGGTGGCAAGCTGTTTTCGGCTGGCGCCGACATCCGTGAGTTCGGCAAGCCAGAGGCCGTCGCCGAACCCAACTTGTTTTCGTTGCTCAGGCAGATTGAGATGATGAGCAAGCCGGTGATCGCAGCGGTGCACGGGGTGTGCGTGGGCGGTGGGCTCGAGCTTGCGCTGGGCTCGCACTACCGTGTCGCGGCGCCGGGCACCGATGTGGGTCTGCCCGAGGTCAAGCTTGGGATTCTCCCTGGCTGTGGCGGAACCCAGAGACTGCCGCGGGCCATCGGTGTGGAACCAGCGCTGAACATGGTCGTGACCGGCGAATCGATAAAGAGCGAGGTTCTTGCGGCTATTCCAGGACAGAAGTTGTTCGACCAGCTCATCGAGGGTAATCTTCTTGCTAGCGCCTGTGAGTTTGCACGTAGCTGCGCAAAGCGGTGTTCGACCGAGTTGCCGCTTCTCCGTCATGTCAAGGCGAGTCATCCGAATGCGGACGCCTACTTTCAGTTTGCACGTAACACCGCGAAGGGGGCGTCTAGAAACATCCCGGCTCCGGCAAAGTGCGTCGATGCGGTGGAGGCAAGCGTCAAGCGAACCTTTGATGAAGGATTAGCCTTCGAGCGTCAGATTTTCCGAGATTTGTTGGGAACGCCAGAGTCAAAGGCACTGCGGCACGTCTTCTTCGCTGAGAGGTCGGCCGCAAAAGTAGCCGACATCGACGCCGCCACTGCACGCCGCAAGTTGGACAAAGTGTCTGTGATAGGTGCGGGTACTATGGGTGGCGGCATAGCCATGAACTTCCTCGATGCCGGGCGGCCGGTGACGATCCTCGAGACTACTCAGGAAGCGCTCGACCGCGGCGTCGCGACGATCCGCAAGAATTATGAGGCACAGGTCCGGAAGGGCAAACTTGCTGCCGACAAGTACGAGCGGAAGATGAGCCTGCTCCGCACGACGCTCGATTACGCGGACATCGCCGATGCGGACCTGGTGATCGAGGCGGTCTACGAAGACCTGAAGGTCAAGGAACAGGTATTCAGGACGCTTGACGGGGTGATGAAGCCTGGCGCGATCCTGGCAACGAACACCAGCACGCTCGACGTCAACCGCATCGCCGAGGTGACGCGGCGCCCACAGGACGTCGTGGGTATGCACTTCTTTAGTCCTGCAAACGTCATGAAGTTACTCGAGGTTGTACGGGGCAAGGCAACTAGCCGCGAGGTTCTGGCGACCGTAATGGACCTCGCGAAGACCATCCGTAAAACCGCAGTTGTCAGCGGCGTGTGCGATGGTTTCATCGGCAATCGGATGCTCGATCAGTACTTCCGCCAGGCGAGCTTCCTGGTCGAGGAGGGTTGCTCGCCCGAGCAGGTGGATCGTGCCATTGAGAAATTTGGCTTTGCCATGGGGCCGTTCCGCGTGGTAGATCTTGCTGGTAACGACATCGGTTGGGTAATTCGCAAGCGTCGCTATGTCGAAAAGCCGCACGTGCGGTATAGCAGATTCGGGGATATGCTCTGCGAGATGGGGCGACTCGGGCAGAAGTCCGGGGCTGGCTTTTATGACTATGTCGACGGTCGTCGGGACGCGGTCCCGAGCCCGATCGTGAAAGATCTCCTCGTCCAGTTTCGCAAGGATGCAGGCATCGTGCCCCGCAAGATCGGAGAGGACGAGATCGTGCACCGCCTCGTCTGGGCGCTGGTGAACGAAGGCGCTCGTGTACTGGAGGAAGGCATTTCCGGCAAGGCGAGCGACGTTGATGTCGTATACCTGACGGGTTACGGCTTCCCCCGGCATCGCGGTGGACCGATGTGCTACGCCGACACCGTAGGGCTCTACAACGTGGTGCGGTCAATGCGGCAGTACGCACGCAACCCAAACGATGATGCCGCGTTCTGGGAACCGGCACCCTTGCTTTCGCGGCTCGCTGCCGAAGGTAAGTCCTTCAGCTGAATTGGAGCAGGCCATGACGCAAGCCGTAATCGTTTCGACCGCCCGCACTCCTCTCGCAAGGAGTTGGAAGGGCGCCTTCAACATGACCCATGGTGCAGCCCTCGGTGGTCATGTCGTGGCCGCAGCCGTGGAGCGCGCCAGCATCGAGCCCGCCGAAGTCGAGGACGTGATGATGGGGTGTTCGAACCCCGAGGGAGCAACGGGTTTAAATATCGCCCGCCAGATTGTCGTCGCGGCCGGCTTGCCGGTCACGACCAGTGGCGTGACGGTGAACCGCTTCTGTTCGAGCGGCTTGCAGACGATCGCAATGGCCAGTCAACGCATCGTCGCGGGCGAAGGCGACGTGTACGTAGCGGGCGGCGTGGAGAGCATCTCCTGTGTGCAGTTGGAGAGTAACCAGCACATGCTGCTGGACCCCATGCTTCTGGAAAAGAAGCCGCAGCTGTATTGGACGATGCTGCAGACCGCCGAGACGGTCGCGAAACGTTACGGCATTTCGCGCGAGCGACAGGACCACTACGGTGCAAGCAGCCAGCAGCGAGCCTGCGCGGCGCAGGATGCCGGCCTGTTCGCCGAGGAGATTGCTCCCATCACTGTGACCGCCGGCGTCGTCGACAGGGTGCGCGGCATCTGCAGCAAGCAGGTCAATGTCTCCGCTGATGAGGGCCTGCGGCCTGGCACGACGTACGAGAGCATTCATGGGTTGCGTTCGGCTATGCCGGGTGGTGTGGTCACGGCAGGTAACGCGAGCCAGTTCAGTGACGGCGCGGGCGCGTGCGTCGTCGTCCACGAGAAGTACGCTCAGCAAAAAGGTCTCAAGCCGCTTGGCCGATTTCTGGGTTTCGCCGTGGCCGGCTGTGAACCGGATGAAATGGGTATCGGACCGGTTTTTGCGGTTCCCAAGGTGCTGTCCCGTCTGGGCCTCACCGTTGCAGATATTGACCTGTGGGAGCTCAATGAGGCGTTTGCTGTGCAGGTGCTCTATTGCGCGGATCGTCTTGGCATTCCGATGGACCGACTCAACGTCAATGGCGGAGCGGTCGCGGTAGGTAACCCATACGGTGTGAGCGGCCAGCGGCTGACCGGGCACGCGCTGATCGAAGGCAAGCGTCGTGGCGCCAAACGAGTTTGCGTCACGATGTGCGTCGGTTTCGGTATGGGGGCGGCTGGCGTTTTCGAAGTTCTGTAGTCTAGTTTTTCACTGGACCTCGTCTGCAGGCGAGCAACCCTATTGCCCAGGAGTGATGATATGGATCAGTGCACGAAGTTCTACGTGGCCGGCCAATGGATCGAACCTCACGGTCAGCAGGTCCGTGACATCATCAACCCCGCGACCGAACAAGCGATCGGAAAGGTTCGCATGGGCGACGCCGACGATGTCAATCGGGCCGTATCTGCCGCCAAGGCGGCGTTCGTCACGTACTCGAAGTCGACACGCGCTGAGCGCATCGCGCTGCTCGAGGCAATCCTTGCCGTCTACCAACGTCGTTACGCGGAGATGGTGAAGGTGATTTCGAGCGAGATGGGAGCGCCGATGTGGCTCGCTGAACAAGCCCAGGCCGCCATGGGTCAAGGTCATATCGCGGCCACGCTCGAAGCGCTGCGGACGCTGTCTTTCGAAGAGCAACGCGGAAGCACGGTCGTGCGTCGCGAGCCGATCGGCGTATGTGCCTTGATCACGCCTTGGAACTGGCCGATCAACCAGGTGGCCTGCAAGGTCATTCCGGCACTCGCCGCGGGCTGCACTATGGTACTGAAGCCGTCAGAAGAAGCGCCCCTGAGTGCGGCGCTGTTCGCCGAGATCCTGCATGAGGCTGGCGTTCCGCCGGGCGTGTTCAACCTGGTCCACGGAGACGGGCCGACGGTCGGGTCCGCGCTGTCGTCGCATCCGGATGTGGACATGGTGTCGTTTACCGGATCCACGCGAGCAGGTGTGGAAGTTGCGAAGAATGCGGCCCTCACCGTCAAACGCGTGGCACAGGAACTGGGCGGAAAGTCGCCCAACATTCTTCTCGACGATGCGGATTTCGCAGCAGTGGTGCCCGTCGGTATCCAGTACAGCATGGTGAACTCGGGTCAGTCGTGCAATGCGCCGACCCGTATGCTGGTGCCGTCGTCACGGCAAGATGAAGCGGCTGCTATCGGCTCCGCGACCGTCGCCGCCATGAAGGTCGGCGATCCTGCACAGGCCGATAGCATCATCGGTCCGGTCGTCAACGAGGCACAGTACAATCGCATCCAGAGATTGATTCAGGCGGGCATCGATGAAGGCGCAACGCTAGTCTGCGGTGGCACTGGGCGCCCAGCCGGGCTCGAGACAGGCTTTTACGTCAAGCCGACGATTTTTTCGAATGTGCGCAATGACATGACCATTGCGCGTGAGGAAATCTTCGGCCCCGTCTTGTGCATCATTCCGTATACAACTGACGAAGAGGCGATCAATATTGCGAACGACACGCCCTACGGATTGTCGTCGTACGTATCTGGAAAGGATGCTGCGCGCGTGCAGCACGTCGTCGAAAGCCTTCGTGCAGGCATGGTGCACGTCAATGGGGCCGGCTTGGATTTGAACGCGCCCTTCGGCGGCTACAAGCAGTCGGGCAATGGACGCGAGTGGGGCGAGTTCGGCCTCCAAGACTTCCTGGAAGTTAAGGCCGTAATGAATCCGGCGGCCTGAGCTGGAAATTTGTGGAGCACTTAGCGCTTGCGTTAGCCAACGCAAACGCTGGAATCTGTCGATAGATGCCAAGAAATGCGCCCGAAGGCGCAGTGATATCAGCAGGTCAGACCGAGCGCAGGCGAGTTGCAGCGAGTGTTCAGCGCAATGATTCCAAGTACTCTATGATTACTTTGCGCTGTTGCTGGTCTGGCTCGCCTGCGAACATCATATAGGTGCCAGGGACCTTCGCTCCCGGCGAGGTCAGGTATTCGTCCAGCGTTTCACGCGACCACGTGATCTTCGCGTCTTTCATCGCTGGCGAATAAGAATAGCCGGCCGCTGTGCCCGCATGCCTGCCCACGACACCGTGAAGATTCGGGCCGATTCCAGAGGCACCAGCGCTCGTTACCGGATGACAAGCCGCACAGATGGCGAACGAAGCAGGCGGACCTGCGGTCGCCGGAGAGGCTGCGCTTGCACTCGGCGCCCTTGCCGGAGCCGCGGCGGTCGACAACCGCGAAGGCCCCAATTGCGCGATCAGACTTGCTCGAACAACGCTTGGCTGAGATAGCGCGTCATAGCGCCATTTCGCTATTTCTTCGGCGCGGTATGGGACGAAGTCGACGGGAAGATGGTCCTTGTCAAACGAGCGCACGATGTAATTCAGGACCTCGGCGCGCTCTGTGTCAGAGAGCAGGGATTGCGCGGTTCCGGGGACCCTTGCGAGGTAGACGCGGCCCTCGGGGATCGCAAGAAAGCGCGAAACGTTCTCGCGTAGGTCGGGAATGTATCCGGGTTGCCCGGAACCATCCTGCTGGTGACAGCCCTCGCAGTGCAACCGATAGTTCATCGCCGCGTCGTAGTGCTCTCCAGCTGCGTGGCTGCCGCTGCTTAGAACGCTCAATACGCTGCCGATTAGCAGCGAAGTTGCCAGCGGGCGACGGCGACTGCGTGACGAATTCGAATAGCCGAGCATCGTTTTCAATCTCACTCAGCGACAGACAGTAGTCGTGAAACGGTGCAATGATACGTGCTGGAAACGCCGCCGAAGCACCAAGTCACCGAATTCGATTTCTGCAGGCGGTACCTGGCCGTAGCGCCCTCGCTGCGCTCGCAGTTTGAGTTGCCGCACTGAGACAGGCCGCAACAGTCATGGTACGAAACCACGTACGATTTGCCGTCGCCAGGATTCTTGCAGGTGCCTACCCAGGCGATCGGTGACATTTCGGTACCGGGCGGGCATTGGCTCGAGGTGCCGCCGCAAGCACTGCAGAGCCAGCCGGCAGTCGCGCAGTAGGCCCAGTAGGAGCATTTCTTTTCATCGTTCCATTCGTTGCTTAATTCTGCTCCAGGCGCTTCGGCATGAGCGATGCGGGCGATAGGGAGCAGCGGCAGTGCCGCCGTTCCTACCAACGTCGCACCTAGCTTCGCCAGGAAAGACCGTCGCGAGGCACGCGATGCGATTCGGCGAGCTGAAGTCTCGATGATTTCGTCGATCCAGTTCTTGTGGGTCATATTTCTACCTTGGGGTTTTAGCTAGAAAGTGTTTCGCCCGCAGGCGCGCTTTCGCCACGAGCAAGGAACACTTGTAACGTCGCGCTCTTCAACCGCCGCGCTTCGAACAGGCTCTCGACGTGCTCGCGATTGTTCGTGAGGCCCTGGGCTACTAGTACGTCGTTCTCATCGAGCAAGACACCGTACGGCAACTTTGCTATCTGGAATGCGAGTCCCAGCTCTCTCGAGATTACGTAGGGGAAGGCGTCCAGCCCCTTCTCTAGCCGGAACCTGGCGTGATCCGAAGTCTTGCCGTCGCTCGCGAAAATGACGCGCAGCCACGACGATTCCTGTCGAGCAATCGAGGTCAGTGCAGGTATGAGCTGCGCGCACACAGGGCAGTCCGGCGCTACGAACATAAATAGCGTACTCAGTCCTTGCGGCGAGCCGCTGCCGAGGACGATCTCGTCACCATCCAATGTCTTCAGCGATATTGCGGGTACGATTTGGCCGACTCGGACGCCCTCGCTGATCATCAACGCTCCGGCGGGTGCAATGCGCTGATGGAGGAGGCCGACTTGGCGGATGAGTGCCAACACTACGGTGGCGAGAACCAGGAGGACCACCCATTGGAGGATTAGAAGTGCAGCGAGCGAAGCACTCATCGGACGTGCCCTCGGCCTGGGTCGGCCAGGACCAAAAGATTGTTGACGGCGATTGAAAGCAGCGTTGCAACGAGCGTGGCGAGAAATATTGAAACGACATCCATCGCTTGTAATTCCCGCTCGTTTGTGGGTAGAGCGATGATAGATATGGCTAACGACAGCAGCATGTTCCGGGCAACAAGCGCAGCGCTTACCCGCTGGCGGGCGTCGCCCCACGTGCAGCCACAGTCGAGCAGGGCATTGCCGCGAACGATGTTTACAGCCATCGCGAATGCGTAGAACAGCAAGGTTGCAGACGCCAGGATGGCGGCGACCACGCCACCGCCTGGCCAGAAGCATGCCGCGACGATGAGTACCTCCAAAGCGATCACGGCGGCGGCCAATGGACCAAGCAGGCGAGGCCGGTAGATGCCGAACCCGTGCAGATACTGTTCTAGCACCACTCTGAATCCCGCAAAGTGCCAGAGCTTTTGAGTGAAGCTAGCAGCGAACAACAGCGCTGTCGCGGCACGAATGGTCGTTGAAATAGTGGTATCGACTAGCATGTCAGCTTTTTCAGGACCTGTATCGCGCATCTGATGACGATGACGGGAATCTACTTACGACACGGTTCCGGGGGTGTCCGGTAACGGCAAGGTGTGAGCGTGTGAGGGTCTCTTGTTGCGGTGCAAAATCGGAGCCGTGGCGAGTTGCGTGGGCGCCATGCTTGGGTGTATATAGGCCTAACGAGTGTTAGGCGAGCGTGTCCGAAGCGGCCGCGTTTCCAAGCATGCAGGGGGTTGGACGTGACAAACGCAGAACCGGGGGGCGTGAACTCAGTTAGCGGGCGGATGTTTGCATTCGCCGCGTACGAGACAACCGATGCGCAGCAACACAGCACTGCTATCTCGGAGTGCCATCACGTTTACGAGCAGTTAGAGCGGGGGCCGTTTCGAGGCCGGATCACGGAACTGTTGCTGGATTCCATTCACATACTGCGCGACCAAGTGTTCAGCCCTCACGGATATGTAGGGGCGTCCTGGACCGGCTCGCAGGTGTTCTTCTCATTCTTACCGTCTGGTGGCACCGCCTATTGCCACGGTCGTGAGGTTTGCGGGA
>Ga0114970_10000926_pt1 | contig 22170 bp, 17 predicted proteins | sample M_140205_XF_Meta_FD_87030 | JGI IMG/M metagenome (GOLD analysis project Ga0114970, IMG submission 87030) | Freshwater microbial communities from Lake Montjoie, Canada to study carbon cycling - M_140205_XF_MetaG | ecosystem: Environmental > Aquatic > Freshwater > Lake | place: Lake Montjoie...
AGAAGCACCCTGGTCTGCAGAATAAGACGGGGCATATTGGATTTCTGGGACACGGGACGCATGTGGAGTTCCGGAATCTTCGGGTGAAGGAACTGAAGTAGGGGGCTGGCAGCAACCGGGCTGGCCCCTCCCTCACGGTCGGGGTTCGGTAGAGCGGCGGCGGCTTCCAGGGTTATGGCGGGGGTGTGTCGGAGGACGCGACTAAAGTCGCGGGTCCAGATGGCTGTTCGCTCACGGGGGTGAGCCCCCCCCCAGCCCTTTGATCGTCGAGGGGGGATTTCATTCTGCTGGCAGGAAAACCATTGGAGCAGTCCCAACGATGCGTCCTGGTGTGACCAAAATCGCAGTTCTTGCTGCGGTCGATTTTTTCTCGGCCCCTCACGGTCGCGGTACCGGGAGTGCGGCTGGGGGACGTTAGCTGCGGGGCTGCTTGACGAGCGTGTTGGAGCCTTCGGGGAAGGTGGGGAAGCTTCTGGAAATGTGGTCCTGCCAGGTGAGCTTCTCCTCGTCCGCGATGGCCCAGATGACGCCCAGGCCGCAGGCACCGATGCTAACGCAGGTGGCGGCAACGCGAATGATGCGGGTGAGGGGATCAAGCGGGGTGTTGTCAAAGGTGATGAGTTCGAGGCCTGCCATGCGCATACCAGCGGTTTCGCGGCGGGCGAATACCCAGATGGTGCCGTAGAAGGCCGTCATGATGACCAGGAATGAGGCCATCAGGATGAGGAATGGCTTGCCTGTGCCGAGGATGTCTGAGATTCCGAGAGCCGTGCCGGTGATTGCTGCGCCCCCGAAGAACAGCCCGAAGCCAATCAGGATCATGGTGATGTCCATAACAGCTGCGGAAATGCGGTGGGGAATGGTGGCGACGGGGCGCTGGCAGTAGTTGGCGGCGAGGATGCCGTTGGTGAGGGTACGAGCGGGGGCTGCGGTGACTGGGGTGAAGTCGAGAGTTGACTGTTGGGTGGAGGGAGGGGCTGGTGTCTGCTTCCGACGCTGCGGCGCGAGCCGGGCCGGGGGGGCGGCGAACTGCGGGGGAGGAGTCTGCCGGGGGGCTGGGATACGGGCGGCAGGACGGGGAATCTGATCGAAGGGGATGACCCTGTGGGGCGGCGGGGCGTCCTGGTCGCGGAGGAGGGGAAAATCCTGAGCGTCGTCTGCGGGGGGGGCGGGGGGCTCGGGGGTCACGCTGGAACTCTGCATGGCCACGGACCAGGGATCGAGGGCGAGGGCATTGTTGCCGGAAAACGAAGCGGGGGCAGCGATAACTACACCGGTGGTCCGCCTGCCACAGCGCAGGCAGCGGTGATCATCTTCTCCATTTGCGAAACCACAAAACTCACAGTGCATCTAAAGTCTTTTGACGAACCTTGCTCTCTTTAGGGACCTTACGGCCAGCTTCCGAAATGCTACCCTACTTATGCAGGCACCCACATCTCTGAACCGCAGCAAAACCCCTACTTCCTGAGTAACATAAAGATAGTGCCTTGTCACGCAAAAATTCGCCTTAGCCCCATCATTTACCCCCTGATTTTATTAGCTGCGGCGCAAAATGCGTCACCTCAATTCAGCAGAATCACCAGGCTGGGCCAGCCGCAGGAAGTCGCGCCGATCGAGAGGCCTGATTTCAGCATCAAAATCCCCCGGCCGGAGGCCCCGGCGCGAGGCGATTATCTGGTGATCTCGGACTCCCAGGAAGCCGACGGCGCGGTCCGCCACCTGCGGGGCAACGTGACGATTGAGTTGTACAACGCCACGATCAAGGCGGAGTCGATTGATTACGACGAAGACACCAGCGTATTCACGGCGCGCGGCAAGGTGAGCTATCGGAATTACCTGCAGAACGAGATTGTGTACTGCGACAGCCTGGAGTACGATTCAACGACCGAGAGAGGCACCTTTCATCATGTTCGGGGGTTCCTGAAGACGAAGATTGTGGCGAGGCCGGGGCTGCTGACGTCGCAGGAGCCGTTTTACTTCGAGGGCGTATCGGCGGAGAAGTTTGCGGACCGGTACGTTCTGTATGACGGGTTCTTTACGGATTGCGTGCTCCCGCGACCGTGGTGGACGATGCACAGCAAGAAGATTGACATTGTGCCGGATGACCGAGTGATTGCGCATCGGGTGGTGTACAAGCTGCGGAGTTTGCCTTCGTTCTACTTTCCTTACTTTCACAAGTCGCTGAAGAAGGAGCCACGGAAGAGCGGGTTTTTGGCTCCGAACCTGGCGAATAGTAACCGGCGCGGCTTCATGTTCGCAGTGGGTTATTACGTGGCTATCAACCGAAGTCTGGATGCGACGTATATCTTCCAGAATTTTTCAAAACGAGGCATGGCACACCACGTCGATTTTCGGGGCAAGCCGACGCAGAAGTCCGATTTCAACATGATTTTTTACGGGGTGCAGGATCGGGGCGTGACGCAGAACGGATACTTTGCCAAGGCCCCGGGGTACAGTTTGCTGGGAACGGGACGTACGGCGTTTGGGAACGGGTGGACGGCGCGTGCCAGCATCAACTACATTAGTTCGCTGGCGTACCGGCAGCAGTTCACGGAGACCTTTAACGAAGCCATCTTTGCGCAGACGTACTCGAGTGCAGCGGTGCAGAAGAATTTTGGCAATTACACGTTTGACCTTGGTTTCTCGCGGCAGGAGAATTTTGAAGACGCGGTGAAGGGCAATTCGATCATTCTGCGGAAGATGCCGGAAGCCACGTTTTCCGGGCGTGACCGGCAGCTTCGTTCGGGCGCGCTGCCGGTGTGGTTTTCATTCGAATCGAGCTACGGTCTGGCTTATCGGCGGCAACCGAAGCCGGAGGGGACGCAGCCGGCGGGATTCTATCAGACCAGTCAGTTCAGCACTCGGGCTACGGCGGATCCCTCGATCGTGACACGGTTCGCCTGGGGGCAGTTCCGACTGGTGCCCAGCTTCACGTTCCACAACGCGTTTTATACGCAAAGCTTCACGGGCGGACGCGTGGACAGCGTGAATCTGCGGCGGACGGCACCGGAGGTGAATATCGACTTCGTGTTGCCGACGGTGGCGCGGATCTTTAACCGCAAGAGTTTCCTGGGCGACAAGGTAAAGCATGTGATTGAGCCGAGGATGAATTACCGTTATGTGTCGGGGGTGAACCGCTTCGCCCAGACGCTCCGCTTTGATCCTCTGGACCTGCTGTCGGGGACGAATGAACTGCAGATCGGGATTATCAACCGCCTGTATTCGAAGCGCGGGGACACGGTGAATGAGGTTCTGACGTGGGAGGTGTTCCAGAAGAGGTTCTTTGACCCTACGTTTGGAGGCGCGCTGATTCCGGGCCGACGGAATACGGTGCTGGCGGCGCTGCAACTGACGCCGTACAGCTTCCTGGACGGGACACGGGGATATTCGCCGATTGTTTCAATTTTGCGGGCGAGTCCGAGGCCGGGGCTGAGTTTATCGTGGCAGGCGGACTATGACCCGAGATTTCACCGTTTTGTGAATTCCACGCTGACGGGGGATGTGCGAATCAACCGCTACTTTGTGTCGGTGGGGAGTGAGCAGGTGCGTCCGAGCGCGCTGATTGCGCCGCCGGCGAATCAGCTGCGGACCACGTTTGGGTATGGTGACCCGAACCGGAAGGGTGTGAATCTGGGATTTTCGACGGTTTACGACTACCGGCAGGGACAGTTGAATTATGGTGTCGGGCAGATTGCGTATAACACGGATTGCTGTGGGATCAGCTTCCAGGTGCGACGCCTGGATTTCGGGACGCGGCAGAGTGACAACACGTATTTGGTGTCGTTCTCGATAGCGAATATTGCTACGGTGGGGAACCTGAAGAAACAGGAACGGTTGTTCTAAGATGGGGCAATGCGTAAGCTACTTCTGCCCCTACTTTTCGCTCTGCGGTTAGCCGCTCAGGGTCCGGCTGATCTGGAGGCGGTGGTGAACACCGAGCTGGGAACCTTCCGCTTCGAGTTTGCTCCGGACAAAGCACCGAAGCATGTTGAGGAATTCATCAAAAGGGCACGTGCCGGGTACTACGACGGCAGCGCGTTCCATCGGGTGGTGGCGGGCGGCATTATTCAGGGTGGTGATCCGCTTCTGAAAGATGCCAAGACGCCGAAGAACCTTTGGGGGACCGGCGGGCTGAATCTGCTGAAGGGCGAGCGCAGCGATCTGAAGCATGAGCGGGGCGTGGTGTCGACGGTCCGAATCCCGGACAAGCCGGATTCGGATGGCAGCCAGTTCTTTGTGTGCGTTTACCAGCAGCCGCCGCTCGACGGGCAGTATTCTTCGTTTGGGCGGGTTACCGAGGGCATTCACATTGCGGAAAAGATCTCGCGGGTGCCGGCGGGCGAGAACGGGTTCACGGACAAGCTGGTGCGTATCCACAGCGTGACGATTGAGAAGAAGAAGACCGAGCCGTATCTGGGGGCGAGTGTTGAAGAGCTGAAGAAGGTGGTTGAGATGAAGACCACGCTGGGCACTGTGCGGATCCAGATGGAGCCGGAATGGGCTCCGGAGCATGTTCGGAATTTCCTGAAGCTGGTGTCAACGGGCTGGTATGAGGGCGTTGCGTTCCATCGGGTGGTGAAGGGTTTTGTGGCGCAGGGGGGGATGCCGGATCAGCGTGCGGGGGGCCAGGGTCATGTGGCAGACCGTTGGGTGCGGACGGTGAAGCGGGAGTTCCGGGACGATGTGAAACATACGCGCGGGATCATTTCGATTGCTCGCGGGGATGATCCGGATTCGGCGGATACGTCGTTTTTTGTGGTGTTGGGGGATGCGCCTCATCTGGATGGCAAGTACTCGGCGTTTGGGAGAGTAATTGAGGGTGCTGAAGTGATGGAAGGGTTCGACGCGGAGCCGGTCACGGGCGAGGCACCGCAGCGGCGGGTGGAAGTGATTTCGGCTCGGGTGGAGTAGGAAAGGCGGGTTGCCAACCCGCCGCAGGTTACCAACCTGCCCCACACAGCTGACCAGCTGACCGGAGTAGTGAGGAGTGAGGGGCTGTGGTGCTATGGGCGGGGGGTGGCTATGGCGATGAGGCCTCCGCCGCCTTCTTCGAAACGGGTATCGAAGCCGGATTCGGCGAGAACGGTTGTTAGTCGCGCTTCGGAGTAGTAGCGGAAGCGGAACCAGGTGATGGAGAGAAGGCGGAGAAACGAGGCTTTGCGGACTCCGATGACGAGGCGCCCGGTGGGTTTCAGGACGCGGCGGATTTCTTTCAGGACGGTTACCGGGTCGCTCCAGAAGTAGATGGTGTTGACGGTGAGGACTGCGTCCAGGGTGCCGGAGGAGAGGGGCATGTCGCTGGCTGCGGCGAGATAGACTTCCACGCGGTCATTCCAGCGTTCGGTGGCGACTTCTACCATCATTTCCGACACATCGACGCCGATGGGGCGTTCGGGTCGGACGACGGGGATGAGCTGATCGATAGCGTAACCGCCACCAAAGCCGATATCCGCCACACGGTCACCTGACTTTGCGGCGAGGCATTTGAGGCAGGCATCAAGGAGAGTCCGGTTGCCGCTGTTGAAGAGAGGCGCCATGAAATCGCGCCCCAGCCAGCCGGACGGGTGTTGTAATTGACTGCCGAGGTAGCGGAGCAGCAGAATGACCGCGAGGCCGACGAACCACGGAATCAACTGTTGCAGGACTGGGAGGAACTGTTGCAGGACCTGGAGGAGGCTCCTCAATATCGTCACGCGGCCCCCGGCGTACCGTTCCGAACAAGTCTGGCGGCGAGAGCCCAGGCTGCAAGAATCGGGCCGGGGTTGGCGAGGCCCTGACCGGCGATATCGAAAGCGGTACCGTGTGCTGGCGTGGTGGTGATCATCGGCAGACCTGCGTGAACGGTAACGCCTTTTTCAAAGCCGAGAAGTTTGGTGGCAATTTGACCCTGATCATGATACATAGTTACGACGCCATCGAAATCACCGCGACGGGCGGCTATGAACAGTGTGTCAGCCGGGAGGGGTCCTGTTACATCCAGACCTTCAGCACGGAGATGTTTGACGGCTGGAGCGATGATCTCGACTTCTTCGGTGCCCATGAGGCCACCTTCTCCGGCGTGGGGGTTCAGACCTGCAACGGCGAGGCGGGCGGGACGGCCCAGGTTGGCACCCATTAGGGTAGCGAGGAGGCGGGAGGCGGCGCACACGCCGGTGTGGGTGATGAGGTCCGCGACGGCGCGCAGGGGGACATGGGAGGTAACGCGGGTGGTCCAGAGTTTGTCGGCAGCGTTGATCTCAGAGCAGAGGCCTTTGAAAGCGAGCAGGCTGGCGAGGTAGTGCATTTCGTCTTCCTGAGTGAGGCCCGCTACTTTCATGGCCTGCTTGTTGAGGGGGGCGAAGACGAGGGCGTCGATTTGACCGGCCCGAAAGGCTTCGACTGCGGCGCGGAGGGTGGCCAGGGTGAAGGCTCCGGCTACGGAGGTAACCTGGGCTACGGGCGCGGTTTCGGTAAGGGGGACGGAGAGGAGTTCGCGGGCGGAGATCAGATCCGGGGAGACGCCTGCGGTGTGAGTTCCCTGGTAAAAGACGCCTGCATCGCCGATGAGGACGGGTTCGGCAAGGTCCATGGCTGCGGGATCGGCCAGGAGGCGGGCGGCTACTTCGGGACCGATCCCGGAAGGGTCTCCGGCGAGGAGGCCGATACGTGGCTTTGGGTGTGACTTCATTGCTGACTCCAGTGCACGAGTTGCCCGCTTTCATCGAAAGCCACGGGGAAGGGTGGTCCAGTCACTTCGACATTTGGATTATTACTGAGTTGGGCACTCAGATTGTTCGAAACGACCATGGAACTGAGGTCGAGGGTATTGCGGATCCACACGATAGTTGCGTCTTCGAGGCAGGCTTTGCCGAGGTTTTTGGCCAGGAGTTCGAGGCACTCGCGATCGGTGGGGAAGTGGGGCGGGACACGGATGAGAGCGAGTGAGCCGGAGGTTTCCGCATTGACCTGACCGGCGTGGGGGTCCATCTTCGCAATCAGACGGCTGTGAACAACATCGGTGGCACCAATGCCGATGGCGTTACCGTAGCTGTTGGCGGAGAGATCGCGGGCGAAGATGCGCTTCACCCGGGGGGTATTGGGCCAGGGGTTGCGCATAGGTGCGGTGTTGCGGTTGACGATCTTGAGGTCCATGCCGGTGCCGCTGATGTCCTTGCCGCTTTCGTCGATGATGAGGATGTCGATTTCGGGGACGGGGAGGCGGGGCATCCATTGCTTGACGGTGGCGAGGAGAGCTTCCTCGTGCTCTACGAGGCCAGCGGCGGGCAAGGCTGCAACACGGGCGGTGTTGTGGTGGGCGTCTTCCAGAATGGCGAGGCCTCCGAGGACCTTTCCGGTCCCCAGGATGTGGCGCGCCACCGAGCGGATAACCGCTTCCATGCCGTGCTGCCGCCCATGGCGGTGCGTCGAACTGGCGGAGTCGAGTTTACCGAGGCCGACGGCCAGCATTTTGCAGAGGCCGCTTTCGATGCCGCCGTTGAAGCTGGTATGCCACTTGACGCGACCGACGACAAAGATGGCGTCAGCACTGAGGGCATCGTTGCCGGCGAAGGTCTCGACGTGCAGGTCGGAAAGGCCAAGGGGAGTGGTATCGAAGCGGCTTTGGACGGGACAGCCCATGGTGGCTTCGGTAATGCCGTAGTGGGCGAGGACGCTGGCCTGGCCTTCGGCGGTGCCGGCTCCGTGACTTCCCATGGCGGGGAACACAAAAGGCTGCAGGCCGGCGGCGCGGAAGTAATCACAGACGGCGCGGACAATGACGGCGATGTTGGAGATGCCACGGCTGCCGGCACCGATCGCTACGGAGGCCCCGGGTGGGAGGGAGGAGGCGAGGCCACTGGCGGTTAGTTCGCTGAGGACGGCGGCGGCAACGTCGGGCAGGGCATGGTTCGGAAAGCTTTGATGGAGGGGAAGGAGCACCGGCTACCTGTCGCGTTCGGTGACGAGATCGGTGAGGGTGAACAGGGCGCGCTGGTAAGGGCTGTCGGGGAATTCGCCGACAATCTGGCGGGCGCGGTCTGTGAACTGCTGGGCTCTTTCGCGGGTCCGCTGGAAGCCATCGTGGCGCTCAACCATGGCGTAGATGTCGGCAAAGGAGACTTTGTCGTAGTTGCGATCTTCGAGGATGGTCTCAACCAGGGCGCGCTCTTCGGGGGACGCCTTTTCGAGGGCGTAGACGAGGGGGAGCGTGACCTTGCCTTCTTTGAGGTCACCGCCGACGGGCTTACCGAGGGTTGCTTCGCGGGAGACGAAATCAAGGAGATCGTCGACCAGCTGGAAGGCCATGCCGAGATTCCAGGCGAAGTCACCGAGTTTGTCTTCGTCAGCCGTTTCGGCGCTGGCCGCGACGGCACCGAGGCGGGCGCAGGCAGAGAACAGGCCAGCGGTCTTGCGGTCCACCAGTTCCATGCAGTCGGCTTCGGTGATACTGAGGCGACCGATGCGGTCGAGCTGGATGAGTTCGCCTTCGACCATCATCTGAGTGAGGGAAATGAGGAGGTCAAGAACGTGGAAATTGCGTTCGCGGAGGGCCGTCTGGAAGGCCTGCATGTAGAGCCAGTCGCCGGCCAGAACACAGGTATGATTGCCCCACTGGACGTTGGCGGAAGGGCGGCCGCGGCGGGACTGCGCAACATCGATGACATCGTCGTGAACGAGGGTGGCGGCGTGGATCATTTCGACCACGGCACCGAGCTGGATGGCCATTTTGCCTCCCCCGCCGGAGAAGCGGGCGCAGAGGAGCAGGAGAGCTGGCCGCAAGCGCTTGCCACCGCTCTGCTGGAGGTATTTGCTGATGGTGGTGACGGTGTCAACGGAGGCGACCGACTCTATGTCGATAGCCGTTTCTACGTCGCGCAGGTCTTCGCGAACGAGTTCAAAAATCTCTGCGGCCGTCACAGCCGGACCTGCGCCTTCAATTTCCATCGGAAATCCTAGTGTAACGGTTCGGTTTTCGTGGCTGGAGACAGAGCCTTTCGAAGTTGGCTGTGGTGATCGCGGCGATGTGCTCCGGAGTTGTGCCTCGAACGTCGGCGAGACGCTTGACGGTCTCGACGATGAAGGACGGTTCATTGCGTTTGCCGCGCCACGGGATGGGGGCCAAATAGGGCGCGTCCGTTTCGACGAGAAGGCGGTCGTCGGGGGTGATGAGGGCGGAGGCGCGGACATCTTCGGCGGTGCGGAAGGTGAGGACGCCGCCGAAGGCGAGGCAGAAGCCGAGGTCGAGAGCTGCCTGGGCTTGTTCGGGAGTTCCGGTGAAACAGTGCATGACTCCGGACCCTTGCCAGTGTTCCCGGAGGATGGCGAGGGTATCGGCCCAGGCTTCTCGGGTGTGAATGGTGATGGGGAGATCGAGGTCCTTCGCGATGCGGAGTTGTTCGATAAAGACGTCGCGCTGAATTTCGCGCGGGGAGAACTCATAGTGATAATCGAGACCAATTTCGCCAAACGCCACAACTTTCTGATGCTGCCCCAGCGCTCGGAGATCATCAAATGTTTGCGGCGTGACTTTTGCGGCCTCGTGGGGGTGGACGCCGACGGTGGCCAGGATCTGCGGGTACTGCTCGGCGAGGCGAATGGCGCAGTCGAGTTCGGGGGGGCCATCACCCGTCCCGATGGCGAGCAGGCGCGTTATGCCTGCGTCGAAGGCGCGATTGAGGACGGCGTCACGATCGGCTTCAAATTTTTCGCCGTCGAGGTGGCAGTGGGAATCGACCAGCTGCATCTATTTGAGGCGAGCGCCGACGGGCACGTCTTCTAGAAAAGCGGCGAGGACGGGGGAGCCACCTTCGAGCGAGGCGGCGACAATCATGCCGTTCGATTCGATGCCTCGAAGCTTGCGGGGCTGGAGGTTGGCAACGATGGCTACCTTGCGGTTCACCATCTGCTCGGGCTGGTAGGCGAGGGCGATGCCGGCGACGATGGTGCGAGGCTCGGGTTCGCCGATGTCTACCTTGAGGTGGAGGAGCTTGTCGGAACCCTTCACCTTTTCGGCGGAGAGGACGAGGCCGACGCGGAGGTCGACTTTGGCGAAATCGTCAAATTCGATTTTTGGTGAAGGTGGATCGACCTTGAGTTCGGGCTTGGCTTCTTCGGCGGCCTGCGGTTCCTTGCCCAACAATTTAGCCTGACGTGCTGATTCCACTTCTTCCAAAGCTCGCATCCTTTCAATAGCGGGGCCGGCTTCAATGCGGGGGAAGACGGGGCCGATGAGGCCGATAGTCTGGCCGGCAGTGAGTTGCCCCCAGGCGAGGTTGTTGATTTCGAGGGTGGGGAGAGGAGCGGTCATCCCGAGCTGCTCCCAGATTTTTGTGGTGGATTCGGGGAGGATGGGGTGGAGGAGAGCGACGGCGATGCGCAGGGTCTCGGCCGAGGCGTAGAGGGCGTCGTCGAGCTGTTGCTGGGCGTCGGGGTTTTTCGCGAGTTTCCAGGGTGCCTGTTCCACGATGAACTTGTCGACGGCGGAGAGGAGACCCCAGACGGCTTCGAGGCCGCGCGAGAATTCGAAGGCATCGAAGGCTTTCAGGGCCTGCTCGATGGCGGGGCCGGCAGCTTCGGCGAGTGAAGACGTGGCGGAAGGTGCGGGGATGACACCGTCACGATACTGGCGGATCATGGTCAGGGTGCGGCTGGCCAGATTGCCGAGCCCATTGGCGAGTTCGGAGTTGTAGCGACCGACGAGGGCGTCATAACTGAACGCGCCATCCTGACCGAAGACGACTTCGCGGAAGAGGAAGTAGCGGAGGGCTTCGAGGCCGACGACTTCGCGGATGGGATCGGTGCGGACGATGTTGCCGCGCGATTTGCTCATCTTGTCGTTTTCAAAGAGAAGCCAGCCGTGGGCGAAGATTTTCTTCGGCAGGGGCAGTTCGGCAGCCATGAGGAACGCAGGCCAGAAGACGGCGTGGAAACGGAGGATTTCCTTGCCGACGAGGTGGAGGTCAGCGGGCCACATTTCGTCACTGTTGCCGGCGGCGTCGCGAACGGCGGAGATGTAGTTGGTGAGGGCGTCGAACCAGACGTAGGCGACGTGGTCACCTTCGAGCGGAATGCCCCACTTCAGGGTTGTCCGCGAAATCGACAGGTCCTGCAGGCCGCCACGAACAAAGCTCATGACTTCATTACGGCGGGATTCGGGCTGGATGAAATCGGGATTGGCTTCGTAGTGGGCGAGGAGCTTTTCGGCAAAAACCGAGAGTTTGAAGAAGTAGTTTTCTTCGGTGATGGTTTCGGTAAGGCGGCCGCAGGTGGGGCAGTTGTCGCCGGGCTTCGCGTCGTTGACGTAGAACTCATCGGAGACGCAGTATTGGCCGGTGTAACTGCCTTTATAGACGTAGCCGTTGGCTTTGCAGAGTTGGAACAGCCAGCGCACGGTCTCGTGGTGGCGAGGTTCGGTGGTCCGGATGAAGTGGTCGTACTGGATGCCACAGCGGTCCCAGAGGGCTCGGTATTCGCTGGAAACGATGTCGGTGAAGGCCTCGGGCGTGAGACCCATGGCCTGGGCGGAGCGCTCGACTTTCTGGCCGTGTTCGTCGGTGCCGGTGGTGAGGACGGCCTGATAGCCCTGCATGCGACGCAGGCGCTTGATGCTGTCGGCGGCAAGGGTGGTATAGGTGTGGCCGATATGGGGCGCCGCATTGACGTAGTAGATGGGCGTTGTGAGGTAGTATTTCATCGGGATTTTAGATATTCGTGTGCGGTCTCAGAGAGGACCATCCGCAAAGGTACGCCGGCTTCAAGGGCGATGCGGCGTGCATCTTCGTACTCGGGGGCAAAACCATCGGCGCCGATCTTGACGCGGACAACACCGTAGCGAGTGGTGACATCGGCAGATTCACGGGCCTGGACGCGGCGCTCGGCGGTGTAGAAGCGGAGGCCGAGGGTGGAGGTTTCGCGGAAGATTAAGGCGGCGAGGGCTTCGCGCTGCTGCGGGTGGGCGATGACCTGGAGGATGACACCGGGGCGACCCTTTTTCATCTGCACGGGCAGGATGGTGACATCAAGGGCTCCGGCTTCGAGGAGTTTTTCGGCGGCAAAGGCGACGACTTGCGGGGAAGAATCGTCGATGTTGGCTTCGATGACTTCGACGGTAGTGGCTTCGACGGCACCGGACGGTTCGCCGACGAGGACGCGGACGACGTTGGCGTGTTCGCGGAAGTCACGATCCCCTGCCCCGTAGCCGGAACTGTGGATCGTCATGGGGGGCATGGCTCCAAAACTCTCGGCGAGCGCGGTGACGAAGGCGGCTCCGGTAGGGGTGGTTAGTTCCATGGCGGGACCTCGGGCGTAGATGGGACGGCCTTCGAGGAGGCGTGCGGTGGCGGGAGCGGGGACGGGCAGGACGCCGTGTTCGGTATTTACGGTTCCGGAGCCGACGTTGATGGCGGAGCAGTAGAGTTTTTCGACGCCGAGGAGTTCGAGTGCGAGGCAGGCACCGACAATATCGCAGATGGAATCGACCGCGCCGACTTCGTGGAAGTGGACACGTTCGAGGCTGACGCCGTGGGCTGCGGCTTCGGCCTTTGCGAGGGCCTGGAAGACTCGCTCGCTATTGGCTTTTGTTCGGGCGGGCAGGTCAGCCGCCTGGATCATTTTGAGGATGCCGGTGAGGTGGCGGGGACGCTGGGGTTCATCCACGGAGACGCGGAATTTTGTGGCGGCCAGGCCACGACGGCTGACAGTGTCCCAGGTGACGGAGCCCCCGGTGGCGAGGCTGGTGAGGGCTGAGGTGAGGGCGTCGCGACTGGCACCGGCATCGGCGAACGCACCAACCAGCATGTCCCCGGCGAGACCGGCGAACGCATCGATATAACAAATTGCCACGGTAGACCTATTCTACCGAGGCGGGGTGAGTATTGGGGGTGGCGGGGGCCGGATGGAGGAAAGCAGGAAGCAGAATTTATGCGACAGGCTGCGGCTTTGTCGAGGCGTGATGTCGCTGCGGAATTCGCTGGATTGAGTCGCCGACCTGCTGTCGGGCCAGGTCCAGCTCATAGGTACTCTGCAGGTTCATCCAGAAATCCGCAGACATGCCGAAATACTGGCTGAGACGCAGGGCGGTATCTGCGGTGACATTGCGTTTATCTCGTCCAACTCGTCGGCCAGGATCTCTCCGGGGTGAATGGGGGTGCGTGCCATGGTTTTCTCGTTTTCGCAGCAGTTGGCCGATTGACAATCGGCCGCAGCTTGCCAAGCTGCCCCACACGGCGACGCCCTCAATCAGACGTCGCTGAGGAAGGTCTTGAGGCGGAGGCTGCGGCTGGGGTGGCGGAGTTTACGGAGGGCTTTCGCTTCAATCTGGCGGATGCGCTCGCGGGTTACCCGGAAGTTGAGGCCGACCTCTTCGAGAGTGTGTTCGCTGCCGTCATCAAGGCCGAAGCGCATCCGGATGATTTTTTCTTCGCGGGGCGAGAGGCTCTTGAGGACTTCGGCAGTCTGCTCGTTCAGGTTCAGGTTGATCATGTGCTCGGAGGGCGAGACGTGGGCCTGGTCGACGATGAAGTCTCCGAGGTGGGACTCATCCTCTTCGCCAACGGGGGTTTCGAGCGACACGGGTTCCTGAGCGACGCGCATGACGCGGCGAATCCTGTGGACTGGCAGTTCCATGCGTTCTGCCAGTTCGTCGTTAGTCGGTTCGCGGCCCAGCTCCTGGACCATCACCCGAGAGGTTCGGATCAGCTTGTTGATGGTCTCGATCATGTGCACCGGGATGCGGATGGTGCGGGCCTGATCGGCGATGGCGCGGGTGATGGCCTGGCGAACCCACCAGGTGGCGTAGGTGGAAAACTTGTAGCCTCGGCGGTATTCAAACTTTTCGACGGCCTTCATGAGGCCGATGTTGCCTTCCTGGATGAGGTCAAGGAACTGGAGGCCACGGTTGTTGTAGCGCTTGGCGATGCTGACGACGAGGCGGAGATTGGCTTCGATGAGTTGCTGGCGAGCGGCATCGGCCTGGCGCTCGAAGCGCATAACGAGTTCGAAAGCCCGGCGGAGTTCGGTGGCAGGCGACGCGTACTCGGTTTCCAGGTCCTGGAGGTTCCGTGTGAGTTGCTTTTGTTCGCGGCGGAGGTCCTGGTGTTTGGTGCCGAGGTTGCTGCCTGTGGCTTCGAGGACGCGCTGGTTGCGTGCGAGACGCTGTTCGAGAGGCCGGAGGCTGTCAACCGCGTGGCGCAGTTTGGCGATCAGGGCGAGGACGGCAGAATGCTGGAACCGAATGCTACAGACGAGGCGAGAGATGGCGACTGCCTGCCTGCCGAGTTCCCAGCGCAGTGCCTGTTTTGGCTTGGGGCGGGAGGGCTGGGAGACTGCATCATATTTCTGCTTTAAGGCGAGGAACTTTTTTCGCAGCCCGGTGAGAGCAGCACACTGGGCAACAAATTCGTCGCGGCCAGGGTCGCCGCTCTCGTCAACGGTATTGGGATCACTGAAAAGCAGGAGATCGCGGGCTGGGGTGGCACCACAAGTAACATCTTCACCGAGCCGGAGGATTTCGATAATAATGAGAGGGCAGCGGGACAGGATGCGGCGGGCGCGGGTTTCGCCCCACTCCATACGGCGGGCAATGCCAACTTCACCTTCGCGGCTCAGCAGCGCGACGGACCCCATCTCGCGGAGATAGAGGCGGACGGGATCGTGAGTTTTGTCGTGGGCGTCGACTCGGAAGACTTCTTCAGAATCCGGGGACTCCGAGTCGTGGAGGTTGGCGTCGTGGAGGTTGGCATCGTCGAGCTTGTCATCGGCCGGAGGGTCATCGACATCGAGGGCGAACTCGTCAATGTCGGCTGGAACCAGGTCGCTTTCGAAGAGCGCAAGGCCACGCTCCTTGCTCACCCTGGCAAGCGGGTCGACGGCTTCGAAGTTGTCTGCTTCGGCCAAACTGGCACTCTCCCACCGAAACTGGAATCACCACACCGGACCAGTCCCCGGACTGATCAGAAATCCACCCATTGACGCGCGATTGGCTCCATTGTACACCCCGAATTGAACGGCGAGACGCGACGAATCGGGAAAGCACAAAAGGCTCGCTGAAGCTTGGTGATAAAACGGGGCGAGGCGTTACAGCGGCTTCAATTGTTGTTAGCGTATTCCGCCGGGCTGACGGGTCATCTCTGAAAGTTTTCGCATGAGTTCGAAGGCATCGGCAAAGCGACCCTCGCGTTCGGCGGCACGAATGGAGTCTTTCATTTCACGTGTTGTGTTCTCCACTTCGTGGCGCTCCAGCGCGGCCAGGCAGGAAAGGGCGTCATCCACAGAAGCCTGGGGGGATTCGTGGCGGGAAAGAACAATGGAGGCCAGTAGCTCCTGCTGGCTGGGCTGCAGGCGGGCGTTGAGAGCTTCGTAGCCGATGGGATCGCCATTCTCGTGCATCCCGAGGAGCGTTTCATAGATACCGGCGGTGGGAAAACGTCGCCAGGAGGTCAGGGTCCGCATGGACGAGAGGAGGTGGTCCCTTGCGTCCGGTTCGGTCAGGATAATGGCGAGCAGCATGCGGTCCGTGGCGCGGGCAGGATCAGCCTGTTTTTGGGGTTCGCGGCTGGCGCGGTCGAGAGCAAGCTTGCGGAACTGGTCGAGAACCAGGCCTTTTTCGAGGCCGAGGTAGTTGGCGATATCCTGTGCGACGGCGGCCCGCTCAATCTGGTCGTGCAGGCCGTGGATGGAGGGGATGAGGAATTTGAAGGCATCGACGCGGCCCTGGGGGTCGCGCATGTCAAATTTTCCGCGGGCGCGGTCGGCGAGCCAATAGAAATAGGCCTTAGCTTTGGCCACCTTTTCCAGATAGGCTTCGGCACCGTGTTCTTTGCAGTATTCGTCGGGGTCGAGGCCTCCGTCGAGTTCCACGATGCGGATACGCATGTTTTCATCGAGCAGGGCGGCGATGGAGCGCTCGGCAGCCTTGGCACCGGCGGAATCGGGATCGAAGTTCAGGTGGAGGTTCTGGGAGTGCCGCTTCATGGCGCGGATCTGGTCCACGGTGAGGGCGGTACCGCAGGTGGCGACGGCTTCGGTGGCTCCGGCCTGGGTGGCTCCGATCACGTCCATGTAGCCTTCCACCAGGAGGATGCGGTCGAGCTTCATGGCGTGGTGTTTGGCGCGATCGAGATTGTAGAGCACCTGAGATTTCTTATAGATCTCGGTCTCGGGCGAATTCATGTACTTCGCTTTGTCTTCCGGGTCGAGGGCGCGGCCTCCGAAGGCGATCACCTTACCCGATTCATTGTGAATGGGGAACATGACGCGATTGCGGAAGCGGTCGTAGAAGCCGCCGTCGTCGCGGCGCCCGACGAGGCCGGAAGCGTCAAGCTGGTCGGGCTTGAAACCGCGTTGCTCCAGAATTTTGAGCAGAGACCGGCCTGAGCTATCGGAATACCCGAGCTGGAATTGCTCGACGGAAGTTCTGGTAACGCCCCTTTCGCCGAGGTACTGGCGGACGGAGGAGGCCGAATTCGCCGCCAGATTGCGCTGAAAGTGCTCGACGGCGATTTCGTGCATCTCGTAGATGCCGGCGCGGATTTTGGTGCGTTCGTCGCCTGCGAGAGACTGCTTGGGGAGGGGGACGCCGTGCTGTTCGGCCAGCTTTTTGAGGGTCTCCCAGAAGGTGAGGCCCTCAATATTCATGACGAAGTTGAAGACATCGCCCTTGGCGTCGCAGCCGAAGCAGCGGAAGAACTGATGGTCGGCCGAGACGGAGAACGAGGGGGTTTTCTCGTTGTGGAAGGGGCAGAGGCCGGAGTAGCGGCTGCCGACACGGCGGAGGCGCACGTATTCGGAGATGACCTGAACAATGTCGATCTGGCCTTTGAGCTGTTGTGCGAAGTCCATGGGGGGAGGTACGGTTACAGCGCGTTAGTACCATTATCGTGTGGATGCCAAACCGATGGACGATCAGGAGATTTACGGCCTCATAGGCGAGGACGGTTTTACGCGTCTGACGGCAGCTTTTTATCGCCAGATTCCGGGAGATGACATTCTGGGGCCGATGTATCCGGCGGACGATATGCCGGGGTCTGAGGAGCGGCTGCGCGACTTTCTGATCTTCCGGTTCGGAGGGCCGCAGACGTATCTGGAGAAGCGGGGGCACCCGAGGCTGCGGATGCGGCATGCGCCGTTTGCGATCGGGGTGGCGGCACGGAACCGGTGGATGGAGATTATGACGAACGCCATGCTTGAAACTGCCCTGCCAAATGAGGTAAACGCGGTGCTTTGGGAGTTTTTTAATGGCACGGCCACGTTCATGATGAACCGGCAGGGGTAGGGTACGTGGAATTCTTTGGCATCCGAACAGAGATGTGCTCAGCCCGGCAGCTGATCTTCGGGGTGCCGGGGTTCGCCCCCCGCACGGGACAGTAACACCTGACCGGATCAGATCCGTTGCCGAATTTTATGTCGGGTCGCTGGAAGTCAGCTGCGTTTCGAGGCTTCGCAGGGCTTCGGCTCCGTCCACATCCCGAGGCAATTCGTCCAAAACACAAATGCGCCCCACGCTCTCTGCAAACTCATTTTTTACGACTTCAATCGCTGCCCGATGAGAAGCCGAGACGCTCTCGTACCAATCGGCCACTTCTCCGGCCAGACCACCCGCCGGTTTCTCCCCCAAAGGTCGCAACCAGCACCGGTTAATACAAACCATATTTACCGGGAACTTACGCTTCGCTAACTCGCTGAGGAAAAACTCCGTATCCCGCATGGCCTTCTGGGGAGTTGTGACTACCCGAAACTCGGTCACCGAGGGGTCCCGCAACAAAGCCCCTGTCTTCCGAGCCCGTTCCGCATAGGCCTCAGCAACGGGATAAAACAGAGAATAGAAATCCAGAATCTGCTTCACCAGACTCCCGCCCAATATCTCCTCCGCCCGGGCGTAAACCTCCAGAGCACTCCGCCCCACCGACATCAAGCCCATCGCCTCAACAAACTTATAAGTCCGACTAACTAACTTCACTTTCTTCGAAGCCGACAAATCCGCAAACATCAGAGGCTTATCCAGAACCTCCATAACATGCCGCGACGGAGCGGTATCTACTACAATCGTCTGATAACCGCGACTCATCAGCTGACTAATCCGCTCCAGCGCCATCAGTTCATTCATGCCCGACAATGAACTTGCAATCGTCTTATAAATCGGGTGCTGCAGAATTTTCTCTTCCTCACCCCGCTTGGCATTCATCCGAACCGCATCATTCAGCGTTGTATGAACATCCAGCAGCGCCGCCCACAGGTCGCCGTCCACCCCGGGCACCTTCTGCTCCGTCATTCCAGACTGGAGCCCCAACGCAGTTTTCAGCCGCAATGAAGGGTCGGTGGTGAGAACCAAAGCCTTCTCGCCCGCCCGCGCCAAACTCAACGCTGTGGCCGCTGAGACAGAAGTCTTGCCCACGCCCCCGGTCCCCAGACAAACGATGATCTTCATGCCAGTTGCTCCAGGTCCAGGTAATGCCCCAGATCCTCCAGAAGATCCAGATCACTCTCCTCGGGTGGTCCATCGCCCTGTGCCAGACGAGGCACAAACAGCTGCCGGATCGGTAACTCCACTGCCAGCTTGTCGCACAGTTCGCGCTCTGCAATCCCGCGCTCAATGGCGAACTGCATTGCCGCGGATGAACCGGCGAAATCCAGCGTGGCCAGGGCCTCCGGCTCAGCCAGACATACCGGAGACACCGCATTCAGAATAATCGTGGAGGGTTGAATCCCGAAGTCCCGGCGCAGCCCCTCACACAGCTCATGTGTTTCGGTGATCGCCATCTCTTCCGGTTGCGTCACGGCGGCGATCCGCATACTGCCGGCCGCGGAAAAGAATCGGTGCATCTCCGCCCCGGCATTCGACAGCGGACCTGTAAGGTACGTTTCAAACCCCTTAGCCGCGCGCAAAGTACTCAGAAAATGGCCCGTTGCCGGAGCATCCCAAATCAGATCGTCATAGGCCGGAATATTCACACGCTCCGGAGCCCGCCGCTCGGCCAGTTGCTGCATCCGCACCAGGAAGAAGAATTCCTTCAAGCCTGGAGCCACGGCTATCAAATTCTGAAAGATTGAACTGTTGAGCACTGCCCGGGCCATCATCGGCAACGGGAAATGCGTTTCCACCAAATCCCTGATCTGGTCTACCGGGTCGATGTAAACCACGAAGAGCCTCTCAGCCGCTTCCGGAAACCGCTCCGCCAGATTATCCAGCGAAATTGCGACCGCCAACTCTTCCAAAGGGTGCGAACTGACCACCAGGACGCGTTTACCCGCCTGCGCCAGCTTCAGCCCCATCGCCACGCTCAGCGTCGACTTGCCGACGCCACCCTTACCGCAAAATACGATCACCCGTGCCTGTGCGGCCATTCCGGTAGTCTACCAGTCCTTACACATGCAGGCCCGGAGCTTCATGCCCCAAACTCGCTACATATTCCGTATATGGCCCCGGATACAGCAACGGTGCGGCCGATCCGCTATCTCCACCCAACTCCAGGACTCTCGAAGCCAGACCCCGCAGGAATGTCCGGTCGTGCGAAACAAAGACCATCGTCCCTTCAAAGTCCTTCAGTTTCTCAATCAGCATTTCCTTCGTCGCCATATCGAGGTGGTTGGTCGGTTCGTCCAGCACCAGGAAATTTGGAGGATCAAAGAGCATTCGCGCCATCGCCAGCCGACTCTTCTCTCCGCCCGACAACGACCGGATCTTCTTATCCACGTCATCGCCCGAAAACTGGAACGCCCCTGCCAGTGCCTTGATCGCCCCCACGCCTTCATGCGGGAAGTCCTGCTGCAGTTGCTCTTCCACCGTCAGATCCGGATTCAGCACATCCAGCGACTGCTGCGCAAAATACCCCATCTTCAGACTCGCGCCCAGCCGAACCTCACCCGTATCCGGTGTCAGCGCGCCCGCCATCATCCGCAGCAGCGTTGTCTTGCCCGCACCGTTCCGGCCCATCACGGCCCAGCGCTCCCCGCGCCGAACAATCATGCTGAAGTCCTTGTAAATCACCCTCTGTCCGTACTGTTTGCTCAACCCCTCCAGCACCACCACCTGATCCCCTGACCGTGGCGGACTCCGGAAATCAAACTTGACCACCACGCGCTTCTTCGGCAACTCCAGCTTTTCAATCTTGTCCAGCGCCTTAATCCTGCTCTGCACCTGCGACGCCTTCGAGGCATGCGTCTTGAACCGCTCAATGAACCGCTGTTCCTTCGCCAGCATCGACTGCTGGCGCGAAAAAGCCGCCACCTGATTGGTCTCGCGAATCGTCCGCTCGCGCTCGTAGAAGTCGTAATTCCCCGAGTAGCCGATAATTTCGCCGCCATCAATCTCGGCAATCTTACCCACAATCCGGTTCATAAACTCCCGGTCGTGCGACGTCATGAGCAGGGTCCCCGGGTAGCCCTTCAGGAACTGCTCCAGCCAGATAATCGACTCGATATCGAGATGGTTCGTCGGTTCGTCCATCAGCAGCACGTCCGGCCGGCCAAGCAACACCCGCGCCAGGGCCACACGCATCTTCCAGCCGCCCGATAACGCGCCTACATCGCCATCCACCTGCGATTCCGAGAACCCCAGCCCCGCGAGAACTTCCCGCGCCTGGGCCTCCAGCGTGTAGCCCCCCAGATGCTCGTACTCTTCCTGAACCTCGCCGAAACGCTCCAGGATCTTGTCCATATCATCCATGCGAGTCGGGTCTTCCATCGCCGTCTGCAACTCATCCAGTTCGTGGTGCAGTTCACCCGCGCGCCCACTCCCTGCAATGGCTTCATCCAGCACCGGACGCCCTGCCATCTCTTCCACGTCCTGCCGGAAGTACCCGATCGACGTCCGCTTCGGTACCGTTACATCACCTTCGTCCGGACTCTCTTCGTTCATGATCATGCGGAACAGAGTGGTCTTCCCCGCCCCGTTCGGCCCCACCAGGCCGCACTTCTCCCCGGCGTTCAACTGCCACGAAGCCTCCACAAAAATCAACTGCTTGCCATACTGCTTATTTACGTTAGAAAAAGAGATCATGAGGTATTTCGAGCGGCGGGAACTGAAACGAGTACTATTCCGAGCTTACCAGCGGCGAATCCGACTCGCCGCGCTTCTCTTCCTTTCGTCCCGTTTCGCGGTGCCTCAAGCCTACGTCGATTCCAAAGTCTGCACCCCCTGCCACACAGAGATTGCCGCGAAATGGGGCAAAACCGGCATGGCGAATACCTACGCTCCGGCCACCTCTATACCAAAATTCGAATACCGTCACGCCCCCTCCGGCGAGATATTCACCGGCAATGGGACCACCCTCCGCCGCTACCAACAAGGTCCCAAAGGCGAGCCCGTCAACGTTCTTGAAAAGACCCTGGAATTCCGCTTCGGTTCCGGCGAACACTCCAGCAGCTACTTCGGCCGTGACGCCCTCGGCAACCTCATCGAACTCCCGGTTTCGTGGTACTCGGAAAAAGGAGGCACGTGGGCGATGTCCCCAGGCTTCGAGACTGCCCAGCACGCCGGCTTCACCCGCAAAGTGAATCCCCAGTGCCTCTTCTGCCACAACGCCATTTCACCGGTCGGCACTACCGGTAAAGCAGTCGGCATCGACTGCCAGCGCTGCCACGGTCCCGGCAGCGACCACGCCGCTAATCCCACCCGCACAACCATCGTCAACCCCGCGCGGCTCACCCCCGCCCGCCGCATCGAAGTCTGTCTCCAGTGCCACCTCGAAACCACCAATCTGCCCCTACCCGGTCAGATCATCCGCTACGACCGCGATATCTCGTCTTATCGCCCAGGCGAACCTCTCACCGATTACGCTCTCTACTTCGATCACGCTCCAAACACCGGCCACCCCTCCGGCAACAAAGACAAGTTTGAATTCTCCTCCGCCCCCTACCGTCTCTTCCAGTCCGCCTGCTATCGAGCCAACCCCGAAACCCTCACCTGCACCACCTGCCACGACCCCCACGGCGGAGACCGTACTCCCGCCAGCTATGCCAAAGCCTGCAACACCTGTCACGCCGGTAAATTGACCCGACAGAACCACCCCGCAACCGCTAGCAACTGCATCGCCTGCCACATGGCCGAACGTCGCCCCACGGACGCGATCCATGTCACCGTGCGCGACCATTTCATCCAGCGGCGACCCGCGAAACCAGCCCCCGTCACCACCGAACAGAATGCCAACAACCTCGCGCCCTACAGAGGTGAAATCGTCCCGTACTATGCAACGCCTG
>Ga0114970_10000928_pt1 | contig 22143 bp, 14 predicted proteins | sample M_140205_XF_Meta_FD_87030 | JGI IMG/M metagenome (GOLD analysis project Ga0114970, IMG submission 87030) | Freshwater microbial communities from Lake Montjoie, Canada to study carbon cycling - M_140205_XF_MetaG | ecosystem: Environmental > Aquatic > Freshwater > Lake | place: Lake Montjoie...
CGAGAAAAGTGCGGTAGAAGGGATCGTCGGGCTTGCCACTGAGTTCGCCGATGCGGGCGCTTTCGAGATCGCTCTGCGCACCCATGGCCATGCAGGCTTGCACGGCGCTGGACTGGTCGGCGTGGCCGCCTTCACTTTCGAGTTCCTTCACGCCGCCGCTCGTTGCTAGAAGCGCAGCGAGGTGACCGCCTGCTGAGAGTCCGGTGACGCCGATGGCATTCGATTGGATGCCAAACTTGGCGGCGTTGGCGCGGAGGAAGCGCACAGCGGCTTTGCAGTCCTGGATCGCGGCGGGAAACTTCGCTTCGCCACTGAGGCGATAGCTGATCGTGACGGTGACGTAGCCCTTCGCGGCCAAGGCTTGCGCGAGATTGGCCATGGAGGAGCGCTCGCCTTTATACCAGCCGCCGCCGTGGATGCAGATGATGGCGGGCAGCGGCTGAGGGGCGTTTTTGGGTTTCCAGAGGTCGAGCTGCATCTCACGCTGGCCGTAGCGGCCGTAAACGAGGCCCGCATGCGCTTCGAGTGAAGCGGTGATTTCGGACGCGAGCTTGGTGGGGGCGGGTTTGGGCTGCTGGGCAAACGCAGCGAAGGCGAGGAGCGGGAGGAGGATGAGGGGACGAGGCGGTAAACGCATGGAGGGAGCAATGGATGTTTGGAGCGCTGCTTTTGACGGTGCCAAAAAGAGTTCAGCGAACGCAAGTCCGCTAAACGGCGGATTCACGCCAGCATTTCGCGGATGACATGTCCCTCGACATTCGTGAGGCGGCGTTGGAAGCCGTTGTGCTCGAAGGTAAGGCGCTCGTGATCTAATCCGAGGAGGTGCAGGATGGTGGCGTTGAAGTCGTAGAGCGGGTGAATGTCCTTCACAGCCTTTTGGCCGAGTTCATCGCACTCACCATGGCTGACACCGGGCCTCACGCCTGCGCCGGTCATCCAGCAGGTGAAGCCATCGGGATTGTGGTCGCGGCCTTTGGCTCCTTTTTGGAAGAAGGGCATGCGGCCAAATTCGGTACACCAAACGACGAGCGTGTCTTGAAGCAGGCCGCGTTGCTTGAGATCGCGAATCAAGGCAGCGGCAGGCTGATCGAGGATGGAGGCGTGGACATCATACTGCCCTTTGAGGTCGCTGTGGCCGTCCCAGTTGAGTTTGCCGCCGCTGGCATACGCGCCGTTGAAGAGCTGCACGAAACGCACACCGCGCTCGATGAGACGCCGCGCGAGGATGCAGTTCTTGGCGAAGGCGGCCTTGTCGGCGTTCTGCGTGTCGTCGGCGCCGTAGAGTTTCAGGATGTGCGCGGGTTCAGTGCTCAGATCATTGATCTCCGGCACGCTGAGTTGCATGCGTGCAGCAAGTTCGTAGCTGGCGATGCGTGCGGCGAGTTTCTGATCACCGGGATGCTCCTCCAGATGACGTGCGTTCATCTTTTGCAGCAAGGAGCGTGCGGCTTGGTCGGCATTGGCGGAGACGCCCGGCGCGGTGAGGTGACGTACGGGCGACTTGGAACTCATCGTGGTGCCTTGAAACGTGGCTGGGAGAAATCCGGGCCCCCAGTTGTTCGCGCCGTTCTGGGGGACACCGCGTGGATCGGGAATCGCGACATACGAAGGCAGTTCCTGGCTTTCGCTGCCGAGCGCATAAGTCACCCATGCACCGAGACTCGGGAAGCCATCGAGGTTGAAGCCGGTGGAGAGGAAATTTTCCGCAGGGCCATGCGTGTTCGACTTGCTCGTGAGCGAATGCACGAAGGCGAAGTCATCCGTCAGCTCAGCGAGATGTGGGATCATGTCGCTCACCCACTTGCCGGTTTGGCCGCGGGGACGAAACGCATACTGAGGCCGCGCGAGATTGCCTGCGGGGCCTTGGAAGGTGACTGCGGGGCCGCCCGGCAAAGGTTTGTTGTCCCATTTGATCAGCTCAGGTTTGTAATCCCACGTCTCAAGCTGACTCACCGCACCGGCACAGAAGATAACGACGACGTTCTTCGCCTTCGCCGAGAAATGCGGCTGACGTGGCGCATAGGGTCGTGCGGGATCAATGACCGGACCATTCGCCGCGAGCAGGCCGTCAAGGCCGAGCAAGTTCGTCAACGCGATGGAGCCGAGCGCGGTGGCGCTGTTCGAGAGAAAGCCGCGTCGATCGAGCAAAACACGGCCAGGGATGGAAAGATGTTCGACGTGCGGACTCATGGGACGAAGAGGAACTCGTTGCTGTTGAATAGTGCGCGGCAAAGCGTGACGAGGCCGTGTTGTTTGATGATGATTTCGGTTTCGGCGAGTTCTTCACGAGTCGGAGCGCGGCTGAAGGCGAGTTGGTAAGCGCGTGTGATTTGCTTCGCTGGGTCATTACCCACTTCCTTTATTACGCGCGATGCGAAGGCTTCGGCTTGGGTGAGAGTGAAGCGGCTGTTGAAGAGATTGAGCGCTTGGATCGGCGTGGTGCTGGCGCGGCGGATGGCGGTGCTTTGACCCGCGTCGGGACAGTCGAAGGCGCCGAAAACGGTCTCGGGTTCGCGGCGAACTTTGTGCGCGTAGATCATGCGGCGTTGGTTGTCGGGCGTGAAAGTTTCGATGGGATCGAAGCCGCTGAGACCGCCGCGTTGATCGAAGAGATTGAAGCCACGGCCTTGCATCTTCAAATTGAGCTGACCGCTGACGGCGAGCATTGAGTCGCGAATGGATTCGGCTTCGAGGCGGTGGGATGGAAAGCACCAGAGGTAGCGGACGTCTGCGTCTTTATCGGCAGCGATGGCGTTGGACATGGAGGATTGTCGATACGTCGTACTCAGCACGATCAAGCGGTGCATGTGCTTTACGCTCCAGCCGCTGCGGATGAACTCGGCGGCGAGCCAGTCTAGTAACTCGGGATGGCTGGGCTTCACGCCCAGGTGGCCAAAGTCACTCGGCGTGGGCACGAGTCCGCTGCCGAAGTGGCCTTGCCAAATGCGGTTCACCATCACGCGGGCGGTGAGCGGGTTCTGCGGGCTGGCGATCCACTCAGCGAGGGTTTTCCGGCGCACTTGCTCGACGGATTCCTTCGGCAGATTCAAATCGGCGAGGGCGCTGAGCACGGCGGGTGTGACGGGTTCCTTCGGCTGCTCGGGATCACCGCGATTGAGCAGATGGATTTCATCCGGCGCGCGGAAGGTGCCCGCGAAGACTTTTTGCTCGTTCTCAGCAGCGCGGATCTTGGCTTCGATGTCGGCCTTTTCCTGCATCAACGGTTTGGCACGCTTGGCTTCATCAGAGCTGAGGCCGCTGAGCGTGGGCTTCACGAGCTTTTTGTTCTTCGGGTCAAACGTTTGCCGGTCGCTCGCATCGGCGACGTTGTGCCATCGGCCTGCGTTGTCGCCGATTTCGATTTGATAGTCGATGGCGAGGCGGTCGGCGAATTTGCCCTCGCGATCACGGCCCCAGACGATGCGCTCGATGGTCTGCTCCTTTGTGAACTCCAGCTCGACCCAGCCTTTGCCAATCTCGCTAGCCATCCAACTGCGCCCGTTGCCGTAGCGACCATCGTTGATGAAGCGCAGCTCGTGACGCTCGGCGACACCGATGTCGCCACCCGACTTGCGTAGCGTGCCTGCGGTGGCGAGCGCGACGTTTTCTCCGCTGGTGTTGAAGACTTCGAGTTCGTCGATGCATGGCTCCAGATTGTTCGTGGCCTTGATGGTGAAGCGCACGCGTTTGGCTTTCATCGGCGCAAAGCGATCCGCGTTTTCACGAGCATTGATCATGGGACGCTCAGCGCCGGATTTCACCAAGGGCACGAAGCGGGCGAGTTCTTTGTCGATCTCCACAAGGCGCGGTTTGAGTCGTGTGGCTTCAGCGCGTGCGGCCTCGGCTTCCGGTGTACGCAGATCGCGGTCGCCGTATTCCACGCCGGCGACGAAGGCCTGCATGGCGTAGTAATCTTTGGCTGTGATGGGATCGAACTTGTGATCGTGGCAACGCGCGCAGCCGATGCTGAGGCCGAGGAAAGTCTGGCCGATGTTCACGACGATCTCGTCGATGGAATCCTGCCGTGCGAGCCGCTTGGATTGATCATCCTTGCCGATCTGGCCGGGCAGCAAAACGGACGCGGTGACGAGGAAGCCGGTGGCCGCATCCTGGCCCATGGCATCACCGACGAGCTGCTCTTTGATGAAGCGGTCATAGGGTGTGTCGTTGTTGAAAGCATTGATGACGTAGTCGCGATAGGGCCAGGCATTCGGGCGCTCGGTGTTCACTTCAAAGCCGTGTGTGTCGGCGTAACGCACGACATCCAGCCAGTGCTGCGCCCAGCGTTCGCCGTAGCGGGGTGATGCTAGCAATCGCTTGACGACAGCCGCTTGGTCTTTGTGCTTCAAAAACTCGGCGACTTCCTCGGGCTTAGGCGGCAACCCTGTTAGATCGAAGGTGATGCGACGCAGCCAGGAGACAGGATCGGCCTCGGGAGACATCGTGAGGCCGTTCTCTTTGAGCTTTGCTTCAATGAAGCCGTCAATCGAGCCGCTTGTGGACTTGATGAGCGGCTTGAAGCTCCAGTGATCACGCCGGTCTTCGAGTTTGGCCAGATCGACGCCATCGGGCCACACAGCTCCCTCATTGATCCAGTCAGTGAGTGTTCCGATCTCGCTGGAGGAGAGCTTGCCTTTGGGAGGCATGAGTTCGTCTTCATCATCGGTGGTGAGGAAGTGGATGAGCGGGCTGTCCTTCGCGTTCTTGGCGATGATGTCAGGCGCGTGCTTGTCACCGCCTTTCAAAGCTAGCGATTTGATGTCGAGGCGGAGACCGGACTTCTGCTTTTTCTCGCCGTGGCACTCGTAACAATGCTTTTGGAAGATGGGCCGCACATCACGCACAAAATCCACTGGCGCGGCGATGGCGCTGACGGTGATGAGGGCTGAAATCCAGAGGGGAAACGGCATGAAGGTCTCAGGTAACGGACGGGTGGCCGAATTTTTCGCTTCCCGATTGGTTAGGAAAGTCTTATTATCAGCCAATTACGTTACCCGTCCGGCCTTCTGAGGTCTTCCTCCAGCTTCAAACCAGCGCATGCCGCCCTTTGCCCTCCAAGAACGAATGTACGACCGCCGGGGTGGTGTCGCGCCGTTGATGCAAGTTGATGAGTTGATGCGCGAACTCATCGCCAATGGCGGACCGATGCCGAGCGAGTACGCGCTCATGAACCGCACGCTGCGGCAGCTTGGTGATGCGGTGCGCGCGAAGGTGATCGCACGGGATGATGTGCTGGCCTATGCGCAAGACATCACGCACCGGCATCTCGAAGGGACGATGCAAGCGCGGGCGTTGGGCAAAAAATTTGGCTACAGCGGCGACTTCGAGATCATCGAGGCCATCTACACGCTGCAAACGGCTCAGGAGCCGCATCTGCGTCGCTGGGATCTGTATTTCCACTCGCAGGCGGCGCCGAATGCGGTGCGGAATCGCAAGGCCTACTTTCACCAACTGCTGAACTCGCATACTGCAGGCCGCACCAAGGCTCCGCTGAGTGTGTTGAACGTCGCCAGCGGTCCGGCACGCGATGTGCGCGAGTGGGTGCTGGATAATCCTGAGCGCGAGGTCTTTTTCGACTGCGTGGACGCGGAAATTCATGCGGTGGAGCGTGCGAAAGTCATGTGTGCGCCGTTTGCGCAGCGGGTGGAGTTTTACCATCGCAATGTGTTGCGGTTTCTGCCCGCGAAGGGCTACGAACTCGTCTGGTCGGCAGGTCTGTTTGATTACCTCACGGACCGCACGTTTGTGTATTTGCTAAAGGCGCTCACGGCTGTGACGAAACGGGGCGGGGAAGTGGTGGTGGGGAATTTTTCCGACTTCAATCCCAGCCGCGATTACATGGAGCTGCTCGGCGACTGGGTGCTGCAGCACCGCACGCGAGATCACCTGCGCGAGCTGGCGCTCGAAGCAGGCGCGGCGGCGGATTCCATCGACGTTCAGTGGGAGCCTGAGGGCGTGAATTTGTTTCTGCACGTTCGGCGCTAAAGGCGTGCTTCACCTCTGACTCCGCCCAGCCGGAGAGCTTTCATCGTTGCACAGCATTGCTTGAAAGGCGGAGCAGGCAGGCTACAGCGCAGGGATGTTCCGTGTTTCCATTCTCCCGCTCGCTCTCTTCATGTTGTTTGGCACCCCCCGCGTGGATGCGGAAACGCCTGATCGCATCGTCTTGATGGTGAGCGTGGATGGCCTGGCGAACTTCTACCTCGACGATTCCGTGGCGGAGATCCCGACGCTGCGCCGCCTGATCGCCGAGGGGGCGCGTGCGCAGGGCATGATTGCCTCGATGCCCACAGTCACCTGGCCCAACCACACCACGCTGGTCACGGGTGTGCATCCCGGAAAGCATGGCGTGCTTGATCGTGCGAAGAATGAGATCGTGCCGCTGGTGGTCGATCCTCTCTTCAACAAGGACGAGATCGTGAAGGTGCCGACGATCTACGACCTCGCGAAGCAGGCAGGATTGAAGACGGCCGCGCTGATCTGGCCCGCGACTCGCGGGGCCCGCACGCTGGATTGGACCATCCCGGATGTGGGCACGCTGGCGTTGGTGAAGCAGTTCGCCACACCCTCGCTGCTGGAGGAGTTCACGGCGAAAGGCATCCCCTGGGGCATGCAGGAGGAGTGGTGGAACACCGAGCGCATCGCCGAGCGTGACCGCATGTTTGCGCAGATGGGGAAGCATCTGCTGGGCCTTCATCGACCGCATCTGCTGCTCATGCATTTTGTGGAGCTCGATCACGCGCAGCACCGGTTTGGTCCCCGCTCACCGCAGGCTTATGCCGCCTTGAAAAATCAGGACGCGTGCGTGGGCGAGCTCTGGCAGGAACTGCAGCGCACTCATGGCGGGCGCGCGACGCTGGTGGTGGTGTCAGATCATGGCTTCATCTCCTACCGTCGGCGCATTCAGCCGAATGTGCTGCTGCGGCAGGAGGGGCTGCTCACCGCGCTCGGGACGCGCATCACGGGCGGCAGTGTCCGCGCCGTGGCGCAGGGAGGAGCCTGCTTTGTCTATGTGCTGCGGGAGGAGGGCCGTGCGGCCCAGGTCGTGAAGCTCGCCGAGCAGTTCCGCCAACTGGAAGGCGTGGGAGCCGTGATCACACCGGGCGACTTCGCCACCCATGGGCTGCCTGATCCAGCGAAGAACCCGCAGATGGCTGACCTCGTGCTGTCCGCGGCCAGCGGTTTCAATTTCGTGGACTCACCAGCAGGCGATGGGGTCGTGACGCCGCTGGATGAGGTGACCAAAGGCTCACACGGATCGGATGCCGCACATCCAGACATGCACGCGGCCTTCGTCGCCTGGGGCGCGGGCATCAAGGCAGGTGCTACATGCGGCACGGTCAGCAACACCTCCGTGGCACCCACGCTTGCCGCCTTGCTAGGCTTGAAGGCGGAAAACATGGACGGTCCCGTCTTGCAGACGCTCTTGGAGAGGAAGTAGACCGCTTTTCTGCCGCCAAGAGATCACTCAGGAACTCGGCAAGAGCGCGGGCGTCTGGCAATCACGATTCACAAGGGCTGGGATGGCTATGCGGGTTCACCGCGGCAAGGGGAACCACTCGCCAGTGCTCCAATCGAGCATCTCGGTGCTGCGGAACTGCTTCTTGTAGTCGTAGGCGCTGGGTTCGTGGGTGGCGTAGCCGGGGTAAAGCCAGCGCAGGCCGGCTTCGCGGCAGTGCTGGATTTCGAGGAGCATGGTGAAGATGCCGAGGCTGCGCTTGCGTTCATCAGGATCAAAGATGCCGTAGATGCTGGAGGCGGCTTGCTGGCCGACATCGAAGAAACTGGCGGCGATGAGGCGATTGGCGTTAAAGACACGCAGCATGCGGCATTCGCAGGGGCCGGCGGCGGGATCGGGGCCAAGGAAGGTCTCCAGGTCTTCGGGCACGTTGTGCGTGAAGCGCTGCTTGTGGCGCTGGAACATGGCGCGCAGGTCGTCATCGAGGACGGCGGGGACGATTTCCCAGCGGAGAGCGGCGTTTTTGGCCAGCACACGGCGCTGACTTTTTGTGGGGGTGAATGGCACAAGGTCGATGCGCAGCGGCGTTATCGTTTGGATGCTGCCATCGTTGGCCTGCTGGCTGCTGTAACGAAAGAAATAGCTGCCAAAATGCCTCCACCCTGCCGCCCACGCTTGATCCATGATTTCCGCAGGCACGGAATCACAGATGAATGCGTCATCGAGGGCGGGCGTCATAGGCTTCCAATAATCCAGTCCCGCAGTTTGACAATCCCACCGCCACCCGCACACTCGGAAAACACCTCACGCGCATGAACTTCCTCGACCGCATCGAACGCGTCTTCTTCTGGCTCTCCGCAGCCTCCTCCGACAACCTCGATGCCTGTCCAGCTTGGGAAAGGCGAAAGTATGTGGCCTTCGGCGCGACGGTGTTGGTGCCCTCCATCTTTGCCATCATCGCCTGCTCGTATGCACTGAGCACGCTGACGGACAACTGGCTGATCATCGCGCCGGTGTCACTCGTCTGGTCCTTCATTATCCTCACCGTGGACCGTGCCTTGCTGGCGACGTATCGCGCCTATCAGGGCTTCTTCCGCAAGGCGGCGCAGTTCTCGCTGCGCATGGTGGTGGCGGCGCTGATGGGCATCACGATCTCGCATCCGCTCACGTTACTGCTTTTTAAGGACACGATCAGTTCGGTCATCGAAAAACATCGTCAGGGCGAGATCGAAGCGGCACGTGAAATGTCCAAGCAGCAAAAAGTCGCCGTGGAGGCGCGAGTCACGACCTTGGAGGCTGAGATCGCCAAACAGCGTGAGAACTGGACAGGGACCTTCAGCGCCAAGTTCCTCGATGAGAATGGCAAGCCAATCGAGAAGCCGCTCTCCGCTGATGAAAAGAAGGCGAAGGCCGACCGTGAGGCAAAAATCGGTGAAGCAGTGACTCCCGGCAAAACACGGCTCGAAACGCTCGACACCGAAATGGCGAAGCAGAGCGCCGATTACCAAAAGATCGCCGAAGAACTCAATCATTGGCAGACCGAGTTCGAGCGTGAGGTCAATGGCCAGCGTAGCGGCATCATCGGTCTCGGTCCGCGTGCCAAAAGCATTCAGGAAGACCAACTCACCTGGCGCCGTGCCGAATCCGCCCGCCTTAGCGGCGTGCTCGATACGATGACGAAAAACCGCGTTGCTTTGGTTGCCGAAATCAAAGCTGCCGAAGATGGCGTGAACGCCGCGCTGGATGCCAAAGCCGCCGAAGAAGCGGCGCTCAACAAGGCCGAGCAAGCCCGCGTCGCCGCCTTGAGGCAAAAAGTGCAGACGGAGCAAGCAGATGCGTTTGTGGGTCAGCAGAACGCCATTCGTGAGACTTTGAAAACGCAGATCGATACATTGTTGCTCCAGGAAAAAAACCTGCATGAAGAAGTCACCGCCATCACAGCGGATGAGACCACCCGCATTGCCAAGATCAATGCCGAGCCGCGCCGCGACATCCTCAGCCAGACGCTGGCGCTGCATGAGCTGTTTGAGAGCGGTGCGCAGGGCGGCATGTTTGCCCTCGTTGCCTATCTCGTGCTCACCATGCTATTCATGCTTGTGGACACCATCCCGCTCATCGTGAAGTTCTTCTCCAAGCCCGGTCCGTATGACACGATGCTGGACCGCGAGGAAATGAGCTATGAAGGCGAGCGCAAAGCCTTCCTCGAAGGCTTCAGCCGCCAGATGAAGGAGCTGGGCGAGAGCAAGATGCTGAACCTTACCCGGAACAAGACACTGGAACGCGCCTTGGTCACCGGCGTGGATGGCGCACGCTCTGCCAAGGAGTTCCTCGTCTATTTGATGGATCTGGAGCGCGAGTTTGAAGAGAAAAGCCGCGCCGCCCGCGAACTTGCCGCCACCAGCGGTGTCAGCCGCACGGCTGAAGCAATCGACGAGATGTCCCGCAACTTCTACGCCGACCTGCGCGAGCGCATGGAGAAGTTCTTCCACGATGACGACAAGCGCCGGACTCCGGCCACGGGAAGGGTTTAATCGAGCAAGAGCACTTCCATCTCAGCGTATGACTGAGTGTGAAGACTCTGCCATTTAACCGCCGTGCTATGCTGCGTAGCTCGTGCGCGGGCTTTGGCTATCTCGCGTTACAGGGTGTTCTTGGCCTCGAATCGGCTAGCGCGGCGGTGATTGACCCGCTGGCGGCGAAACAGTCGCATTTTCCGGCGAAAGCGAAGCGGGTGATTTTTTTGCTGATGAAGGGCGGGCCGTCGCAGGTCGATACGTTTGATCCGAAGCCACTGCTGGACCGTGATCATGGCAAGCCGCCGCCGTTTGCACTCCCACGGGTGAAATTTGCGGAGACGGGCAATCTGTTGAAGTCGCCGTGGAAATTCCACCAGTTTGGTCAAAGCGGTCTGCCGGTGAGTGATCTGTTTCCGCATGTGGCGAAGCATGTGGATGACCTGTGCATCATCCGCTCCATGCACGGCACGAATCCGGCGCATGGTGGTGCCTTGCTTAAGCTGCACACAGGCAGCGACACGTTTGTGCGGCCAAGCATGGGATCGTGGATCAGTTACGGCCTGGGCACGGAAAACTCCGATCTGCCGGCCTTTGTCACGATCTGTCCGACGCTGGCACATGGCGGCGTGAACAACTGGGGCTCCGCTTTCCTGCCTGCGCACTGTCAGGGCACGCCGTTGGGCAATGCGAGCATTCCAGCGGATCAGGCGGTGGTGAAACACATCCGCAGCAAGTCGCTGACGCCGGAACTGCAACGCGCGCAGCTCGATCTCGTCGCGCAGATGAATCACAGGCACCTAGAGACAGCAGGTGCCAATGCAGCGCTGGAAGCGCGCATCAATTCGTTTGAGCTGGCTTACCGCATGCAGTCCACGCTACCGGAACTGCAGGACATCTCGAATGAAACCGAGGCGACGCGTCAAATGTATGGCCTCGACGATCCGGTGACGGCCAATTTTGGCCGCCAGTGCCTCATGGCGCGGCGTTTCGCCGAAAGCGGTGTGCGGTTTGTGCAGGTGACTCACAGTGACGGCTTCGTGCAATGGGATCAGCACAGCGATCTGCTCAAAGGCCACAGCAAGAACGCAGCTGAGGTCGATAAACCCATCGCCGGTCTGCTGGCGGATCTCAAATCACGTGGATTGCTCGATGACACGCTGGTGATCTGGGGCGGCGAGTTTGGTCGCACACCGGTCGCGCAAGGCACAGATGGCCGTGATCACAATCCGCACGGTTTTACGATGTGGCTGGCTGGTGGTGGCAGTAAACCGGGAACGGCCTATGGCGCGACGGATGATTACGGCTACTACGCGGCGGTGGACAAAGTTCACATTCACGATCTGCATGCTACGATCCTGCACTTGCTTGGACTGGATCATTTAAAGCTCACCTACCGTTATACGGGACGTGACTTCCGGCTCACCGATGTGGCTGGTGAGGTGGTGAAGGGCATCATGGCATAAAAACGCGGAAGGTGATTTCGCACATTCCGCGTTGGAAGTTTGGAGAGCAGTCTCTCAGGGCTTACTGAATGAAGAAGAACTGACGCGTGTTCAGCACGGTCCAGAGCACATCGCCACGATCGGTGGTGTCAGCATTGTCAGCGATGGGTTTGAGCAATGCTTTCTCTTCAGCGCTGGCCTTGCGACTGAGGAGACTGAGGTAAACGGCATCAATGACAGCCTCACCTCCGCCATCTTTACGCGCACGGTCCATGCTGCGGGCGATGCTGGTGTATTTGTTCATCAGGCCGCTGAAGGTTCTGCCGTTGAGGAGCATGAGGGCCTGAGAAACACTGGCTTCGTCGTTGGAGTTTTCGACGAGTTCGCGGTCGCTCTGGCCGAAGTCGCGCAGGAAGTGGCCGTTTGGTGCCGGGCTACGAAGATCGGCGGCGCGGAGCATGTTAGTATCGCGGAATTTTTCCCACGCTTTCAATGCCGCACGGTCTTTGTCGTCTTTGACCGCAAATCGTTCGGCATCTGCTTTGAAGCGGGCGGCGGCGGCTTGCTGGAGCTTGGCGCGGCGTTGTTGGGATAGAATGTCGAGCGCTTCATCCATGCTGAGGTCTTCCCCGTCTTTCTTGGATTTCACTGCTGCGGCAACTTCTTTGGCGAAAGCTTCGTCCTTGGTGAATTCGTCGAGCTTGCCTTCGCGGGCGAGTTCAGCAAAGCGCTTGAAACCAGCATCATAAACGATGGCGTCCACTGCATCGTCGATGCGCTTGCGTTGGGTGCTGATGGCCTTTTTGGCCACACGGATGGCCTCCTCATCCTTCGCTTTGGCGGCGGCTTCCATACTTTCCTGGGCGGCGCGGACTTCAGCGGCGAGTTCTTTTTGTTTGAGGGCCACTTTGATGGTGCAGGCCTGCAGTTGCTCGGGTTTGAGGCTGTTTAGAGCGCGATCAAGCCACTCAATGCGGCGCAGGGTGATCTCGGTGTCGATTTTGGTCTCGATGCTAGGATTATCGGCGCTGGGTTTATAGAGAGCGACCATGCTGTCCCAAATCTGCTCGGCAGTCATGCGGCGGAGCATTGGGCCGGGGAAGTTATAGACTTCACCAAGTTCGACGTCCTTGGTGTAGGCCTCTCGCTGATAGGCCTGTGAATTGAGGATGCTGCTCAAGAAGGCCTTCATGTCGTAATTCGATGCCTTCATCGTTTCTTCGAGGAAGGTCATGAGCTGAGGATTGCTCGGCACGGTGCTGTCGGTGATTTCATCGACGGGTTCGATGATGCCTTGCCCCATGAGTTTCTTCCACAGGCGGTTGGCAATGACGATGGTGAAGCGCGGGTTTTCCTTGCTGGTCATCCAGGTAGCGTAGGAGGCATCAGGCTTCTGCCCTTCTTTGATGATCTTGCCGTCTTTGCTGAACGAAGCGGGGATGACAGGATCAATCTTCTGCTTGGGTTTGGCATCAGTGTATTGATAATCGTGCGGCAGAACCAAGGGCTTCTTATCCGTCTGATCGAGCACAGTGTTGTAGCGCAGGGGGCGGAGAATCTCATTCATGGCGCGACCAACATCCTTGCGCTCCACGCCTTGAGGAAGATCGAATTTAGTGACCGCAGCACCGTAGGCGTTTTTTTTGTTTTTAGCAGCGCCGCCGCCGTAGATGGCCTGGGCGAGCAGGGGATTGGTGAGGCCGTTGCTAGCAGTCATGCCATAAGTATGACCAGCCATTTGGTAGTAGTCCATCTGGGTCCATTTATCGAAGGGATGGTTGTGGCACTGGGCGCAGACCATGCTGGTGCCGAGGAAGATCTGCGTCGTCACCGCCATGTTATCGAGCGGCATATTGTAGTCGCGGATGTAGAAACCGATCGCGCCGTTTTCGTAGCTTTTGCCATCGGCGGTGACGACTTCGCGCACCATCTGATCGTAGGGCTTGTTGTCACGCAGACTGTCTTTAAGCCACTTCGCATAGCCGTAATAGGCGGGCAGGCTCTGGCCGCCACCAACCATGTTGCTTTTCATCCGCAGAATGTCGCCCCAGTAATTGAAGAAATTCTGAACGTAGCCTTCCCCTGCGAGGAGGATGTCGATCAACTTGGCACGTTTTTCAGGATCGCTGCTTTTGAGGAATTCAGTGGTTTCCTGGATCGTTGGAATGCGGCCAGCAACATCGAGAAAGACCCGGCGGACGAAGATTTCGTCGCTTGCGGGAGCATTGGGCTGAACTTTCTCCTTCGCGAGCTTCGCATTGACGAGTTCATCGATCTTAGCGGCGGTGGCTTTAAGATCAGGGGCGGCGGCAGCCAAGGTGAGGCCAAGGGAAGTGAGGAGGATGCAAAGAGGGATCGTTTTCATGAGCGAAAGCGAGGCTAGAGTTTGGGGGTGACGCGAAAACGGATAGAGACGGGGGGTCTTTCACCTTCTTTGTCGTTATTGGCACCTCGGAAGGCAGATTCACAGATTTTAACTTTGACAATTCCCCCCCATTTCCGACAGAATGAGACTTAACTTATGAAATTGCTCCTGTCGCTCGCCCTGATCTCAACACTCGCCTCCTGCACCAGCCTGAAGAACAACCCACGTCCAACAGTTGAGCTTCCTTGCCGTGGTGCGCCATTGACCAATCAAGGCTTGGGCTATGTGAGTCAGGGAGTTGGACAGGCCACCACCAGTTCGCTGAATCTGACGGAGGATTCTGCGGATTATGTCGGCAAGGTCGCTGATCGTCAGGCTCGTGATTACACCAACATTGGCATGAACGCGATTCGCCGCACCGATGACATCGTTTACCGGGAAACCACACGTTACATGGACTATGGCTTGGATACCGTGGACGATGGCGCTGCTTACATCGCCAGTGCGATCACCCGCTGGCAAGTTGTCCCCACTGGTGTAGTTGAGCGCGGACTGGGCTCCACCCGCAAAGTTTATCAAAGCACCGTGGCCGCCTACGGTGAAGCCGTCAATCGCACCTACTGGCCCTTCTGGAACGTCTTCACCCCACCAGAACCGAAACCCTACATGGTTGGCAGCCTCAATGACCTGAATCCGGGTTACGACCTGCCTGGATCTGGCTGGCGCTGCAAACTGCCACAATTACCGAACGAGCCAGTGATTGAGGAAACGACTGCCGCCAAAAATCCGCGGACGATTTATAAGTGATGATCTTCACACGGGAGCGGTCGCTGAGACCGCTCCCGTTTTTTTGCTCACATGCCGCTTAAGGCGTTTTTTTTCGATGCCGCAGGGACGCTGATCCGGCCAGCAGAGACTGTAGCTGCGACCTATGCGCGGCTTGCTGGCCAGTATGGCATTCAGACGGAGCCAAATGTCTTAATGCAGGCCTTTCGTGCCGCATGGAAGGTGACACCCGCACCGCTGCATCCTCCAGGGCAACCCTCCTTGGATGATGATCGTGGCTGGTGGCACGATTTGGTGGGTGTCGTCTTTGCAAGTGCACTAGGCGCGCCATTGCCCAAAGACACGCTGGATAGTCTTTTTGGAGACCTTTACGAGCATTACGCGCAGCCGCAGGCCTGGATGGTGTTTGACGATGTCTTGCCAGCTTTGAGCGATCTGGCTCGTGATCACAAACTGCTCATTCTGTCGAATTTTGATCGTCGGCTGCGCAGCATCCTCGCCGGACACGATCTGTTGTGCTTTTTCGAGCATGTCATCATTTCCTGCGAGGTTGGAGCCGCAAAACCTCATGCTCGAATGTTCCAATCAGCACTTAATGCCGCTGGCTGTGAGCCGGAGCATTGTTTGCACATTGGTGACGATGCGTATTGCGATTTTGAAGGCGCACAAAGCTGCGCTGTGCATACATTTTACGTCAAAAGACCCGCGAACGACCTCGCCACACTGGTTCAGAAAGTCCGCTCTGGGGCATATTCCGGCTTGCGTAGTACGCGCTTGTGAATACATACCCGCCCCGTTTCCAAAGGCGCAGGTAGCTCAGCGGTAGAGCAGTTGGCTTTTAACCAATTGGTCGAGGGTTCGATCCCCTCCCTGCGTACCATTTTCAAAGAGAGTGGTTTATAGTTCAAATGGTGACCCGTTTGGCCTATTGGGAACATTGTGGGAATACAATCCGTTTCGTGTCACTTCCCCTTCCCCCAAAGCTTCGCGAACTTTTCCGGCACGTAGAAGTCGTCCTTGCCAGTCGCTGAAAATGCCGTGCGCTCGATGCTCGTGCCGCGCACGCGTTGGCGGCAGACGTTGAAGTGCCAGGGGAATAAATCTTTCGGCATGGCGCCGTCGATGCCTTTGAGCGGGTCGATCATGCGCGAGCCTTCGCCGGTGATGGGGAGGCGTATTTCGATGCTCCATTCTTTATCGCCGCGATGCACGGCGAACTGTGCGCCGGAAGTCCACTTCACGCCTTTGCCGTCCTTGCCGTGGTCGATCTCGAGCACGGTGCCGGCGGGATTGATGGCGATCTCGTAGTAGCTGTTCGACGCGGTCTCGATGAGCAACGTGATGTGATCGCCTGCGAGGAGTTTTGGATCGTCGGGCGTGGTGGTGGCGATGTTGACGCCGGGCATGTCGGGTTCCTGGCAGACGATGCCGATGTGCAGGATGCTGCCTTCGCGCTGGATTTGGAACATCGTATTGGCGGTGGGTCGCGGGGCCTCGGGCGTGAGTTTCACGAGCGGGGAGCTACGCACGTCGGTCCAATAGTCTTTGAGCACCTGGCCATCGAAGGCTTTTTCGCGCAGCGGCTTTCCGCCGGTCTGATGCGTCTCCAGCACGCGGTAATCGAGCGTGGTGTCGTGCTTGCGGCTGAGCTGCTGTTGCAGGGTGCGCAACGGCTTCATGAGGTCGGCGATTTTTTGAATGCGGCGGCCAGGGAGCGATTGCAGATCGGCGGCGGCTTGCGCGGCGGCGAGCAAAGTGAACGCCTCGCCGATCTTCGCGCCGTCCTGGCCCATGTGCATCCAGTTGGCCTCGGAGAACTCCGCGAACGCCTGCATCGGCTTGGCCGCGGGGCCGTAGTAGCTGGTGAAGTAGTCGGTCAGCAGCGCGTCGAGATTTTGCTCCGCATCCCACCAGAGGCGCGCGGTCACGTAGAGATTCAGGTGCTCCAGCGCGAACGGATCGTAGCCGAAGCTGTTCTCTTTCCCGGCAGGATGATCGTAGATTTCGATCATCTCGCCGAGCGTGTGGCCTTTCAGTTCGCGCAGGTCGCTGGCGATTTGTTTCGTGTAAATCACGGGCCGTCCGGCCTGCTCGGGGCGCGCGTTGATGTTGTAGTCCCAGGTGAGGTATTTGCCGGACGTCAGCTTCTTCATCCATGCCTCGCGCAACGTGCGGTGCTCGTTGCGCTGCGCTTCATCCCAGAAGCTCTGGCGCTGACGCGTCTCGATGAGCACGAGGTTCGGGCTGAGTTTGTCGATCTTGTCCGGCGGCATTTTGTAAGCGCTGTAGGCGAGCCCGCTCACGAGGCGATCCGGGTGCGATTTGTAAAGTTCCAGCGCCACGCGATTGATGTAGCCCCAGACCTGATCCGACATCGTGCCCGACCAACCGCGCTCCGGCGTGAGTTGCGCCATCCATTTCGGATCATCCGAGGTCATGCCGCCGTAACCATCCACGAGGTCGATGCTGATCATCGGCTCGCGGAAGTGATCGAACATGACGCGTGAGTATTTGAGCTGCTTCTCAAAAAACAGCGGCGAGTTGAGATCGGGATAGCCGCTGCCCTTCGTCGTGGTGTCGCGTTTGCCGCCGGTGAGCAGATACATCTCCGGGTGCGCCCGCTTCATTTCCTCGCGCATGATGACAAACTTCGCGCCATGACAAACCTGCGAGATGCCGCCGATCTTGTGCGCCTGGTTCAAGCCCAACCGCAGCATCCATATGCCCTTGTCACCCAGGCCCGTGTGCTCCGTGTAAAACGTGAAACGCCGCAAACCAAAATCCGGCTTCACCGTCCTGTTCACGCCCGGCAGCGCGATCGTCGCCAGCTTCGGCACCACCTCGCCGAGTTCCCCCGGCGCAAACCAGCGCACCCCGAGACTGCGCAGAAACTCATACGTCGCATTCAGCGTCCCCGCGTCGTCGTAATCCCAAACATCGAGGTCCTTGTGATAGCGCGCATAGATGTAGCCGAAGTGATTCCAAAACGTGTCCCCCGTGATCTTGTCGAATGCCGCATTCACCCGCGCCTGCTCCGCCGTGCTGCGCATCCGCCCCCAAGGCTCAATCGGCACAAAGTCCTCATCCGGCCCCAACAAAGCCAGCCAGTCCGCCCCCGACGCCATGCGAAACGCCCCGTTCTCCAGTCCATCCGTCGCAAGCTTCAACGCCTCCGTATGCGAAGATTTGCCGAGAAAGATATGCGCCTTCCCCGCCGTCGGCGCGGTGCGGACCTCCAGCTTCGCCCCGCTGATCTTCTCCAAGTAAGTTTGCAACTCCTTCGCCGCCAGCTTCGTCATCCGCGCCGGTTTTTCAGCGATGATGATTTCCGCGCGCGGTTGACCGTTTTCGATGAGGAAGGTGTCAGCGGCGTGAAGTGCCGCGAGTGGAGTGAGCAGCAGGGCGGTGAGGGTGAGTATACTTTGTTTCATTTTGGGAAGTCGTCTTTGTTGGGGCCTGCAATTCATCGCCCGACATTCTCCATGAATGACGACACAGAAACGCGGAGGTGATGTGCGCGAGGGAAGTTCCAACCCTTGGGCACATTGTGGTAGCCGATCCAGAGTTCGCCGGGTTCGATCTCGATGACGAATGGATATGTGGCTCCGCCGGGTTTACCTTTGGCCACGATCATGGAGGGCATCCAAGTTTTGCCTTCGTCGGCGGAGAGCGCGAGGTGCAAGTCGGTGCGCTTGCCTGCCACGCGATTCCACACGAGCGCGATGCGGCCATCGGCGAGTCGCGTGAGGTGTCCTGGCGCGGAAGTGGCGTCGATGGTGGTCGCCTTGGCTTCGGACCACGTCATGCCGCCGTCGGTGGAAAAGGATTCCCAGAAAACTTTGTGCGATGTGCGGATGAGCAGCCACTCGCGGCCATCTTTCAACTCGATCACGCATGGCTCCAGCGCGCCTTCGTGGTCACCTGCTCCACCGATGTCGATGTCATTGCTGAGGCTCCATGTCTTGCCGCCATCGGTGGATACAGACGTTTGGTTCACGAGCCGGCCGGGATCGTTCACATAGTGCGAATACGGCACGATGAGATGCCCGTCGCGCGTCTCGATGGCTCCGTTGCTCGCGCCAGTGTAGCCTTTGAAAATCATCTGCGGCTCGCTCCAGGTCGCGCCGTTGTCGCTGCTGCGCGTAGTCCACATGTCGCTCTTGGTTTCGTCCGTTGGATTCACGCCTTTCCATTTCCACTTCTTGAAGCCGAGGTAAAAAACATGGATCACGCCATCGCGCGTGGTTAGCACCGATGGATGCGCTGGCTGGCAGTCCGGATGCCGCGCAATCACGCTCTCTGGCGACCACGTCTTGCCGCCGTCCTTCGTTACGCGACCCGCGACCCAGGTCGTTCCTGGCTTGCTGTAAGCGCCCGTCGGTGTGGAATACACGGTCATCACTGCGCTGTCCTTCATGCGAGCGAGTCCGCAGCCGAGCACGGTCGGGTTCGGCGAATCATGCGTGATGTCGGTGCAAAGCGGGTGGATCTTCACGAACTCACCACTGGCTTTCCAAAGCGGACCTTCGGTGATGGCGAGGCCGTGAGTTTTCGCCAGCGCGAGGATGCGCTCGCGCAAAAGGTCGGCCTCGATGCGATGACCGTCGTCATTCGGGTGCATGCCATCGGAGAGCAGCGAGTCCACCGTCACGCCCTGTTTCTTTGCCTGCTCGACGAACGCCTGCTGCATATCCAGCAACTCTGCTCCTTCCACTCGCGCGACTCGGCGGGCGGCTTCGCAATACGGCGCGAGCGGCGCGTTGAATCCATCCACATTCTCGGGCTGGTAAGGCGGCTTGCCATACATTTCCTTCAGCTTCGTCGTCCAGAGCAGCGGATTGGAAGTCATCAGCACGACGCGGGTGTTCTTGGATTTCAGAGTCTGAACGAAATGACGCAAGTTTGCCTCATAGCGCTCCAGTGAAACCCTCGGCTCCGTGACTGGCGGTGTCTTCCACACATCCACGGCTGCGTCATTGATGCCTAACTGAATGATCACGATCTGCGGCTGATGCTTCAGCACGTCCTGCTCGAAGCGCTTGCGACTCATCTCAGTCGTGTTCCCGCTCACACCGGCATTGATGATCCGGACGTTGCGCAACTGCTCCTGCAGCACCGAGGCATAGACCTTCGTGGCACCACGCACCGCCGTGGTCGAGTCTCCGAAGGCCACGATGGTGACGGGCTCAGTAGCTGGCGCATCAGCGGCGTGAAGCAAGGCGAGTGGAGACAGCAGCAGTGCTGTGAAGAGCGTGCGTTTCATGGTCAAGTGCGTTGGAAATGGGCAATCAGGGGAAGAACGGTAACAGCACTTTGATCTCCTCTGGCTTTGGCTGGCGTCCGTATTCGGAAATCTCAAATGTCTCGGCGGCTTTCACCGCTTTGCCCTGCTCGGGGCCGTAGAGCTTGATGAGCAGGTCGCGCTATTTGTCCGCCTCGTTGCCCTGCCGTGCTCCCCAGCGCATTTTCAGCCAGAGGCGGCGCCCTGCCTCGTTGCTCGCCGGTGGGATGCCCCTGGCGCTCGACGCGGGTTCGGGTCCATAGACTTGTGAGGGGATTTCGTGCAGGCCGTCGAGCTTCTGCTCGAAGGCGTCGTCGACCGACACGGCGATGGTCGGAGTGAAAGGCCGGGGTATTGTGAAGTCGTCGCTTGTGAACAGGATGAGCGGCATCTTCTGTAGCGCGGGGACTTCCGGACAGAAGCGGCGTGCGGTGACGAGGAATGACGCGTCCTGCAACAGCATGCCCACGGCACGATGGTCGGGATGATAGTCCCACGGGCGATGTCCGATGACGATGTCCGCACGCCATTCACGGATGAGGCGGATGAAGAGCTTGCGCATTTCGAGCGTGGGCTCGATTTCGCCGTCGTGGATGTCCAGCACTTGAGTGGTGACACCGAATTTGCGGGCACACGCCGTCACTTCCGCCTTTCGCAGGGCCGCGACTTCCTCCTTCGTGCCAGGTTGGTCGCTCACATCACCATTGGTCGCGGAGACGAACTTCACGTGATGGCCGAGCCGCGCCCATTTCACCGCGGTGCCGCCGGCTTCGTATTCCGCATCGTCCGGGTGCCCGCCGAAGACGATGATGCGCAGCTTGCCATCATCGCCCTCGGCTCGGGTGTTGAAAGGAAGCAGGAGGATAAGCGACAGGAGCGCGGTGGCGTAGCGGAGGAGTGAACTGAGTTTCATGGTGTGTGTTTTGTGGTGAGTGATTTAAAGGATAGCACCGGTTTACTTGGCCGGTGTGGCAATGCGGATACGCGCCGAGTGAATGTCCCCATACAGCTCGCCGGGAGAGCCTTTGATCTGGGCCCAGATGGCCGCGAGTGTACCGTCGGCGACTTCGGTGAGGGCTGGATAGCAAATGGACCAGCCGCCGACTTTCGCGGGTCGATCGGCGAGTAGCGTTGGCTCGCTCCAGGTCAGGCCGTCATCGCGGGACGTGCGCATAATCAACGGGAAGCGCAGTGGTGTGGGGCCGGGATTGTAAGTAAGGACGAGCGTGCCATCGCGTGTGCAAAGCAGATGCGAGGCACTTGATGTGGCGGTGAGGCCGGTCTTCTCCGGCGCGCTCCATGTTTCGCCTTTGTCGGCGCTGATGGACCGCCAGAGCAGGCCGTCCTTGGTGCGCATCATCATGTGGATTTTGCCGGACTTGGTCTCAGCGATGGTAGGCTCGCCGCCCTGGCCTTCCGGATTGGCCACCGCGCCGAAACGCGTCCACGTCTTGCCGCCATCGCGCGATTTCATCACGCCGCCGGCTTTCGTGCCTCGTGTGTGCAGTGGAACGAGCTGCTCGCCAGTGGACAACTGGATACCATTCGAGCGTGTCGTGTGATTGGGCTGGTTGATCTTCACCGGCTCGGTCCAAGTCTTCGCCGAGTCACTGCTGCGGCGGAAGTAGATGTCGATCTGCGGATCGAAAGCAGAAAAGAACAAGAAGGTCTCCTTCCCTGCGACGAACAGCACGGGATCGAAGTCGGCCTTGCCCGCGATGTCCTGCAAGACCGTCGCCGCGCCCCAGGTGCGGCCTTGATCCAATGAAAACGCCTGCACGATGCGCTGAGATTCCGCGCCCTCCGATGGTGACGAGAACCACGCGGCCATCAACCGCCCATCGGGCAGCACCGTGATGCTTGGCCCCAGATTGTAGCCCGAAGTATTCGCAGGATCCTTCGGGTCGGTGCTCGTGTGGGTGAAGACGACTGTGCGGTCGGTGATCTGGATGGGAGGCGTCTCAGCGTGGAGCGGGGCGATTAGCAGCGCAGTGATTAGTTTGAGGGTGTGTTTCATTGCTAAAAATCCTCGGCCATCTGATCGAGTTCCTTGTTGATGCGATCTTTCCAGGTGTCTGGGATGCCGCTTTGGAGCAGGGTGTCGAAGGTCTCGACGGCTTTGATTTTCTTGCCGGCGGCGAGGAGGGCGCGGGCGTTGGATTCGAGGAGCAGGCCTCGGGCGTTGGTGTTCTCGACCTTGGAGAAATCCATGCCTTCAAACAGCTTCACGGCTTCCTTCGGGCGTTGAGTCTGAATGAGCAGGCGCGACAGGGCGATGACGCTCGTGTTGCGCC
>Ga0114970_10000931_pt1 | contig 22068 bp, 24 predicted proteins | sample M_140205_XF_Meta_FD_87030 | JGI IMG/M metagenome (GOLD analysis project Ga0114970, IMG submission 87030) | Freshwater microbial communities from Lake Montjoie, Canada to study carbon cycling - M_140205_XF_MetaG | ecosystem: Environmental > Aquatic > Freshwater > Lake | place: Lake Montjoie...
ACAAGCCTTGCCAACCTCTCCAAGAACCCCCAAAGCAAACCCCATCACGGTGTCCCCCATCGTGAGGCATCGAGCCGCTTCCTGAAATCCTCCTCGGTGTCCTACTTCAATGAGGCATCACGCTAGGCTCACATTCTGCAGATGATTTATTCACAGGCCTGCGTTTTCCTTCATTGACGCTAGAACACGGGATGTGCTAGAACAATCAGAACTCCCCCTACTAGCCATGCAGATTATCAAAACCGAACTCAGCGCAGCGGCCCAGGCGGGGGCGCTAGATGGCTCGTTGGCATTCAACAAGGTCTACATTGAGAACCGCGACTTGGTTTCGCAGACTGCACTGAGCGGTTTGAAGGGGCTCCAAGAAGTGTTGGCCAACAATTCTGTCTACAATTCGGCCATCACGCATCTCCAGGAAGCCACCGAGAAAATTGATGAAGCGAACCTTAAGTCGCAGGAGAAGCCTTTCAAGGCGGCCAATGCAGCCACCCAGACCCAGCATACCACGGCTACCACTAATGGGCTGAAGACCCAGGCGGGTCCCTATCAGACTACGGCAGGCTCGGTGCAGACTACGGCTCAAAATGCCGTTAATGGTACGGACTCGAGCAAGCCAGAGCGCACGATTGCCAACAGTGTGAAATCTGCCGCAGACCTCCTCAAGTCCGGCCTGGATGCCCTGGCCAACAGCGCTAATCTGACCTCGGCGCTCACGCAGATCAATCAAGCCAAAACGGACGCGCAGGCCGCGATCAGTGCGGCCAATTCTCTCAAGATCACTCTGCAGGGTCAGGATCCCGTGCCGACGGCGCGCATCAATTCGCTCAACTCCGTGATCAGTGCTGCGAATGATGTGATCAACACGGCCAACAGTTCCCAAGCGCTCACAAACAGCCCGATCGCCCAGATACTCAACGAGACGCCGATCGTCCATGATCTTGGCGATGGCTACTCATTCTCCACCTGGGGCGACAGCGGTTACATGACGCTTGTCGATGCCAACGGCCAGGGCGTGATCATCAGCCCGGATGGTACGGTGGATCCTTTGAATGGCAGCGGTGAAGGCTGGAAGTTCAGCAACACCTCCACCTTCGTCCTTCCGAACGACACCAAGATCACCATCACGCCAGGCAGCAGCGCCAGTGTGCTCGTCACCCGCGGCGTGCATGCCCTCTCCATCACTGGCATTCAAGCCGGGCAGAATCCCACGGCATCCGATTATGGCAAACTCAATGGACGTAAAGAAGATCGTGCCAGCAATGACGGCCACGTCATCGAGCTCAATGGCAATGCCAGCAACTGGCGGCTGAATGGACAAGTGCTGGGTGATGCGGCCAGCCGCGAGCAGGTGGCCACTACTCCGGTCACCAATGAGTTGAAGCTGGATCCCACAGACGTCGCTGTCTCGCCTGAGTTGATCGCCTTCCTCGCGGATATTGGCGGAACCATCGCCACGGATTACGATGGCGATGGCAAGCTGAACAACGAGGAGCTCAGCCAGGTGGCCGGCCTCGTCTACAATGTGATCCAGCAGCTTCAGGCCAGCTTTGCCTCGGCGCTCTCCGGCGTGGCGGACGCCAACCAGGCGCTCGCTGATTTGAACCAGCTCCTTGAGCTGATGCGCCTTGAGAACGACACGCGTCAAGGGAACCGGCAGTCAGAAAACGCAGAAGCCAGGGCGGCGCTGCAGGCCGTCGAGCGCAGGCTCGTGGCTGCCCTGGACAAGCTCAGAGGTAACGAAGCCGCCCAGGGCGCGCTGACAGCAGATATCGAAAGCAGCGCTCAAAACGTCCTCTCGCAGCTTAATGAATACAGCCAGACGGGCAGTGTCACGCCGCCTTCGGGCAACAATGCTTCCGGCCCCTCCTCCAACGGCACGCCTAACCAAAACAACGGTCAGACTGAAAGCCAGCCTGATCCGGTGGGGGATGGCCTGCGCCGTGCCAGCCGCCTGCTTTCAGGCCTCCTGGGTGGCAGCAATCTGAACATCCTCGACCTGCCTCCTTCCGCGAATGGTCAGGCCGCTGCGGTCGCAGGAGGCGCTCCTTCGATTGAGTCTCTGGCCCAACAAGTTCTCGAAGGTGCTGCTGAGGGTGGTCTGCCAGCTTTGAATGAACTGGGAGCCGCGCTTGCAGCGCTCGGGTTGCAGCTTGACGCGCAGGCTGCCGCAGGACTGAACGCGCAGAATCTCTCGGCTGGGCTCCAGGCGCTGTTCACCCTTTTTGATGAGCTTGGCGTCCTGCCTCCAGGCGTGGATCTACAGGCGAATGGAGCAGGTGTCGAAGACGTGCTCCAGCAGCTCGCCAGCGTGCTGCAAGGTCCGGAGAAGGGCGATGCCAATGTCGGTGCTTTTTCCAATCGCTCGTTGCTTTCGTTCCTCGGCACCCTGGCTCAGTTAGGTTCCGCGATCAATGCGGTGGCTCCCCAAGCCGGGCTTACCACGCCTGGGCAGGTGGAGCAGGCCGGCACGGGTTCGCTGGCTCCTCAGTCACGTACGGCGGAGCAACTCGCTCTCGTCTTGGCAGGGCTGGCCGCTCTCGGTTCCGCAGGAGCTGGCCAGAGCACGGGCACGCAGGGCAGCACAGCGCCTACCTCCGCAGAGTTGCGCCTGGGCTTGCAGAGCTTCCTGAGTGCTCTGGCTGCCTTGGGTGTCTTTGGCGCGAACCAGCAGCAAGACCAGGCCCAGGCGTCCGGCATCTCCTTCAGCACCAACAGCTCCAGCGTGGCGCGCGCCATCGCGGATAATTTTGCCACGGACCCCGAGCTTTTGAAGCAACTGCGCGCCAACCTCAATCGTGCCATCCAGGAGCATCAAAGCCAGGTCAACCGCGCCTCCACTCTCTTTGTGCAAAGTCAGGAGGTCGTGCAAAAGTTTGTCGCCATCATCAAGCAGGACGATCTCGTTCGCGAAATCGTCCATACCGACGAGCTTTCCGACGAGGTGCAGACGAAGTTTGATGACCGCATGACCAAGCTGAAGCAGGAATGGGGTGTGGAGTGGGGCGCTGACAATGAGGAGCGCACTCCCGCCGGCCAGAGCAATCTCGTCAGCCGCGCTGTGCAGTCCGGCATGATGGTCTGATTTATACGATGAACGATGCCTGAAAATCCACACAACCTGAAGCCGGCCGTCCCCGCTCAGCCCTCTCCCGAGGAGTTGATCGCGCAGATGGATGCGCTGCTGGAAAAGGGCAGGGAAGCCATGGAGCGAGTGGACCAATTTTATGCCGAGACCGGTCTCGTTCAGGGCATCGGTGCCAAAATGCTGCTCGCGGATGAAATTCCTGAGCAGGATCGTGTAATATTTTCCCGTCTTTTGACGGAGTTGGAGATGGTGGAGCAGCGCATCGCCCAAATTGAATCCGCCAGCACTCCGATTTCCAAGGTTTCCATCAGTGCCCGCGCAGTGTGCAACCGCTACCGCATCTGAATTCAGTTTTCACTCTTACCCTCACCGCCATGTCCTTCGAATCAGGAACCATCACCCTCAAGACAAACGACCTTGCCACCCTTTACATCAATGGAACCGCGCTCGCGGCGGGGGGGGGCATCATGTCCTCGGAAGATGAGCTGCAGAAGTTCAGAAACACCGGTGCCACGGAAATCCTGGATGAGGTGAAGGTGCTGGACAATCGCATCATCAGCTTTCAGAACGCCATCACCGCGGGGGCGCCGAGTGGCACTGAGGACAAGCCTTATGACGCCACCATGCTGAAGCGCGAGTTCCTTGAGGAAGTCTTCGCGCTGCTGCTGAAGCGTTCCGATTACCGGCTGAACTCGCCCACATACAATGTGAACACAGGTGACGTTACCGAAGATCTTCTCGCCGAGCGCCTGCGGAATTTCAGCGATATGAGCCTGGATCAGATGCGCAGCTATCTGGTTGAAGGGGGCAAAAGAGTCTTCAACTCCTATGCAGCTCTGATTGATGCGGTTTTCACGGAAGGCAACAAGATGGCCAACAACCCCACGGACCCAGCGACGGGGCTTGCCGTGTCCACCAACATCACCACCACCATCCCGGACACGGATATCGGCGGCGTCATCTACAACCGCGTGACGTCTGAGCGCATCCCGGGCGCCAACGATCCTGACGACACCAAAAACTTCAATTACTTCCTGATCCAGAAGAACTCCACACCAGTGGTCTCGGGCAAGACAAACGTTGAAGGCTATGCGGTGGACCGGGCCAGCAATTCTGTTTCCACCACTCGTCCCGTGGTGGACACGCAACTCACTTTTGGCGGCGGTTTGGTGACCACGAACTACCTCAGGGTGAACAAGGACCTGACCGCCATCATAGGTGAAGTGCCTCAGGCCAGGCTTAGCCGGCAGATGTCCCCCATGTGGTTCCTTTATTACTGGAACGAGGCACGCGTGAAGGTGCTGCGCGGCCAGTTAAACTACAAGGAGGCCGTCACCAGCGAAATCCGTGATGACCTGGCCAAGGCCAACAAGGCCTACTCTGATCTGGAAAAGCAGGCGGGCCGCACACGAGCCCAGTCGGCTGACGGCTTGACCATGAATCCGGACCTCAGTTATGAGACCGCCACCATGGACTTCTTTGAAGCCACGAACACGAAGGCGGGTGCCACACTGTTTGACAATGGCGGTTCCGACGACTTGCAAAACTTCAGCACCTGGGGGAGCAGCCGCAGTTCCCTCAAGACTTACATCGATGCCAAGAGCACCCACTCCCAGGATGCCATGCTCGACTACCAGACCACGCTGAACGACTACAACAACGCCTTTGAGGTCATGAGCAAGCTGCAGGAAAAGGTGGACGGCCTCGTGAAGAGCCAGCTCCGCAACGTTGCTTGATCGATCTTGATTTAACGAATCTCACTCTCCCAAACTCCCACGCCAACAGCCACCATGAGCGCCCCCACCACCCAGAAAACAGTGCACTTCGAAACCGAGGAAGAATTGCGCGATTTTTATGAAAAGTTCGGCCAGAACGGCCGCACGTTTCAAGACTTCACCAACCTGACTCCCCAGAGCATGGAGGTGATCTACATGGTGGCTTTCAACCAGTTCAATGCCGGCAAGTATGATGAGGCGGAAAAGATCTTCCAGCTCCTCTCCGTGCTGAATCATTTCGACGCCCGCTATTGGACGGGCCTGGGCGCCAGCCGTGAGATGCAAAAGAAGTATGACGACGCCATCAAGGCCTACACCTACCTGACCATCCTGGATCTCGAAAATCCCACGCCCGCCCTTCTCATGGGCAAGTGCTATCTGGGCGCTGGACGCAGGGAGGACGCGGAGAGCGCTTTCCATGCCTGTATTTTTATCTGTAAGGACAAGCCGGCAAATGCGGAAGTAAAGGCACAGGCCCAGTCTCTCCTCGAAGTCCTCGGGAACAACTGATCGTCTGTTGAGACCCTTTCACTGCATCGCCGGGAGGTGCAGCCGCCAGAATCTGAACCTCTAGAACCTACCTTATGAGCTCGATCAGCAACAGCACGACCGCGAATCTCTCCTCCTTTGATCCCACCCAGTTCAGTCAAGACCTGGACAAGGTGAAGGAAGAAGGAGCCCAATCCATCACCCAAGCCCTGACACTCCTCAGCAACATGGATGCCACCGGGCTCGTGTCTGGGCAGGCTGGCACCATCACTCTCGCCCCACCCAAGGGCATGATGAATGCCGCCGACCTGACACTGCGCATCGGCATGCTCCAGGACGCACTGAATGAACTGATGCAGCAGGTCTCCAAGAATGAGATTCAGGGGCGTCTAAACGACCTCAACCGTGAAAACATGGAGCAGCTCGACAAGATGAAGGAGCAGATGAAGGAGATCGAGAACTCGGTGAAGAAGCAGAAGGAAGCCGAAAAGAAGTCCAATACCTTCGCGGCCATCGCCAATTTTTTCAAAGCTGCCTTCGACATTGTCAGCGCCGTCTTCTCTGCCGTTGCCGCCGTCGGCTACCTGTTCGTCAATCCGGCGGCTGCCGTCGGGCTGGCGGTCTCAGCCCTCGCGCTGGCTGCCTCCGGCATCTGTAACATGGTGGTGGCGATCGATGCGGCCATGGCGGCCGCCACGGGCAAGGGTTTCCTGAGCGACACGGATAAAAAGAACCTCGAAAAAGCCACGGAGATTCTCGGCTACATCGCCCTGGTGGCAGGCGTCCTCTCAGGGATCGCGGTCATCGTCAGTGCTGTCCGCACGGGGGCGGCGATGGCAGGCAAGGAACTGATGAAGCACGGACTTGAAGCTGGTAACAAAGCCATCGCCAAAGAGGTGCTCAACGCCGGCAAGCAAGCCATTCAGGAAATCACCCGGGACTTCTTCAAGCAGGCCGCCAAAGAGGCGCTCAAGGAAGCTTCCAAGGAGGCTGCTGAGCAGGCCGCCAAAGTCTTTTTGGAGCAGGCCGCCAAGGTCGCTGCCCGTGAATCCATCAATGCAACGGTCTCTGAGGCTACCAAGGCCGGCTTGAACGCGGTGGTGAAGCAGGCGATCACATCGGTCGTCAAGGAGGCCATGAAGCCGATGCTCCAGGAAATGATTGAGCTCAGCCTGAAACAGTCCGTGGCGGCGATCTTACTAGCGGCTCCATCTGCAATCACCAGTGGTGTCGGTGATGTCAAGGTGGCAAATCTCGAGGACGAGGTTGCTGATGCGAGGCGCGAGGCTGATGAGGCCGAGGCCCAGGCCAAGGCCATCGAGGCCATGATCACGATGCTGAGAAACATGATCGAGCAGCTGCAGAGCGATCTCGAGGACATGATGGAGGCAGCGATGGAGACCGTGTCCGCGATATTCAAGGCCGCTGATGACAGCGCGTCTTCCATGAAAGAACTCATGCACTTCCAGCCCAACTGATCCAGGTCTAACCAAGGTTTAATCAAACGTCAAAATTACTCGCTATGAATGTTTCCTTCAATGTTTCGCCCAGTTACGCGAACCAGGTCGGCCAGACCGATCAGACACAGGGCACGCAGGATGCCCAGAAGTCCAGCAAGACGCTGACCATCACAGTCACGGGAGGCAAGGGCACCGAAGAAACCCAGGGCAATGCAGGCATCACGCTTTCCTATCCTTTGATCGGGCCTGAGGACATCGACCTCAATGAGTTGACGCAGGCCCTGGCCAACATGGACGTCAGCGTTCTCCAGGCCATGACCAACACGGCCGCAGCCCTGGTGTTGAACTCGATGGTCCAGGATCTCGCCTCCACCATCGTGAAGGGCGGGACCGAATATATCGCGAAGAATGCTTCTGACATCGAGGCCGCGCTGGCGCACCTTGAGGGGCGTGCCAAAGCCGCCGAGACGTCCATCTTTGACATGATCAGCAGCAGCAAGTATCCGGACTTTAATTCCTTCCTGAAACTCATGCTCGAGATGGCCCAGAACCTCCGTGAGTCCACCTCCAAGGCACGTCAGGAAATGGTCAAGGGGGAGTATAACAACATGCTCGACCAGGCGGAGACCATGATGGACAACGCCAAGTCCAACTATGATGCCGCCATCAAGGAGGCCAATGCCACACGTGCGCAGGGCATCGGCAAGATCGTCGGCGGCTGCCTGACTTTCGCGACCAGTCTCGCGGGCGGTCTCGCCGGTCGTGGCAACCCTGCCATGGGTTTCCTGGCCGGAGCCCAGGCTGGCGGCATGTTTGGCAATGCCATGACCCAGATCATCGATGGTTCCACCTCTGTCTATGCGGCTGAGATGCAGACCGAGGCGGCCGGACATAAAAAGGATGCCGAGGAAGGGCAGGCTCTGCTGAAGAAGTACGAAGCCTCCCAGAAGCTGATGCAGGATGCCCAGAGCGTGATCCAGGAGATGCGTGACGCTGCCAAGGCTCTCTCTGACATGGTGCTGAAGCTCTATCAGGACTTCATCCAAAACCAGAGCCAGATCGTCCAGCGCTCAAACATCTAAAGTGGCGGAGTCTCCTGCCGCCCGGCCTGTTCCTGAAGGTTAGAATCCAGCAGCTCATGAGTTCATTCTCTTCTCTCTCATCCAGCCGCCTGTTCCGCAGGCAGGAGGTGGGTTCATGAGCGCCATTGGCAATGACGTCCGGGCGATGGTCGCCTCCTTCTCCAGCAAGGAGGGGGTGGCTGACACGCTGGCCCAGGCCCAGCGCCAGGAGGGCAGCATCAAGGGCCAGGTGGTGCTGGAGACGGATGCCGCCACCGCACTTCAGAATGCCGCGGAGGAGATGACCTTCGCCGCCTCGGAAAAGGTGGAGAAGAAACTCTCCGAGCGCAAGGCAGGCTCCAAGGAGTCGATGAAGCTCAACCAGGCGGAGCTCGCAGAGAAATACGTGACCATGACGGGCGATTCGAAGTCGCCCCAGAAGCTGAACGATTTCGTCGAGGCTCTCAAAAAGAAGGGCAGCAAGGCCACCGAGGGTGAGATCCGCGACATGCTCCAGCGCGAGTTCAGTGATGTCAGCGAGCAATACGCCGCCATCGCCTTTGCCGAAGAGTCGCTGAAAGGTGAGGGAGGTGAGGAGTTTAAGGAGCTGGCCACCAAGATCAGCAACGTCAAGGAGACGCTGATGAAGGAGGCTGGCCCAGCCATCCGCGCCGGCATCAACATTGCCTCGGACGTGCTCGGCTTTGCCAAGCAGGGGCTGGAGCAGCTCGACAAGCTCCGTGAACTTTACCGCTACGCCGTGCTCGGTCGTCCGAACGTCTCTGAAATGTACCAGGCCATCATGACCCGCTATGGTGAGAGCCGCTTTGCCCAGGCCCTCGATTTCCTCATCCAGGCAGCGGGCAGTGACCTCGATGCCAGTGGCATGGGCCCCAGCATCGAGTCTGCTCATCTCGAAACGGCCGTCAATAATATCAACTACGTTCAGCAAATGGGGAACCTCTACCGTGTTCTCTCTGACTTGGTGGAAAAGGTGCGTCCAAATGCTATGCCAGCACCTGACTTCTCCTTCGCTTTCAACAATGGCTAATGAATACACAGCTCATGATCTGATGCGCGAACTGCTGGAAATGACCACGCAGCGCTGGATCGACCCTGAGCGTTTTCTCCAAATTACCAACAAGCTCGGCGTCAAGTCATCCGAGATGCGAATCTACTTCCTCACTCAATTGCGCGAAAAAGTTCGGCAGATTCCCTTGAAACTCTATCCGGTCGCAGACATCCGGGAGAAGATGCTCGACGCTTTGCAACAGGCCATGGACACGGAAATCTCACGTGAGGAGGTGAGCGCATGACGTCCCTCTTTGACGAGACCCTGGCCGAGTTTGGCCGCAGCATCGGCATGGAGGGCCTGGCCCTGCGTGACAACAATGCGTTGATGCTCGACATGCAGCGCCTCGGAACCCTGGCGGTCGAGTTGATCGGCGAACGGCGTGAGGACGTTTCTCTCGGCCTTATCCGCAGCATCGAGACGCCTGATGAATCTGCCTGTGCGCGGCTTCTTGAACTGTGCCACTATCGGGCACCCGCACCCTTTCCTGTTCGTGTGGGCTGGACCAGCTCCGGCCAGCTCCTCTTTGCCGTCCGCATGGATGGCTATCTTTTCACCCTGCCCAACATCCATCAGGCGCTCGACTGGCTCACCAGTCTGCATGATCAAAGCAGCACCTTTGTCCGCTCCACATGATGCAACTCCTCCCAGAAGCCTTCCAGCCGAGAATCGGACTCGCTTCCATTGAGCTTGCGGATGAATCACCGCACTCATTGTTACCGGATGACTCGCATCTTCAGCCGATCAATGCGGCTGTGGAGCGACAGCTAGAATCAATGCTTCAAGCAGAGACTTTTGAAAAAGTCATGCTCGATGCCCTGCGGCCGCGCGTGCAGGATCAAAGTGTGCTGCATCCGAGCGTTTTCCACCCCATGCGGGAAGAAGTGGCCGTCATGTTGCACGAAGAAAGCAAGACGCAGACGGACTTGGCTGTCCTTCAGGAACTGCGAGCTGCGATGGCTCTGTTGGAGCATCTCGGTGATGTCCATGAGCTCGGGGAACAATACCGGTATGCCCTGCTGAAAGGCTGAAAGCTCTTATTTATGGAACCTGCTCCCGACGAAATCCAGATTCTCGAAGACGCGCCCGAAGTCGCGGAGACGGATCGCGTATTTCTGGCGCTCTCGATTCGTCAAAAGGACTGGCTGATGACGGTTGCTTATCTTCATCTGGAGCAGCACAAGCCCGACCGGGCCTGCATCCTTCTGCGACTTGTTTACCGAGCCTTTCCCGCTGACGCTGAAGTCCAGCGCTGTCTGGCTTTAGCCGAGTTGCTGGCGAAATCCCCGGTGGCTGCCGCGCGTGCGGCAACACGTGCTTTCAAACAATCCGAAGGCTTCCTGCGCGTGCCTGTAGGACTGGTCTTTGCCAAAGCTCTCTGGGAACAAGGTAAACATGAGGCGGTTCGGGATTTCCTTGCCAGCCTTCTAACCGACGAACGACGCTAATTCTTCCGCATGGCTGCCTCGATTGCTTCTGTCCAAAACGCCCTTTCCAAGGGTGCGAAATATTACGACGTTATCATGGCGATCGTCGTGGTACTCATTCTGTCCTTGATGATCCTGCCGGTGCCCCCGGCTCTTCTGGACGTTCTGCTCGCGGTGAATCTCGCGATCTCCATGCTGCTGCTCATGCTCTCCATGTATGTGCCGCATATTTTGGAGTTCTCTACCTTCCCCTCCATGCTGCTGGTGACGACGTTGTTCCGGCTTTCGCTAAACATTACCACCACCCGCCTGATTCTTTTGGAGGCCCATGCAGGGGACATCGTTTACACCTTCGGAAACTTCGTCGTAGGGGGGAACTTCATTGTCGGTGTCGTGATCTTCCTCATCATCACGATTGTCCAGTTTGTCGTGATCACGAAAGGCGCGGAACGTGTCGCGGAAGTGGCCGCCCGATTCACCCTCGACGCCATGCCGGGTAAGCAGATGAGCATTGATGCTGACCTGCGTGCCGGCAACATCAGCCAGGAGGAGGCCAAGAAGCGACGAAGTAACATCGAGAAGGAAAGCCAGCTCCATGGCTCCATGGACGGGGCGATGAAGTTCGTGAAGGGGGATGCCATCGCGGGTCTGATCATCACGGCCATCAACATCACCGCTGGCATTGCCATCGGCGTGCTGCAAAAGGGCTGGGAGATCGGCAAGGCGGTCACCACTTACTCCATCCTCACCATTGGTGACGGTCTGGTTTCACAGATCCCGGCGCTGCTGATCTCCATCACGGCGGGAATGATTGTGACCCGTGTGGGCAATGAAGAGGAAGGCGGCGCGCTGGGTGGTGACGTTGGCAAGCAGCTCTTGGCGCAGCCCAAGGCGCTCATGATTGCCGCCGGCTTCATGTTTGGCTTCGCGATGATCCCCGGCTTTCCGAAGATCCCCTTTATCCTCCTTGGTTCCGTGGCGGGGCTCATTGGCTACGCAAACTTTAAGACCCAGCACGCACCTGCCGCCACCGTTCAGCATGACAAGCGCAATCTGCCTGCTGCTGCTGCCACTGGGCAGAAGCCAGCGATCAAGCAGCAGCGCCGTGATGATGGGGATGAGTTCTCCGTCACCGTTCCTCTCCTCATTGACGTCTCCGCAGCGAGCCAGGACATCGTCGATGCGAATGCGATGAACGACGAGCTCATCCGAGTGCGAAAAGCGCTCTATCATGACCTCGGTGTACCGTTCCCCGGAATTCATCTCCGGTTTAACGAGTCCCTGCCGACTGGGCAATATAAAATCCTCCTTCACGAAGTACCCATCGCCGAAGGGCAGTTCCGCAGTAACTGTGTGCTGGCACGTGAGCGACCTGACTCGCTTAAAATGTTGGGCATTCCATTTGAAGAAGAAAAGCCCTTTCTCCGTGGCCTCCTTCCGCTTTGGGTGCCTCAAGATCGAGTAGCCGACCTGGAAAAAGCCAAAGTCCCCTTCCTCGCCCCGACCCAGCTTCTCACCTATCACCTCAGCGTCATTCTAAAGCGCTACGCTGGCGATTTCGTCGGCCTTCAGGAGACTAAATATCTGCTTGAGCAGATGGAGTCACAGTTCCCCGAAGTGGTGCGAGAAGTTCAGCGTGTCTTGCCGGTGCAAAAGATCACAGAAGTCTTTCAGCGGCTCGTTCAGGAAGAAGTCTCCATCCGCAACCTGCGCACCATTTTACAGGCGCTCATTGAGTGGGGGCAGAAGGAGAAGGAAGCCGTGCTGCTCACCGAGTATGTACGTGCCAGCCTGAAGCGCTACATCAGCTACAAGTTCAGTCGCGGGCAGAACATTCTGGCCGTCTATCTGCTGGAGCCAAGCCTGGAGGAAAAGATCCGCAAAGCGGTGCGCCAGACCTCGGCAGGTGCCTACCTCGCCCTCGAACCCATGACCGTGAAAGCACTCCTTACTTCGGTGCGTAAAGAAGTGGGCAATATCATGGAGAGCAACCAGCGTCCCGTGCTGCTGACCTCGCTTGATGTCCGTCGCTACACCCGCAAACTGATCGAACAGGAGTTCTATGAATTGCCCGTTCTCAGTCATCAGGAACTTACGGAGGAGATCACCATTCAGCCCCTTGGCCGCATTGCTGCATGAGATTATTAATCGTCCTGAATTCAGCATTGCAACTCGGTCCTAAATATGCTTCAAAGTTCAGTAGCCATACTTTCCAGTAATTTGCTAATAACCCATGAGTGACGCACTCCAAGAACCCATCTCTGTATTTTGCGACGAGGTCGGACTACCGATGCCTGCGCCTAATCCCAGTGGTGCTTATGTCATCAGCGTCGATGGGCAGGAGATTCGTGTCTCATCCCGCAAGAATGGTAAAATCGTTCTTCTAGGAGTCATTGGCAGGGCCAATGAAATTGCCGAGCGTCGAGAAGAGTCTAGGCAAGCGCTCCTCACCTCCTGCTTAAACCTTCAAGCTGTTCGCCTCGGCAAGCTTGGCACTCCGGAAGTCCTGACGTTCGAACCTGAATCCGGGGAACTCGTCCTTTGGCTGTCTTTTGAAGGGCCAGGTGTTCCTATTCCTGCCTTTTTGCAGGGAACCGAATCCCTTCTTAACGAACTCGAATTTTGGAAAAACTGGCTGGCCGTCTCCTGACATGCTGATGAATTTCTCCCGCTCCCACCTTCTCATCGCTGCGTTCGGACTCCTCCTTGGCGACAGTATCCCTGCACGAGCTCAAGAGTATGATCGTGTGCCATGGCGCACAAGACGCGTCAGTTTTACGCCTCAGCAGCGCTCGGTGCGGGACTTGTTCAAGGACTTCGCCACTTCCCAGAACCTCCCACTGACATTGAGTGACAATGTGATTGGTGTCACCAGCGGTGTTTTCCAAAACGTGGAGTCTGAAAAATTTCTCGACCTCCTATGCGATGCACATGACCTTGTTTGGTTCTACGATGGTGTGCGTATGATCATCGAATCCACGGATGAGGTGCTCTCCCGGCCGCTCAGCTTGCCGTTCGTTACTCCGATGGCACTTAGCGATGTCCTTTTCGGTGTTGGCTACGCTAGCGGTCCGAAAGGGCGTGAAATTCAAATCAAGCCTGGTCATCGAGATGGAGTCCTGCTGCTTGTCGGCGGACCTCAGTTTATTCTAGCTACCGAGGCTCTCGCACGTGATCTCGATACCCAGGAAAACCGACGCATAAACGAGCAGATCACGGTGCGCACCTTCCGCCTTAACTACGCGTCTGCGGGTGACATCACCGTGAACAGCGGCAACAATAATCGCGTCATTCCCGGTGTCGTCCGCAGCCTGCAGAACCTGATGGCCAACCAGACCCCAGGCAGTTCGCTTTCCGTAGGTGTTGAGGATACAGACAATCGGGTAACCCGGCCAAGTCTCCGTGGCTCAGGCCTGGCGGCCATTGGCAATCCGAACGCTGGCACTCCGGTGAAGCCCTTCAATCCTTACGACCCTGCTGGCAGCCAGCAGCCTCAGCAACTGGCAGCCGCAGGGGGCCGGCTGGCCGCTGACCCCAATGATCCACGTTCACCCATGATCGTGGCTGACAGCCGCCTGAATGCCGTCTTAGTCCGTGATGTCGCTGCTCGCATGCCGCTGTATGAGGAGCTGATCAAGATGCTCGACGTGCCCACCAAGGCCATTGAGATCACGGCGGCCATCGTCGACATCGACAGTGACAACCTCCGCAATGTCGGCATCGAACTGCTCGGGCGCGGCAAAAAGGGCAATGACATCGGTCGACTCGGCTTCGATGCCGACCGTGGCATCTTTGATGCTACGAACACGCAAGGACAGGTGCCGAGCTTCTTTGACAGTGCCAACCTCGCCCGAGGTGCAGGCTTGAATGCAACAGCGCTCATCAGCGCTGGTGGCTATGAACTGCTGACCCGTCTTCGTGCCATCGAACAGGTCGGTGCAGGTCAGATTGTCTCCAGCCCCTCCGTCCTGACGATGGAAAACGTGCAAGCGGTTATCCGCACGGATGAAAAGGTGTATGTCCGAGTTGAAGGCAATCTCCAGGTGGACCTTTTCGATGTCACCACGGGCGTGCAACTCCGCGTCACTCCCACCATTGTGAAGGAGGGGAAGGTCAATGACTTCCGCCTGCAGATTGACATCACAGATGGAAGCTTCTCGGACACGCGTGTGGATGACATCCCGGCCACTCGTGAGAGCGCCATCACGACTCAGGCCATGGTGCCGGAAAATAAGACCCTGCTCCTCGGTGGATACTCGGTCGAGCGCCGCAGCCGCAACACGCGTCAGGTGCCGCTACTTTCCAAGGTGCCGTTGCTCGGAAAGCTCTTCTCCCGGAACGAGCGCAACCATGAGCGCACCCAGCGTTTCTTCTTCATCACGCCCCGCATTGTAGATATGCGCAAGGAGGCCACCGATCCTGCCGATTATACAGCCACTTCTGGCAATGATCTCGCCCTGCCCAGCTATCTCAGCAACGATCAACTCTCGCGCGATAAGGTCGAGGATCTCGCGCGTCGTCTGGCGGCGGGTAACCACAGCGCCATGCATGAGCAGGCCGTCTCAGGCAAGCGCCCGAACGCTATCCTCCCACCGCTTTCAGACGTCCCCAAGGCTCTGCCGATGGACGAGCCCCAGTATGAGATCTACGATGGCGTCACTCCTCCACCGACTGTCAACCCGGCCCCCACCAAACGTCCCATCCCCTCTTACATGCCCCGTCGATGAGTAATCCGCGTCAACAATGGCTCCTCAAAGTGATCGCCGGCCCCCACCAGGGGGCGGAGATCAGCCTGCACGCGGGCAAAACCCTCATCGGTAGTGATGATGAGTGTGATGTGGTACTTCATGATGTCTTGGTGGCTCCGCAGCATTTGGAACTCGAATTGGGTTCCACGGGCATCGCCGCTGCCCCGTTAGGTGGGAGGGTCTATATCCAAGGAAAACGCATTCGGGATGCTCGCCAGAGCGTTGCGTCCTTTACCTTCCTTTCCATTGGGGGCAGCCATCTTGTCATCGGCCCTGTGGATGAAAAGTGGCCCCTGCTTTCCGCGGCGGACATTCCGGACTTGGAGAAGGAGGTCGAGACGCCCGAAGAGGAGTCCTCAAAGAAGAATGAGGCCGCCACTGATGATCCCGTTCAGGAGTCAGTCACCACGCCGAAGCCGCTCATCGCCAATACGGTAACAACGGCTGCTTCCTCGGTATCCAAACTTGGTCCAATCCTTGGCATTGCCGCAGGGCTGTTGCTGCTTCTTGGCTGGCTCGTGGTTTACAATGACTTCTTCGCCGCGCGCAGCAAGTCCGTCGATGACACGGGTCGCAAGCCGATCGAGCGTGCGAATGCGGTGATCGATGAGCTTGGCCTCACGGGCAGCGTGAAGGTCGAGGAAGCGGGCGGACGGCTCACGGCCAGTGGTTATGTCGACAGCGAATCACGCCAGCGTGAGCTTCAGGCCATCTTCCGCGCCACGGTACCCGGACTGCGCACGAAAATCTACAGCCTGGAGAAGATCGCCTCCAGCTCCCGTGCCCTTCTGGATGATCAGCATCTCCCGCTCACCGTCTCCAGCTTGACCAATGGCAAGCTGAAGGTCACCGGCAAGCTGACCGCTGGTGAGCCCTGGATTCGCATGAAGCAGACGCTCATGGGAGAAGTTCCCGGCATCAGCGCCATCGAAGACGAGGTGGAGATCGAGACTCCGCGCCCCAAGGCACCCAATACCGTGCTGGTGCCGGTGCCGACCATCATCTTGGGCAGCAGCATGCAGTCCCAGACCCCTGTTAAACCTGCATCCCCGGCGTCGCCTCCCCCGGCGGCTCCAGGTCTTGTCGCCAGCAACACTGCTCCTGTGGCCATCACCTTGCCACCACCCTCAACGCCGCAGCCGCGCACGCCGGATACGACGCCCCAGCCTGATCCCGTGACGGACTACCTGATCACCCAGGACACGATCGACACCCCTGAGGCCAGCGTTTCTGCTATTCGTGCCATTGAGGATGGTCAGGGATTCATCCGCCTAAGCACGGGCGGTGTTTATTTCACGGGTGCGCGCCTGCCCTATGGCGGCACAGTCATGAAGGTCGAGCCGAATGAAGTGACAATTATTGAAAAAGGTGAAATGCGCACCCTGCGTCAGGGTGGTATTGCTATGAAGGCCAAACCCATCACCCTACCGACCACACCATGAGCAACGACGTCCTGAGCAATCGCGAACTGAAGGCCCGGATCGACACGGCCGACTTTGCCGAGACTCTCGCCGCTGATGCGGATGGCAGCTTCTATGCAGACGTCACCAGCTACCTGGATGCTTGGAGCACACGCATCAAGGGCTATCAGGATGCCGGCGTCTCCAAAGCCGAGTTTGAAGAGCTCACCCGTCTTTCCCAAAGCGTCCAGACTGCCGGACGCGTTCTCGAATTTTTCGTGAAACTGCAAAAGCTTCCGCCGGCACAGCCTAACGAAAACTAAACCCGCAAACTAAAATACCAACACGCTACCCCTATGCCAGTTACCGACTTCAATCCGCCGCTTTTCGGCTCCAACTCCACCATCTGGAACACGATCACCACGATGGCCACCACCCTCAACACTGAGACCACCGCCGTCATCACGGACGCCAGCACCACGGACTTCTCCGATCCAGGTTCCGTCGTGCTCCTCCAGATGCGTGTGAACCAGGTCACGAACGCCGCCACCGCCGTCTCAAACTTGGTGAAAGCCATCCAGGAGCCGTCGAAGAACGCCGTGTCGAACCTGCGCTGATCGTTCATCGTTCTCTCTCATTTTCTCTCCCTCTTAATCCATGGTCCACATCGAATCCGAACTGGTGCGCCTGCTCATGCGGGTCGGCTACACGGCTGCATGGAATGGTCTTCACAAAGAAGCCATTTCCATCTTCGACGGTGTCGGCGCTGTGCGCCCTGAGAGTGAGATTCCCGTCATCGGGGCGGCCGTCGTGGCGCTCCTTTCGGGTCATTATGAGGTAGCGGTGAAAACCTTGCGGGAGGGTGCCCTCGAACTCACCCCTGACAGCGCCCTGGCACGTGCCCACCTCGGTGTGGCGCTGCGCCTGCGCGGGGATGAGGACGAGGGCCTCGCTCTTCTTCAAGAGGTCACTTCACAAACGGCCGACCCAGATGCCGCCGCCATGGCGCGCAATGTCTTGGCCATGAGCTCCGACCAGCTCAAACCCAATCTCAAACTCCTATGACACCCATCGCCATTGCCGCCGCCGCCCCGGCTCCCGCGGCTTTCAGCCAGATGATGCCAGTGACCGTGCAGGCCTCTTCCTCAGCCGACCTCGACCGTCTTCGCGCGCTTGTCGCCGGCATTCAGCCTTCCGGTGAGAACGTCGATTTTATTCCGCCCACCAACAAAACCGAATCCAGCGGTTTCCGCACCATGGGGGAGTCGATCCTCGACGGCGTGGCCAAGTTCAACACGGGCTACAATGACTCCCTCTCTAACATCACCAACAAGCTGGAGCACATCGCCAGCACGGATCCGCTCGAACTCGGCAGCAACTTTGGCGAGCTCATGGCTCTTCAAGTTGAAATTGCCCGCTGGACCATGTCCGTCATGGGTGTGGACAACGCCTCCAAGGCTGGCACCAACACCATCAAAGAACTGAGCAAAGGCGGCTGATGCCGGTTACTCCCGAAACCGCTGTCTGCTGAATCTGAATTCCCTCTATCCCGAAGCTGTGAGATCCTCTCTGCCCTACCTACGCCGGCTATTGCTGGTGCTCATCCCCATCATCCTCGCCAGTTGCGCCAAGGTCCCGCTTTTCAGCGAGCTGCATGAAGAGGAGGCCAATGAAATCATGGCCCACCTCCTTGAGCAGAAGATCGAATGCGTGAAAGTCGCTGCCAAGGAAGGCTTGTGGATCCTTCAGGTGCCGCAGGATGATTTCCCGCTCGCGATGCACACGCTTCAAGCGCTCGGACTGCCGCGCCAGAAGCTCATGAAGATGGGGGAAGTTTTCCAGAAGAGCGGCCTGGTCTCGTCTCCGACGGAAGAGCGTATCCGCTTCATTGATGCATTGTCCCAGGAGTTGTCCGACACCCTCATGAAGATTGATGGCGTCATTGCCGCCAAGGTTCACATCGCCCTGCCGAACAACGATCCGTTGAGTGACAATAGCACCCCGGCTTCCGCTTCCGTCTTCATCAAATTCCGCGCCGGTTATGATGTGGAAAGCTCCACGCCTGACCTGAAGAATCTTGTCACAAATTCCGTTGAAGGGCTGACATTTGATAAAGTCGAGCTCATCATGAGCCCGGCAGATGCCATCCCGCCGCCACCGAAGACCGAGGCGCAGGGCGCCAACGGCGTGCTTGCCGAATGGCAGGCCAAGCTTCCACCATGGGGCATCCCGGCGGCTAGTGCCGGTGGTGGCTTCCTGATCGCCGCCATCTTCTTTGCCGCCCTGCGCAGCAAGAAGCCAGCCTAACCTATTTCTTCCAAAACCACAGCATGAGCACTCCTGGAGGATGGTATGCACAGCAGGCCAAGGCCAACCCGGATCTTTTCCGGGTCGTCTTTGACTTCAACCATCGTCCACAGTACTGGGTTCATCCTGAGGTCATGGACCGCCTGCCCGAGGCCGCGGTCGTCAAAGCTCTGGCGGGTGCCACCCATGGCACGGCCCATCTGGCCTCGTGGATGCGCCGCATACTGGAACTGGATGCTCATGAGCCTGTGTGGGATTTCGAAGAACCCCGGCGCCGTCTGAATCTTCTGGCTCCCGAGACCCTCGCCAAGATCGCCCGTTTTGCCGCCGCTGCCTTGAGCTGGCCTCGCCTCGCCTCGGTCATCGGCAAGGTCCAGATCCAGGAGATCAAAAGCACCTTTGGCGAGGACGCCCACTCCTTTGCCCTGCGTCGCGCCCGTTTCATTGTCCCTGAGACTGACGCTATCCTGCCGGAGAGTGACAAGCCGCTCTATGACAATGCCCTTGAGCTCGGCTGGAATCTGCTGACCTCCGCCGCTTGTGATGAGTCGGACCCGATCCAGCAGCGGTTTGTGCTCAAACTGCCGACCGCTGTCGCCGAAAAAACCCTTCTCCGTGTTCAGCAGGACGTCCGCGAACATGCCTGGAACCGCATCCGCAAAATCAGCGCCGAAGTTTTAACCGAAGGAGAGACGAAATGCTTTGCCTAGAAAAAAGTGGCGTCGCCGTCGCCCCAGATTCCAAGATCCTGAAACGAGATGAGCATGCGTTCATCATCGACGGCCAGCGCATCCTCGATGCCGCCCGTATTGAGGCCACTCTGATCCGCCAACAGGCGCTGGCTGATGCTGAAACGAAGCGCCAGGAAGGCTTCCAGCAAGGCCAAGAGGAGGGCAAGGCCCAGATCGCCGAGCACATAGTCGAGTGCATGGGGCAGAGCGCGGCTTACTTTTCCAAGGTGGAGGACGTGATGGTGGATCTGGTCATGCGTGCCGTGCGCAGCGTGATCGGCGAGATGAACCAGCATGACGTTATCGAGAAGATCGTCCGTCGTGCGCTGGAAAGCACTCGTAACGAAAACCATGTCACCGTCCGTGTGGCACCTGCCCAGGCTGACTGGCTGAAAAGCCGACTCGCCACCATCATGCAGACCTTTCCGAAGATCCAGTTTCTGGACGTGCAGGCTGACAGCCGCCTGTCTGCAAACGGCTGCGTGCTCGAAACCGAAATCGGTGTGGTGGATGCGACGCTCGAAACCCAGCTCAAGGCCATCGAGAAGGCCCTGATTCGTTCCATGAAATGACCGCATGACGCCTCCCACCTTCGACTTCGAATCCCTCACTACGCGCCTGAGACGCGGCATGGATTCCGTGCCGCCGCTCAGCCTGCGTGGTCGTGTGACTCAAGTCACCGGCACCATCCTGCGCGCCTATGCACCCGGAGCCAAGATTGGCGAGCTCGTGCGCTTGAAGAATCCCTGGGAAGATGAAGGCATTCTCGGAGAGGTCGTTGGTTTCCAAAAGAATCTCGCTATCATTACACCACTGGGGGAGATGCTGGGCCTCTCCTCCACCACGGAAGTGATTCCGACCGGGGAGATCCATAAAGTCCCGGTAGGTAGTGACATGTTAGGCCGCGTGCTGGACGGTCTTGGCCATCCCTCCGATGGCAAGGGGCCCTTCAAGATCGACGACTACTATCCGGTCACCGCAGACCCACCGAATGCGATGACGCGTGAGCTGATCAGCAAGCCTATCAGCCTTGGCGTCCGCGCGCTGGATGGACTGCTCACCTGCGGTGAAGGCCAGCGCATGGGCATCTTCGCTGCGGCAGGTGGTGGCAAGAGCACCCTGCTCAGCCAAATCATTCGCAACACCACGGCAGATGTCGTCGTGCTGGCTCTGATTGGCGAACGTGGTCGTGAGGTGCGTGAGTTTCTGGAGCGTGATCTGGGTGAAGAGGGCGTGAAGCGGGCTGTCACCGTCATCGCCACTTCGGATCGTCCTTCCATGGAACGTCTGAAGTGCGCCTATGTGGCCACGGCCATCGCTGAATATTTCCGAGATCAGGGCAAGAAGGTGCTGCTCCTCATGGATAGCGTCACCCGCTTTGCCCGTGCCTTGCGTGAGATCGGTCTCGCTGCCGGTGAGCCGCCGACACGCCGTGGTTTCCCGCCGTCGGTGTTCGCCACGCTGCCGCGCATGATGGAGCGCGCTGGCTGCTCCCACAATGGCAGCATTACCGCTCTTTACACCGTTCTCGTCGAAGGTGATGACATGACGGAGCCTGTTGCTGATGAGACCCGCTCGATTCTCGATGGGCACATCGTCCTCAGTCGCAAGCTCGGATCCGCCAATCACTATCCGGCCATTGATGCGCTTGCCAGTGTGAGTCGTTTGTTCACTGCCATCAATTCGCCGGATCACATGAAGGCTGCGGGCAAGATTCGCAATCTCATGTCCAAGTATCAGGAGGTGGAGCTGCTCGTCCGGATCGGTGAGTACAAAAAGGGCAGTGATGCCGCCGCCGACGAGGCCATCTCCAAGATCGACTCCATCAACAACTTCCTGAAGCAGGGCCTGCGGGAGCAGAGCTCCTTTGACCAGACGCTTCAGGCCATGATCCAACTCGCCAAATAAACGATCATGGCGCGCTATCCACTTCAAGACATGGTTTTTGTTCGCGAGCATCGCGAAGACAAGGCCAGCAAGGCCGTCACGACCGCGCGTCGTGTCGTGCAGGAGGCGGAGAAGCACCTAGCGGCCAAGCAGAAGGAGCTCGAGGAGTATTCCCAGTGGCGTGTTATTGAAGAAGAGCGCCTCATCCAGTCCATCATGCGCCGCCCGGTGAAACTCGGTGACATCACCGACATCCGTCTGGAGATCTCCTCCATCCGTGAGCGCGAACTCGATTTCATTGACCAAGTGCGCAAGGCCGAGGGTGAGCTCGACCGAGCCAACGAAGAACTAGAAAAGGCCAAGCAAGCCTTCAAGCAAGCCACGCAGGATCTCGAGAAGCTTCTCGAGCATCGTGTCACATGGCAGGATGAGCAAAATCTGGAGGCTGAACGCCTCGCCGACCTCGAACTCGAGGACTTCATCGGCCCGAAAAATGATCTAAACCTCCACCCGGACGAAGCCAGTTATGAACTCAATTGAATCCTACTCACCTCCGAAAGCCACGTCGATCGACGAGGACAGCAGCCTTGTCCCAGCCGCGCTTGGCAGCGATGCCGCCGCACTTG
>Ga0114970_10000932_pt1 | contig 22060 bp, 19 predicted proteins | sample M_140205_XF_Meta_FD_87030 | JGI IMG/M metagenome (GOLD analysis project Ga0114970, IMG submission 87030) | Freshwater microbial communities from Lake Montjoie, Canada to study carbon cycling - M_140205_XF_MetaG | ecosystem: Environmental > Aquatic > Freshwater > Lake | place: Lake Montjoie...
CAAAGACGTGGCGGATGAAGATGTATCCCAGCAGCGCCATCGAAAAAGGCTTGACCGCCCAGTTCACAAACAGCGTCACGCCGATGCCGCGCCAGTGCTGGCGTACCTGGTGCAGGGCGCCGAAGTCGACCTTGACCAGCATCGGGATGACCATGACCCATATCAGCAAGCCCACCGGCAGGTTGACGCGCGCCAGTTCCATCTGCGCGACCGCCTGCGCCACCTGCGGCAGCAACTGCCCCAGACCGATGCCGCAAGCGATGCACAGCAGTACCCACAGGCTCAGATAGCGCTCGAAGGCGTTCATCGGCTTCATGCGCCTGCCAGCCGGCGTGCGCTGCCCTCCAAGCCCAGCCGGCCGATAGCCTCTGGCGGTAGGTTCACCAGAAGCTCCAGACGCCGGTGCAGCGCCAGCAGCGTGAGGCGGAAGGCTTCGCGCTGCTGCGCCTCGTCGCCGCCGACTGCCGAAGGGTCGGGGTAGCCCCAATGCGCCGTGGCGGGCTGGCCCGGCCAGAAAGGGCAGGCCTCGCCGGCGGCGTTATCGCATACGGTGATCACCAGCTCCATCGCCGGCGCGCCGGCGCCGGCAAACGCGTCCCAGCTCTTGCTACGCAGGCCGTCGGTGCCAATGCCCGCCGCCCGCAGGGCCGCCAAGCCCATCGGATGCGGCTGCTGGTGGGGGGCCGGGCTGCTGCCAGCGGAGAAGCCCTTGAACCTGCCGCCGCCAATGTGGTTGAGCACCGCCTCGGCCAGTATGCTGCGGGCCGAATTGTGGGTGCACAGAAAGAGCACGTTGAGCACCTTGTCAGGCATGGACATCCTCGCTCTGGATCATGGCTGCGGGCCGCCTTGGCGGGCATGCACTCGCCGGGGTTAGCGCGCATTCGTCCCCCGCGCAGCAGTGTTCGCTGAGGTGCGCCAGCAGGTCGCGCACCTGTTCGAAGTTCGCTCGGTACACCCAATTGCGACCGCGCTGCTCCGAGCTGACCAGTCCGGCGTGCGTGAGTTCCTTCAAATGAATGGACAGCGCGCTGGGCGCACAGCCCAGTTGGGCCGCGATCACGCCGGGTGTCAGCCCGTCGGACCCGGCTAGCACCAGTGCCTTGAAGGCGCGCAAGCGCTGCGCCTGCGCCAGCGCTGCGAGTGATCGCAACGCCAGCGCCTCGGGCATTGGCATCGGGTCGGCAGGTCTGGATTTCATTTCTATATTTGAATGAATATTGAAGTATCGAATGATAGCAGGCTATTCGTCGGTTGCTGCTGCAATGTCTGCCAGCATTTCCCGGGCGGATCTTCACGCGCTTGTCGTCGCCTTGCCATAGCGCTGTCACAGACTGCGTCCATCATCCTGCATGGTTGATACAAGCCCTGCTCCTACATGCTGAAAGGAATGCGAGATGAGACAGACCATAAGCCCCTTGGGCGCCCCCCGCGACCCAAGCCTGGCGCCCTTTGGAGCAACGCCATCGCGTGGCGGAAAAATCCGTGCCGTGTGGGCCCAGCATCTGGATGAGGTTCGTGCGGCACAGCGCTTGCGTTATCAGGTGTTCGCGCATGAAATGGGCGCCCGATTGGACGCCCCGCTGAGCCTTGCCCATCCGGGCCACGATGTGGACCTCTTCGACGATTATTGCGAGCATCTCCTGGTACGCGACCAAGACTCGCGGGAAGTGGTGGGAACCTACCGGGTGCTGACACCCGCTCAGGCCCTGCGGGTAGGGACCACCTATACCGACACCGAGTTCGACCTCACCCGACTGCGCGGCCTGCGCGAGCGCATGGTCGAACTCGGGCGCAGTTGCGTCCACAAGGAGTATCGCCACGGCGGCGTGATCATGGCCTTGGGAGCGGCTTTGTTTGAATTCATGCGGGCCAACCGCTTTGAAAGCATGATCGGGTGCGCCAGCATTCCGATGCTGCACCAGGGGCGGCCCAGCGGCGATTCGGCTGCGAGCCTTTACAGCCAGCTAAGCCGCGAACATCTCGCGCCGGTCGAACACCAGGTGCGCGCGCGACGACCGTTGCCGCTGCACCGGTTTGACAACTCGCTCGCGGTGGAGCCGCCGGCGATGATCAAGGGCTATTTGCGGCTTGGCGCCAAGGTGCTCGGCCCTCCCGCCTGGGATGCCGCTTTCAACACCGCGGACTTGCCGATTATGGCGCGCCTGGAGGACCTGCCAGCGCGTTATCGCAAGCACTTTTTGGGCGCGTGATGCGGACTCTATTTGATGGTGCAGCGGCGATGGAGGCAGTGGTTCGGCGCGCGCAGCATGCCGTGGTCGATGAGCACGATGACGACGGATCGGTGCAGCATTACCGAAGCATCTTCATCTCGGACCTTCATCTTGGCACCCCGGGTTGCCAGGCCCAGGCGCTGCTGGAATTTCTTCGTACGCACTCGAGCGAGCAGTTGTATCTGGTGGGCGACATCATCGACGGCTGGCAATTGCGTCGGCGCTGGTACTGGCCGCAGGCGCATAACGATGTGGTGCAAAAGCTGCTCCGGCGCGCGCGCAAAGGATGCCGGGTCGTCTTCGTCCCGGGCAACCATGACGAATTCGCGCGTGCTTTTATCGGGCACCAGTTTGGCGGCATCGATGTCGTCGAGCACGCGACCCACGTCACGGCGGACGGGCGCAGATTGTGGATCGTGCACGGCGACTACTTCGACGGCGTGATCCAGTTCGCCAAGTGGCTCGCTTATCTGGGCGACAACCTGTACGAGCTAAGCCTCAGCCTGAACCGCCACCTCAATTATCTGCGGGCGCGCCTGGGGCTACGCTATTGGTCGCTCTCGGCCTATCTGAAACACCGGGTCAAGCAGGCGTTGAGCTATGTGATGGCCTTTGAAAGTGCGGTCGCCAGCGAGGCACGTAAGCGCGGCTACGACGGCGTCGTGTGCGGCCATATCCACCGCGCGGAAATGCGGGAAATCGACGGGACCTTGTACTGCAACGACGGCGACTGGGTCGAGAGCCGCACCGCGCTGGTGGAGCACCACGACGGCAGGCTGGAACTACTGCACTGGGCACCTGCAGGCGAGCCGATGCGTGACCAAACCCGACCCGAAGTGGTCGCTGCATGAGGGCACGCCGCCTTCACCGTGCGGCTGCTGACCGCCCGCCCAATCGGGCTAAGCGAAGCCACTTTCGTCAAAAAATGTCACACTACCGCCGTACAATCTTTCACCGAGTTGCCATGAGGGGATGGCTCGCAGATGTTGCCCGGAGTTTCTTTGCAAAAGCCGGTACGCGAACACAAGCGCGTGCCATGGATAGACCGTGACCAGAGCATTCTGGCGTTCAATGAGCGGGTGCTCGACTGGGCGGCGCGTGCGGAAGTTCCGTTGCTGGAGCGCTTGCGGTACCTATGCATCGTGTCATCGAATCTGGACGAGTTTTTCGAGGTCCGGGCGGAACCGCACCTGATGGCGGCACGCGCACGCGACCACCGCGGCGGATGCAGCGTAGAGTCCTTTGAGGCACTGTCGGGCATCGCGCAGACCTTGGTCGCGCGTCAATACGCGATTTACAACGATGCGCTGACACCGGCGTTCGCCCGCGTGGGCATTCGTGTGCTGTCCCACGCCGAGCGCAACGCTTCGCAACGCCTTTGGGTCAAGCAATTTTTTGCCCGCGAGGTACGTCCGCTTCTGCTTCCGGTAGCGCTGGACCCCGCGCATCCCTTCCCGCAAGTGGCGAACAAGTCGCTCAACTTCATCGTTCGCCTGAGTGGCGCAGACGCCTTTGGTCGACACAACAAAATCGCCATCGTGAAAGTGCCGCGCGTGCTGCCGCGCCTCATTCGACTGCCACGGCATCGTGCTGCTGCTGACATGCTGTTCGTTGCGCTGTCGAGCGTGATCCGCGCGCATCTCAGCGACATGTTCCCCGGCCGCGACGTAGTGCAGTTTTCCCAGTTTCGCTTGACCCGTCATACGGAGCTTGCGGTCGACGAGGGCGATGTGAAGGACCTGCGCAGCGCCCTGCGCCACGGCCTGCAGCATCGCCCCTACGGCCAGGCAGTCCGGCTGGAAGTGTCGTCGGGTTGCACAGATCACCTGACAGACTTCCTGCTGAAGCAGTTTGATTTGCCCGCGGGCGCGCTGTACCGGGTTCATGGTCCGGTGAACCTGGCGCGGCTGGCGCAACTGATCGACCTGGTCGACGCGCCCGCTCTGTGCTTTCCTGTCTATGAGCCGGCCCGGCCCAGCCAGTTGGTCGCCGGCGTATCGATATTCGAGCAACTCCGGCGCTCAGACATTTTGATCCACCAGCCCTTCGAGAGCTTTGGTGGTGTTCTGGATTTTTTGCGCGAGGCGGTGCATGACCCGGATGTACTGGCGATCCGTCAAACCATCTACCGCACCGGCGCCGACTCGGCGTTGATGGACCTATTGCGCGAAGCGGTGCGTCGCGGCAAAGAGGTGATGGTGGTGGTCGAACTGAAGGCGCGCTTTGACGAGGAGGCCAACATCAACTGGGCCGAGTTGCTTGAGTCGATCGGCGCACTGGTCGTCTACGGGGTGGTTGGACTGAAGACCCATGCCAAGATGATGCTGATCACCCGACGCGAAGGTCGGGCACTGCGACGGTATGGCCACCTGTCTACGGGTAACTACAACGTTCGCACCGCGCGCCTGTACACCGACTGGGGCCATCTGACGGCGGACCGCGCGCTGACCGCGGATATGGCCAGCGTGTTTGTTCATTTGGCCGGCCAAAGCCGACCAGCGCGCCTGCGCAACATGTGGATGGCGCCGTTCCAATTGCAGCGCCAACTGTTGCAGAAGATAGAAGCCGCAGGGGACGCGGCAGCACGGGGCGAGGGCGGTCGGATCGTGGCGAAAATGAACGCACTGACCGACGACACACTGGCGCGGGCGTTGCTGCGCGCCGGGCAAAAGGGAGCTCGCATCGATCTGATTGTGCGCGGCGCCTGTGTGCTCCCGGCACAGGTGCGGGGCATCAGCGACAACATTCGGGTGCGATCTGTGATCGGGCGCTTTCTTGAGCACACCCGTGTCTTCTATTTTCGCTGCGCCGGGGTCGAGGCGCTGTACCTCTCTAGCGCGGACTGGATGAGCCGCAACATGATCGGCCGCATCGAATTGGCCTGGCCGGTGACCGATCCCGTCCAGCGTCAGCGGATCGTCGACGAAGACCTCGTCGCGTACCTGCACGATGGCGTCGACGCTTGGGACATGCAGTCGGATGGCACTTACCTGCGTGTTCACTCCGGGGACGGCGCGCAACAGCACGGCGCTCAAGCCGCCCTGATGCGTCGCCATACAAGGCCATCGAACAAACCAACGGGGAAGCCGTGAACCTGATCTTATGGCGCCACGCCGAAGCACACAATTTGCTGCCGGGTCAGGATGACTTGGAGCGCACCCTCACGCCAAAGGGTGAAAAGCAGGCCAAGCGAATGGCCCAATGGCTGGACCGGCAGCTCCCCGACCGCACCCGGATTTTGGTCAGCCCCGCACGCAGGACCGAGCAGACGGCCGCTGCGTTGGGGCGAAAATTCAAGCTGCGACCGGAGCTGGCGCCGGACTGCAGCGTCGCGCAACTGCTCCAAGCGGCTGAGTGGCCCGTCGTCGAAGGCTTCGTATTGGTGGTCGGGCACCAGCCGACACTGGGTCAAACCGTTTCGCAACTGATGGGGTGGAGCGAAAACGAGTGCGCCGTCAAGCGCGGCGCTGCGTGGTGGCTGCGCAGCCGTGTCAGGGATTCGCAAATGCAAACCGTGGTCGTCACGGTGCAGTCTCCCGAGCTTTTGTAGGCGACGCGACGCGCTGCTTCTCAACCCCTTGCACGGGCGGACAGCAGCCCGCGCGGCCACTCAGATCTTGGTCGGGCGACCTGTCTTGATCGCCGGAACGGCCAGGAGCGCGGCTACAAGCGCGTCGTCGTTCATGGCGGCGAGCAGCTTCACACCGGCGCGCAGCAACTCGCTCTTCTTCGCCGGGCTGCCGGCGCGGGCTGCGCGCTGTTTGAGCTCGTCAAGAACGCTGTACTCTGCTTTTGGAATCGTGAAGCTGTCGCGCACCAGTTTGGGTTTCCTGGCTTTTGCCAAGGCGTCGACCTCGGGCATGGGGGGGGTCTTGGAGGGTGTTGCGGGCATGGCCAGCACCGGTTTCGCGGGGGCAGGCATCGCCTTGGCAGCCACGGGGGCTTTGCTGCGCTGCGTGCGCTTGGTGCTAGGGGTGGCCTTTTTCGCAGCAGCGACTTTGGCGCGTTTCGCGCTGGCGGCGCGGCTTGCGGCGGATTGGGCAGTAACCATGGCTAGATCCTTTCGTTAAACAAGGTATACAGTTTATATCGTTTTCTAAAACGGGTCCAATGCGATCGCTTCAGGACGGGACACCTGTCCATATCGCGCTGTTGATGCGCAAAAAAGGAAATCAACCAGCGCCTCGGCGAAGGCCATCACAAGGGCTCTATGCGGCGGCCGCCCCCGAGCCGCCCCCGAGCCGCTAAAGGCCCAGCCAGCAAGCGCGGGCCTGGCGATCGGCGAGCAGTTCGGCCATGCTCGCGCTATAGCGTAGTCGGCCCTGCTCCAGCACGCAGGCCTGGTCTGCCACCCGCGCGGCGAAGCCCAGGTTCTGCTCGCACAGCACAATGGCAACGCCCTGTGCCTTGAGACCCAGGATCGCACCCGCCATTTGCTCGGCCAGGATCGGTGCAATCCCCTCTGAGGGTTCGTCGAGCAGCACCAGGCAGGGGTTGCCCATCAGCGTTCGGGCGACCGACAACATTTGCTGCTCGCCGCCACTCATGCGCGCGCCAAGCCGATCGGGCATCGCGCGCAGGTTGGGAAATAGATCGAATAGCCGCTCGACGGTCCAGCCGGCCGCCGTTGTTGCGCTGGCCCCGACTCGGGGAGCCTGGCGAGCGACCTCCAGGTTTTCCATGACCGTGAGTTCGGAAAAAATGCGCCGATCCTCGGGCACATAGCCGACGCCCAAGCGGGCGATCGCATGCGCTGGGGCCTGCGATATGTCGCGCCCCATGAACGACACCTGGCCGCTTCGCTTTTCCAGGAGGCCCATCAATGCCTTCAGTGTGGTTGATTTTCCCGCGCCATTGCGCCCCATCAGCGCCAGAACCTCGCCCGGGCGCAACTGCAAGTCCAGATCAAACAGGACCTGCGCGGCGCCGTACCAGCCACACAGGCCGCGGACCTCCAGCATCGGCGATGCAAGCTGCGCGGTCACCGCGATGACGCGCAGGGTTCGTCGACGCCAAAAATAGGTCCGCCGCCGAAGTACACAGCCTGGACCTGCTGGTCCCGGCGCACCTCGGCCGGCGTCCCCTGCGCAATCACCTTGCCTCGGGCCATGACGACGATGCGGTCGGCAAACCCGAACACCACGTCCATGCTGTGCTCTGTAAACAGCACGGCAAGCCGGCGCTCGCTCGCCCAGGTGCGCACCAGTTCCATTAAGGCGACGCGCTCTTGTGGTGCCATTCCGGCGGTCGGTTCGTCCATCAGCATCAGGCGCGGGCCACTGGCCAGGGCGATAGCCAGTTCGACCCGCTTGACATCGCCATAGGCCAGCATGCTGCACTGGCGCTCAGCCAGCGCCGTCATTCCCACCTGCTGCAGCAACTGCATCGCCTGCGGGCGCTTGTAGCCGGCTGCGGGTTGCCATAGCGAGAACAGCTTACGGTCGGCTGCAAGCAAAGCGAGTTGCACATTTTCAATCACGCTGAGCGAACCGAAGGTTTCGGCGACCTGAAAGCTGCGGCCAACGCCAAGACGAAAGATATCCCGCGGCGTTTTTCCGCTCAGGTTGTCATGGCCGAGACGGATAGAGCCGGAATCGGCACGCAGTTGGCCGTTAAGCAGGTTGAACACCGTGCTCTTGCCAGCGCCGTTGGGCCCGATCAGTGCCAGCATTTCGCCCGCATCGATATCGAAGCCCACCTCGTCTACCGCCCGGTTGGCACCAAAGGACTTACACAAACCGGTCACGTGCAGCAGACTCATCGGCGACCTCTTAGCATGCCCATTGCTTGTGCCGAAAAGCCGGCGATCCCCTGTGGAAAAGCCAGTACCAGCAACAGCATGATGGCGCCCAGACAGGCGCGCCAATAGCCGGTATTGCGCGCAACGCTGTCTTGCAGCCAGCCGAAGCTAAAAGCCCCCACCAGCGGACCTGTCAGCGTGTGGACACCCCCAAGCAGCACCATCACCAGTGCATCGACCGAGCGGCCCATACCCAGGCTGTCGGGCCCAATGCTCCCTTTGGAAAAAGCGAACAGCACACCGGCTAGGCCTGCGAAAAAGGCGGCGATCACGAAGGCGAGCCACTGCACCCGCTCGACGTCGATGCCGCTGGCCTCGGCGCGCATGGGGGCATCACGCGCGCCGCGCATCGCGTAGCCGAACGGTGCAAAAATAATCCGGCGCAGCGCCAGAACGGAGCACACGACCAGCGCCAGCGTGAGCAGGTAGTAGGCCTGTCTGCCCGCCAGCCATGGCGCCGGCCAGACGCCATTGAGCCCGTTGCTGCCGCCGGTGAAAAAGTCCCACTGGTACACCACCGACCATAGCAATTGGGAAAATGCACGCGTCAGCATGGCAAAGTAGACACCCGCCAGTCGCACGCAAAACCAGCCGGTCAGCGCGGCTGTAGCGGCCGCGACCAGGGGTCCGCCCAGCAAGGTGGCCTCCATCGGCCAATGCGCCGAGCGCAGCAGCAACGCACCGGCGTACGCGCCCACACCGAAGTAGGCGGCATGGCCGAAGGAGTGCATTCCAGCCGGGCCCATGATGAAGTGCAGGCTCGCGGCCAGTAGGGCCGCAGTCAGCAAGTCGATCAGGAGTACGCCGAGGTAAGGCTGCTGCTCCAGGATGCCGGCCATGCTGGCGAGCGCCGCCAGGATGGCCAGCGCGGCGCTGGACTGCCGCGGTGACGCCCGCTGCAGCAGCGGCTCCGGCGAGTGCGCGCCGCGGACCGTGGGCTGCGCGCGTCCCATCAGGCCCCATGGCCGCAGCACCAGTACCAGCGCCATCACCGCGAACTCGAGCACCAAGGTGAGACTTGAAAACGCCAGGTCAAGGCCCAGGAGTTGTACTGTGCCCAGGGCGATGCATAGCGCCTTAAGTTGCCCGATCAGCACGGCCGCCAAGTAGGCGCCGGGAAGGGAGCCGAGACCGCCGACCACCACCACGACGAATGCGTCAGCAATCACCTGGGTGTCCATGGCCAGGCTCGCAGCTTCGCGCGGCAACTGCAGGGCACCGCCCAGGCCGGCGAGCATCGACCCGAAGGCGAACACGCCAGTGAATAACCAGGCTTGGTTGACTCCCAGCGCCGCGAGCATCTCCCGATCCAGCGATGCGGCGCGCACCAGGGTCCCCCATCGCGTGCGATGCAGTAACAACCACATCAGCCCCAGTACCAGCGGACCGGCGGCTATTAGGAAAAGGTCGTAGGACGGGAATGCGCGCGAGCCAATAGACACCGCTCCTGCCAAGCCTGGCGCGCGCGGGCCCAGGAGGTCCTCGGGTCCCCACAGCCACAGCGCGGCATCTTTGAAGACGAGCACCAGCGCGAAGGTGGCCAGCAACTGAAACAGTTCGGGTGCCTTGTAAATGCGCCGCAAAATCGCGACTTCGACCGCGGCTCCCAGCAACCCTAGCAGCGCCGCCGCCAGCATGACCGAGGGCCAGAATCCGATAGCAGGACCGAAGCCCTGCACCAGCGCGTAAGCGGTATAAAGGCCCAGCATGTAGAAGGAGCCGTGGGCGAAATTGACGATGCGGGTGACACCGAATACCAGCGATAGCCCTGCGGCGACCAAAAACAGCGACGACGCCCCGGCCATCCCGTTGAGCAGTTGAACCAGCAAAGCAGACGGGTCCATGGTTGCAACGCGCTGCCTAGCGCGACGGGGAAGCCGTCCGCGGCGTCGGTATGTGCATGCGCGCGCAGTCGGTCAGCGTTGCTCAGTCCGCCGGGCGCAACCGCCGGACTTCCTGGTCGCTGGGCTGGTAGGCGGCGCCGTCAAGGTAGCGGTAATCGACCATGATGCCCTTTCCGTCTATCCTGTGGGTTCTGCCGACGAAGGCGCCCATGGTCGACTGGTGGTCGAGTGCGCGGTAGCTGATAAGGCCAAACGGTGTCTGGACCTGAAGCCCGCGAAAAGCGCTGATCAGCTTTTCGGTGTCTGCGCCGCCGGCTTTTTTCATGCCTTCTGCCAGCGACTTAATGGTGCTGTAACCGACCACCGACCCGAGCCGCGGGTAGTCCTTGTATTTCGCCTGATACGCCTGTAGGAAGGCCTTGTGCTCGGTGGTCTGGATGCCATACCAGGGATAGCCCGTCACAACCCACCCATTGGGCGTCTCCTCCTTTAACGGATCAAGGTACTCCGGTTCGCCGGTGAGCAGGCTAACCACTTCACGTCCCTCGAACAGTCTGCGCGTGTTTCCCTCACGGACGAACTTCGCCAAGTCGGCGCCGAACAGCACATTGAAGATCGCGTCGGGCCGTGCGTCGGCCAGCGCCTGTGTCACGCTGCCAGCGTCAACCCGGCCCAGCGGCGTTGCCTGCTCAGCGACGAACTCGACATCGGGTTGCGCCGATTTCATCAGTTGTTTGAAGGTCAGCGCAGCGGATTGGCCGTATTCGTAGTTGGGGTAGACGATAGCCCAGCGCTTTTTTTTGAGCTTCACCGCCTCGGGTACCAGCATCGCCGCCTGCATATAGGTCGACGCGCGTAAGCGGAAGGTGTAGCGATTGCCGTTTTCCCAGACTATCTTGTCGGTGAGCGGTTCGCTGGCCAGAAAGAACACCTTCTTTTGCCGCGCGAAATCACCCAGCGCCAGACCAATGTGCGACAGAAAGGAGCCGGCCAGCACGTCGACGCGCTCGCGTGACAGCAGTTCTTCGGCCGCGCGGACCGCGTCGCCCGGATTGGCGTTGTCGTCGCGTGTGATGAGCGCGATTTTTCGGCCGTTGATGCCACCGGCGGCATTGACCTCATCGACGGCAAGCTCCATGCCCCTTTTGTAGGGCTCCAGAAAAGCGGCTTGCGCCTTGTAGCTGTTGATCTCGCCAATGCGGATCGGTTCCTGCGCCATGGCGGGCATGGCAAAGGCGCAGACCACAAGCGCCAGACTTGCGGATGCGAACCGTTTTACGATTTTCATGTATTTCTCCGTGCTGCAAGTGCAACACTTCTGCGACGAGTCTACCGCTATCGCTATCGCGACCACACGCCCAGCGTCGCAGTCGCCTGGCAGCAGCGCGCTAACGGCTGTGCAGGCCGTCGCAGCCCAGTTGCCAAGGCGTTTTTTTCCAGGCCAGTACTTCTTCGCGCAGCAGGTGCGCCGATTGGGGGTAGGCGTCGCTCCATCCTTCGGGCCATCGCAGGGTGAAGCCGCGCCCGCCCGCGTCGCGCGACAGCTGCAAGCCAGCACCATCCGGATCGCGCCGGGCATGACACAGGATGACAGCCAGCCGTAGCGCGAGCAGTTGCCGCACCAAGGTGTCGTCGTCGAAGTCGGTGTCGAGTTTGCGCAGCTTGCCGCGGTGGCCCAGCACCAGCAGGCTGAGTCGGTGCAGCTCCGCCTGCGAAAATCCCAGCATGTCGGCGTTGTCCAGTATGTAGGCGCCATGCTTGTGCGAATCGCTGTGCGATATCTGCGCCCCGATCTCGTGCAACTGCGCCGCCCATTGCAGCTTGCGGGCGCTGCGACGGCGCTCGTGGTCTTCGGGGCCGCTGGAAGCCACTTGGTCGAACAGCGAAACCGCCACCTGGCCCACGCGCCGTCCATGTGCTGGGTTGGCGTCGAACTTGGCTGCGAGTCGGTTCACGGAAGCCTGCTGCAGGTCGGTCTCGGAGCCCTGGTCGCCCAGCAATTCGCACAGCACGCCGTGGCGCAGGCCGCCGTCGGCCATCTGCATTTCTCCGATCTCCAGCAGATCGAATAAGGCGCGCAGCACGCTCAGGCCCCCGCCGATAATGGGTCGTCGATCCTCGCCCATGCCGGGCAATTGCAGCCGATCCGCGCTGCGTGCTTCCAAAAGCTGGCTCAGTAACCAGTCCAATCCGGCCTGGCTGACCGACCCTTGCGGCCAGCCGCCGGCGTGCAGCATATCGCCCACTGCGCCGATCGTTCCGGCGGAGCCGTATGCCATATCCCAGCTGTCGCGACGATAGGCGCTGAGCGCTTCGTCGAGCACCGCCTTGGCGGCGACCTCCGCTAACTGGAAAGCGGTCTTGGTGAACTGCCCGTCCGGGAAGTAGCGCGATGACCAGGTGATGCTGCCGACCCGGTAGGACTCCATCGTCGCCGCAGCTGTCCCTTGTCCGATGATCAACTCGGTAGATCGCCCTCCGATGTCTGCCACCAATCGGCGCTCGCCCGACTGCGGGAGCATTTTGGAGACGCCGCGGTAAATCAGCCGCGCTTCCTCACGGCCGGATATGACATCGATGCTGAATCCCAGGATCTCTTGTGCGCGCAGCAGAAATTGCGCGCTGTTTCGGGCCTCCCGTAGGGTCTGGGTGGCAACAGCACGCACTCGGGTTTTGTCGAAGCCGGCCAATCGTTCACCGAAGCGTGCCAGGCAGTCCCAACCCCGCTGCATCGCCTGCGGCTTCAGGTTGCGCTCGCTGTCCAGACCTGCTCCCTGGCGCACGGCTTCCTTGAGGTATTCGGTTCTTTCAAACTGGCCGTGATCGAGCCGGACGATTTCCAGCCGGAAGCTGTTGGACCCCAGGTCCACTGCGGCAAGCCGCGTTCCATGAAGCATCGGTTTCCAATGGGCTGTGCGCCCGCCTTCGCATTGGCGCAGTCGGCGTTAAAGGGAGCCCTTGCGGGTAGGCAGGTCAGTATATTTCAGGCACCAGGATATCCGGGCGCACCGGCTGGCGGAAATAGTCCTCGTGGCGTACGCGAGGGGGCAATTCGACCGCCTGGTGCTCGACGTCGGTGTAAGGGATCTGTTCCAAGAGATGGTGGATGCAGTTGAGCCGAGCCCTTCTCTTGTCCACCGCCTGCACCACCCACCATGGCGCCTCGTCAATATGGGTTCTTTCCATCATCACTTCCTTGGCCTTGGTGTAGGCCTCCCAGCGTCGGCGCGACTCCAGGTCCATCGGGCTGAGTTTCCATTGCTTGAGCGGGTCATGGATACGGCCTAGAAACCGGACATGCTGCTCTTCGTCCGAGATCGAAAACCAGTACTTGATCAGTTGAATCCCGGAGCGCACCAGCATGCGCTCGAACTCCGGAACGCTTCGGAAGAACTCTTCGTACTGGTCGTCGCTGCAAAAGCCCATTACCCGCTCGACGCCGGCACGGTTGTACCAGCTGCGGTCGAACAGCACCATCTCGCCTGCCCCGGGAAGGTGCGCCACGTAGCGTTGGAAATACCACTGCGTTCGCTCCCGGTCGTTGGGCGCGGGAAGGGCTGCCACGCGGCAGACCCGGGGATTGAGGCGTTGGGTGATGCGCTTGATGACGCCCCCTTTGCCTGCTGCGTCGCGGCCTTCAAACAAAATCACCAGCTTGTGACCGGTCTGGACCACCCAGTCCTGCAGCTTCACCAGTTCACCCTGCATGCGAAACAGCTCTTGAAAGTAGCGGCGTCGACTGGCTTTATATGCTGCTGAGGCGGTGTCGACTCCACTGCCCTCGAATTCTTCGATGTTCCGGTCTTCCAGCTCCAGTTCGAACTCTTCGTCGTAGCTGTCTGCAAGCTCGCGCCGGATGCGCTGGACCCACTCGTCGTCGTCGACTTTCATTTCAGCCTCCTGCCGTAGCCCATTGCGCCAATGCCAAGCCTGCCGCGGCGCACAGCGATACGCAAAGCGCGGACGCGAGTGCGTAACCGATTAGCCGATCGACTTTGGTAATTCTACGCACCGCCAATTTCCATAAGAGTAGGAGCTTAGTCCGGCGAGATGACAGTTTGATGACGACCCGATGTCGCCGCTGCGCCGGCATCGACCCAGGTCGTCATCCCTTTGACGCAATGCGAAGCTATGGTCAAGCCATTTTGAAAGGGCTACCCCGCGTGATGATGAGCCCCATTACTCGCCACAGATCAGGAGATAGGCTACCCCCAGGCTTTCACTGGTTGATCGCTGCTCAGTTCAGTTCAGCGCTCGCAGATAACGCGTTGTTGATCATCGCCATCGCCTTGCTGCAACTGCAGGGCTACCCCGGTTGGTGGGCTCCGATGCTGAAATTTGCCTTCACCGTGTCCTACGTGGTTCTGGCGCCGTTTGTGGGTCCACTGGCCGATGCCTTTCCCAAGGCGCGGCTGATGGCATGGATGAACGGCCTGAAGGTGCTCGGGGTACTGGGAATGCTGCTGGGACTGCACCCGGTAGCGGCTTTCGGCATCATTGGTCTTGGCGCCGCTGCGTATGCCCCGGCCAAGTACGGGCTGGTCACCGAATTGGTGCCCGCGCATCGGCTGGTCATGGCCAACGGATGGATCGAGGTGTCGATAGTCTGTGCGGCCCTGCTCGGAACGGCGCTCGGTGGCGGCCTCGTCTGCGCCTGGTGGCTGGATACGGCATGGGTGGCGCAGGCCGAGTCGGATTTGGTCGCTCTGGGTTTGGGGTCGGCGCAGCAGTTGGCGCCCTCCCTGGTCGCGCTGCTGTTGGTCTATGCCCTGGCCGGTCTGCTGAATTTGGGAGTCGCCGACAGCGGCGTGCGCTACCCGGCGGTTCAACTTTGCTGGCGATCGCTGGTCAAGGATTTCTGGTTGTCCAATGCGCGTCTTTGGAACGATCCCTTGGGCGGCCGGCTATCGCTTTCGGTGACGACCCTGTTTTGGGGCGTTGGCGCCACGCTGCAGTTTGCCGTGCTGCGATGGGCCACCGAGCAGATGGGACTGCCGCTGGATAAGGCCGCGCAGTTACAGGTGGCGGTGGCCTTGGGCGTGGTCGGCGGCGCCGTGGCTGCGGCCAACATGGTTCACTTGCGCGCAGCGCACCGTGTGTTGCCAGCCGGCGTGCTGCTCGGCGCGCTGATCGCGCTGGTGGGATGGTCGCAAGGGCTGTGGCTGGCGGTCGCGATGCTGGCTGCGGTTGGAGCCACCGCCGGCTTTCTGGTGGTTCCGCTCAACGCCTTGTTGCAACACCGTGGGTCCGCGCTGCTGAGTGCCGGCAGGTCGATCGCCGTGCAGGGATTTAACGAGAACCTCAGCATTTTGCTGATGCTGGCTACCTACACCGGACTCATTGCCCTTGAGCTTCCCGTCGCTGTGATGATGAGCGGGCTCGGGCTGGCGATCGCGGCCTTTATGGCCCGAATGGTGGTGCAACAGCGCCGTCCATCCTAGCTGCCGCACCGGGCGCAGTCGCCCAAAAGTGGCATCGCCGCCGCCGCGCACCGCAGCGGGTGAGTGGCTATCAGCGTCCGATGGCGAAGTACTCCAGCGCCTGTGCGCGCACCCGCTTCGGGTCGTACAGGTTGCGGCCGTCGAACACCAGGGGCGACTTCAGCTTCTTGCGAATCATTTCCAGGTCGGCGCTGCGGAACTCCTTCCACTCGGTGACGATGATGAGCGCGTCGGCGCCCTCGAGCGCGTCCATCGCCTTGTCGGCATAGCGCAGTCGCGGCTCGTCACGGTAGATCCGCTGCGCTTCGGGCATGGCAACCGGGTCGTAAGCCGTCACGCTGGCGCCGGCGGCAAACAGGTCGGCCAGCAGGGCGCGGCTTGGCGCGTCGCGCATGTCGTCGGTGTTGGGCTTGAAAGCCAGGCCCCAGAGTGCGAAGTGCTTGCCGCTCAGGTCGTTGCCCATGCGCTTGCGCACCTTCGCACCAAGCACATGCTTTTGCGCTTCGTTGGCCTGTTCCACCGCGCTGAGCACTTTCAGCGCGATGCCCGCCTTGTCCGATGCGGTCCTGATCAGCGCCTTGACGTCCTTGGGAAAGCACGAGCCGCCATAGCCCGCGCCCGGGTACAGGAAGTCGTAGCCAATGCGCGGGTCCGACCCGATTCCCTGGCGCACCATTTCGATGTCCGCGCCAAGCGCCTCGGCCAGGTTCGCCAACTCGTTCATGAAACTGATGCGGGTGGCCAGCATCGCGTTGGCCGCGTACTTGGTGAGCTCTGCGCTGCGCGGGTCGGTGACAATCAGCCGCTCGTGGTTGCGCTGAAACGGCGCATACAGCGCGCGCATCACATGGATCGCCTGTTCGCTGTCGGCGCCGACGACGATGCGGTCGGGCCGCATGAAGTCTTCAACCGCAGCGCCCTCCTTGAGGAACTCGGGGTTCGATACGACGCTAAAGGGAATGTCGAGCGCACGCTGCTGCAGTTCGTCGGCGATGGCCGCCTTCACCAGGTCGGCGGTTCCCACCGGCACCGTGCTCTTGTCGACCACCACCTTGGTGTCGGTCATCAGCCGCCCGATGCTGCGCGCAGCGGCGAGAACGTATTGCAGGTCGGCCGACCCGTCTTCATCGGCAGGCGTGCCCACCGCGATGAACTGAATCGTCCCGTGCTGCACCGCGCGTGCCACGTCGGTGCTGAAGTGCAGCCGCTCGGCCGCCACATTGCGACGGACCATCTCCTGCAGCCCGGGCTCGAAGATCGGCATGCCGCCCTTGCGCAGGATATCGATCTTCTGCGCGTCCAGGTCCAGGCACAGCACGTCGTTGCCGACCTCTGCCATGCAGGCGCCGCTGACCAAGCCCACATAGCCCGTTCCAATGACCGTGATCTTCATGGGACTCCCGTCTGTGTCTAAACCTAAGATCCGCTGCCGCGCCCCCTGCCACGCGCCGGGCTACGGTGTCGCCCGATAGGCACCCGGGCGCGATCAACTGCGCTGCAGCTGAACCCATCCCGGCTCTAGCAGAGGCGATTCGGCTTGCTCCATGGCCTGCGCATAGATGCATTCCAATGTTCGCACGATGCTTTCCCAGCCCAGGTCCAGCGCCACCAGCCTCGCCTGACTGCCCATGGCCAGTCGCTGCCGTGGATGGCTTGCCAATTCAACGGCCAACTGAAAGAAGGCTGCAGCGTCTCCTTTGGGCGCCAGCATGCCACTGTGCTGGTGGTCGATGAGCTCCGCCGCCGCCGCATCGTCAAAGGCGAGCACCGCCAAGCCGCTGGCCATCGCTTCGGGTGTCACGTTGCCGTAGGTTTCGGTCAGGCTTGGAAAAATGAACATGTCGCTGGACGCGTAATGCGCGGCCAGTTCTTCGCCATGGCGAAAGCCCGCGAAGATGGCCCCCGGGCACTGCGCTTGCAGTTCCTGACGCGAGGGTCCGTCGCCGACCACCAGTAGCCTCGCGTTTGGCTGGTGGGATTGAATGCGTGCAAAGGCCTTGACCAACACCGGCAAGTTCTTTTCTGCTGCCAGTCGGCCCACATGCAGTACCACCAGATCGGACTCGCCAACGCCCCACTGTGCGCGCAAGCGGGCGCTGCGCTTGTGCGGTGAAAAAAGCGCGGTATCGACGCCCCGTGCAACCACGGCCAACGGCCCGAATCCTGCCTTATCGAGCTGCTCGCGCAGCGACTCAGTGGGTACCATCGTGCAGTGGCAGCGATTATGAAATTTACGCAGATAAGCGGTGATCGGCTTTTGAAGCCAGCCAATTCCGTAAAACTGGCTGTAGGCGTGAAAGTTGGTTCTGAAATCCGAGCACACCGGCAGCTTGAGTTTGCGTGCGGCTTGCAGCGCCGACCAGCCCAGTGGGCCCTCGGTGGCGATATGGACCAGGTCTGGCCGTCGTGCAGTCCAAAGGCGCAGCAATGCGCGCTTGGACGGCAATCCCATGCGCAGATGGCCATAGCCGGGAATAGGCAAGCCACGGGTCAGAACGTTCTCCGACTGATCGCTTTGCGGCCCCAGATCGTCGCGGTCCTGCCGCGGTCGAATCAATTGCACCGCATGGTGGCGCGTGCGCAGCCCCTCAACGAGGCGCGCCACCGTATTGGCGACGCCGTTGACTTCCGGTGGATAGGTCTCGCTGACCATCGCGATGCGCAGGGAGTTGCGAGCTGGCGCCAGGTCGTCGACCTGCAAGGAGGTGTTCAGGCTATGTTGCATGACCCGATGATGAAATGGCGATGCAACGGTTTTATGACAATCGAATACTTTTTTTACCGGGCCGGTCTGTCACCAAATTTTCACCAACCTGCATCACCATACGGTCACATCGGCCGGGTGGGATCTTGGGGCAATCCTGAGTCGCCGCCGTTGTGATCCAAACTCTTTACAAAGGACCAAACGTGCAACACTTTCTTGAAACGCTGCGCATCCAACGCTGGGACGACCACCGTTACTACCACCATGACCGCATTAACCAGAGCCTGCACCTGGTGAGCGCGCTGAGCTTCGTGACCGCGTACGTGTTCCTCTTCATCGATCCGATCGCTTCGTCGCTGCTGGCATGGTTGGTGTCGATGACGACGCGTCAAGCGGGACATTTCTTCTTCGAGCCGCACGCCTATGACACGGTCAATCAGGCGACGCACGCCTACAAGGAAGAGATCAAGGTCGGCTACAACTTGCGTCGCAAGGTGGTGCTGATGGGTGTGTGGGCTCTTTCACCAATTTTGGTGTGGCTGGACCCCACTGTGTTTGGCCTGCTGGCGTCCTACCAGTCTCCAGAAGACTTTGTGCGCTCGGTGGGCGCACTCTGGCTCGCGCTGGGTGCTGGCGGGCTTCTTTTTCGCGTGCTGCAGTTGCTGTGGCAGCAAGGCGCCCAGACCGCGTTGGCCTGGATGACCAAAATTCTCACCGACCCGTTCCACGACATCATGCTGTATTGGAAAGCGCCGATCTATCTGATGCGAGGCCAACGCACCGACCCGATGCACCACGTCCACCTCGGCTGAGGCTCACCAACGATGGCGCAGTGCTTCTTTCAGGATGCTGCGCTTGATCGCCTGGTTGCTTTGCACAGCAGGGCCCGACCACCAGCCATCCGCCTGCATCTGCGTGGCTGCTGCCACGAAGCGTCGCGCGACTTCGTCAAAGTCGGCATCGCTGTAGTTCAGGCTAAATATCAGGCGGCCGGTGCCGATCCAACTCAGCGCGAGTCCGTGCCGCCTCAAGTAGAACTGCAGCATCCAGTTGTAGCGGGCCGGCTTGGTGTAAGTGACGGTCCATACGCTCGACATATTGGCGACCTGCACCGGCAACCCGGCGCTCTCCAGCGCCTGGTTCAGGGTCGTGGCACGGTGGTCCCAGCGCGCATCGAGCCCGTCGTACAGCGCTGCGATGCGCGGGCTTTGCAATCGTTCAAGAAATGCCTGCATCGCACCCATCACGTACGGATGGGCGTTAAAGGTGCCGCGCGCGAAGCACAGGTCGGCGGGCTGCTCCGGCCGGAAACGCTGCATCAGGTCGTAGCGGCCGCAAATCACGCCAACGGGCAAGCCGCCGCCCAGTGTCTTTCCATAGGTCACCATATCGGCGCGAATGCCGAAATATTCCTGCGCGCCGCCGGCGGCGAGCCGAAAGCCCATGAAGACCTCGTCCATGATCAGGACGATGCCGCGCTCGGTGCAGACCTGCCGAAGTTGGCGCAGCCAATCGGTCGCAGCCTGGCGGTCGTACGCGGCGGCTCGGCTGCTGTCGACCAGCGACGAGTCGCTTGGCGCGGGGGCATTCGGATGCAGGGCTTGCAGCGGGTTGACCAAGACGCAGGCGATGTCGTCGCGGCTGCGCAGCACGTGCAGCGCGGCTGGGTGGCGCTCTCGCAGCGTGAATGTGTCTGGTGCGGGCATCGGGTTGCCGGGGCCAGGCTGCACATCGTCCCACCAGCCGTGGTACGCGCCGCAAAAGCGCACGATCTTGTCGCGCCGGGTGTGGTAACGCGACAGCCGGACCGCCTGCATGACCGCCTCGGTGCCCGACATATGGAAGGACACCTCGTCAAGCCCGGAGATCTGACGCAGTCGCTGCAGGTTGTAGAGAACGCATGGATGGTAGGCGCCGAGAACCGGGCCGAGCGCGCGCACGGTGTTGGCGCCTTGGTCGATGCATTCTTTGTAGAAGTCGTAGCCAAACAGGTTGACACCGTACGAGTCTGTCAAATCATAGGCCCAGTTTCCATCTGCATCCTGCACCTGCACGCCGTCCGAGGATTCCAGGAAGGAGCCCACGCTCAGGTTCTGGCCCAGGTACTTGCTGTATTGGAACGGTACCCGGTAGGCGCTGGTGAATTGAAGATCCGACAGTGCGTCTTTGGCTTCGGTCGTCAGTGCCCGTGTCTTCGCATAGCGCCCAGAAAATTCAGCCGCCAAGCGGTTGAAAGCCAGCTTGCGTTGCGCGACCACGTCCGTGTCGGCGCCGTCCGAATCGAAAAAACGCGCTTCGTCGTAATGGTAGCCGGGTATCCAGCCCGCGATGCGTTTGGCCCAGCGCACGTGTCCGGTCAGCGACGGGTTTTTGGCGCGCGACAACGCAAGCCGCTGCATCGCTTTTGGCAGCAGCCACGCAGCAAACAAAGTGGCCGCGGCGACTGCGCCGAGTTTGAAATCCGGATCGGTCATTTGATCTCCTCATGAAACGCTATTTCTATTGCTCTTGCGTGACAACACGATGAAATTCCAACAAAACCTACGTCAGCTGCTTCAGAACGAAGACCTGAACTTCCTTCTAAGCAACCGGCTGCCGCGCAACACCCTCACGCGGGCGATGGGGTGGTTCAGCAAGCTCCGTCATCCGTGGGTGTGCCGGGCGTCGATCGCGATGTGGGGACTGTTCACCGATCTGGACCTCAGCGACGCGCGCAAGTCGGGCTTTGACAGCCTGCACGACTGTTTTACCCGCGAGCTCAAGCCAGGCGCGCGATCGATAGACGCTGCGACTGAGCTGCTGGTCAGCCCATGCGATGGAATCGTCGGCGCATGGGGCGACATCCGCGATGGGGAATTGCTACAAGCCAAAGGCTTTTCCTACACCTTGAGCGAGTTAATGGGGTCGGCCGCTGAGGCGCAGGCATTTGCCGGTGGCAAGTACATCACCCTGCGACTGACCTCGGCCATGTACCACCGCTTCCACGCGCCGCACGACATCCAAATTGACCGGGTCAATTACATCAGCGGCGACACCTGGAATGTGAACCCGATCGCGCTCAAGCGCGTCGAGCGGCTTTTCTGCAAGAACGAGCGCGCGGTGCTGCATGCCAGGCTGTCTGCCAGCGGACACCGACTGGCGCTGGTCCCGGTGGCCGCCATACTGGTCGCCAGCATCCGGCTGCATTTTGTCGATGTCCTCTTGCACCTGCGGTACCGAGGCCCCAATCGGATCGATTGCCATGCGGTCGCCAGCAAGGGCCAGGAACTGGGATGGTTTGAGCATGGATCGACCATCATTGTTCTGGCACCAGCGGGCTTTTCGCTATGCGCGGGGGTGCAGACCGATGCGCGTGTGCGCATGGGCCAGGCACTGATGCGCTTGCCGGCCCCGCCTTGAAGCAGCGGGGCTATGGCGCCTGGGTGCAATCCGCTGCGCGCCTGCGTGCCAATGTGACGCCGATCCGGCGCGCCGGATGGCTCCCTAGGCCCGAGCCGTGATGGCCGGGCCAGGAGCCAGCGTCTTCAGAAATTAAAGCGGATGCCAACGCCCAGCGCGCTGACCTTGGAGCCGGCGCTGACCACTGCAGGGAAGTTGTCTGCCGCGACGAAGGCCGCCTTGGCCTTCGCGGCGTTGTTGATCTGCGCGTAGTAGCTGTACAGCGTGAAGGCCTTGTCCAGCGCGTAGTCGACCTCGAAGGCCGACATCTTGACGCCGTCCAGTGCGCCTGCGAGGGACTCGCCGGCGGTGCCGAAATTGGCCTTGAGAACGACCGGGCCGATCAGGTACGAACCAGTGGCCAGCCAGTTGTTGGTCTTCCTGCCGGCGCTGTTGTCCAGCGCGCTGAACGCCATGCCGGCGCTCAGGTCGCCCATCTTCAAGCCCACCGTGGCCTTGCTCGCTTTCATGCTCTTGCCGCCGACGGTGGCGGTCGGCGAGATGAAGTTTTGCTGCGACTGGGTAGCCACACCGGCGTTCCAAACGCCGTTGTTGAACTCGACCGACGCGCCCATCATGTCCTTTCCATAGGCTGGCAC
>Ga0114970_10000935_pt1 | contig 22042 bp, 23 predicted proteins | sample M_140205_XF_Meta_FD_87030 | JGI IMG/M metagenome (GOLD analysis project Ga0114970, IMG submission 87030) | Freshwater microbial communities from Lake Montjoie, Canada to study carbon cycling - M_140205_XF_MetaG | ecosystem: Environmental > Aquatic > Freshwater > Lake | place: Lake Montjoie...
AGGCGTATATTTCGATAAATTAAATTACATAATTCATCTACATTAATGGGAAGTCGTTTAATCCTGCGGACACCTGTTGTATTAACGTTATACTGTGTCATCTCGTCAAAATTTAACTTCATTATATTTGAGTTTATGTTAATTATTAGTATTTGTTGTGGATTTTGTTGGTATGCTTGTTCTATAATGTCACTGTCTTTATCATTGTAATTTTGGTATCCATTATCACTTAACCACTGCCATTTTATTGATGGTTGTCTTTGGCTTTGCTGAGCTCCTGCACCACCCAACATATAAGACTTTCGGTTGGAGCGTTTTTTGCGCCCCCCCAAATTCTTGCGACGTTTGGAATATATCATCGTTTGCAGTTTTATATACTATATCGATAAAATACAAATTCTATTTAAAAATAAAGAATTCAAATAATAATATACATATAAACGATGTCAAAGACTGATGATGAATTTTTAAATAATTTATGTAATACTATTTCAGTAGATACGCGTGAATTTCAAAATGAATATAATGATAGCGTTATTGCCGATATTATACACAAAATGAAACAAGTAGAAAATACAATAATAAAAGATCAAAAACACCTTATGGATATGTGTGCCGATTATCAATTGCGTGCTTATAAAACAAATGTAAATATAATCAAACGCGAGATAATTGAATGTAATACGCAATATAACCATCTTGTTGTTGAATATTATAAACGCGTATGCTATCTAAAAAACAATTGTATTCGAAACACGGATATGGTATTATCCATTTATAATAATACACACGCGAAAGAAATCGACGTATTGAAAGCAGATTTGAATAGAACACACCAAGACTATAATATATTGAAAAATGAATATTCGTTATTAGAACATAGACTAAATGAAATAAATATCGAATATAATCGTGTGAATACATTGTGCCAAGAATTGAAATCCAATGAGAATTATAATAAACAGCAAGAAGTCGAACTTGGAACAAAAAAGATTCGCGATGAACACGAGATAAAATCCTATAAACATAAAATAAATAGTTTGGAAACGAAGATAGAAGCGTATATGAATCATAACAAAAATTTTCAAAATAAAATAGATACACTTGAAATTAAAATCAAATCTTACGACGAAAACGAAAAACATTACATTGCCGCATACAATGAATCACGTAAAAAAATGGTTGATTTAGAAAATAAATTAGCCGAAACAGAACAGGATAATTCAAAACAAAGATCAATGATTGACGAATTACGTGAAAAATTGTGTTATGAAACAGTCAAACGAATGAAAACGATAAGTGATGCGCAATTCCTATTGCGTTCCAAATACTTGTGGAATAATGATTCACAAGTATTCGAAGAATATGATTTTGAAGTTGTAGAATAATTACTGACTGAAAATTATAAAAATATAATGATTGCGATAAATATTGTAATCATTATATTTAACTTATTCGATCTATAATGTAAATGTTACACTATCTTGATAATGGTTGTTATGGCTGGAGTTCTATTTTCTTTTCAATACACGTATTGAAAATCGTATGCGACCGTTCATTGTATCCTTGTAGTGTCGTTATCGTTGTCCATTGTTCAATCATGGACGCAAGCAATTCATCGAAATCCTCCTCATTTTTCACCTTTCTATCCAACTGGAGTAGATTTTGGCGAAATGATTGTGTTGTTTCGTCATATTCATTTTGTAAATAATGCTGTGCTTTTTCCGTTGTTAAAATGCGTTGTTCTAAAACGGGATTATGTTCGTGCGCCATCGTATTATAGAAATTAAGAAACAATAGATGTGTTGGATTTTCGACAGGTTTATCAGTTTCATCTTTATCGAACTTTTTGCTAAATTCGTCCGTATCGGCTTTTCTACCATCCGTATATTCATTGTATGATTTATCAATTTTATCTGGGCTAATATCATCTTCTTGTATTTTATGGATAGGTTGTCCTAATAAACCTAATCCATTGATACTACTCTGGGACGCGTATGAAATAGACATTATAGTTATAATTAATAATTATTATTTATATAGTTTATTTGTTTATCATGAAATGAAACGTTTTGTCATAATGTGAAGCATATCACCGCGAGAATTGAGTTGTTTCTTTTCCAATACATAGGCATGTTTCGTATAATATTGAACAAGTTGCTCATCACACCATAGTTTCGCATATGTAAATCCCATTTTTGCGCTATAATTTTCGCAATAACGTATAAGAATTCTACCAAAACCTTTATTACGAACCGATGGAACAGTGAATATATTTGATATAAATGGTTCATTATGTTTTGTATCAATAGCAGCACCACCAGCTACAAACTGCTTGGTGTCCAATAATATGTATAAACTATCGCCATTTTTCCAATGTTCCAAAATAAATGAAATACAAGAAGAAATTGTAGTTATATGTTGGTCGCGGAAATCGGTTCGAAATATAGTCATTAGCCAATATGCCGCTTGAATCCTTTGGCGTAGTGTCAAATGTTGGAAGACAACAATAGAATATCCATTAGCGAGTTGTGTTTTTGGTATAGAACATATTAATCCAGAAGACATCGACCATCGACATAAACTATTTTCTGGCATAATGGTTTATGCATAAATAATATATTATCATAGTAGGTTCATTCTAATATAATTATTTAAGATTTTATATTCTAGGATATTTTTGGTCACATTCTGCCAATTTGCCAACATCTGTTCCAGGTCGAATAATAACGACAAATCGCAATGTTGTTCTATTTGTTATATCTATATAACAAGGATAGTAGGTTCGATATGTTCTAACACCGCCATTTGTTCCGTATGCTGTGGGCACTTTTGCAATAGCCTCTGTCAATGAAACAACACTTGCTCTATTATTCAATGACGTTTCTTTGAATCCGTTCGTATTATCCAGTGTTGTATGATAATGATATCCGAGTATGCGGCATACATCGACAACTGTCGTCTCATTATTATATACCCGATACAAATTAATATCTACTGGAGTAATCTGTGGCAAAGCAACTGGAATCAAATTAGGAATATTCACCGGAGAAAGCATTGTTGGTCTAGACGTAACACGTCCATTCTTTTTTTTGAATCCGTCAGTTTGGTATGAATTCACGCCAAATGGGTCGTTATATATTATTTCATATTGTTTAATTGCTTGAATTGATGTTCGATGTGGACCCGTCTTATGACCGCTTTCTATATCATCGCGCCAATATCCGGTCATTCGTCCAGTTAGGCCCTGAATTTGTACATTATTGTTGATTAGATTCGTATGTAATTCGTGTGTTGCACCAATTCTTAGTTTCCACGCATTCGGGATAAGATTTGCTCGACGAAAAAATCCCTTGACTCCTAAAACGATATGCCGTGTCAATGCCTCTTTGAAAAATTCGTTGATTTCATCGGGAGATAATCTATCCGTTGATGTGTGATTTCGAAACGCAATACCATTGCGGATACACGCGTATTGAACGTGATGTGTCAATTTTTCATTGATACGAACAATATGAACTCGATGATCATTTCCGTAATTGTCGATAATATCCTCTTTGACCCATTTTTCGGCATTTTCGGGACAATCCAATGGGTAAAATTCTTGAATAATTCTTTTCTCTAAAAAATCTGCATGGCCAATATATGCAGATGGAATCGTCATTTTATACAATTGATGTAAGTCCCCCCAACGATACAATTGATATAATTGTGCAATCATTGTAGCACTAATAAATATGAATCTATTATTATGGTCCGTCATATGTCTAACATCCAGTACACCCGCTTCGTGTAAGGTATTATGTAGAACTTGACATTCTTTATCTCCTGTATCAATTTCGTCTATAATAATAAGACCGTTCGTCATACTTGTTAGGTCGGCTTTTGATAATTGTCCGTGATGGAATATTTTATCCTTGAAACAATTGGGGGCTTTTTCTTTCATATCTTTTTCCCAACCGGCATTGCTCATACCCGTTATGATTCGAACATTCGCAGGATTAACTACAAACGCGTCATCATTATGCGTGGTCAGCAATTTCGCAATTTCAATCATAAGTCCATCCGCGCCAACTTTGGTTTTCTTTTGAATACTAATAACTCGTCTATGGTTTTGATAGAATATATTCACAATATTAGTTGCGTCTTCCATTTGATTTGGAAAAATGTATTCGGTGGTTGCCTTATCATCACCTTCTAAGAATCGAAGTCGATTTTCTGCTCTGGCCGCATTATATGCCTGTATAACCGATTCTCGTCGTGCAGAAATAATATCGTTCATATTAAAATTTGACTGTGAATGATGATAAATAAAATATTGCTGGGATAATAATCAATTTTTTATTTATTTGTTATTTTCATTCATATATTGTATAATAATTACAATTGGTTTATTTATATTACATCTACCGAGTCTCACAATAACGTCTTATAATTCTGCAGAATCGTAATATGTTTTGAGTTATTATTTTTATTACACCGACTGAAAAGAAAAATGAGACAAACTTTCTATAAAAAAATAAAAAATAGACGAATAAAACAATTAAATATATGATAATTACGACGAATCATATCAAGGGGTGAGCGAGTTACACTTGCGCTTGACATGGTGCGTTTCCTTTCAATACACTGGTTCTTGTATATGTGAAAACGTGTACACCCATATGCCTTATTCACGATTTATAGATAAAACCTCAAGACATGTACTTTTTGAAAATACAATTAACCCTTACAGCGTTAGACATATTTTTTAACAAAATCAAATATTTTCTTATTTTAGCTTGTTAAAATAAGAAAATATTTATAAATTGTATAATTTAATGAATTCTAGGACACCTGTTGGTATTAAGACCATGTCAAAACGTTGTAAGGGTTAATATAAACTTCTTGCGATAAAACAAGAAGATCAATATTTCATTTTCGCTTTAGCATAAGCAATCAAAAAGTGAATGTCTTACGGTTTTGAACTTGATACTCGCATGTTTATTTCTTTAGTTCATTCGCTATTGCTATATATATTGTCATAAATTATATCCGAAATTTCTTTTGAAAATTCGTTTATATCTATAATATCATCTATTTCTAAATTCTCTTTTCCTGTAGGGAATAATTCACTATATTCATTACGACCTTTGATACGTAAATAATCTATAAACTCTCTATATTTATTCATAATTTCTTTATAACGGTCATTAAGTTGATGTTTTGATTCATTATAATGTCGGATGTAAATGACAGGTATTTCACATTTTAAATATTTTTTAAAATTTCATCCTGTTGTGCAGGTGTATGTTGTGTATGATAGGGAATACCGTGTTCTAGTTCTTCTAATAATGTCGGCTCCATATTGATTTTATAGCAACTATTAGTTTCATTATTCAAAGGATAATCCTTTTTCATATAACTGTTAATTCTACTAAAAGCTTGAGTATAAGCATATTCAAATATTGCTTTCAAGAACACATTGGTTACATCAGAAATTTCTTCATTCATTTTGGCTATTGTACTGCTTATTTCTTGGTCGCTTAAATCCATTGGTGGTGGTGAATTCGAACCTCCACATTTTTTTTCGAAAGACGTTTTCTTGTCAATTTTTGTTTAGCCTTATATTTTCGTGAAACAGTAGTCATTGATAGTTTTATATAATATAAACCAGTATAATTATTTTATCCGAACCATGTGTATAATTTATAAATATCATATCCAACCACATTTTATTATATTTTGTAAATGCGATAGATAATAAACACGTATAAGAATCAACCATCAAATGTCCCATTTTTTATATTTGTTTTCATCGTGTCTATTTGTGCTTTATAATCGTTATAAATATTCATTTCTTCCAGAAAAGATTTATGTCGTTCAATAAACTCTATAGCTTCAGGAATAATTGTAGTTGTATATCGTTGAATTGCAATTATTTTAGCAATTTCAGGAACAACTGTCTCAAAAATATACTCTTCTTTTTTGATCGGCGACGCGTCTATTGTGTCCTCTAGCATTTTAGTTTCAGTTTCATTATATCGTGCCTCGATTTTTCTAAATATAATTTCTAATTCATCATCGATTGTTTGTTGTGTAATCGACGTTGGTTCTACCATATTTCCAATTTCTATTTATATACTAACGTACAAATCAATATTTTAAATAAAAACGAAATGATTCCATGTGAATCATTTATGAAATAAATATTTCATATGCGTATAAACTATAAATATCATATCCTACTATCATCATATATAATATAATTTATGATTACAATTCGTATCCACGTCCTTTTAATTATTATTATTTCCGTTATTATTGCGTATTTTCTAATTGAAATGTCATTATTAACGGTCAATACGATTCGAGCATTTAAAAAATATTTCTGCACACGCGAATTGAAATTATTAGACAGATATGGAGGTTCAGGGACATGGGCGATAATAACGGGTGCATCGAGTGGTCAAGGCCGCGATTTCGCATTATCATTAGCAAAACGCGGATTTAATATTTGTATGATTGGATCACATAATACCGATAAAACCGCTGCCGAAATTGCGACCATGTATCCTACCATTAAAACTAAAATAATATATAAAGATTTTTGTTGTGCATTCCAAGACGATTTTTTCGATGATATTATTCAAACCATAAACGAATTAGATGATAAAATCGGTCTATTAGTCAATAATGTAGGACATCGTGTTGCATGGAATCCATACCATGAAATGCCACATAAACTCATACGCGACTCTATAGCAACAGGAACTATCGTTCAAAGTCGATTAACACAACTACTCATCCCCATTTTCCTTAAACGCAAACCAACGGCTAAAAGTGGATTAATTAATATAACCGCCCAATGCTTACATCCTAATTTTTTATTCGGTTTAACTATTAGTAATGAAATATCCGTTCCGTATTTAAGTGTGTATGAGGCCGCCAATGCATTCGGGTTCTATCACGGAAACTCGATTTACAAAGAATATAAAGACCAATTTGATATTTTGAATGTCACACCCGGTGCCGTTATAACGGAAAATACACAATGTTTGAAAAATACAATGTTTAAAATAAATAGTGATAAATATGTTGAAAATATACTTAAAATGGCAGGTAATGTTCAAGGACATAGTTGTGCTTATTGGGGGCACGCTCTAACTAATTTTCTTATTAATTTGGTTCCATTTATTAAGAACCGTGAATTGGATAATGTTGGCCGTACCATTTCAATCGATTATATGAATAAATATATGGAAAAACATCCGGCACCAGACCAAACCCTACAACCTGGACAACAAACCCATCCACAAGAAACCCACGAAATACAGTCTGAACAACCACAACATGATGAATACCAGACTCAGTTAATGAAATCTCTATTAGAATCATTGCAAAAAACATTATTAATTAGTAAAGATACATTAGAGAATAAACCGGCGGTATATCCCGAAACACCATCCGATTCAATTATCATTGATGATACCACAGTTGTAGAATAGAGAGTGGTAGAATCCTATTATAATATTCCTCGTTTTAAACCTTTGAATTTTTGTTGCGATAGTTGTAATACATTACCGGGTTCCGGTTCAGGTCCATCATTGAGAAATACGAAATGTTCCCACAATCCTTCAACAGTCATTCCGCTATGATGGATAGTTTGCCACGCACAATTAGCAATCATCGGTGCGTTGTCGGTGCAATATTGAATGGGTGGAACGATCAGACGAATATTATTTGCGTAGCATACGACTGCCATATGCGCGCGAATTTCCAGATTGCTCATAACACCTCCTGCAACAACCACCGAATCGTATTCGGTCGTGGTTGATGTTTCTAATAATACAGATTGTAGAGTTGAAGCAAGTATTTCAGCAGCACGGGTTTGTGTGCTTGCCATAAGATCATACAAAATCTGTGCATCAAGCAAGTCGCCTGAACCAAGTTGCGCAACCAAATCGCGCACACAAATTTTTAGTTGCGAAAATGTCGAAACAGTCTTGAAATGATTCGCGTATCGTGTTCTATCGCCCAATCGAGCAAGCTCTTCCATTTTCGGTGCTGCTGGAACTACGTTAATATCTAATAATCCGGCACATTTGTCAAGTGCCTCACCTGCCGTATCATTAGGTGTTGTCCATAATACCGTACATTTAATAGGACTATCTACACGAACCAGAAAGGTGTGTCCTCCGGATACAATAAATGACAAGAATGGAAACTTAATATCATTACCGAATTCAGGCATAGTTGATGTCAATATATGACCCATCAAATGGTCGATATAAATAATGGGTGATGAATTATTCCACGCGAGTCGTTGTGCTGCCAAAATTCCGGGAACCAATGATAACGCATTTCCCGGACCCTGTGTGACGGCAATCAAATCTGGAACACGCCCACATCGACGCAAACATTCTTCTTTTGACTGTTCTATCAATCCATTCGGTCCATTCAGCGCTTGTTCGTGTGCGCTGGCGGCAATATCGGGTTTCACACCACCATACTCGTCGTGAATTTTATCTTGACCTACCTTTTTCTCCCAGATAATTCTACCATTTCGGCTCAAACAGATACACGTATCATCGAAACTCGTTTCAATCGCACATATGATAATGTCTTGGTTGGCGCTTGTTCGGCGCATCCATTGTTTCAACCATATTATACGTCGAACATAATACCTAAGATGTAATGAGGGTGTTTTTGAGACAATTTGTGGCTTACCTATATATTCTGCCGGCAATGACGCTGGGATTGAACCAGTAGAACAGAATTCATAGCCGGTTTGAATCCATTCAAGTGAGAATTTCAAACAGAATTCGCGTGTATTACTATTAGGTTTAGCTGTTATATCTATATGAATAATACAGTAATTTGAACATGTATGGTTTATAGCACGGATGAGTGGGGCAACACCGTCGTGCTGTGCATGTTCGATGAACCATATATCCGGGTTTTGTTTCAAATCAACATAGTTTGTTAGGCGTTTCTTCATAAAATGGGGGTCGATATGCTTAACGCTTATATTAGCACTTTCAGCGTGTATATGCAATTCGTAATCCCTAACAACGAGAAATGACGGACTACTCATATGAACTTCTTGTTCTGTCGCAAAATTCATAATAGACCGAATCAATTCAGTCTTACCCGAACCAACCTGACCTGAAAGTAAAAATGCTGTTTTCATTCCCTTGTGTCGATTTGCAGTTATGATGCGTGCTAGAAAATCGCCGAGAAGTGCTGTTTGTTCCACGTAATGTGATTCGAATTTACACACGATTTCACGTTGCGATTGTTCGTGTGCTTTTTGTCGTGCTCGGCTTGCCCGTGCCAATTTAGCAGCTACCTTTTCCTTTTTTCTAATTTCTCTTTCTATATCCATATCTATTGTATTATATATAGAATTATAGAATTATTAGGTGGTGATGTATAATTGTATAACTATTATAATATCGATACATTAAATCTTCAAATTTTTATATATAATAATGACAATTGATAGAAATATCGTATAATTATAATTTTATGAAAAGATATAATTATACTATAGTTGTATAACAGACCCATTTAAATCCATTATAAGTGCACTTACTTTTAATGTTGGAAATTTACTATTTATATATTGTTTAAATTTATTTGCGTTTAGTTTATGTAATTTAAATTCTTCATCTTTCGACAATGAATTATTATTATATAATATTTTATATGCACCACAACCCATATGTTCAAGAACTATAATCTCATCAATTTGATGTAATTGTATTGCTAATTCAATATGTTTATTAAATGATTGTTTCCATTCTGGAAAACTTGTTTGATTGTATCCTAAACTTGCACCTGCTAAAACAAACTTATCGTAATTGTTGGTGTATCCTATTTTATTAAAGTAATAAACTTCATCATCAATTAATCTAAAATCCATACAAGATAATACTAATGCTTTTGCTGTATGAGATGTTAGTTGATTCGGTATTTCATACACTTTATTCGTTTTGAAATTTTCATTCTTATCTTTTACTCGATAATGATAACAGCTATATAATAGACCGATTATAACTAAAATTATTAATAAATAAATCAATGATTTAATGTTTATCATATGTTGAAGTATATGTTATATAATATAATAATATAATGAATTTATTACATCAACAATATCTATAATTAATATTTGTAAGCGAACACATAATAACATAACAAAATTTTTAAAAACAATAAATGACTTAAAAAATTGATGCGTGCAGCACATAACACATATAAAAATACAAACGCAAAAATGTTGGCATCTAAATTTCCGGTTCATTTAGATAATAGTATTGTCGATATGTTTCGTCAAAAACTGCTAGAAAATCCGTATTTACACGAAATTGCCGACTTCTTTATGAATAACCAAGATCGTTCTGGAACCGCATACGCACCAACAAGTATAGTGGATGAAACGTCGAATTATACCATCAATATGACACCGGTGCGTATTTCCACAAAAGTAGTATTATGTAAAATCGGTATTGATGTTGACCTCGATATATTCTATAAACATTTCGAATGTTCGACGAATACCGAGAAAAATTATTCTATTGTTAGTCTGGAGTATATGGAGAATCCACCCAAAGGTTCCGTCAAACCAAAAAAGAAAAAACAAAAGAAACAATGTGTTGGTGCAGCACCACTGATTGTAAAAAAACGCAAGAGTTTTTATAATCAGGCAACGGTTATTATACACCACCATAAAAATCTCAATTTGAAATTATTCCGCAATGGTTCGATTCATATAACCGGAATTATTGATATCGAACAAGGACAACGCGCAGTTCATTTCCTAGGTGATGAAATCAGGCGTATTTATCAACTTGACCCTACTATAACAACGTCAAATATGGATAACCTGGGAATCCCGAGTTGGGAAGTGGTTATGATTAATAGTGATTTCGTATGTAATTTCAAAATTCGACGTGAAAAATTATATGAGATTCTCGATAGTCAATACAATCTAATTGTCAATTTTGAAAGCGATAATTACCCCGGTGTGAAAACTAGTTATTATTGGAACGTTCAAGATAAAGATAAAACGGGTATTTGTAGATGCAAATCGGGAAAAACGTGTTCCGGAAAAGGGCGTGGAACAGCCGCACCTGGTGATATGTGTCGTAAAATAACCATCTCTATTTTCCAAAGTGGTAAAATCATTATAACCGGTGCGCGAGAACAGACGCAAATCGATGATGCGTATCAGTTCATAACCGGGATTTTGCGTAAATATTTCAATGAAGTTGGTCGGCCAATACTTTCGTTAGAATTAAACGAAGTTCAAGAAGAAATCGTTGTTATTGAACAAGAAGAAACAAGCGAAATAGATGAAATCTAACTTTAGATATCTAAACGATTTTATCTAATTCTTTCTGGGTTATGATTCCTAATTCAAGCAATCGGGGCAAAATACGTTCGCGACAATCTGCTGATTTCAATAAACGCAAACATTCATCTTTCGACATATCCATATCGATTAAAATTGTTTTCATATTTTCCGGTTTCTCTAATAGTTTCAACAGCAGCAATTCCACATAATAATGATAATTATTGCTGTTTAACCCTAACGATAATGTTGTTTTTTCACGAGTATCGCGATTTGCATTAACACCATTCATTCGAGACAATAATTTAGAACCCGATTTGCGCGGTTGAGGGGTAGGTAGTGTATGTGCAGTTATTTCACGAAACAATGTATAAATAGTAAACAACGTTAAAGTACACTGACTATCAAACAAATCCCAATTTAATTTGTTATAGATTTGGTCTTCCAATGAAATACACTCCACGTGATTTCGTAAAATATTTAATATAATATGTAACTCTCGAATATCATACTTTTCAATATATTTATATAAATTATCCCATACAGCGATAGGTAAATTGTATCGTTCTAAATCAAATAGATTAAACACTTGAAGTGATGTCATGGTTGATGTATATATTTTTTCACTTGCTTGGTAGATATCATAATTAATATCTTTTGTATTATTTTCAATATAATTCATAACTTCCATATAATTTAAATCGCGCGTTTTCGATAATATACGTATCATATCGATTGAATTTAACATGAGCCGAAAATCATTGTCGCATGTTCGGATAAGTGAATTTAAAAATTTGGTGGTTATTATTGATTCCAAATGTTCTAACTGAACAATTGAATATAGTTTATCATATATTTTTTCCTCAGGTATTTTCTCAAGTGAATATATTTCGCAATTTTTCCGCATTTCCGTCATTTTTTTTGAAGTTATATTACAATTTTTTGAGATATTACACGTCAAAATAATAGGACATATATAATTATTTTTTTGTAGATAATACTGAATTCGCTTTAATCCACCTTTATCTCCTGTAGAAAGACCATCAATTTCATCCATTATGACACCTATTTTTGTTGGATTATCATTTAACATACTACTCACATTTTTCGACGAAGATAGAATATCTTTAAAAATAGTATCAATTTGGTCAGTATTACGCACATCACTCGCATTAAATTCAATAACATCGAATCCGTGTGTTTTTAATAAAATATGAGCCAAACTCGTTTTGCCTATACCTGGATCCCCCATAATTAGAATATTCGATTTATATTTTTTTTTCGGTGGGGGTATTTCCGCTACAGCTGATATCGCAAGTAATTTCGATCGTGATTTCTTTTTAACGGAATTGGTGTCCACAGTCGATTTTGTTGGAACAATATCATCATAATAGGTATTTAACCACGATGTTAATTCAGCGCAAATAGGTTCATTCCCTACAAATTCGTTTAAATGTTGCGGGCGGTATTTTTCATATAGCATATGTATAATCAATTTATATTCTATATAGAAAATATCTTTATTATTTTATGGATTATACCAACTATGCTAAAATAAGACATAACTTTATCTTTTTAACCCTTACAGCGTCAGACATATTTCTTGTTTTTTGTATAAAAATCAAATATTTTCTTATGTAATCAAGCGATAAATATGCTAAAGCAAAAATATCCTTAACATATTTGATTTTAAGGAATTCTATTAGGTGTCAAAACGCTGTAAGGGTTAATTATATAATCACATCATATCAATCATCATATTTACGATAGTTTAGCTTATTATTTGTTTATTTTGTACGATATATGTTTTCTATTTTTATCATAATATTTAACAGCATCGAATTCTATATATTTGGCAATGATTACGTATAAAGTCGAATATTTGATTATAAAAAATACCCCAACTGATTATGGTTAATTATAATAAATTGTATATATACAAACAAATTTATGTCGAAAGTATCGCGAAAATATAACCATAGGAACCTCCGCCGAAAATATTCTGTTAAAAAACAATATCGTTTTCAACGGTCTAAAAAGGGTGGAGCAGTGGATGGGGCTGAACCTCTTTTTAAGAAAACGCTCGAAACAACTACAGGCCTAGACCCAAAAACATTTAAAACAACCGAGGTTACAATTCATGATTATTATATTATATTGAATATTATAAATAAATCTTTTTTTGGGGCTGGAACAACTACGGTTGTAAATATTAATATACGTGTGAACATAGATTCCGTCATAGACATAAAACACCCACTGTCGGGTACACACATAAAACACGGTCTTGCAATTAAATATACTACTGATATTGGTAGACCTGTCCAAATAATAAATATATGGTCAGTTGATCCGGCCATGATAAATGATTTATCTAATACAATTAAAAAGATTCGATTCGATATCCCGGATAGCAATTGATTTATAAATGTGCGAAAATAATTTTAATAAATTATATGTTTTATCAACGATTTTGGAGTTGATAAAACATATACGACAACTAAATACACCGATTTTCAAATACTGCCAGTAGGGCTAATAATCGACATCCTGTGAAAACACGGTAGTCGTTCCTTTATCTGATATATGGATAGTATGTTCATATTGTGCCGTTTTGCCAGATTTAACACATAATGGCGGATAACTATACAAATATTGATTCTTGGTTAGAATTTCCAATTGTGTTTTAGAACATTCTATGAACCGGTTTGTAAAAGGAAGCGTTTTAAACGTCGAGCGCAATTTCGAATACAATTTTCGAGTAGATTCCATTTTAAGATTTGTGGGTGATGGTTTTATAGGCGCGGTTGGATTGATTCTATATATGGTAGATTCACCGATTTCATATGTATAATCTTGATCGGTTGAACCAAATGTTTCTATGGCATATACGCCTTCGGCGAATCGGGGAACGCGTAAATTCGGTGTAGGCACAGCCGGTAGAAATACTCCGCCATGAATAATTTCTTTTAAAATATTATGGCCGCCTAAATTTGTTATGGGATGGATATCATACGATTCCATGACTTCTTTGATACTTCCCGCCCATTCATTGATATCTACATCTATGGCAGCATTTTTAATTCCCGTATAGGTTGCTTCTTTCACACCTTTCGTTACATTCGCGTATTCTTCATTGGATTCATCGAAATATACGGTAAATGCTGAATCGATGATCCATCCTTCTATTTCTACACCGTAATCGACTTTTATAATATCGGTTTTTTGTAGAACGCGTCCATCCGTTTGTAATGGATGGAAATGTGCCGCACATTCATTGATAGATAATCCTACCGGAAATCCTATACCCCCGTATATGGACGTATAATTATTAGTTAATGTTAGTTCGCGCGTTTTCGTTTCAATTTCATTGGCGATGGCAACAAGACTGGTTCCCGGCGTAAGTATATTTGATGTATGCAGATGTTGGCGAACCTGTTTATGAATTTTTCCCGCTTTTTGTAAGGAATGAATTATGGTATTTGCGTTTGATGTATCAATTGTATGACATATAGTACCCGATAAAAATGGATTTACACCGTATAACATAATAATAGTATAGTATGTTTATCTTTAATACCATTATTAAAAATAATATATAATATTATATATAATATATTAATGTCTAAATTATCAAAGAGAAATATTTCGCGTAAATATCAACTCAAGCGGAAATCACTTCGACGAAAAAAATATACTAAAAAACAATATCGGGTTTGCAGGACGAAACGAGGAGGAGGGAGGGGATTTTTACCCACTGCTTTAGGCAGTTTAGTACGTGGTGTTGCGACTGTTGCGTCTGGTGCTGCTAAAGCAGCTGCGACTGGTGCGTCTGGTGCTGCTAAAGCAATTGCGACTGGTGCAAAAGATGCAGCAGTTATTGGTGCTAAAGCAATTGCGACTGGTGCAAAAGATGCATTAGTTATTGGTGCTAAAGCAATTGCGACTGGTGCTAAAAGAATACTCACTACTGGAATTAAAAAATTAACAAAAGCACAAACTGAATTTACGTTTGGTAAAAGTAAATCTGCTAAAATGTTTGGGGGTGAAACACTTTTTGCCGGATTCCAACCAGATTGTATTATTACTATAGATAATGGCAAAATTAGTTGGGCTGGGACAAATATTTTACAGCAAGCCAGGCGATTTTTAAGTACTGACAAAGATGTTACAAAAGATAAGATAGTTACAATTGATGTAAAAAACGAAGCATTCAAAGTAGACAAACTGCCAACAGTTATGACATATATTCCACCTGGGCCATTTAGTCCTAAAGTTCAATATTGGGGGCTTAAAATTGAGTATATTGATAATGAAGGTAAGAACCAAATTAGATATTTTTGGTCAGAAGACCAAGGACAGATTGATAAAGCATACGATAAAATAATTTACGAACAACGTCCTACTATTAAGTTAGACAGCACTGGCACTGAAACGGAATCTATTAGTAATACTTCTACCATACAGACCATACAAAATATAGGTTCTATTTTAATAAATAGTATTAAAAGATTATCACCAACCTTAAAAATACAGCCGGAATTATTAGTATTAGCACAAGATTCAGTAAATGCTGCAAATGTTACAACCGATTTTCAAAAATATAATCGAACACATGTACCTGTAAATATTGTTGAACCTCCTATTGAACTTTCATTACAGTTATTACTCGATATAGCCCATAATGTTTATCCATCAAATAGTGATAAAAAAACAATTGATGGATATAATGAAATTGTACGTAACGATTCCTTACAATTATATCAATCAACCGACAACTATCAGCTGTTTTTACTTGGTGTGCGTGGAACAGAAATAAATTTAACCGATATTGCGGCAGATATTAGTTTAAAAGATGGTATTTTAGGAGATAAATTAAAAAACTCAAAACGATATAAAGACAACGAGCTTTTTATTAAACAAACAATCAAGCCACATATCAGTAGTATTGATGATGCTATTATAGTTGGTATTGGACATAGTTTAGGAGGAGCAATTAATGATGAATTATTAGATAATAAATTAATAGATTTTGCAATTTCGTTTAATCCAGCGGTCCAACTACAACATATAAAAACCATAAATCCTAATCATAAACGCTTTTATTTAGAAAGCGACCCCTTATATAATATATTAGTTAAGGGAAGCAACACACAATTTATTAAAAATTGTAATATATTGCCACATAAAGAGACAACATTTAGTCGTTTATTAGGTGACAAATTACCTAAGTTAGGCAAGTTATTCGATAATTTTAACCAACATAAGCTTGATTCATTTGACACTACACTATTAGATGTGTTGGATATGGAAAAACCCTCCACATCATCATCCACATCATCCACCGCATCATCCACCGCATCATCCACCGCATCATCCACCACATCATCCACCGCATCATCCACCGCATCATCCACCGCATCATTATCCCCCACATCATCCATATTATCACCATCATTATCCCCCACATCATCCATACAGGATAAAGTAGTCGTGAAAAAAATAAATTATAGTGATATAATAAAATCATTATCGGTAGGAGATTTAATTTATATAGATAACTTTCCCCTAGACTGGATGATTATCAACGACAAAAAAGATAATCATAAAAAAGCATATAGTGATTTGCAAGGGGATCATCAAGCTAAGGAAGCGACTGAGTGTTATATACGTTATCATTTATTACATAATAACCCTGAAAACCAACTTACAAATTACCAACCAATAACAATAAATTATAGAAATGATGTTATAGACAAAGATTTTCTTATTAAAAAACTTATACGTGTAAATGATGATAATTTACAAATACAAACATACACATACACAATAAACCAACAATCTACACCAAATACGATTAGTGATACTTCAATAAATATTTTTCCCACATCCAAAATCGAAGAAACCAATGAATTATTCAATACAATATTACCCACCTTTATTGAATTTAAACCAGAGTTTTTATGTAAATTTATGGTGTTAATTGAAGACACGACAGAAATCAATTTTAAAAACTTACCTATGGTTAAATTATTAACCGCATATTATAATCACCATAATGGCAGCAATGACACCGTAAATAGCAAATGTACAGAAACAAAAAATCAATATATACAAAAGTTTAGAGACATAGAAAAATCAAAAGAAGCAGCAGAGCAACAAAAACTAGATGCCCAACAACAAGCATTAGAAGCTAAAGAAAAAGCTCGGTTGAATCGTGAAAAAGAAGTAGCTATACAAAGAGCATATTATTTACGATCAATAAAAGCCGGAAATTTTATTTGGTATGCTAATTCATGGGCATACGTATATTATGCTAATGATAACAAAGTATTCGGAGCAGAACCACGGGAAGAACATTCAGGAGGACCGGGAGGGTATTTCTACACTACATCCCGAGTTATTGGTATAGAACCCACACAAATAATGTGTGGGTTATTAACAGAGGATGCAATAATTAATAAGCACGAGATTAACATAGAACAAATACCAGCGGTAAATAGTAATTATTTTCAATTTGTTGAATTAAACGAACATGTATATAAACTATATAATTATAATCTTTCCCCTGAAACTCTTTCTAAGCAAAATATAGAACAATTAAAGCTAATATTTGCCAATCTGGAGAATAATGTAAAGAAAGCATTAAAGCCATTATCATTAAGCGATCAGGAACTGACTGATAGGAACAACATAATATTAAAACGAGAATCAAACTTACTAAAAATCAACTTAGAAACCGTAAAAATTATAATTATAGAAGACGGTAGTCTAGTATTAAATAATGATTTCATAAAAACAATTACAGATAGATTGATATAATACTTATAATATATTCGAAGGATACTATCTAAATTCCAACAATATAATGATTATATGGTTGGAATTTATTAACGTAACAATAATTTATTTGCAAATTATTGTTATTTATAATATTAGAAGTAAGCCTCATAGCATCAGACATATTTATAATATTTTTCTTTAGTACGTATCGCATAACAATATTTATTATTTGTTACGGATACCTAATAAATTTTTTAGGGTTTTAAATATAAAACATTATCTGTATTTCTGTAATAATTAGATAATATGAAACCACGTATCAATGCTTATAGTGTGTTATTTATTACACCGACCGAAAAGAAAAATGAGACAAACTTTCTATAAAAAAATAAAAAATCGTTCAGTTAATCTTTTTGGTGATATAAATGCACTCTTAACCCTTACAGCGGTTTGACGACTCATATAGTCGTTGCTAAAGCATAGAATTGTGCCAAAGGCATAAAAACGTATATTTATTAAAAATAAATCAATCATCTGCTTGTAATATTACATCTGTTTTATTATTTTTATATAAATACCAAAATAGATACACCGCTGTAAGGGTTAAAAAAGAAAGTCCTAATACATATGAAGATATAGATAAAGTTATAAAAGACATATTAAAAATAAAATACAAAGGGAACATCTAACAAATTACTTAAAACATAGTTATAGAATATATAAATAAGTTTTACTTTGTCTCATTTTTCTTTTCGGTCGGTGTAATTGTCTAACAAACATATAGATCTATAACCTTTTATTATTGTTTAATTCAATCTTCACATTATTCACCATCAATATAATCATAATCGTCCGGAATTTCCAGATTATTTTCAAGAATATCATTTATTTTTTCTGGAATATTGATATTGCATACAACACCAGTATTTTTCTTATATTTTTCAAACTCAATATATAGTTTATTATATTGGGAAATCATAATCATCAATCTACGATAAATATCCCCATATTCGTTTTTCATAGAATTCAATAACAATGTGGTATTTTTATTTTGTATAAGAAGACTATTATACTTTGTCTCAAATTCCTTTAACGTTTTATTGTGTGCTACTAAATCGCGATTTTTGATAATAAGTTCTTTGTTTAGGGTAATTTGATTATTTTCAGCATTATTGTAATAGTCCCAACATAACTTTCGCAAACAGTCGGTATAATATTCATTAAGTTCCTTTTCATACCATGCGCAATATTCCACGATAGTCTTATAATATTCCGCGTAATATTTTTCATTTTCATTGAGTACAGACGTATAATATGCCTCACTATTTGTTTGATATTGATTGATTATATCACTATAATGATCATGACTATCGTATCGGTATTTATCAAATAAAGACGCATAATGTGCTTCACTGTCGACGTGATATTGATTAAGAATAGACATATAATAATTATTACAATCTATATGGTATTGATTTAAAATATCACTATTACTGTCTATATCTATATCATCCACAATACTGTGTTGGATATTGCTAGTATTGCTAGGTGTAGGTTCGTCAATAGACATATCCATATCCATATCACTACTATTACTATTACTATCAACAATTGCTTCAGTCAATTCATATAAAATATCAGAATCAATAAGTATCTCTACAAACTCACGGCATTTTTCCAAATACGCTTGTTCTTTTGACCGAGTTGTTCGGTTTGCGACATCTTTACACTTTCGTAATTCCTCAATACATTGACGTAAATATTGTAAATTCATATAAAATTTATATACTAATATATTAATATACTATATATCATCTTTATATTTAGATATATGTATCCACACATGAACGAATCCACAATATTAAAACACGTAGGAATATTCTGTTCCGGAAAACCCGATATTAAACAAGAGTATATCGATATTATGTCCTCAATTTTGCGTAAAATTGATACATCTCGTATAGCCATCGTATATGGTGGTGGTAGTGTAGGGTTGATGGGTGTCATACGAGAAGTATATACGGGCAAAATAGTATCAAGTAATATGAAAGCGTTCGTATCACAAGAAACGACGCCGACGTCCGCAGCCGACGATTATGTTTTTGATACAATAACACAACGTCAATCTAAACTAATAGAGTTATCTGATATGTTTCTTGTATTTCCTGGTGGGTTTGGAACAGTATATGAATGTTTGGAAGTCATTACAAAAAATCAAATCGGTGAACATTCAAAAAAAATAATCATTTTTAATTATAAGGGATTATATAATCATCTGCGCGATCAGATTGAGCATTTACATCAAGAAGGGTTTATCAAACATCCATTAGATTATTATAATATTATTTTCGTGAATGAAAATGAAATAGATATCTTACTTTCACATGTGTGAATCAAGTATAAGAAAAGACAACAATAAAAAATATTTTTACCTTTTTTTTTTGTTTTTTTTGATTTTTAATATATTTATAATAAACTTACCTTTTAATTTCTTTGCGTGTTGCGCATTTAGCGCTTGAATGGAACCAACTTACCGCTCTTGATTGTTCCAATGACGGGAGTGTTTCTCTCGGCGCTGTAGCAACTTGTCATCGGGTCGTAAAAGACTTTGAGCTTCTCGTGGAAGACGAAACTGTTTTCTTCTTCTTCCTCTTCCTCTTCGGCGACTTCTTCCTCTTCGTCGACTTCTTCCTCTTCGTCGTCTTCGTCGGCCAGAGGCTCAGGGTCAGGAAGAACACTTGCTTTGGGAGTAGATGCCTCGCTATCGCACTCTTCTTCGATGAGTTCAACACCTGATTTGCCACCAACTGTTGCCACCACAACAACCACGGCTTTGTACTCGGCCTTTTCTTCCTCGCCCAAACTGCGCCAGATTTCGCCTGCGCGAGTGGTTATGGCCGTTTGAAGATCGCGGCCTGAAATGGATTCATTTGTGGCGAGACATTCGGCGCGAATGCTTGCGCGATTCTTGCTGAGGAAATTGAGGAAGGCATTGACAGTCGGCTTGCGCTCTTTGACTTGTTTCGTCTTCACGGTCTTGGTGGAGGTCTTCTCGGTCTTGACGGCGGCCTTTTGCTTGGGTTCAACAGCAGCCTTTTGCTTCTTCGGCAGTTCGCTTTTGCCTTTGCTTGAATTGGCCGGATTGACGATGCCGCGTGATTTGTAGTAGTTGGAACGAACTTCATTGTAGTTGGGATGATTGGCATCAGTGAATGTCTCGCCGGGTCCTGTTTCAAGGTCGCCGAGAATCTTCCACGTGGCATCGCCATTGCGCGTGCTGTGTCGCTCGTGCTGGCCGCAATGAGTCGCGCCACTAACGCACGCGTGGTCGCATTGGACGGGTTCGAATTCACCTGTTTCCTCGTTGAGAATTACCTGAAATTTGTAAGCGGTGCACCTGATTTGTCCTGGTTTGAGATTCTTGGTAGCTGGGGGCTGAGATGACGTGAAGATACGCAGTAATTGCTTGTTGCCGCTCTCAACGATGGCAGCAAGCAATTGCTCGGTTGTGAAACTCTTGCCCAATGCGCCAATAAGGTCGTTGAAACGGTGATTGGGGATGATGGATGACATATTCTGCGATAATTTGCTTCTTGTGATGCTGTTATTTACATCAATAAAAAATCTACTATCAAATTTTTATGTAGTTCTATAGTAGATTTGTAGGTATTGCTATTGGTCGATATAATTATTAGCTATTAGGTATGATTCTATTATTTCATTATTTCATTATAGATTAATTATAAAAATCGAAATTTCCCATTTGACTATAATTTCCATTTTGTATAAATGTTCCTGATCTCCATGTATCACCATCGAATGAAATATTATCAAACGTAAAATTACCTTGGTTTCGTGATATTGTAGAAACATCCGCTTGAGAAAAATTATATATAGAAACTCGAATCGGTTGACTCACCA
>Ga0114970_10000938_pt1 | contig 22014 bp, 23 predicted proteins | sample M_140205_XF_Meta_FD_87030 | JGI IMG/M metagenome (GOLD analysis project Ga0114970, IMG submission 87030) | Freshwater microbial communities from Lake Montjoie, Canada to study carbon cycling - M_140205_XF_MetaG | ecosystem: Environmental > Aquatic > Freshwater > Lake | place: Lake Montjoie...
GGCAGGGGTCACATGTTCGATCCATGTATCACCCACCACAATCTAAAAATTTGAAAGTAATCAATAACTTAAGTAGTTTTCAGAATTACTTTTCTAGATTTTTGAATTATGCTTCCCTAGGAAGCATTTTTTTCTTTTCTTTAATTTTCATTTTTCAGTGTGAATCTAAAGTTAAATCATATTAGCTTTTGTTTAATAAAATATATGCTCACGCATGTGAGCAAAGCAATATAGATTCAGTGTGTATGTCGCTAAAAGGAAGAAGTAGCTATTTTTAATGCATCTTAGTGCTTGCCGCAAGGGGAAATACGTATTGAACACCAAAGGTATATAGATATAAATTATCTGTGTATTCAAAATGATCGAGATGGGTGCGTTCGTATCATCTCGAAACGATTTACAAATTCAAAATGAAGGAGAACCCATGAGTCAGCATGATGGCAATTTAATTCGTAGAAGATCTATTATCCAAGGTGTAGGCGCAAGCGTCAGTTTAATTTCTTTCCCATTCATTAACTCAGCCATCTCGCAAACTCTAACGCCTATCACCATGGCCATTCAGTGGGTACCACGCGGTGAATATGCCACGTATTACATGGCCAGAGAAAAAGGATATTACAAAGAGCGCGGCTTTGATGTGACCTTTAAACACATGCTAGGCAATGCCTTGGCTTTTCAAGCATTGTCATCAGGCAATGCAGACATCATCCATGCAGACTTATTGCAAATGTTGATGCTCCAAGGTCGAGCACCTGATCCACAAATGCGCTCGTTGGCTGTTGTTGGCGACAAACTTAATATTTCTTTATTCTTCCAAAAAGGCAAAGGCATCAATAAACCTTCTGACTTGGAAAACAGAACCATTGTCGATTCACCTGGATCAACAGCGCCTGCCATGTATAAAATCTTTGCTAAGGCCAATGGCTTTGATCCTAACAAAACAGTTTGGAAAAATGCAGCAGGCAATGCCAAGGTTGCTTTGATGTTGCAAGGGGAAGCCGATGCTGTAGCGATTGGTTTGCCCGCTAAACCAAGCATTGATTCCAAGTTGCCTAACGGCCAAGAAATTGGTTTCTTTACCTTTGGTGATCATGGGGTCAATGTGTATGGTGATGGATTGATTACAACTGAGAAAAATTGGCGCGAAAGACCCGATGCAATGAAGGCCTTTGTTCAAGCCACCATGAAGGGATGCAAGGATGCATTTGCCGATCCCGTCGCAGGTGCCGCATCAATGGTTAAGCACTATCCAGAAATGGATCGTGCGCTCTCTGTCAAAGAACTCGATTTGATTCGCGACGTGGCCATTGGAAAAACACAAAAAGAAAAAGGATTGGGCTTTCACGATCCAGTCAAGTTCAAAGCTACGCATGATGTGGTCACAGGACTTTTGGGTCAACCGATTGCAAAACCATCAACCGATTTCTTCACCAATGCGGCGTTCACCTAATCAACTGTTGTTCGATTGGATTTAAGATTTTTTATCAGGGGCTTGTCTGTCAATTGGCAGCGAGTCCTTTTTTTAATGCAAAGTTCTCATGAAACTATTGGTTGAGTTGAAAGAAGTTGGAAAAATATTTCCAGCACGCAGAAAAGGTAGTGCGCAAGTTGAAGCGCTAAGGCCCACTACACAAAATTTTTGTCAAGGTGAAATCGTCACTATTGTTGGCCCATCGGGTTGTGGTAAATCCACGTTGTTATCGTTGATCGCAGGATTGGAGATGCCAACCAGTGGAGAACTTCTGATTGAAGGTAAAAAAATAGAAGGACCTTACACTGGTTCGGGCATCGTCTTTCAAAAAGATTTACTCTTGCCTTGGCGTACTGCATTAGAGAATGTACTGGTGCAAGCAGAAGCTAGAGGCTTTGATCCCAAGGCCTACACCGATCGAGCGCAAGAATTACTCAAGTTGGTTAACTTGCAAGACTTTGCCAACTTTTATCCGCACGAACTGTCAGGTGGTATGCGACAACGCGTTTCTATTTGTAGATCCTTACTCCATGATCCACAACTGGTTTTAATGGATGAACCTTTTGCCGCATTGGATGCCATCACACGAGATCAATTGGCTATCGATTTCGATAAGTTTGTTCAGGCGGGTCAGAGAACCGTTGTATTCATCACACATAACATGGATGAGGCGGTGTTTTTAGGTGATCGTGTGATGGTGATGACACCTAGGCCTGGTTTGATTGCCGACGTGATTGAGATTGATTTGCCTAGACCTAGACCTTTGTCGATTCGTGACACACCACAATTTACACATTACACCGCGCAAGTGCGTGCTTTATTCATGAAGCATGGCATTTTTTAAACTCACTGAATCAATGACGCATGCATTACTTTAAAAAACTATATCCGATCTTCACCGTCATCGTCTTATGTTTGATATGGGAGTTGGCCGTTCGCTTTTTTAAAGTGCCAATCTTGATCTTGCCAAGCCCCTCAGATATTTATTTAAATTTAGTGCTGCGACATGAACTTTTTTTGACTTTTTCTATTCCAACGCTGATTGAAATATTCGCTGGTTTTTTTATGGCTGCAACCACGGGTGTTATGTTGGGCATCATGGTGTCATTCAGCCCTTTTGCTAAGTCAAGTATTTATCCCCTTTTAATTTCTTCACAAATGGTGCCCAAAGTTGCCATTGCACCCGTGCTTACAATTTGGTTTGGCAGTGGTTTGATGGCCAAAATGTTTATTGCTTTTTTAATCGCTTTTTTTCCAATCACTATTTCAACTATGGTGGGTCTTGAAGCGATTGATCCTGAAATGGTTCGCATGTTTCGATCCATGGGGTCTGGGCCGTATCGCACGTTTATGAAACTGCGTTTGCCTGCAGCTTTACCTAATATTTTTGCGGGCTTAAAAATTGGCATGAGTTTGGCGGTAGTGGGGGCCGTAGTTGCAGAATTTGTTGCTGCGGATCGAGGTCTTGGCTACTATTTGTTGTATGCAAACGGTCAACTCGACAGTCCTGGTGTTTTTTCTGCACTGGTATTGCTGACCTTGATAGGCGTGACACTGTATTACGCCGTTGAGTTTGCAGAGTATTTACTGGTACCTGGTGTTTTGCACAAAGAAACCGATTTGACCAAAGCATCCATGTAAAAAATCGAAAAAACATCATAAGGAATTTAAATGAAAAAAATAGGACTGATTGGCTTAGGGCGCATGGGACATGCCATGGTCAAGCGACTCATATCGCAAGGCGTTGAAGAGTTATATGTTTGGGATCGTGACGCTGCCAAAATCAAAACAGCAAAAGACGCAGGTGCATTGCCTGCTGCGAATGCATCCGATGTGGTGACAAAGTCCGACATCACATTGGTGATGATTAATGATGATGCAGGTGCGCAAGTTTTATACAGTGGTAAAGATGGAATTGCAAGTGGTGCTACCAAGGACAAACTCATTATTGAGATGAGTACACTTCAGCCACAAACACTGCAAACCCTTTCGGCGTTATTAGAAAGTAAAGGCGCCAAATTAATTGGTGTACCCATGATGGGTAGTATTCCCACCGTTTTAGAGGGCCAGTTATTTTTACCAGCAGGCGGACATGCTGCTGACATTGAACTCGCTATGCCCGTGCTTCAATTGATTTCTAGAAAAGTAAAACACGTCGGTGGTGTAGGTCAAGCGCATGCGATGAAACTCGCTGTTAATCTAACCATGGCAGCCTATTTGCAGGCATTAGCTGAAGGTATGGCCTTGGGCACTGCGCAAGGATTAAAGATTGAAGATATGCTGGAAATATTTGCTCAAGCGCCTACTGCCAATGGCTGGTTGAACATGAAAACGGCTGTGCTAAAAGGCGGCGCGTCTGATACAACATTGGATATCAGTAGTTTGCGAAAAGATATGCTAAATGCTGTGGCAGCTGGTAGTTTGGCTGGTGTGCCAATGACTATGGCTTCAGCCATTGCAACGTCACTGTCAGGCGCTGTTAGTAGCGGAATCGGCGGTGAAGATCTAGCACAATTTCCCAAATTTTTTAGAGAACATTTAATCCAAAAGCCTGCATAGTATTTTTAATTTAATCAAGGAGAATTTGATGAATCAACCAATTCAAGAACGAAAAATTTCAAATGAAACCATCGCAGTTATTGACTTTGGTCCTGCCATGGCTGGTGATAGAAAAGCATTTGATGCTACGGTGAGAGAAGTAAAACACGCCAGTGAATATTTGGGGTTTTTCTTTATTAAAAATCATGGTGTTTCTCAAAATCTGATTGATCGTATGTTTGAGCAAACCGAACGTTTTCATGCATTGCCATTAGAAAAAAAAATGGAAGTCAAAGCGTTAACAACTTCGGTAGGTTATTTGCCATTGGGCGGGCAAACACAAAAATCATATGCAGCACTTTACGGCGATAGCAAACATCCCGATCGCAGTGCATCCTTTTATATACGACGCGAATATGGTCCTGAGCATCCAGATAGAAAAAACAACAAGCCTTGGGCTTTGGACAATCATTGGCCCAAAGATTTACTAGGTTTTAGAGAAACTGCGCAAGAATATTTTGAAGCACTGACTCAGGTTGCACGTCGTGTTCTGGTATTGCATGCTACCGCTTTGGGATTACCACCCGACTATTTAATTGCGCATGACGCATTCAAGGATGGCAATCACACGCTGCGCTTGTTGCACTATCCCCCTGCGGATCCCGCATTGGAGGGGCAGTATGGCATTGGTCCACATTCCGATTACGGCTATGGCTCCTTGCTCGCACAATCCAAATTACCGGGACTGGAAGTCATCACCCGAGCGGGTGAATGGGTTCAAGCACCTGCACTTGAGGGATGTTTGTTATTCAACAACGGTGACATGTGTCAACGCTGGACCAATGAACAATTTCGATCAGCTCCCCATCGTGTGATTAATCGAACAGGCAAGGAGAGACACTCCATTCCACTGTTTGTTAATCCCAGAGAGGATGTTCAGTTTGATTGCTTCCCTGGATTATTAGATGCCAATCATCCACCTAAATACAAACCACAATCATTTGGCGAAGCTCTAGCAGAGAGAAAAAATAATTATAAATTGCCAAATTCTGATCAGAAATAAAACCTATCTTTTGCATTGCGTAATCAGACGATGTTTAAAGTTAATTCAATAATTCCATTAATCCTTGAAATATATTTCATCATATTCCAAGCTAAAAACCTGAAAATTTGTTGATGGAAAGTATTTCTGATTAATATCTAGCGCAGGTTACTGCTTTGCATACACCTTACAATCAATTACCACAAGCCATAACCGATCTGGTTGGCGGCCAGCACCTTTTTATGTTTGCTGCAACTGCACCAGTTACAGGCTTCATTAACAGTGGTCTATTAAAAGCATTGGCAGTATCGAGTCCCGAAAGATTAGCTAATTTTAAGGATGTACCTACGATGTCTGAAGAGGGCTTTCCTAATTTTCTTCTCAGAGATTGGCAAGGATTAGCTGTTCGTAGTGGCACTCCCGTTGATATTACAGAAAAACTGACTGATGCATTGGTCAGAGCCAGAGAAAGTACTGAAGTTAAAAATATCAATGCAACGATTGGGGCATCAAAGGCAAGCGGCGGCTCAGCTGATTTTGTAAAACTTTTTATCAATGAGCTCATACAATGGTCAGATTTCTCCAAAAAAGTAAAACTAGACTGTAAACAATGATATGAAAAAACTAGAGCTTTTTTATTCGCCGACTGCATGTTCATTGGTATCATACATTGCGCTTAAAGAAGCGGGCGCTCCATTTGAAGTTCATCCGATTAATCTCGGGAAAAAAGAGCACATGTCAGAGAAATATCTCGAAATCAATCCTAAGCACAGGGTTCCAGTTTTGGTGATTGATGGTGAGCCGCTCACTGAAAATATAGCCATAATATTATGGATCGATCAAAATTTTCCAAATGCAAATTTATTACCCAAAGATTCTATGCAAAGAGCGCAGGCTATATCTATATTGGCCTGGTGTGCGTCTGGCATACATCCGGCGTTAACGCCAAACGCACTGCCACAAAGATATTGTGATTTACCCAATACAGCTGAGAATGTGAAGCAGTGCGCACAAAAATTACTGACCGAGTATTTTTCAATTGCTGAAAATATGCTGAGAAAAAAGACTTGGTTTTTTGATTCTTTTTCATTTGCAGATATTTACTTTTTTTGGTGCTTTCGCAGGGCCAAGCAGTTCGATATTGACTTGAATCATTTTATAAACTGTCAATCACATTTTGAAAACATGTTGACAAGAGAATATACACAAGAATTAATTCGTTTTGAACAAGACATATTGGAAAAATTTAATGCGTAGCAATTTTTCTTAAAAATAGTGTTTAAATTATTTTCTATCATTCCAGTTTTATTTATTTTGGGTTGTCAAGCCAAAAACGACCCTGCTAAAGAATTACAAGAATGCCTTCAGCTCAAACTCAACTCCAAATATAAATTTTGTGGTGGAACGGTCGTGCAAGAGTGCAAAGAAAAAATCAAAAGAGATTACTACGATCAATTCAAGCGCGACTGTCAAAAATACATTCAAAGTCAAAAATCATAAAATAACGTCTTCACTATCAAAGACTAACCATGACGAACAGACTGCCCTCCATTGAAATTGAAACCGCTCCCAATCCCCAAGCTGCTGTCATTTGGATGCACGGTCTAGGCGCTGACGGCAATGATTTTGCGGGAGTTGTGCCGCAACTTCGATTGCAAAACTGTCCATCAATTCGTTTTATTTTCCCGCATGCACCCAGCATGCCCGTCACCGTCAATGGTGGCTATGTGATGCCTGCTTGGTATGATATTTTTGGCTCCAATCTGGTTGCTCAACAAGACGCCAAAGGAATTAAAAATTCCGAACAAGCTATTGCAGATTTGATTGCTCACGAAATTGAGCGCGGCATTCCATCCCAAAAAATTGTGCTCGCTGGTTTTTCACAAGGTTGCGCCATGGCTTTGCATACCGGCTTGCGCTATCCACAAACCTTAGCGGGCATCATTGCCATGTCGGGGTATTTACCGTTAGCCAATACCGTGTCAACCGAGAGAGGTCCAGCCAACTCAAAAACGCCGATTTGGATGGCTCACGGCATTTTTGACCCTGTTGTCATCATTGACCGAGGAATCGATTCACGAGATGCATTAATACAATTGAACTACTCTGTGGAATGGAAAACCTATCCCATGGAGCATTCGGTTCATCCGCAAGAACTTGTCGACTTGTCTCAATTTTTAACCCAAGTACTCCAAGATTAAAAAACATTAGAGCAATCCTTGTTTAAAACCTAGAATCGCTCCAAGCAAAGGAGAACAAGGATGGGACTCAGATTTTTAGAGCACTTACTCATACTCACCGACGACCCCGAAGGGACGCGCGATTGGTTTGTCAAAAACTTAGGTTTTCGAAACGGCTATCACCCCGAGTTTGGTTTTCCCGTTTATTGGCTTTATATTGGTGATCAAGATGTGATTCACATTGGTAAAGCGCGTCATTCAGAGCATCAAGACACGTATCTCAAAACACCCACCGACGGCGATCAAGATTATTCCGCTGCGGGCGCAATGGGTTCTGGACGCATCGATCATTTGTGCCTTAACTGTGACAGCATGCAAGAGTTTATCGATCGATTGACGCAAAACGGCGTTGAATTTAGTGAACGTAAAGCGCACAACTCCGATCTCTATCAACTCTTTATGCGAGAACCCATCAACGGTATCAAAGTTGAACTGAATTTTGCATGGGAAGAAGCCGTTCGTATAGGTAGAGTTCCTGCCTATACAGATTCGGGCGTCGCTCAATAATTCATTCAAACAAAATTTAAAAAAGATTGGACCTATCATGCCAGCCTATTGGATTTCTCGTTGCATCATCAACGACCCCGTCAGCTACAAACGCTACACCGATCAAGTACCTAGCATCATCGCTCAGTACGGTGCCAAGGTGTTGGCAAGAGGCGGCAAATACCAAATCATGGAAGGCCCAGAAATTTTTAAACGATTTGTCGTTCTCGAATTTCCAACGTTTGAATCTGCTGTTGAATGCTTTCAGTCCGATGCCTACAAAGCGGCAGCTTCTCACAGGCGTAATGGGGGTGGCATTGTCGAAAATGTCATTGTTGATAGCGGTGAATTTACAAAATAACAGACAGGAGATCACATGAGCCACATATTAGGTGAGGGCGAATATCGCTACGAGATTGTTGAAGATTGGGCCAATTTGCCAGAGGGTTGGGAATTCAAAGATGTAGCCGCCGTTGCGGTTGATAGCAAAGACCGTGTCTTTGTTTTTAATCGCGGTGAACACCCCATGATGGTGTTTAACAGCGACGGAGAGTTTTTGTATTCATGGGGCGAGGGTCAGTATCCACGCGCGCATGGTTTGCATATCGACGCCAATGATATTTTGTATTGCACCGATGACGGTGGTCACTTCGTGCGTCAATGCACCACTGAGGGCAAAGTGTTGATGGAGCTCGGCGTGCCCAATCAACCCACACCGTATATGAGTGGCTTGCCTTTTCATCGTTGCACACATACAGCCTTATCGCCCAATGGAGATATTTATGTGAGCGATGGTTATGGCAATGCACGCATTCATAAATTTTCACCCGACGGTAAATTATTATTTTCCTGGGGTGAACCAGGAACGAGCCCTGGACAATTCAATATTGCACACAACATCGCAACCGATGCAGAAGGTTGGGTTTATGTAGCCGATCGTGAAAACCATCGGGTGCAAGTGTTTGACGACAAAGGCAGGTATGAAACGCAATGGGCTAATTTGCACAGGCCTTGTGGTTTGTTTTGTTGTGGTGGAAAAAAACCAACATTTATTGTGGGCGAATTAGGTCCAGCCATGGCCGTCAATCGCAACCATCCCAACATCGGACCTCGCTTGTCGATCGTCGACCAAAAAGGGGAGCTTTTGGCGCGTTTAGGCGGCGAAGCAGGCCCAGGCCTTGAACTTGGAAAATTTGTTGCACCACACGGCCTTGCTGTGGATTCAAAGGGCGATATTTATGTGGGTGAAGTGAGTTATACCGAATATCCAAGGTTGTTCCCTGAAAACACCGTACCTTGGCGCATGCGATCGTTGCAAAAATTAAAAAAGCTGCAGTCTTGAAATGATTAAAAAACCAAAGAATCCTCCAATGAAAAAAAGAAATTTACTTGTCGCATTTTTTGCATTATTTGTCAGTGCTTTTGTTTTTGCTCAATCCAATCAAAAACCACTTCGAATCATTGTGACATTTACAGCGGGTGGCCCCGTTGATTTTGTTGCACGAACCATTGCAGAACCTTTAAGCAAAGAACTCGGTCGCACGGTCTTAGTTGAAAACCGACCCGGTGGTAATGGCGCTATTGGTGCCGCCGAAATCATGCGAGCAGAACCTGACGGTTCCATGGTTTGGCTCAGCAGTGTGGGCGCGGTTGCGATCAATCAGGCTTTGTATGAAAAACTCGCCTACGACATGAATCGCGACTTTGCACCTGTATCACTTGTTGTTAACAACGTTGAATTATTGGTCGTCAATCACAACAATTCAGCCAAAGACGCGGGCGACTTTGTTACAAAAGCAAAATCACAAAAAGATCCCACACCGATTGCTTCGTCAGGTACGGGCAGTATTCCGCATTTGGCATTGCTGCAATTACAAGATTCGACCAAGGTGGACTTTATTCATGTTCCCTACACGGGCATGTCGCAAGCATTAACCGACGTCATGGGTGGACAAGTGGCGGGTGTATTTGCCGATGTGCCTGCGGTGATGGGACAAGTTAAGAGTGGTCGTCTCAAGCCCATGGGTATTGCATCTAAAAATCGCCATCCTGGTTTGCCTGACGTAAAAACGTTTGAAGAATTGGGCATCAAAGCCGTAGACACTAACAACTGGTATGGCTTGTTTGTATCTTCTAAAACACCCAGACAACTGATCGATCAAATCAACAAAGCGATTAAAAATGTATTATTGGATCCTGCAACATCCAATAAATTACTTCAATCAGGCGCTGAACCTAAATCTTCAACACCTGAAGAACTCGGTGCTATTTTGAAAGCCGATGCTGACAAATGGTCTACATTGATTAAAGTAAAAAATATCAAAGCCAATCTATAAAGACTGAATAAATATAATGAAACCCATCTCACGTCGACACATTCTTACTCAATTGCCATTGGGTATTGCGGGGGCCGTATCGCTCGGCTTTCCTTTCACTTCACTAGCCCAATCGGCTTATCCAAACAGACCTGTGCGTGTGGTTGTGCCTTGGCCTGCGGGTGGATTGGTTGACATCCCAGCTCGCATTCTTTGCCAGCGATTGCAGCAAATATTTGGACAGCCCTTTGTGGTGGAAAATAAATTGGGGGCTGGCGGATCGATTGGTGCCGACGCTGTCGCCAAATCACCTGCTGATGGTCATCATCTTTTATTCAGTACCAGTGCTTTGTCGTTTAATGTGGCGATGAAAAGCAAAGTGCCATTTGATTTTTTAAGAGATTTAGAAGCTGTTTCTCATTTGGCACAAGCGCCTTCCATCTTGGTTGTGGGCCCATCGATACAAGCCAATAACGTGCAAGAGTTGATTCAATTGGCGCGATCCAAACCAGGTCGACTCAGTTATGGTTCTGCAGGCATTGGCTCACCCGCACATCTAACGGGTGAATTATTTAAATCATTGCAAAATCTTTTTATTGTTCATATTCCTTATACAGGTGCACCTGCTGCGATCAATGACCAACTGGCGGGCAGAATCGATTTTCAATTTGCCAACGCAGCAGTTGCATTGCCGCAGGTGAGGGCTGGAAAAATGAAAGCCTTGGCCGTGACGGGCAATCAACGATTTTCAGCACTACCGCTAGTCCCGACGATGGTGGAGGCGGGGGTTCCTCATTTTGAAGCCGATCAGTGGCTGGGTCTATTTGCTCCCAAGGGATTACCCAAATCAATTTCGGATCGATTGAACGATGAAATCAATAAATTGTTAAGCCAAGAAGATTTCAAAGCTGAAATTGTTAAGGCTGGAGTGATTGTTTCTTCTCCTATCAAGGCCAATGCATTTGATCAAACCATTCGCAATGAGATTAACAAATGGTCTGGCGTTGTTAAGACCGCCAATATTCAACCCGAATAAAAATTAATGAATCCGACGACTCAGACTCCGAATATTTTATTTTTAATGGCCGATCAGTTGGCCCCACAAGCGCTTCCCGCCTATGGCCACGCACGAGTGATTGCACCACATATCGATGCACTGGCCAAACGATCGGTGGTCTTTGATAGCGCGTATTGCAATTTTCCGATTTGTGCGCCGTCAAGGTTTTCAATGCTGAGTGGAAGGTTGCCTCATTCTATCGCAGCCTACGACAATGCGAGTGAATTTTCGTCTGCAACGCCAACGATGGCGCATTATTTAAAACATGCAGGCTATCAAACCATCTTGTGCGGAAAAATGCATTTCATTGGGGCAGATCAGTTGCATGGTTTTGAAGAGCGAATGACGACCGATATTTATCCTGCGGACTTTGCTTGGACACCCGATTGGACTCAAGGCCCTGCACACCGACCCACAGGTGTCAGCATGCGTCCTGTTGTTGAAGCAGGTCCCTGTGTGCGCAGCATGCAAATCGATTACGACGATGAAGTTGAATACAAAGCCAATCAGCGTTTGTATGACTTAGCCAGAACGCCGCAACAGCAACCTTTTTTTATGACTGTTTCATACACGCATCCGCATCCACCGTTTGTGGCGCCTGAGCGTTTTTGGAATCTTTACTCACACGAAGATATTGATATGCCGCGCGTTGCGGATATTCCATACGACCAACTCGACGTTCACAGTCAATGGTTGCACATAGCGCATGCACAAAATTTGTACGATGTAACGCCCGAGCATGTTCGACGCGCCAGACACGCTTATTACGCGATGGTGAGTTATGTCGATGAAAAAATCGGTTCTGTCTTAAAAACCCTGCATGAAACGGGGCTTGATCAAAATACCATGGTTGTTTTTGCGGGTGATCACGGCGAAATGCTCGGTGAGCGTGGCATGTGGTTTAAACAATGCTTTTTTGAGTGGTCTGCGAGAGTACCCATGATGTTTTCTTTGCCCACTCGCTTTAAGCCGCATCGCGTCAAGGCGCATGTTTCATTGGTTGATTTGTTACCTACTTTTTTAGATGTAGTGAGTCCTCGAGAAGTGGTTGAACCTGTCACCGTATTGGATGGAAAAAGTTTGATGCCCTTGCTAGAAGGTATTGAAGACACGCACGATCGAACTGTAATATCAGAATACAGCTCGGAGGGTGTGTGCGCAGCGTCTCGCATGGTGCGAACGGGTCAATACAAATACATCTACACCTATGGCCTTGAGCCTTTGTTGTTTGATTTAGAGACGGATCCTGATGAACTCGTTAACCTTTCTGGAAAATCGATTCATGCAGAAATACAAAAACAAATGCATGAGCGTTTGATTCAAGATTGGGATCCATCCACCATCCATCAACACATATTACAAAGTCAAAAAGAGCGTTTATTTTTGGCTCAAGTGAGTCAATCGTCAGAGCTTTATCCCAATTGGGCTTTTCAGCCGTTTACCGATGAATCAAAGCGATTCATTCGTGGCTCGGGTGCAGCAGGTCCTACCAGTATCAAAGCACGCGCCAGGTTTCCATATGTGGAACCCGTGGCGCCCAACCGCAAAGATAAAAACTAAAACGCAGGTAAAAATCTGGGCAAGATAAACTGCCCTTCACCGAAGGCTTCGGTTTTTGTGATCTCACCCGATGCTACTTTCAAAACAGAATTGGCCACGTGTTGACCTGCTTGTGGCATGCTGATGTGACCTTGTATCAAGCCGCTGATATCGACATCAATTCCGTCAACCCAATTTTTAACTGTGTTGGGGTTGCCGCATACTTTGATGGTAGGTGATAAGGGGTTGCCTGAGGGGTTAAATACGCCCATGCTAAATAATGTGATTTGCGCGCCTGCAGCAACCATTCCTGTGATTGAACAAGGACTGAAAAAAGGAGTATCCATAAAATAAAGGCCAGGCTTGGTTGGCGTCTGTCCAAACTCCAAGCAACCCACAAACGACGCGCGTCCGATTTTACAAACCGCTCCCATGGTTTTTTCAACCAATGTGGTCAATCCTGCTTCAATATTTTCTGGCGTGGGATTAACACCTCGATACAAATCACCATCACCCGCCATGCGTTTTTCGGTGCGTTCAACGCAAGCGTTGATGGCGTCGGCTACGCCCGTGTTAATCGATTGTGCGCGCACAACGTCTTCAGCACCAATGAATTCAGCAGTTTCAGAAACAATCACGGTGGCGCCTTGCGCAATGACCCAATCAACAAACTGACCGATGGCAGGGTTGGAGCACACAGAACTAGACGCATCCGAGCCGCCACATTCCAATGCAAAAATGAGTTTGCTAATTGGGCAGTTAACGCGTTGTTGATCGTCAATTGATTGTTCTAAACGACCAATTGCAAGTGCTGCAGAATTGATTGCATTTTGAACGCCAAGGCTTTCCATCACCGCCAATGTTTCAATGGGTTTTTGAAGTGAGGATAAGTTTTTTTTCCATCCCAAGGCCGATGTTTTATCGTGACAAAGAATCAACGCCGCGCCTACGTTGCTGTTATTCACAATTTGCGTCAATATCAATTCTTGCAACTGCGCATCTTGGGTTTGAAGACCACGTTGAAATTCGCCATGAATCAATAAACCAGAACCGTGTTGTGCGATAGCCAACTGAGCAATTCGATTGGAGAGGGCAACCGTTGAAACAACGGCGACATGATTGCGAACGCCAACGTCTCCATTTCTGCGTAAATAACCTTGAAATGTGGTCACGGACGGGACAGTTTTATTTGCAATTGTGGACATGAACATGCTCTCCCGTGGTGATGGTTTGAGTGGCGACGCCAATACGCACACCATATTTAATTATGTCTTGACCTATCTCGATGGTTTTTAAAGCGAATTTATGACCAAAAGGAATCCCTGGGTCGATTAAATCCCCATTCATTGTCAGGGTATCTTGAGTTGCGACATCGAGCACAGTGGCGACATTGTCGAGTGCGTGAACAGTGAGGCTGATTCTTTTCATGGGTTGTCTTGATGGCTAAACTTGCGGTAGTATCTTATATTTAAAGAAAATAACAATGGGAGACAGTGTTTTGGTGAGTTTTAGAAAAATTATTTTGTTGATGTTGCCGTGGTTCTTATTGATTTTGGCTTGGCATCTGATTGCCACTTTTGGCCTCGTCAATGAAGCTTTAATGCCAACTCCCGCTCATGTGGGAGCCAAATTTTTTGATTTGTTGTTCAATGGACGGTTGCCCATGGACATTCTTAAATCAACGCAACGTGTGGTACTTGGCGTTGTATTAGGAATTGCTGTTGCTGTGCCTGTTGGTTTTTTAATCGGGTGGTACAAAGACGCACGCACTTTTTTAGATCCGTTGATTAATTTTTTTAGAGCGCTTCCACCCATTGCGCTCATTCCTTTGGTGATTGTTTATTTTGGAATCGATGAACCCGCCAAAGTGATTATTCTTTTTTATGCATCATTTTTTGCAGGTGTGATTGTGATGTACGAGGGCGTCTCGCAAATCAGTCCGATTTACATCAAGGTTGCAAAAACTTTGGGCGCCAATGATTGGGAAATTTTTACCCGCGTGATTGTTCCACTGTGCATGCCGCATATTTTGACTGCGCTGCGTGTTGCCTTAGGCGTTGCATGGGCCACTTTGGTTGCATCTGAGTTGGTGGCTGCACAACAAGGACTCGGTGCTTTAATTCAAAGTGCAGGATCTTTCTTTCAAATTGACGTTATCTATGTGGGCATTATTTCAATTGGTTGCGTTGCATTGAGCATGGATTTGATGTTGAGATCGCTTTCTCAGCGTTGGATTCGTTGGCAAGAACGCGTGGAGAGTCCCGCATGAGTATACGTATCCAATTTCAAAATGTCGGTATGACTTTTCATACGGATCAAGGTGCGCTTCAAGTGGTTGATGGCGTGAGCTTTGATATCCACGACGGTGAATTTATATGTATCGTGGGGCCCTCAGGATGCGGCAAAACCACGCTCATGAATATGTTGGCTGGATTTGTCAAACCCACTACCGGACACGTTTTGTTAGATGGACGCTCGATTGAAGGACCTGGGCGCGATCGGGGTGTTATTTTTCAGGAGTATGGTGTTTTTCCATGGCTCACGGTTGAAGAAAATATCATGTTTGGCCTTCAATTGAATGCAAGTCAATCCGCATCCAAAGACAAGAAATCGATTTGTAATAAATACCTGCAACTCATGGGTTTACAAGACTTTGCGCATTCATATCCAAAAACTTTATCAGGCGGTATGCGTCAGCGTTTAGCGATTGCAAGAGCCTATGCTACGCAACCCCAATTGCTATTGATGGATGAACCCTTTGGTGCATTAGACGCGCAAACGCGAACCAAGATGCAAAATTTATTGCTTGATGTTTTGCAACAAGAAGGTAAAACCGTGATGATGATTACGCACTCGGTGGATGAAGCCATTTATTTAGCGTCTAAGATTGTTGTTGTCACTGCAAGGCCTTCGCGCATCAAAGAAATCATCGAAGTTCCATTTGGCTATCCACGATCAGAAAGCTTGCATGACGACAGTCGCTTTATATCACTCAAAGCGCGTTTGCGTGAACTGGTGATGGCCGAATACGAAGCACAACAAATGTTAAGCGCCCCGACTCACTCATAAATTAACCAAGGAGATCCCCATGAAAAAACCTTTTCAAATCAGTCGTCGCCAGTTGGTAATTGGAACAGCTAGCGCTGGTCTTTCAAGTCTTTGTGCTGCACCTGCATTGGCACAACAACGCACCAAAATCAAAATGGGCTACGTCGACACTTTGGCTGTGACGGGTCAACTCTGGACAGGCGTTCATCGCGGTCATTGGGATCAAGTGGGCGTGGAGTTTGAACCCATTAAGTTCAATACAGGTCTTGAATTGTTCAATGCCATGATTGGCGGCAGTTTGGATATGCTGTCAACGGGTGCGGTGATTTCTAATTTCCCTGCTCGCGGTCAAGGCAAAGCTTTTTTAATCAACAACATTGAATTTGCAACCGCTCAACTGTGGGTTCGTGAAGATCAGGGCGTCAAAACTTGGGCCGATTTAAAAGGTAAAAAAATTGCTACAACCGTTGGTACCACAGCGCACGTGTTTTTAGATGCGGCGCTTAGAGCCAATGGCATTGATCCAACCAAAGACGTCGAATTGGTCAATCAAGGCATGGCCGCAGCAGTGACTTCTTTTATTTCGGGTGCAGTCCCCGTGGTTGCCTTATGGGTGCCATTCAATGTGTTGGTCAAACAACGCGTTCCATCTGCAAAGATGTTGGTCGATGCTTCTGCCTATTTTCCAAAATCTGCAATCGTAGGTGGATGGGCGACACGCGCTGATTATTTCGAAAAAAATCGCGCCACATGCGCCAAGGTGGTTCAAGGTTGGGCTGCAGCCAATGATGACTTGATTAAAAACTCAAGCATGCTGTTGCCGATTATTCAAGCCAAAAATTATGATCAAGTGCCACTCTCGGACTTGCAAGAGCAATTCAAAGCATCCAAATACCACACGGCTGCAGAATGGAAAAAACTCTATCAAGACGGAACAGCTATCAATTGGTTACAACAAGTCACTGATTTTTATGTGCGCAGTGGCGGCATTCAAAACCCAGTTCCAGCCAGCAAATATTTTGATATGTCCGTCTATATGGATGTTGTGAAAGGTTGATTATTGTCACAAACTAAATGGGATTACATTATTGTTGGAGCAGGCTCGGCCGGGTGCCTGCTGGCTAACAGAATTAGCCAAGCAGGTCATCGCGTGTTGTTGGTAGAGGCTGGCAAAAGCGATCGTCATTTTTGGGTTCGATTACCTGTGGGTTACTTTCGAACTATTTTTGACGATCGTTTTGCAAGACAATTTAAAACGCAAGCACAACCCGAAACACTCGATCGAAACATTGTGTGGCCACGCGGTCGCATTTTGGGTGGATCGAGTTCGATCAATGGTCTGCTTTATATTCGCGGTCAACACGCTGATTATGATGATTGGGAACAGTTAGGCGCTAAGGGTTGGTCCTTCAAAGATGTATTGCCATTTTTTAAAAAATCTGAATGTTTTGATGGACCTACAAGTACCTATCACGGTGTGGATGGCGAATTAGGCGTCTCCAAACTTCGCAACGACGATCCACACTGCGCGGCTTGGTTAGAGGCTGCGCAAGAATACGGATTGCCTTTTAATCCAGATTTCAATGCACAAACCGATTACGGTGTGGGTAGCTACCAATTGTCAATCAAAGGACGTTGGCGCTCGAGTACGTCGGTTGCTTTTTTACGCCCCGTACTGAGCAGACCAAATTTAAGAGTAGTAACGGGCGCATTGGTCTCACGCGTTTTGATTGAGAAAGGCAGGGCTGTTGGCATTGAATGTCTTGTCGATGGTCAATTAAAAAAATTCCATGCGTCACACGAAGTGATATTAAGCGCAGGCAGTTTGCAAAGCCCTCAGCTTTTACAACTCTCTGGTATTGGCCCCGCCGATCACTTGCGTTCATTGGGTATCGATGTGGTGCATGATGCGCCCGATGTAGGACGAAATTTGCAAGATCACTACCAAGCAAGAACCATTGTTCGTCTCAAAGAAAAAACATCACTCAACAATCAAATTAGAAATCCATTGTCCTTAGCCAAAATGGGAATGCAGTGGCTCTTTGATGCGCGTGGCCCCTTAACAGTTGGGGCGGGTCAGGTCGGTGGTTTTGCAAAAACATCGCTTGCCACCAATGATCGTGCTGATATTCAATTCAATGTGATGCCTTTGTCTGTTGATAAGCCAGGCGAGCCTCTTCATGAGTACGCTGGATTTACAGTGTCGGTCTGCCAATGTCGGCCTGAGTCAACAGGAACATTGGCGATTACATCCATAGATCCCAAGCTTGCACCGCAAATCGTCACCAACTATCTCACCGAGACTCGTGATATCAAAACCTTAGTCGAAGGTTTGGAGATGTGTCGCTCCATTTATCAACAACCCAGCTTTGCCAATCGGTGGGTTGAAGAGAAATTGCCTGGCAACCAAAGTTTGGAACAATTTGCACGCGGTTTTGGAAGCACCGTTTTTCACCCGACCAGTACGTGTCGAATGGGCTCTGATTCGCGCGCTGTGGTGTCTCCAGAACTTCAAGTCAATGGCGTAAGGGGTCTGCGTGTGATTGATGCCTCTGTGATGCCAAAGGTGGTTTCTGCCAATACCAATGCAGCCACCATCATGGTTGCAGAAAAGGGTGCCTCTTTGGTTTTGGGTACAAGTAACTGAGTTATCCGCCACCTCTGTGCATATACAAATCAAATCGTTTCATAAATAAAAAACGTTGATCGTCGTCTAAATCTTTAAATTCAAAGCTGACTTGCAAACGCGGAATGCGTGCCAATCCAATGATGCGAGGAGACAAAACTTGCCAATCGATTTTTAAAGTGCCTGTTGCAATTTGAACCATTACCGATGAATCATTCTGATGCTTTGTATGTTCGCCGATGGCTTGCGGCAACCATCCCAGCCATTCATCGACCGTACAACCCATTTCACGCTTAAAAAATATTGGATAGTGAGACTGCACAAACGTTTGTGATTAGCCGCCAGCAATCGGTGGCCAAATTGCCAACACATCACCGTCAACCAAAGTGGTGCTCATTCGCAAGTGAGGTTCGACGTATCGACCATTGACCAAAACCAAATGAACTAATTTTTCAGGCAATCCATAAGGTTCAATGATGTTGGCAATCGTTGAATGATCGGCGACTTCTAAATCAATGATATTACTGTGGCGATGTTGCGGAGGCAAATAATCCGTCAACATCGCATAAAGTTTGAGAGTGATTTTCATTCAAAGGCAAATCAACGGCGACGCGAATCTCCTGCGCCACTCCATTGACCTTGACTTTGAGCCGATGCCAAATACGCAGACATGAGTTGAGTCGGATCTTTTTTGAGCTCATCTTTCCAATGGCCCAAGTGAATTTTTCCCTCAACCAAGCCTCGCATCACGCCCACATGATCGGTCCATCCAACGCTATTGCAACCCACAAGTACGTCGTCTTTGAATTGCAAATGCAGATGACGATGGTTTTCAGTCAAAGACACGTCATCACCATCTGGGACACCTTGCCATTGGCCAAAACTGGTTGAGATCAAACCCAATGTATCCAATACATTGATTTGAGTCACGCCCTTAAGAACTGTTTTTTTGCTCACCATATTGAGCGCAGCAACACGCGCTTGATCTGCAGCGTTAGGTTGTATCGCGCTCACGATGGTTGTGCCAGAGGGTTGATCAAAGGCTTGCGCACAATCACCTGCTGCGTAGATGCCTTCGACATTGGTTTGCAAATGCACATCGGTTAAAACGCCTTCTGCGCAATCAATTCCACTTCCCTTGATGAAGTCAATACAAGGCTTAACACCTGTTGCACTGATCACCAAATCAGCGGCAATCTCTTTGCCATTGGATAAACGCACACTCACTTCTTGGGGTGCGCCATTCTTAGGCGTGATTGCTTCAACCTTTGCACCTGTAAACACTTGAACGCCTTTGGACTCACACCAGCGACGAATCATTTCGCCAGCGACAGGACCCATCATGCGAGGCACCATTCGGTCGCCCATTTCAACCACCGTGAGTTGAACACCACGAGCGGCCAATGATTCCATGATGATGCAACCAATAAAGCCTGCACCCATTTGTAAAACACGCGAGCCCGCTTTGGCCATTTTCATAATGTTGCGCGCATCTTCAAGCGTCCAACACGGATGAACTTGCGGTCCATCTGCACCTGGTATGGGCAATCGATTGGGTCGTGAGCCCGTAGCAATTAGCAATCGATCAAAAGCAATAGATTGTCCGTTGTCTAATTTGACTTGCTTACTCTTGGTATCAATCGATTGCGCACGCGCATGAATCAAATCGATTTTTAAATCTTTGAAATGCGTTTTAGATTTGCGCAAATGAGTACCATCTTCTTTGACGTTACCCATTATGAGATAGGGAATCGCCATTCGAGAATAGGGCTGTTCAGACTCATCACCAACGATGGTGATGGTGGCCATGGGTTCGTGTTTGCGAATCGTCTCAGCCGCAATCACGCCCGCTGGACCAGCGCCAAGAATGACGTGATGGGCCATGATGAATTACCTTATATGCCGAGACGTTTTTTAGTGGCAGCTGTGGGCTTGCCTTCTTTATCCCACCCACGCACTTCATAGTACTTGGGCAACATTTGGGGCAACATGCTGACCTTGCCTTTGGCAGGACCTGTTTTGGCCGCTTCGGTGAGCAAGCGCTTGGGCAAGCTGTCATCTTTGGATGTGAAGCCTGCTGCGTTATTGAATTCGCGCTCCATGTTCCAAATACGCTCGCCAATTTTTTCGAGTTCCTCGGTGGTGTAGCCTTCATCACAGGCTGCTTGCATTTGAGGTGCCAAATCAGCAAGACCCCATGCAAACGTTGTGAAGATGCACAAGCCCGATGAATCGTAAGCGGCGGTTGCGTCTTGAAAGGCTTTAACCAATTCAGGTTTACCTTCGTGCTCAAGTGGATCTGTTTTAACAGGTATACCCAAAATTTCAGACGCAATGGTATAACCGCGTAAATGGCAAGCACCGCGATTGGATGTGGCGTATGCCAAACCAATACCTTGAATGCTACGACCATCATAGGCAGGAAATTCTTGACCCTTGACGCTCATACTCAAATCGGGATGACCATATTTTGCTGTGAGTCGTTTGGATCCTTGCCCGATCTCAACACCAAAGCCGCGACCATTGACTGTTTCTTCTGCAAAAAACGCAAGCGCTTGTGCAGAACCAAATCGGGCATCAATGCCCAATTGTTCTTTGGTGATGACGCCCATTTCATATAGCTCCATCACCGCACCCACTGTTGCACCAAAGCTAATGGGGTCGATGCCTTCTTCATTACAAAGCAAATTGGCGTATTGCAAGGCTTCTAAATCATTAACGCCATTGGCAGCGCCCAAAGCCCAAGCAGCTTCGTATTCCAAGCCGCCAGAAGCACCCCAATACTGAGGTTTGTTTTGAACCGTGAAATGTTTTTCATCCATCTTGCTGATGCGACCGCATGCAATCGTGCAACCAAAACACGCTTGATTGGTGACCAAATGTTTTTTACCATCTGATGCACGCGGTGTGGCCATGGCTTCAGCAGAAATATCTTTTGCCCCTTCAAATTGAACGTCGCGATGATTGCGAGTGGGTAATGCGCCCACTTCATTAATCACGTTCATCAAAACTTGCGTGCCGTATGTGGGCAAGCCTTGACCGGTAACTGCGTTATCAGCCAATATTTTTTTCTTCTCAGCAGTGACTTTCATGAACGCTTTGGGGTCGCGAATATTTCTAACGCCCAATGTGCCTCTTACAGCAATGGCTTTGAGGTTTTTACTGCCCATCACAGCGCCGACGCCTGAGCGTCCAGCTGCTCGGTGCAAATCATTCACGACTGATGCATAGAGAACTTTGTTTTCACCCGCTTTACCGATGGAAGAAACGCGCACCAATGGGTCTTGAATGGTTTTTTTGAGAATCGCTTCGGTTTCCCAAACGCTCTTGCCCCAAATATCTGATGCATCACGCAATTCAACGTGATCGTCGTTAATGTACAAATAAACAGGCTTGGCCGATTTGCCTTCGCAAATGATCATGTCCCATCCTGCCATTTTGAGCTCTGCACCGAAGTAGCCACCAGAATTAGAGCAAGCAATTGCGCCAGTGAGTGGACCTTTGGTAATCACGGTGTATCGACCACCGGTAGATGCCATGGTTCCGGTGAGTGGTCCTGTTGCCCAGATCAATTTATTTTCAGGAGAAAGCGGATCCACTTTGGGATCGATTTCACTGATTAAATATTTGGAGCCTAAGCCACGTGAACCGA
>Ga0114970_10000939_pt1 | contig 22014 bp, 20 predicted proteins | sample M_140205_XF_Meta_FD_87030 | JGI IMG/M metagenome (GOLD analysis project Ga0114970, IMG submission 87030) | Freshwater microbial communities from Lake Montjoie, Canada to study carbon cycling - M_140205_XF_MetaG | ecosystem: Environmental > Aquatic > Freshwater > Lake | place: Lake Montjoie...
ACAGGCGGTCAATATCCATAACGGGATGCATGCAGGTGGGCAGTCAAGCGCTTTCCTTCAAATTCCATAGGCTGGCGCGGGCCGCGCTGGCCCTGCGCCAGACGCCGCGCAAGCAGAACGCGCTTCCAAGCGACTCGGTAGGTCCGTCCGCGTTCGCTAAAAAGGGGGCTCGCATTGCGTTGGAGGCACTCTGTGCAAAGTAGGAACCGGGCTCTTCGGCCGCACGTCTAGCGCGCCGGCTTGTCGTTAAGCCACCGGCCCGAGTAGATGACGTTTCCCTTCGGCCCCGTCAAGGTGCCCTGGCCAGCATACTGGTCGTCCCTGAATTCCCCGACATACTTTTCGCCGGTGGGAAATTTGTAGGTACCGCGACCGTGCAGTTTGCCGTCCTTGTAGCCACCCACATAGAGTTCACCGCCGCTGAACAGGTAGGTTCCGGGGCCGTTGTATTTCCCTTCCCGGTATTCGCCGCTATGACGCGAGCCATCAGGGAATGTGGTAACGCCTTGTCCGTGCTGCTTGCCGTCCTGGTATTCGCCGATGTATTGCTCGGCTCCGGGGACGGTGAACTTACCCTGACCGCTGTATTTCCCGTCCTTGAAGTCCCCGACATACTGCGCGCCACCGGGCAATGTCACGGTGCCCTGTCCATGCCGCCGATCATCCTTGAAATCACCCACGTACTTCTCGCCACCGGGAATCGTGTAAGTGCCCTTGCCGTTGTACTTTCCATCCTTGAATTCGCCGACATACTGCGCGCCGTTGGACAGCGTGTAGCTTCCCTGACCGTTGTACTTTCCCTCTTTGAACTCGCCGGCATATTTTTGACCGCCGGGCATCGCGTCCGTGGCAAAGCACTCGTTCCTAATTCCCGTCGCCGGGCAAGGCGGCAGGCGGCTTTGCGCCTGCGCGACCTTAGCGAAACAGGATAGTGCCGCAACAAGCAGCCATCGCTTTGTGGAGTTCATCAAGGCCAATCTTAGCGGCTCCCGTGAAGACGCCACACTCCTGCCGAGCAGGTCGAAGATTTGCGGGTCGGCAAAGCCGAGTTCGCGCAATATCGCCCCGGCGGATGGTTTGCTGCGCCAGTTGAAGGCGTCGGTTCGCAGGCCCAACATCTTTGGCGATGTATCCTGGTGCCGCGCCCGAGTCGCCGACAAACGCGTGGAGGAAGGCGCCCATCTGGTTGACCTTGAACTGTGGGTGGACAACCCGCTCGGAGAGACTACCGCTAAGGGGAGCGCCGTGGTGGAACTGCCATCGCGGGCGGTGCGAACGGCGCGACGGCCGGGACGATGGCCGCAAGCCCCACAAGGCGCATGATGCACGGTGGGCTTGCGGCGCGTCGTGCCGACGCAAACGCCCGGTTCGCACTCTTTTTGAGAAAGTTGAAAAATGCCTATGGTCTTTTGCCGAAGCTGCGGCCATCGAATTCACGAGTCGGCCGCCGTCTGCCCGCAATGCGGGGCCCCGCAAGCCATCGCCATCGCCACATTGGACCTGCGCAGCCAGAACCTGGCGGCGCTGTGGTGCGCCTTTCTGGGAGCTTTCGGCGCCCACAAGTTCTACCTGGGAAAGATCTTTCCCGGCATCCTGTATCTGCTTTTTTCCTGGACCTCGATCACGGTCGTCCTGGCGTACATCGACCTGCTGGTGATCGCGTTCACCAGCCAGGGGAAATGGGCCTATCGCTATAACGCTGGTCGTTTGACCGCGCCAGTGCATCTGGCGGTCCGGGTCATCGCGTTGATCGCCCCGCTAGTCCTTGCTGTCGGCTTGTTCGGTGGCGTCATGCTGCCCGCCTATCATGACCATGAGCAGCGTGGGCGGACCGTTCAGACCCTGTAGATCGGCGACCGCACCAGGCCCGCTGGGTGTCGACCCCTTTGTAGCACTGCGCCCCATTTGGTCCATGACTGAGGCAGCGGGGTCGCTCTTGGTGCGCGAGCCAACTGCCGACGTTCAAGGTGTAATAGTCCTGCAAACTACAATCGCAGATGCGGCACACCAGGTTTGGCGCCCCATCCGCAAGATCATGAAGTAGATCCTCAAATTGGAAGCAAACGATGGCATCAAGCACTAACATTTCTCCCGATGCTGAGATTCCACTGGCGTTGATGAGAGACCTCTACACCGGCATGTACCGCATTCGCCAATGCGAAGACCAGCTCAACACAGTCTTCTCGAAGAACCTGTTTCCTGGTTACATACACTCTTACCTGGGCCAGGAGGCCTGCGCCGTGGGCGTCTGCGCCGCACTGCGCCAGGACGACTGCATCGTCTCGACCCACCGCGGGCGTGGCCATTACCTGGCCAAAGGGATGGCACTCAAAGCAATGATGGCCGAGATGTTCGGCAAGGCCACGGGCATCGGTGGTGGCCGCGGCGGCGAAATGCATGCCGCGGACCCGGCCAACGGGATCCTGGGCGGCAATGGCATCGTGGGCGGGGGCATTCCCTATGCCGCCGGCGCGGCCTATTCGGCGGTACTCGACGGCGTCGACCGGGTCACGGTGGCGTTCTTCGGTGACGGTGCCAGCAACCAGGGTGCGTTCCACGAAACCATGAACATCGCCGCGGCCTGGAAGCTGCCGCTGCTGTTCGTCTGCGAGAACAACCTGTACGCAGAGATGACCCCTTTCAAGGACACCGTCAACGAGGCCGACATCGCCCGGCGTGCTGTGGGCTACGGCATCCCGGGTGTGCTGGTCGACGGCAACGACGTGCTGGCGGTACTCGCGGCAGCCCGCACCGCGGTCGCGCGCGCGCGCGCCGGCGACGGCCCCACCCTGCTTGAACTCAAGACCTACCGAACCGGCGGCCACTTTCAGGGCGACCCGTGCAAGTACCGCACACGCGAGGAAGAGGCGTTGTGGCAGTCGCGTGATCCCCTGCCGCAGTTTCGCGCCGTGGCCCTGCAACGAGGTGCATTCGACGCGGCCGAACTGGCCGCACTGGAGGCCACGCTGGCGGCCGAGATCACCGAAGCGATCGACTTTTCGCTGGCAAGCCCGGACCCGGAACCGGCCAGTGCACTCGACCATGTCTACGCCCTCTAAGCCCCAACGCCTGCCATCCCCATGACCATCCGAACCTACTGCTGGGCTATCGTCGACGCTATGCGCGAGGAGATGGAGCGCGACAAGAACGTGTTCCTGATCGGCGAGGATGTCGCCGCTGCCGGTGGCGCATTCGGCGCATCGCGCGGCCTGCACAAGGCCTTCGGGGCGCTGCGGGTACGCGACACTCCGATCAGTGAGGAGGTGATCGTCGGCCTGGCTGTCGGCGCCGCGATGACCGGCAAGCGACCGGTCGTAGAGATCATGTTCATGGACTTCTTCGGCCTGTGTCTGGACCAGATCGCCAACCAGGCCGCCAAGATGCACTACCTGTACAACGGCGCCTTCCCGATGCCGATGGTGATCCGGACCAGCGTGGCCGTCGAGATGGGCATCGGGCCGCACCACTCGCAGATGCTCGAGTCCTGGGTCGGGCATGTGCCCGGACTGAAGGTGGTGATGCCGACGACGCCGCGGGACGCCAAAGGCCTGCTCAAGGCCGCCATCCGCGACAACAACCCGGTGATTTTCATCGAGCACTTGGCGCTGCACCGCATGAAGGAAGAGATCGACGAGGACGAGGACCGGGTGATTCCCCTGGGCAAGGCGGACATCAAGCGCGTCGGACGGGATGTGACCGTGGTGGCCACCGGCCTGATGGTGCAGAAATCACTGGACGCGGGCGCCGAACTGGCCAAGGAAGGCATCGAGATCGAAGTCATCGATCCGCGCACCATCAGCCCACTGGACATGGATACCATCGCTGCCTCGGTGCGCAAGACCAACCGCGCGCTGGTGGTCACCTCGGCGCACAAGCCCTTCGGTTTCGGTTCGGAAGTCGCCGCCGAAATCATGGACCGGGCCTTCTACGACCTGGACGTTCCGGTGCGCCGGTTGACGCCCCCCTTCACGCCGCAGCCCTTTGGCAAGGGATTCGAGCAGTTCCTGCATCCCGATGCCACCCGGATCGCCGCCAATGTGCGGGAAATGCTGGCATGAGCCCCGTCGGGCCGCCCCCAAGGGGCTCGCACCGCAGCCCGCAGGGCGAAGGTACACCAGTGACGCACGCCATCTTCATTCCCAAGCTCGGCCTGACGATGGAAGACGCCATCGTGGTCGAGTGGGGCTTCGCCGACGGCGCCCAGGTGCACCGGGGTGACACGGTCGTGACCATCGAGACCGACAAGATCACGTTCGACGTGGAAGCCGAGCACGACGGTTATCTGCAGCGCGTGGCGCCGGTCGGCGCCAAGCTGCTGGTAGGCGACCTGGCCGGGCATCTGCACGCCAGCGCCGAGGCGGCACGGGCCGCCACCAGGCCCGAGGCGGCTGCCACGTCCGCTGGCGCGCCGGGGGCAACATCCGCCGCGGCGACCACCGCCCTAGCGGCGGCAGCACATCCGGCCCGGGTCGAAGCCGGCAAGGACGCCTCGGGCCGACGCCTGATGGTCTCGCCGGTCGCGCGGCGACTGGCCATGACACGGAACCTCGATCTGGCCACCGTAGCGGGTTCCGGCCCTGGGGGGGTCATCCTGAAGCGGGACATCGAGGCCGCGCCAGCGTCGACCGCGCAGACCGTGCCGCCGGCGCAGACCGCCCCGGCAACGGTGCCCGTGTCCGTGTCCGCGGCCACGGCGGCGCAAGCCCCCGGCACCCTGACGCGCCGCCCGATGACCGCCATGCGCAAGGCGATTGCCAAGCGCATGATGCAGAGTCTGGCGACCAAGGCGCAGATGACCGGTTTCGGTCGCGTCGACATGGCCGAGGTCACTCGGCTGCGCGAAACGCTGGTCGACGCCACCGACACGCTGGGTGTGCGCATCACCTACACCGACCTGGTGCTAAAAGCCGCCGCCACGGTGCTGGCCGCCATGCCCGAGATGAGCGCCTGGATCGAGGGTGACGACATCGTGAGTTGGAACGCCGTCCACATCGGCCTGGCCGTGTCGGTCAACGGCGGACTGATCGTGCCGGTGATCCGCCATGTGGACCAACTGAGCCTGGTGGAACTATCGCACGCCCGGCTGGCGCTAATCGATAAAGCACGCAGCGGCAAGCTGACCCGCGCCGATGTCGATGGCGGCACTTTCACGCTGAGTAATTTCGGCAGCTACGGCGGCGACTTCGAAACCCCGATCCTGAACGCGCCGCAGTCCGTACTGCTGGGCATCGGTCAGATCCGCGACGAAGCGGTGGTGCGCGACAAGCAGATCGTCATCCGGCCCATGATGTCCATCAGCCTGACCTTCGACCACTGCCTGATCGACGGCGCCATGGCCGGCGAGTTCCGCTCCCGCTTCAAAGCGCTGCTGGAACAACCGGCACTGCTGCTGGCCCGGCTGCGGTAGACCCGGTGAACCCGGATTTCTCATTTGAAACCGCACGCCTGGGCCAGGTGCTGTGCGAAGGCCGCTGCGCCGTCACTGCGGCCGATGTCGAACGCTTCCGACAACTGATGGGTTACCCGGCGACGCCGGCCGGCCAGCAGCCCGTGACACCGCCGAGCATGGGACTGACCTATGGTTTGCGCCTGGGCTGGGAGAACGCGATCTTTCCCCCGGGCGCCATCCGCATGGGCGACGAGGACGTATTCGGCGTGCCGGCCCGCGTGGGCGACGACTTGCTGACGCAGTTTCGCATCGTCGAGACCTTCGAGCGCAAGAACCGCCGGTTCATGAAGTACGAGATGCGCACCCACAACCAGGCCGGCGCACTGGTGTGCTCGGTCAGTTTCACCGCCATCGTCCCATGACCCAGCCACTGCCCCCCATCCGCATAGGCGACACCCTGCCGGCCTGCGAGATCCGCATCACACAGGACATGATCGATGTGTATGCGGCGATCTCGGGCGACTTCAACCCGATCCATGTCGACGCCCAGGTCGCGGCGGCATCGGCCTTCGGCGGCACGATTGCCCATGGCTGCATTCCCATGGAGCCGGTGTTCCAGTCCATCATGCGCTGGCGCAACTCGGAGGCCCTGCCGCCCGATACGGCGATTCGGCTACGCTACCGTGCACCGTCGCGTCCCGGCGATGTGATTCGCTCTGAAGCCAGCGTCCGCAGCGAGCGCCAACTCGAGGGGCGCCGCTTGATCGAAATCGGCTTCGTCTGCCTGAACCAGCGTGACGAGCGCGTCATCGACGGCGAATGTGAGTTGACACCATGAGCAGCACACCCGCGCCCAGGCACCTGGTGGTCATCGGTGGCGGCATCGGCGGTTACACCGCGGCGATTCGCGCCGCACGAGAAGGCCTCAGCGTAACGCTGGTCGAGGCCGGCGCCCTTGGCGGCACCTGCCTCAACCTCGGCTGTATCCCTACCAAGAGCCTGCTGCACCAGTCCCACCAGTTCCGCGAGTTGGCTACGCTGGGCCACTTCGGGGTCGACCCGCAGGCGCTGAAAGCCGATTTTGGCGTGGTGATGCGCAAGAAGAACGAAGCCGTCCAGAAGCTGGTGCGCGGCGTCGCCACCCTGGTCAAGCGCAACCGGATCACCCTGGTGCAGGGCAGCGCCGAATTTCTCGACGCCAGGACGCTGCGCGTGCGTGAGACCGGGGTGTTGCTGACGGCCGACCTGATCGTCATCGCCAGTGGTTCCGAGCCCATCGTGCCCCCGATCCCCGGCGTGGAACTGCGCGGCGTGGTGACCAGCGAAGGGGCGCTGGCGCTGACGGCCCTGCCCGCTCGTGTGCTGATCGTCGGTGGTGGCGTGATCGGAGCCGAGTTCGCACAGATCTTCAGCGACCTGCGCGCGCAGGTCACAGTGGTCGAGAAGATGGAACGCCTGGTGTCCGAGGAGGACGCCGATGTCACGATCGTCCTGCAGCGCAAACTGGCGAGGCAGGGCGTGGACATCCTAACCAGCGCTACCGTGCTGGGCATCCGGCAGGTGGACGGTGCGCTGAGCGTGCGTTGTTCCACGCCCGCCGGGGAGCGCGAGGTCACTGCCGACACCGTACTCGTCGCCGTGGGCCGCCGGCCCCGCTGGAAAGAACTCGCACCGGAGCGGGCCGGCATCACGGTGCATGCCGGCGCGATCGTCACCGACGAGCACTGCCGAACGGTCGTGGCGCATGTGTATGCCGTGGGCGATGTGCGCGGCGGTCTGCTGCTGGCCCACAAGGCCGCGGCGGAGGCGGAATGCGCGGTGGCGCACATGCTGGGGCAACCCTGGAGCATGGCCGCCCGGGCGGTTCCACGGGCGGTCTACACCACGCCGGAAATCGCCGCAGTGGGCCTGACCGAAGCCCAGGCACGCGCGCAGCACCCGCACCTGAAGATAGGAAAGTTTCCGTTTGCCGCCAGCGGCAAGGCGATCGCCAACGAGGACACCGACGGCTTCGTGAAAATTCTGGCCGACGGCGACACCGACCAGGTGCTCGGCGTCGCCATGGTCGGCGCAGATGTCACCAACCTGCTGGGCGAAGCCACGCTGGCGGTGCAGATGGAGCTGACCCTGCCGGCCCTCATGGAAACCATCCATGCCCATCCCACACTGACCGAAGCCCTGATGGAGGCCGCCCATGACGCGTACAACGGCGCAGCCATCCATCTGCCACCGCGCGCGGCGGCCTAATGGCAGTAGGCCACTAGCCTCAGAAAACCCGATTCTCAAGCACGGCTCAAACAATCACCGTGCAATATCCGACACAGGTATCGATAAGTCAACTTGAACCCAACCCTCCGAACTGCGGCCGCCAATCGCAAAGGGCGCCCCTTGTTCGCAACAATTCTCAGCCCAGCCCTGTAGGCTCAGTCGAGCCCGCGAATAACGTGGGTGACATCAGAGAGTTCCTCTAGCCTCCAGCAGTCATTTACCAACCTATCAAGCGCCGCAGGTCCGACTGCCGCGAGTGACTGCATCCTGAACTTCCCCTCGAGTTGCTCGTCGGTCATCGGAGACTCCAGACTCCCTTCACAATGCTGGACCCTGATATCGAAAATTTGTCCACTCGCTGCAGTGACTGTGACTTCAGCCTGGTCGATCGCCATACTAGCATCGGTCTCAACCTGAATGCGCTCTTGCAACGCGGCAATACTAGCATCCGTTAAAAATTCGGCACCCAGCTCCGCAAGACCGGCACGACCTTTCAATAGAGCCACAGCCGCCCAATAATAAACACTCACCTGTGCTTCGAGTGCATCTTTGGGTTGCTTCCGATAAGTCAAAGTCAGCACCTCCCGGTAGGCCTTAATTTGCACCTGCACAATGGGGTCAGCCATCTGGGTAAGCTTAGATCTCAACTGCAGACAGGCGTCGATTATCGGGTGGATGACGATGCCGCAAGGGTAGGGTTTGTAGGTGTTCGCTGATAACTCAAATATACTCCCTAGATCTTTAGTGAGGGCGTCAATATTTGGACGCTCCGAAAATACGGAAGCAAACCCGAATTTCCCGTCGATGGCAGCCTCCGAGCTAGTGAACCCGCCACGAGCTAGCAGAGCCGACTGAATTCCAGACGGCGCGGTCCGTGCGTGCATCATGTGGAGATTCATGCTGCCATGCATAGCGCGGAAACCCGCGGCTTGTGAGAGGGCAGTGCCCATCGCCCAAGTCAACTGCTTTTTATTAAGACCCAGTAATTTACCCACGGCGATCGCAGCACCAAATCCCCCGGCAATGCCTGTTTGAGACCAGGCTATGGACCCGCATGCGGGTGCGACTGAAACTGCTTTGCTAAGGCGACACTCCATTTCGATTCCAAGGCACAAGGCCACAATAAAATCCGGACCAGAAATCTTTTGCCACTCTGCGATGGCAAGAATCGCAGCGGCGACGGGGCCAGTCGGATGCACCATCGCCTCGGCATGGGTGTCATCATAGGTGTTAACGCTTGAACTGAGACAATTCAGACAACTCGCAAGCAATATGTCATAGCGTGCCCCACGTCCCAAAACGGTCGCCTGCGGTGGCCCCGAAAATGGCGCAAGCGCACGGGCAGCAACGTCGACGCTGCCGTGACGGTGCCCGCCCAGAGCGCAGCCCAGCCAGTTCAGAAAAGCTCGCACCCCTTCATGCCTGACGCTTTCAGGAAGATCGGCGTATTTAACATCCGACACATATTCGGCTATAAATTGCGTCACCATTTTCGCAGACACCTTTCATCACTTATATACCAAGGCGTCCTCGACGAGCCCGCCCACCCCAAAAATACCTGAGTCGGTCAGGCAAAAATTTCACTGCTGCCAGGGATGTGCAGCGCCTATCAAGTTTCCAGCGGAGTCTGAGCGGAAAACTAAGTGCATCAACCCCGGTATTATCGTGGATGCGGTGAGCAACCCAAAATCATGTCGGCCGCCTTCTCGGCAATCATTAAAACCGGCGCACACGTATTTCCCGAAGTCAGGTCAGGCATGATAGAGGCGTCCACTATTCGCAGATTCTGCATCCCGTGGACTCGCAACTGATCATCAACTACAGCTGCCCGATCGCTCGAAGAACCCATTCGACAGGTCCCGGCAAAATGGTAAACCGTACTGCCATAGCGTCGCGCGTAATCGAGTAACTCATCATCCGACTGTAGACCTATGCCTGGTAATTTCTCTCCATTGTTGTACCCCCCAAGCTCAGGCCCGCTCAAGATGCGTCGACCCAGGCGAAGTCCGCCTATAAGAGCGCGTCGATCTTCTTCTTCAGCCAGATAATTCGGTTGAATTAATGGCTCATCAAATGGGTCGGCCGATCGCGCCCGCACATAACCAACACTCTTAGGACGTTGCTGGTAAAAACCTAAAGTCATGCCCGGATAATCTGCTAGAACACCAACCAAACCCTCCTTATAGCTTGCCGGGCTAAAGACCCCCTGCAAGTCCGGAATAGCAAGTTGCTCGTTGGACTTCCAGAAGAGATGGAGTACCGATGGACTAAGAGACAATATGCTCGGAAGCCCGAAAAGCCATCGTGCAAGCTCGATTGCAAGCCGGGGACCCTTCGATTTTTCGTTGATGGTTAAAATATCTTTTACTGCAACCACAAGGCGAGCACAATAATGATCGCGAAAATTCTCCCCAACGCCATCGAGAGCTTTTACCACCGGCACGCCCAGTTCACTGAGTAACCCCGGCGGCCCTACCCCGGAAACTTGGAGGAGCCTCGGCGTATTGATGGCACCCGCCGCCAGGATAACCTCTCGGCGAGCAAAAACCACACCAACATTGCCCTGCCTATCCCCATGTCGATAACGAATACCGGTCGCCTTAGTCCCCTCGAAAATCACAGAAGTGACGTATGCGCGCGTCCTGATGTCAAGTGTTTTTTTATTTTCTACTGGTCTCAGAAATGCTCGCGCCGCGCTCCACCTCCGCCCGCGATGAATCATACGTTGCATGTACCCGACACCGGCCTGCGATGACCCATTGTAGTCAAGGTTATGGGGAACCCCGATATCCATAGCACCCGCCAAAAAGGCCTCACAAATCGGATGTCGCCAGTCGGTATCACTGACAAAAAGTTCGCCATTCCGGCCACGAAATGCATCTTCACCACCAATTCGGGACTCGGTTCGCTTGAAGTATGGAAGCACATCTGAAAAACCCCAGCCGCGATTTCCAAACCCCTCCCATCGATCATAGTCAGCGTGTTGACCGCGATTATAAATCATGCCATTTATTGCGCTGGAGCCGCCCAGGGTCATTCCTTGGGTCGCTGGGATTTTTCGGCCGCCGACACCCGGGACTGGCTGACTTTCATAGCACCATGTATAAGCCGGATTTGACAGTATCTTAATGAAGCCTGCCGGCATATTAATATATGGGTGCGTATCTGGTGGGCCAGCCTCAAGCAAACACACAGTAAATTTATTTCCGGAAGTTAGACGATTCGCCAGTAGCGAACCAGCCGTGCCACCGCCCACGATAACGTAATCGAAATAATCGCTCGACTGATTATCCGTCATGGCACTACTCCTTCGGTACCGCTATTAATATTGGCAGATTGGTCAGCGTACATTTCACCTTATATCGACCATTCGACTAAACTGGAAAAATACGGATTGACCCGCCATTTCGGCTTCCATCTATCCATGTCAAAGCCGGCCCTCGGGCTTATCGCCCCAAGTTTCGTCACTTCGCGATGAACGCCTCAACTCGGCCCCGAAACTCTAGGCGCCGAAGGCACTCCTCCTCAAACGCCTTCAATGGTCCTAGATCATCGCCGCTTTCTAGGGCTCGGCCTGCCCTTCTAAACCATTCAACCGCCTCGGGCTCCATCTTGCATATACGGCCCACCCAGCGCTCGGTCGCGGAGCCCAGATCCGCCTCAGCGACGAGTTCGTGTACAAGTCCAATGCGATGGGCTTCTTCGCCCGAGATGACATCGGCCGTAATCGCTAGAAATCTCGCGCGATCGATACCCACTACACTGGCCAACCGTTTGAAGTCGGTCACCGCCATGACCATGCCAAAGCTTGCGGCTGGCATACCCCATTTCGCTGACTGAACTGCGATGCGAATATCGCATGCGATCGCCAGTTCGAGGCCTCCCCCAATCGCCGCGCCATTGACTCGTGCGATGGTCGGGCGAGGAAAGGAGTACAAAGCATCGAGGCAACGATGAATTCGATCCCTAAACGCTTTAGGGCCATCGGGCTCATCCAGTTCATTTAATAGCCGCTTCAAATCTCCACCTGCGGCAAAAACTTGATTGGCTCCCGTAATCACCAAGCACCGTACCGCTCGATTATCCGCCAACTCCCCTAACGCGCGCGCGAGTCGATCCCACTGGTCTGCATCAAGTGCATTTCGATAATCAGGGCGATTGAACCTAATCCAAGCGACTCCATCATCGCGCACTTCAACTATAAGCGGCTCATCTCCGGGCATTTTCACCACCTTCCAAAGACTTTTTTAGCCGTACCTTCGAGCAATGCATATCGCGCCTCCGCGGACATCCCGAGTTCATCGATCTGCGCCAGAGCCTCCGCATGGTCAAGCACGGGAAATCCACTGCCAAAAAGAACCTTCCCACGGCCTCGGCCTCGAACGAAAGACTTCAACTCCGAAGTCCAATGACGCGGAGCATACTGACTGGTCCCGTAAAAAACATTTGGGAATTTCCAGGCCATCGAAATCATTTCCTCTACCCACGGCCAACCGCTAACGCCAACTATTCTAAGTTCAGGGAAATAGAGTGCCACCTGCTCAAGATGCAGTGGGCGCCCTGGCTCACTAGGCATTTCCTCTGCGGCATGACCCACAAGCGAGAAAACAGGAATGTTGAGTTCGGCACACTTAGCGTAGTATGGGAACCAATCTGCAACATTCGGCGCGATGCCAAACCCATGGGGATGCATTACTGCACCGATGAAATTGTGCTCACGTACGGCGCGTTCAAGTTCCCGAACTCCTTCCATCCGCTGAAGCGGATTGATGCCATAAAGTCCGAAAAATCGATCAGGGTAGCGGTCTACCAGTGGCGATATTTCGTCGACACTCAAGTTCCAAATCAGATGCCGATGTCGCCAATTGTAGACTTTGGCAGCCGGAATTCCCACCCTCCCGAACCCCGTCGCATCCATCATCGCGATGAAGTCTTCAACGGACCGGCCGGCAAGGCGATTGCTCATTCCCCACTGCTGCGCCGGCCAGGCGAATTCTGGCGGGTCGATATACAACCGCTTCAATCCCTCCGGCGTAAACAAGTTACACCAATAATCAATAGCACCCGACTGATTCATTTCTTGGCTCCAACAATTAGATGGTTAATAAATAATGTCAAATAGATTGCAGTAAATTAGCCCAGAATAAAATATCTCGACTGAGTCACCGATCTTCGTATCTGGTCGTCGCCCGATCAGTCGTCAGTCAGCCATTTTCCTTTTTGAGCCTGATCGGCACCGAGTGTCCCCAACGGAACAAGCTCACATTCAATTCGAACACCGATGCGATCTCTAGCGCGACGTTCGAAGTTTCCCTTCAAATCCGGATCAGCGACGCGCACACTCTCACAGACAACACGGAGAAGTCCAGCAGCGTCATCCAAATTGGGGCGGCGAATAGTAAAGGCTCCTGACAGGTCCGGGGCGAATTCCGAAACCACCGCTTGGATATTGCTCGGGAATATCTTGACTCCCTTGACTATCAACATATCATCGCTACGGCCGCGGAACCACAAGCGCGGGGCATGCATACCGCAACGGCAGGGTTCCGTTGATAGCTCCACCAAATCACCATGCCGCATCCGAACCACGGGGTTCGCTTCCCGCGCAAGATGTGTATAGACAATTTCCCCCTCTGCACGCCCAGTTAGGGACGCGAGGCTTGAGTCAATCGGATTGATCACCTCTATAAGGACTTCGTCGCCAGCAACAAAGTGAAGGCCGTCATGGGCTTCACATTCAACAACCATGAGCGGTGACACGTCCGTTCCGCCCCCGCATTCGCGAACTTCAGCACCCCACATATCACCGAGTGCCCGCTTGGACTCCGGGTCGCCTGCGCCCGGCTCGCCACCAGTTAGCAATAGGCGTACGGAGGAGTCCGCTGCAGATCGGCCGACCTCGTCGCGATAAACGCCGGCAAGCCGGCGGGCCATTGATGGCGACGCATATAAAACGTTAGGTAACAATTGGCGGATTGCATCAACCAACCGAACCGATCCAGCTTCGGCGCCGACCGGAAGCGCCACACAGCCCATTGATTCGAATGCTTCTATCATTGGAACACCGCCGGCGTAGCCGCGACTCATCGCAAAGCCCTGAAGAACACGGTCCCCCGGTCGAATTCCAGCAAGTTGAAAGCCACGCGTGAAAATCTTCATCCATGCAGCGTAGTCACGCGCCGTCAACCCAAAATAAGTGGGCCGACCGCTGGTCCCCGAACTGGTATGAATGTGAACCAAGTCCTCCGGTGCGCACGACAAATTACTACCCAAAAATCCACTTTGCAATGCCTCGTGGAAATCCTGCTTAGTGACGAGGGGCAACTCCCCAAACGACGATTCCGATGGCGGTTTTTTCCAAATTTCACGGTAAAATTCAGACCTGTCCCAAACTCGGGAAAGTTGTCGAGCTAGAGCAGGCTGCTGCGCAGCCCGAAGATCCGAGTAACTCATTCTCCAATCGATCATTTTTCTGTCAAACTCCCGCAGGAAAAGGTGGGACTGAGCGACATCTTCAGTAACTCAAGTTCGGTTTCCATTGAGGCTCCGACATGCAGCACAGCGGCTTCGGAATTTGCGACGAACTGCAAACCGACCGGCATCGAGCTATCGGTCATTCCGTAACAAATCGTGATCGAAGCAAGATTCCCGCGAGAAAACGGCAACGTGAAAGCCGACAACTGGCCAACCACCGGATGTCGCATCTCCTGATCGCGTGGCGTTCGGAGAACATCTTCTAATCGAGGCGCAACGACGGGAACAGTTGGCAAGCAGAGAACCGAACCGTCGGCTAGTAGCCCGTCGATCTCGGCGTCTAAGATAGATAGTCGAGCCCCGACTCCGTTGAGCGGTAGATGATCATTTTCCTCTGCCCGTTGGAAATTCATCCGAACTTCTTCAGTGTACAAATGACGCCGCTGTGGCCACCATCCAGCATCGCGGTGAACCCGAAGGGCCTGCCGCATCTGAATAGCCATACGCAATGGTCTCCATTCCCGCAAATCAGGGATCTCAGCATCAGTGAGTGGCACGCCCAACTTAGGCGCGACCGACTTGGCGGTACGAAAGGCATGAGCAACTTCTTGATCCAATTCTGGCATCAAAGTAGATAGGTTCTTTGGGAAGATAAGTCGAACGGGCTTGGGCGGCTCAGTCCGACGCGCGCTACCGATCGCCTGCCAAACCAGATTAAGGTCTGCAGCGCTCGGCGCCACAAGGCCCCACGCGTCGAATTCTGGCGCAAGTGGCACAATTCCCCGCATGCCTATGCGGCCCGTCCGCGGCCTTAGGCCTGCAACACCACAAAGAGCCGCAGGCAGGCGAACCGATCCCCCCGTGTCAGTCCCAACGCCGAGCAACGCGGCACCCGTCGCCACGGCTGCTGCCGATCCGCCGCTTGATCCACCAGCAATGCGACCAAGATCTACCGGGTTACGCGTTGGCGGCGTGGTCACGCCATTCGCGAATTCGTGGGTGTTGACCTTCCCAATGACGATCGCGCCAGCATTGCGCAAATGGGAAACAATATCGGCGTCACTTTCAGCGACCCGGCGGTCCGGCACTCTTGAGCCTGCAGACGTTGGCATTCCGCCGACGTCGACCATGTCCTTGACCGCAACACATACCCCTTCCAATGGCCCGCTTCGCAAGCCAAATTTTCTGTTGCGATCAAACTCCGACGCTTTTTCGAGGGCCCCGTCCGCATCAAGGTGGACAAAAGCCCTGACCTCGCTTTCAGTTGCGGAAACTCGAGCAAGGCAACGCTCTACGGCCTCAACACAGGTCAGTCGCCCGGTTTCAATTTCGCCCACAGTTTGGCAAATATTTCCTGGCGAATAATATATCTTTTTAATTTTATTTCACCCAGTCCGACCTTTTCCCAAATAGGAGTCGTGCACAAGATCCTCCGGCAGATCTTCGGGTCTTCCGTCAGCAACGATCGCACCATCTACCAGAACATAGGCATGGTCCACCATCCCGGGCTCCCAAACCCAGCGCGCCTGCTGTTCAACAAGTATCAAGGTGGTATTCAGGGTCGAGCGGAGAAGACGGATCCGGTCAAATACCAACTCAACGACCTTAGGCGCCAGACCCAGGCTGGGCTCATCGAGGATCATGAGAGAGGGGCGACGCATAACGGCTCGGGCTAGCGCAACCATTTGCTGCTCCCCGCCCGATAGAGTTCCTGCAAGTTGATGAATACGCCCCTTTAGCACCGGAAAGAGTTCAAAAACGCGGTCCCAGTCTGCGGAATCGGCGTCCGCGTGGGCCGCAACGGACAAATTTTCATGAACGGTGAGCCGGGCGAACATTTCACGCCCTTGCGGAACATGGACGATTCCCGCGCGACTACGCTTGAAAGCAGGAAGTTTCCCGATCGCTTTGCCTGCAAATGAAACCCCGCCCGCCATGAGTGGCAACCGCCCGGAGATCGCAGAAACCAAGGTCGTTTTCCCTGCGCCATTACGACCAATGATCGCGATGGCGCCTCCAACCTTAGCCTCGAGCGAACAATCGCGAATCACCGATTGGCCGCCATATCCCGCGGAAATCTTACTAACTTGCAGGAGAACAGTCATTCGCCGCGAACACCGAGATAACTATCGATTACGGCCTTGTCGACCAATACGTCTTCAGATCTACCACTGGCAATCATTCGACCGGAGTCCATAGCATATAGTTGGTCGACCGTGGAACGAATGAATGGAACGTTGTGCTCGATAAGTAGGATGGCCATTCCATCGTCCGCCAGTGACCGAACCAGTCTCGCAAAAGGTGGCAGGCTGCTCGCGTGCATCCCGGCTGTTGGCTCATCCAGCAGAAGCACTCGAGGACGAAGCGCAATAGCGCGCGCCACCTCCAAGCGGCGCTGCTCCTCCCAACCCAAATCTCGTACATATCGCGACGCCGCATCGGAAAGATCCAATCGCTCAAGGATCTTGTCCGCCTGCAACATGGCATCACGGTAAGCAGCGCGGCTCTTCGGGAGCCACAACATAAACCCGAGTGATCCTGGACGGGCGGCAATCAGGCATCCACTAAACACCACTTCCCGCGCAGTAATGTTTTGGGTTACCCGAGTGTGCTGAAATGTCCGCACAATACCCAGGCGGGTCCGCTCACTGGCCGACGTGGCGGTGATGTCAACGCCATCCAGGTAGATCTTTCCAGTCGCCGTAGACTGCTCACCGCTGAGAAGGTCTACCAATGTACTTTTTCCCGCGCCATTGGGACCAATCAAACCGTGGACAACACCAGAACTTAGCTCAATACCTACGTCATCCACTGCCGTCACGCCGCCAAAGTGCCGCTTGAGATTAATCCCCCGAAAAACATTAGCCCCCCCATTCACAACGAGCCTAGTCGGCGACGCCATCGACTCCTGGGATAACGACCTAGCGGGTTTTTCCAAGCCGGTGCTTCCAAGCCATTTTCGTGAAATTTGATGGACCCGCAACAATGCCCCGGCTATTCCTTCCGGAAACAGGACGATCACGCCCACGATTATCACCCCAGTCAATACCATTCGGTACTCTTGAAACGCACGGGTGTATTCCGGCAACATGACCAGAACCACGGTTCCAACAATTGGCCCCCAAAATCGATCGGTTCCGCCGATCACCGCGAAACTCAAAATTTGAATTAAAAGTCCAAAACTAAATTCATCCGGAGAAATATAACTCGTGGTGAGCGCCTTCATCGTCCCCGCTATAGCCGCAATCACTGCCGTCGCCACGCCAGAAAAGACGCGGATGCGTGTCTCGTTTACGCCGACTCCACGTGCGACGACTGGATCTTCGCGCAGAATGCGCATTTCATATCCAATCTGAGACCTCATCAGAAGGGAGATTAAAAACGCAATGACCCCGAGCAGTAGCACGCATTCGGTAGCGCCAAGCACCAGCGGAATACCATAGATACCCATCGGGCCGTTCAATGCGGGCGTCAAATAGATGACCTGCTCTACCACCTGCACGAACGAGAGCGTCGCTATGGCGAGGTAAACGCCGGCTAGTCTGCTCGTGATCAGTGACAACAGGCCGCCAAGAATCGCGCTAGCCAAGATACCAACTGTGACGCCCAGCATCACGTTCTGGCCGCTGGTAGTAGCCACTGCGACCGAATAGGCCCCGATCGCCATGAATCCAGCTTGGGCTAGGTTGAATTGGCCGGCAGCAAATGCCACATAGAACGCCAAACTGGCGACAGCTGCCGTTGACATTCCGATGAGCAGGGGATCGGAGAGTCCAAAGAAAGCCAACTTATCTAGCCCCTTGTTGTATGGGCTTTCCGAGCAGGCCTTGCGGACGCAAAAGCAACAGAACGATCAACATTGCAAAGACGATTAGCGTCTGAAGACCGTGTGGCAAATAGAGTCCGCCAAACACTTCAATCGCCGCAATGACAATCGCACCAATCAGCGAGCCAAGAACGCTCCCCATCCCCCCCAAGATGATAAGCGCGAATCCCTTGACATCCAACTGCGCGCCGGTTTCGGGAGACGCAATATTGAAGGTCAAACCCCATGCGACTCCCGCCAGTCCAGCCATTAAGCCAGACAGCGCCATTGTCTCCATGAAGCGCCTCTCAACATCAATACCGAACAGCGCCGCAGTCTCACTGCGCTCCGCCACGGCTCGTACCTCTACGCCCCAACGGGTCCGATTCAGGAGAAAAATTAATATGCTGACGACCAGCACTAGTACCAAAAATGATGTTATTCCTATGAGGTTAATCCTCACATTACCCAGCACAAACAGTTTACTGGCGATGAGTTCATTTGGGAAGTGCCGCGGATCTATGCCAAACAAACTTCGTTCAAGTCCGAGTAATATCGTTGACACGCCAAGACTCGTCAGCAGGGGCCCGACATGCCGACCCCATACCGTGCGGCCACGATATCGCAGCGGCCGGAACGCGATTCGGTCTATCACCACAGCAAGGACGGATGCGCTTCCAATTGCTATGGCGCAACCCATCCACATTGAAAAGCCTGCGTAACCAACCAGATACATCGCAAAAACTGCAGCAAATGCAAAAGTCGTTGCATGCGCGAGATTAAGCACCTCCATGACACCAAAAATAAGGGTCAGGCCGAGAGCGAACAGACCGTAAATTCCGGCCAGCGCCAAGACGTGAAGCAGGGACTCCATAAATAACGCGTATCTAGCTTCCTTTGTGTCCCTACAGCGCCATTTTAGTCAGTTTTCCACCCCGATGCTGGAACAGCACGGGCACATCGACTACCGCATCCCGAAGACCATTACCGATACTTCTGAACTCAATCGCAGAGCCGAGATACTTAAATCCATTCATCGCCAAGAGACCCTTTTGTAGACCCTCGCGAGAAAAGTCTTTAGACCTCTCCAAGGCTTCCTTAATCACATAAATACAGTTATAGGTCGTTGCCGCGAGTGGTGTCGCGTCACGGTTAAACGACTTTTTGTATTCCGCGATAAACCTTTGGTTCATCTCCGAGGCGTCGCTGGAATCCCAAACGGCCGCGACAATCAACCCTTCCACTGCATCCCCAGCCGCTGCCACGAGCGCGGGCGAGGTGAACGATAGATTACCAACGACGGGCACCATGATGCCGTTTTGCCGCGCCTGCCGCAACAGCACTGTACCGTCACTGGACTTGGCCGCGATAAAGAGCGCTTCCGGATTCTTGTCTTTCAACCGTTGCAGTTGCGCCGTGAAATCCACCGCCTTTGAGTCGTAACCAATCACTTCAACCACATCCACCATATCGGCCTTAAGCTGCGCCTGAAAGGCCTTGAATCCCGTCGTTGCAAACGGATCATCTTGCGCATAAAGAATCGCCACCTTCTTAAGTTTCAACTGCTTGACGGCAGTCTTGGCCGCGCTTGGCAACAGCAACTCTTCAGGCACGCCAATGCGGTGGACGTACGGCCCGATCTGCGGTATGCCAGCCGCCCCATTCGCGGGCGCCAGCACAGGCAACTTGGCGGCAACCGCAATAGGGTCGGCCGCGAAAGCTTCGGCACTGGAGGTTGGCCCCACTAGTCCGATCACAGACTTGTCAGCGACAAAGTTATGCACCACAGACTGCGCCTGGGTCTTGTCATACGCTGTGTCAAGTTGCTTCAGCACAAGTTTTCGACCAGCAATACCGCCGCTGGCATTAATGTGTCGGATCGCAAGCTCCATGCCCTGCAACTGGTCAACGCCAAATGGCGCCCCCGAGCCCGAGGTACTCACGAACGAGCCGATGGTCACAGTATCCTGCGCAAAGACCGGCTGCATACCCGCCATACTCACTGCTGAAAGCGCACACAAAGCAAGGCGCGCGGTGACGTTCTTAAGCATAAAACCTCCTTTTTCAGCCCCGCCGCAGTCAAGCGGGTAGCGGAATTAGATGACTGGATTTCCAACCTTGATTCCTAACGAATCGAGCGAATGATAGCTGAAATGTTAGATGTCGGCACATGCAGCGCATGAGAAGGTGCGCCGGATAGGCCATGGACAATGCGGGCGAAGCCGCGGACGGACTATCGGCGACAGGTCGTACAGGTCACCGCAGCCAACCGCGCAGGCGCCCGCTCAGGGGCTGGTTGCAGTCTGCAAAATGGGTGAATCAGAAGAACATGGTTTCATTTGGTGGACTTTTATCAATCAACACTTGCTTTTGGCGAGGGTTTGTCAGCGCAGTCCTAATAAGGGTCAGTCTGCTCTGATTCCTGGCGCAGGTGATGCCCCGTTACGCAGAGAGCGTGCGCTCGGCAAGTTGTTTCTTGAGTTGTGTCGCCAAGCCGGACTGGCTCAGCAGGCTTTGGGCATCGTTGCCTTTTAACTAGCTGAGAATCTGCTCAAGCAGTTCGTCGGAAACGGGCTTAGGTCTACGCTGCCTGAGCTTGGCGGCCTTAGGTGAATCGCTCATCTTTGCTTGGGACTACCCACCGATAATCAATCGTTCCGTCCCGCCACGTTGCGCCATGATCGCGCACCCACCCTTGTTCAAATGCCATGCCGATTGCGCCCGCCTTTCCCATCGTGGACCTGCACTGCCACGTGATTGCAACCGACACCTGCCGCTACCCGCTGAGTCCGCTGGGCGGCAAACAGTCCGACTGGGCCAGCGAGCGGCCGGTCGACGACGTCGGCATGCTCGCCGCCATGGCGCAGGCAGGCATTTCCCGGTCGGCGCTGGTGCAGGCATCGACCAGCTACAGCCACGACAACGCCTATGTGCAGGCCTGCGTCACTGCGCGCCCCGATCGCTTCATTGGCGTCTTTTCGGTCAACATGGTGGCGCCAGACGCGACGCAGCAGATCGACGCCTACATGGCCGCTGGTCTGAGCGGCGTTCGGGTTTTCATTGCCGGCCACACCGCCGCAGACCGCTCAGCACGGCTCGACGACCCGCGATCTTTTTCGGCCTGGGCCCATGTCACGCGCCAGCGCATACCCACCTGCGTCCAGTTGCGCGCCGACGGGCTGCCGCAGCTTGAGCAGCTGCTCGAACGCTTTCCGCAGGCCGTCGTGGTGCTCGACCATTTCGCCCGGCCTGACATTCAGGACGGCCCACCTTATGCCGCAGCGGCCAGCCTGTTTGCGCTGGCGCGTTTTCCCAACCTGCACTTCAAGTTCACCACGCACAATGTGCGCGAATCCAGAGCCGGCAAGGCGACACAGCCCAGCTTCAGCCGTGCCATGGTCGACCACTTCGGCGCCCACCGACTGGCCTGGGGCTCCAACTTTCCAGCCTCCGGAGCAAGCCTGCCGCAACTCCTGAACGAGGCCCTGGAGGCGACCGCGTCGCTTTCTACCGTCGAACAGGAATGGATCTTTTCGCGTACCGCGCACGCGCTTTATCCGGCCCTGCGCGCAGGCGCCCGGGTCGGCTGATCGCCAACGCTTGAAGCCCCATGCACTCCAAGAAGCCAAGGCTCAAGACCCTGTTGGGCGACTATCCCAACACCCGTGCGCTCAGGAGTGGCGCTATCCACCCGCAGCTGTTCGACTTTGATTTCGACGAGGTGAAGGTGCCCAACCGGGCCTTCAAACGGGTGGTGCGCAACCTGGAGTTTGACGTCGCCGAACTCGCGCTGGTCACCTTTCTGCAGGCCAAAGCCTATGGAAAACCGCTTGCGCTGGTTCCCGCCGTCGTCGGGGCGGGCCGCTTTCAGCACCATTGCCTGGTCTACAACGCCGAGCGCGCGCGGGTCACGGTAGCCCAGTTGCAGGGCAAGCGCATCGGCGTGCGCGCCCATGCCCAGACCACGGTGACCTGGGTACGCGGCATCTTGCGCGATGACTTCGGAGTGGATTTGCGGTCGGTGCAGTGGGTAACGTTTGAGGACGGGCACCTGGCAGAGTTCCCCGACCCGAGCGGC
>Ga0114970_10000940_pt1 | contig 22010 bp, 25 predicted proteins | sample M_140205_XF_Meta_FD_87030 | JGI IMG/M metagenome (GOLD analysis project Ga0114970, IMG submission 87030) | Freshwater microbial communities from Lake Montjoie, Canada to study carbon cycling - M_140205_XF_MetaG | ecosystem: Environmental > Aquatic > Freshwater > Lake | place: Lake Montjoie...
GCGAAGCCCGCACCCGGACCGAAGGCAGCGCCAGCGCCTCCGCGCCATCAGGCCGCGTGCGGACGCTCAGCCCGGTCACCGCGAATTGGTTCGTCCCAGGGCCGTCCGTCAGCTCCATATCGAAACCGAAACGCGCCCCCGGGAGCGTCGCGAGATCCACCTGCCCCGTGCCGCCTTTCACCGTCAGATGCCCGACCCGCCACGGCACCGCACCGCCGCTGGTGCTGGCGCTCCCGCCCGCCGGGAGCGCGGCGAGCAGCGCGTCGGTCACTTTGAAACTTGGCTGTTCGATCACGATCTCGCGGATAAAATGGGCGTGCAACTCGCTCCACGAGAACCGCATCTGCGCTGCCGACACCTGCAACACCTCCGAGCCATCGCGGCGCACGCGCACCCGCACCGACTTCAGTGCCAGCTCATTGAACCCGTTGAGCACCGCCGCCTTCGCCGTCATTTCCAAACCTGGATAAGTCCGGTTGAACGACCCCACGATGAGTTTCGCGAGATGCTGGTGCGCCCACCACATTCCCCCCGCCCCAGCCAGGAGCAGAAAAACCAGGACATAGAGGCACCAGCGCAGGGCGCGCGGGAATCGCGGAGTCTTGCTCATGCCCGTGGGAACAAAACTGCTAGGAAATGGCTTTGGGGGTGAAGGGTGTTGAGAAAGCGCATCAGAAGATCGGAGGCGGGGAAAAGGGGGGTGTCAATGACCTATGTTGCCGAACAAGCTCATGTGACGATGATGACTTCAAGGCCCCATCTTTCCAGATCCTCGCCGCATGCACAACCTCTTGGAGCTTCGCAACTTCAAGTTCGTCGGGAGGATGAACAGTGGTCAGAGACGGGGGGACGAGACTCACGCGGAGGCGCGGAGGCCGCGGAGGGGGAGAGTGAATTTTTGGGTGGAATAAAGTTTTTTTCGATTGCGGGGGGGTGATTTGATGCGAAGTTGGGATGGTTGAGCTTTGGATTATTCAATGGGTGAGTGATCTAGGCGGGGCCCTTTTAAATCTTCATTTTTTATGCGTAATCCCCTTCCTTTTCTGTTGGTCTCGGTGCTGATTGTCCACTCTGGGGGGGCGAGTGATCTTTATTGGTTGGGAACGACGGATGGGAATTTTAGTGGGGAGAACTGGACCAATGTGGTGGGAGGAGCGGTGGTGAGTGGGCTGATGCCGGTGAGTGGCGACACGCTTTATTTTGACACGGAGCAGGCAAATTTTGTGGATGTGGCGGCGAGTTTTGCGATCAATAACGACCTATCGCTGAGCGGTTTGCGGGTGAGGATTTTTGATAACCGGAGTACTGGAGACTTTGTGCTTACGGGCTTTGATACCTCGATCGGCGCGGGAGGGATTTCCAGTGAAGTTTTGCAGGGAGCGGGGAGTGTGATTGGGTGGACCAGTCTTGGGATAGGGATGCTTTCTCCAGGAGCTTTTTCGGCAAATGCGGGGGTATTGAGTGTGACGTCGCCGGTGGCCAACGGGGGGAATCTTTTGACTGTGGATGGGGTGGGGAGTGTGAGTCTTGGGGGAGTGATTTCTGGTTCGGGTGGGCTGGTGAAGCGGGGGAATGGGGTGATGAGTCTTGGGGGGACGAATTCATTTAGCGGGCAATTGGTGGTGGAATCGGGGACGATGTCGATAGCGACGATCAATAATGCCGGTCTGAGTGGGCGATTGGGGCAGAGTGGGTTGGACGTGATACTGGGGGCGGCGGGTGGGCAGGTGGGGACGCTGCAGTTTACGGGAGGGACGTCGAGTAGCACGAAGAGTTTTACGATGGCATCTGGGGGGACGGGAGGTTTTCAAGTGAGTAATGGGGCGTCGACCTTGACGCTGAGCGGGTTGATTAGTGGGAGTGGAGGATTGAATAAAAGTGGGGCGGGGAGTTTGGCGTTGACGAATGGGAGCAACAGTTATTCGGGGGGAACGGAGATTAGTGGGGGATCGTTGGTGGTGACGAGTGATGGCCAATTGGGGGCGGTCCCGAGTGTGGCGAGCGGGTCGAATATCAGGATCAGCAATGGTGGGGCGCTGGCTTTGGGTGATTATTACAACAGCGTTTCGTTGGCGGCGAATCGGGGGATTACCCTTGGGGAGGGGGTGCAGAAATTGGTGAAGTATTCGCGGAAGACGGCGACGATTAACGGGATTATCAGTGGGGTTGGGGGGTTAAATTTTGGGGATAGCACGGCGAGCGGTGGTGATGGCGGTGGCGGTGGTCGATATCAGATCAATGCGGCGAATACTTATTCTGGGGAGACGACGATTAGTTATCTTGGGGCTAAGGATCCTGGAGTGTTTTTGAACCATTCTTTGGCTTTGCAGAACACGACATTGAACTACAACAACGCCAACGCCACGGGCGCGGATTTGCTGTGGTTTAATGGGGCAAATAGTAGTTACACGCTGGGGGGATTGAAGGGAGATAAGACGCTGAATCTTTCGCCGCAGGGAAACACCGCGCATCTTTTGAAGATTGGGAATAATGGGCAGAGCACGACATTTAGCGGAGTGATCCGAAGTAGTAATGATGCGGCGGCGGGGATTATGAAAGTGGGTTCGGGAACTTTAACCCTTTCTGGGGCGAATACTTACACGGGCCCGACAACAGTTGGGCAGGGTACTTTGAGCGTTTCGAGTGTGGTAGCGAGTGGGTCGAGTAATCTGGGGAATGCGACGAGTGCGGTGGTTTTGGGGGATAGCACGCATCAGGGGACGCTCGCTTACACGGGGGGGAGTGTGACTTTTACGCGGGGGTTGAATGTGGCAGCGGGAGGAGGGAGGCTGGAGGTGCTGAGCGGGAGGACATTGACTTTGGGAACGGGTTTGATCACGGGAACCAATGCTTTGCTGACGATTGGCGGCGGGGGGAATACTACGCTGGTGGCGCGGGTGAATTTGGGGTTGGTTGGGGGAGGACTGGTGAAGGAGGGGGCGGGGATTTTGAGTATTAATAGCGGGGTGAGCGATGGACTGCAGAACTATCGGACGCTGACCACCATGGCTGGTGCGGGGATGACGAATGTGAATAGTCCGCTGGGGACGGGGTTGAGTGATGGGACGGGAACGGACGTGGTGGCTGGGGGGAGCCTGCGCTTTGGGAATGTGAGTCAGACGCTGAATTCGCTGAGTATTGGGGACGGGGCGACGGTGACTTTTACGAGTGAGCTGGCGGTGGGCAGTTTGGGTGGAAGCGGTGGAGAAAAGGCCGTGGGTTTGGGGAGTGCGGTGGTCCCGGAGGCGAGTTCGGTGGGGTTGCTGATGCTGGGATCGTTGGGGATCTTGGGGCGTCGGCGATTATCGGGAAGGGCGAAGTGAGTTGGGGCTGAGGGTGGTTTGGGCGATGGCGAGGAGGGGTGGGGCGATGGGGGTGGGGGCGATTAGAATTGGACGCCGAGGGTGAGTTGGGCTCCGTGGGTAATGGTGTCGATGAGGAGTTGATCTTGTTGGTAGTCGACGCCGGCGGCTCGGTAGCCGAGTTCGGCGAAGATGTTGGGGGAGAATTGGTAACCGAGGGCGAGTTCGGCGGTCCAGCTGAGTTTGCTACCGACGGAAAAGCCGCCGATGTCGGCTTTGGCGTTGGTGTAGAAAGCTGGGTAAAAGTAGTAGCGACCGCGCAGACCGACATAGGGATCCCACCAATCATCGTTTCTGGAAATGGCCTGATCGAGGGTGGTGTTGAGTTGTTGGGAGATTTGGGCGGATTTGGCGGCGATGGATCCTTTGATTTTGCTGATGGTCGAGGTGAGGAGGGCGACCTGATCGGCGGAGAGTGGGGCGACAGGGAGGGTGGGATTGTTGGCGGCGAGGGCGGAGAGAGCCGTGGAGAGTTTGGAGCGCAAAGCTTGGCGAGCGGCGGTGGCGAGGGCTTCGGCGGAGGCGGCGATTTGGGCGTGATCGGGTTGGAAGGCGAGGCGTTGGTAGTAATTGTTGTAGCGGACGCCACCGGTGAGGTCGAGGTAGCCGCGTTTGCTTTCGGTGAGTCTCCAAGCGGCGCCGAGTTCGCCCATGGTTTGGGCGACTTGGAGATCGACTTTTTTGAGGAAGCCGGACTTGCCGATGCCGTCGGATAAGCTGAGGTAAAGGAATTCTCCGATGACGCTGAGGCGAGCGTGGTGGGCTTCGGCGCGGAGATTGGCGACCATATCGATCTTGGGGATGATTTGATCGGGGGCGATATGGACATCGGAAGTGGAGTTCCGGAAGCCGACGTCGCCAGTGACCCAAGGGATCCAGCCTGGGGCGGATAAAGTGAAGTGCCAAGGATCGGGAGGTGGCGGGGTGAGGGTGGGGGAGGTGGAATCACCAGCGAAAGTGGTGATGGTGGCGGTGAGGGTGAAGAGGAGGGCGAGGGCGGTGGCGATTGGGCGTGGCATGATGAAGAGTGTGGAGGATGAGGTGAGGGAGGGGAGAATTTGAGGGCAAGGAAAGGGTCGCACCTGAAATGAACTGGTGCGACCCGTGGCTAAATAGAGAGGAAGGTTTTGGGCGGATGATTATTGTTTGGAGCCTGCGGTGACGGCTTCCATGACGCGATCGAGGTTAAAGCTTCCGGGTTTTTGGCGGGGCGGAAATTCTTTGAGGCTCTGGAGCCATTGACCGACGTAAGCGCCGGCGGGAGCGATAATAAACATGTGATCTAAGTACCAGCGTTGGAAGCCGATAGCGTGTTCGTGTTCGGCGCGTTCGAAAGGATCCATTCTGAGGTTGGCGATGGTGGGAGCACGGAGAGCGACGAAGGGTTTTTGCCAAACTTCGAGGCCTTCGCCTTCTTGTTTGAGGAAGGAGATTTTCCAATTATTGTAGCGGAGAGCGGCGACGCTGCCGTCGTCGGTCCAGTAAATGAATTCCTTGCGTGGCCATGGGGCTTCGCCCTTGAGAGCGGGGAGGAGGTTATAGCCGTCGAGGTGGACTTTGTAGGTGGTGTTGCCGATTTTGCGTCCTTTGAGGAGGTCTTCTTTGGCGGTGGGATCGCCGGCGGCGGCGGCTAAAGTGGTGAGCATATCTTCGTGGGCGGCGATTTCATTGATCACGGTGCCGGGTTTGATGACGCCGGGCCAACGGATGATGGCGGGGACGCGGTAACCGCCTTCCCATTGGGTATTTTTTTCGCCTCGGAACATCGTGGTGCCGCCGTCTGGCCAGGTGAAGGTTTCGGCGCCGTTATCAGTGGAGTACATGACGATGGTATTTTCATCGAGGCCGAGTTCCTTGAGTTTGGCGAGGACTTGTCCGACATGGCCATCGTGTTCCACCATGCCGTCGGCGTAGATGCCGAGGCCAGTCTTCCCTTCGGACTCTTTTTTCAAGTGAGTGAAGATGTGCATTCGGGTGGAGTTCCACCAGAGGAAGAAGGGTTTGTCGGCTTTTTTGGCACGATCAAGGAAGTCGAGGGCTTTGGTGGTGACCTCTTCGTCCACCGTCTCCATGCGTTTTTTGGTGAGAGGGCCGGTGTCGTTGATCTTGCCGTCGGCGAAACTGTGGATCACGCCTCTGGGGCTGAATTTTTTCTTAAACTCGGGAGAGTTTGGGTAATCGGGATGTTCAGGTTCTTCTTCGGCGTTGAGGTGGTAGAGATTGCCGAAAAACTCATCGAAACCGTGGGCGGTGGGGAGCATGTCGTCGCGATCGCCGAGATGATTTTTGCCGAACTGACCGGTGAGATAGCCTTGGGCTTTGAGGATGGTGGCGATGGTGGGGTCTTCCTTTTTCATGCCCTCTGGGGCGCCTGGGAGGCCGACTTTGGTGAGGCCGGTGCGGATGGGAGCTTGGCCAGTGATGAAGGCGGCGCGACCTGCGGTGCAGCTTTGTTGGCCATACCAGTCGGTGAAAAGGGCACCTTCTTTGGCGAGGCGATCGATGTTGGGGGTTTTGTAGCCCATCATGCCGAGGTTATAGGCGCTGATATTAAAGGCACCGATGTCGTCGCCCCAGATGATGAGAATATTGGGTTTCTTCGGTTCTGCGTTGGCGAGGGAGGTGAGGCAAACGAGGCCGAGGGCGAAGGTGAGGAGTTGATTTTTCGGGTGGAGTTTCATTGGCGGATAGGGATAAGCAATCAGGGTGAGATGACTGAAGTAGTGGCGGGGAAAGGAATTGGCTATTGGACCTTAGGCCAATGGGTTGGGGGGAATTTGAAGGGTGATGCCTAAGCGGTCGACCATGCGGACGAGGTCGGCGAGGGAGTGGGCCTGCATTTTTTCCATGATCCGAGCGCGGTGGACCTTGATGGTTTTTTCGACCGTGCCGAGGATTTGGGCGGTTTGTTTATTGAGGTGGCCAGTGACGACATAGTGGAGGACTTGGCGTTCGCGAGGGGTGAGGCTTTGGAGGCGAGTTTCGATGGATTGGAGTTCGGCGTGTTGGGTGGAGGCGGTCTCGCCTTGGGTGAGGGCGCGAGCGATGGCGGCGAGGAGATCCTCGGCATTGACGGGTTTGGTGAGGAAGTCGATGGCCCCGGATTTCATGGCGGCGGCGCAGTCGGGGATATCGGCGCGCCCGCTGAGGAAGACAATGGGGAGAAGATTATTTTGGTTACGGAGAATTTTTTGGAGTTCGAGGCCGTTGATCTTGGGGAGGGCGAGGTCGAGCAGGGCACAGCCGGCGGCGGGGTGGATGGGATTGGCGAGAAATTGCTCAGCCGAAGCAAACAGTTCTACGGCATAGCCTTCGGAGCGGAGGAGGCGGCTGATTGCTTGGCGAACGAGGGGGTCGTCATCGACGATGAGAATTGTTTTGGGTGGAGGGGTCATGGGTTGGAATGGGTGATGGAGGGAAGCGAGAAGTGAAAGCAAGCGCCCCCATTTGGATGATTTTCGGCGGAGAGGAGGGAATGATGGGAGGCGAGGAGGGATTGGCAGAGACCGAGACCGAGGCCGAGACCGTGGATTTTTGTGGTAAAGAAAGGTTGGAAGATTTGCTGGAGTTGGTGAGGGGGAATTCCCGGGCCGGAGTCGTGGACGCGGACACGGATGTGGAGGTTGGGGAGGAGAGTGGTAGCAACGATGATTTTTTTGGGGGTGGGTTGTTTGGCCATGGCGTCGCGGGCATTGGTGAGGAGGTTGAGGAAGACTTGGGCGAGTTGGACGCGGTCGCCAGTGATGGGGGGGAGATTTTCGGCGAGGTGAGTTTCGACGATGGTGTGGGAGTGGCGGAGATCGGATTGGAGAAGGCTGAGAGCGGCGAGGAGGACGTCGTTGATTTGGAGGGATTGGAGTTGGGGCGGGCCTTTTTTGAAGAGGGTGCGGAGGTGTTGGATTACTGTGCTGGCGTGATGATTGGCGGTGACGATATCTTGGAGGGCTTCGGAGAGTTCGGGGTAATTGGGGTGAGGTTGAGCGAGGAAACGTTGGGCGGCTTGGGCGTTGCTGAGGATGGCGGTGAGTGGCTGATTGAGTTCGTGAGCGAGGGAGGCGGAAAGTTCGTTGAGGAGGGCGATGCGTGAGAGGTGAGCTAATTCAAGGGTTTGGGCATGGGATTGGCGTTCAGCGTGTTGGAGTTCTTGGGTGAGTTGGGTGGCATGGAGGAGATCTCGACTGAGGGCATAGCCCATGGCGAGGACGATTCCGAAAAAGAAGAGGCTAGCGGTGATTGGGGAGACGAAGAGTTCCCAAAAGACGAGGATGACTTGGAGGGTGGCGGCGAAGACAAAGAAGACGATCGTTCCGCCGAGGATCAAGGACTGGCGGGGATCGCCGCGCCGCCAGCAGGTGATGGTGGCATCGATGACAAAGAGGAGGAAGAGGGTGAGGGCGAGTTGGCCGGTGAGCATCCAAGGGGAGGGGATGCCATTGGCGGTGGAGATGGATTGGTTAAGGAATTGGAGGTGCGAGAGGCCGAACATTTCGCGATAATTGAGATTGATGGGGAGGAGGAAATTGATGAGGAGCGAGAGCGAGCGGGTGGCGATGGCAAGGGAGCTGAGCCACAGTCGGCCGGCGTGGAGATGGGAGTGGACGAAGCCGATGAGAGAGACAAAGGTCACCCAAGCGGCGGCGTGGAGCCAACGGAGTGCGGGATTAAATTGGGCGACGGATTCGGCCTGCATCATGAGGAGTTCGCAGGTGGCGATGCCGGCGGTGCCAAAGGCGGCGAGGGCAAAGCAGAGTCGATCGGTTTTTGAGCGATCGTGAAACCAGGCGAGGAGTTGGATGGAGCCGAGAGAGAGGCAAGTGGCGGCATTGGCGGACCAGAGAATCGTGACCCAGTTCATGGAATACCTTTGTGATGAAGGGCGAGGATTGTCACGCGTTGGCTGGATAGGGATGGCGGAATTTTGGGTGAGAAGAGATTGTGTTATGGTGGGGATTTGGTTGATTGGAGTGATGAAAACATTTCTTTACCTGAGTCGATTGGTGTGGGTGATGGTGTGGGGAACGGCTTGGGGATGGGGATCTGGGGTGAAGGGTGGAGCGCAGAATGGACTTGGTCCCGGTGGGTATTTGCCGAAGCCAATCGAAGTGGCTCCCGTGCAAGTGGTTGACCCGGCGATTAAGGCGGACGCGAAGGTGACGTTGACGGGGAAGTTGCGAGGGGGAATGATGGCGATTGGAGGGGAGACGACGGGGTGGACGCTGGCTTATGGGGTGGGTGGTGGAGTGGCAAGGATTGAGGTGGATGTCCGAGGGGTTGAGGGATGGAAGACGGAAGAGGAGACGGAGGTGACGGTTTCTGGGGTGATTGTGGTTAAGCAGTATGTGGAGCGTGGAAATGTGTTTATTTTGAAGGCGACGAGCGTGGTCAAGGTAGGTGGTGGAGCGGGGAAGAGTTAGGATTGCGGATGGAGATTGGCAGTGGGAGGGAGAATGAAATAGAGTGGGGAGGTGAGCGAATTTCAGACAGACCACTATGCGACGTTGGGGTTAGATCGGCGATGCACGGAGGCGCAATTGAGAGCGGCGTATCGGAGATTATCGAAGGCGCATCATCCTGATTTGCATGGGGGTTCGGAGGCGTCGGTGAGGAGAACGCAGGAGATCAATGAGGCGCACGAGGTTTTGAGTGATCCCGTTCGGAGGAGGGTTTATGATCGGGAGTTGGCGGCGGAATCGGGGTGTGGAGGGGGTGAAAATGGGGAGGGTGCGGGGCGGGTGGGGAAGCGGGAGGGGAAGATTGAGAAGAATGTGGTGCAGGAGGCGCAGTTACGGATTGAGGAATTGATTCGAGGGGTGAGATTGAAGGTAGAGATTCGGGATCCTGGGAATCCTCGGGGGGCGGAGAGTTATGATTTGGAGATTCCCGCGGGGACGGCGGTGGGGGCGCGGTTTCGGTTGGCGAGGGGGGAGCCATTTGTGGGTGGCCGGGTGGAGGTGCGGGTGAAGGTGCGGGCGAGTGGGAGGTTTAAAGTGAAGGGGACGGACTTGCGTTGTGATTTACGGATTGATGGTCGGAGGGCGACGCAGGGTGGTGTGGAAACGGTGATGGGGGCGTTGGGGGGGGCGTTGAGACTGGTGATTCCTGCTGGGGTGGGGCGGGGGGAGGTGATTCGGGGGGTGGGGGAAGGGTTGCGGAAGGGAAGGGGGGGACGAGGAGATTTATTGGTTCGGGTGGAGTATCGAGTGGAGGGTCGGGTGGTTCGGTAGTTGGGGAGGATAATTTAGTAAAAATTATCCTTTGAACGGCGGAACTTTTTACCTAAGCTCCCCCGCCTTACTTCCAAAATTGTTTATTTTATGTATCCTCAATTAGCGGTTTTTTTGATCGAATCTGGCTTGGGTTTGTCGATGGTTTGTGCAGGGATCGCCTTGCTTTTCGCGTTTTATTTGATCAAGACGATTGTGGCGTCGCCTGCGGGAAATGAGCGGATGCAGCAGATTGCTGGGGCGATTGAGGAGGGAGCGAAGGCGTATTTGGGCCGGCAAGTGAGGTCGATCGCCGTGGTGGCCGTGGTGGTGGCGGGGTTAGTGGGATGGTTCAAGGATTTGCCGACGGCGGTGGGGTTTGTAGTTGGGGCAGTGTGTTCGTTGGCGGCAGGCTTTATTGGAATGAGGTTGGCAGTCTTGGCGAATGTGCGGACGGCCCAGGGGGCGACGGTGAGTCGGAAGAAAGCGATGCAGGCGGCCTTTAATGGAGGGGCAGTTACGGGGTTATTGGTGGTGGGGTTGGCGTTGCTTTCGGTGGGGATTTTTTGGGTGGTGATGAATAAGATTAGTCCCGAGAAGGCGATTTCCTCGTTGGTTGGGGTGGCGTTGGGGGCATCGTTGATTTCGGTTTTTGCGCGGCTTGGCGGGGGTATTTACACGAAGGCGGCGGATGTGGGGGCGGATCTTGTGGGGAAGGTGGAGTCGAATCTTGATGAAGATGACCCTCGGAATCCTGCAACGATCGCGGATAATGTGGGTGACAACGTGGGAGACTGTGCGGGGATGGCGGCGGATGTGTTTGAGACTTATGCGGTGACGCTGATTGGCACCGTGTTGGTGGGGGCGCTGACGGCGGCGGCTTCACCAGCGGCAGTGATTTATCCGTTTGTTCTTGGGGGGGTGGCGATTCTGGCATCGATTGCGGGGATTATTTTTGTGAATGTGACCAATGTGAAGCCGGGTAATGCGCTGATGGGTGGGGTGTTATTGAGTGCGGCGATTTGTGCGGCGATCTTTTATCCCGTGACCACGGCGATGTTTCCTGAAGGGCTAGCGACCAAGGATGTACTGGGCTTGGGCGATGCGACCTACACGGCTGGGAGCATTTATTTTGCGTCGGTCATCGGGCTGTTGATGACGGGGGCGGCGGTGTTGATCACGAATTACTACACTTCTACGGAGTACTCGCCGGTGAGGAAGATTGCGGCGGCGAGTGTGACTGGGCATGCTACAAATATTATTGCTGGTTTGGGAATGGGGATGCACGCGACGGCGTTGCCGGTGGGATGTATTGCGGCGAGCATTTGGCTGAGTTATGGAGCGGCGGGTCTTTACGGGATTTCGGTGGCGGTGATGGCGATGTTGGCGATGGCGGGGATTATTATTTCGCTGGATGCTTTTGGGCCGATTACGGACAACGCTGGGGGGATTGCGGTGATGAGTGGGATGCCGAAAGAGGTGCGGGCGATTACTGACGACCTTGATGCGGTGGGGAACACGATGAAAGCGGTGACGAAAGGCTATGCGATTGCGAGTGCTGGGCTGGCGGCGATCGTGCTTTTTGGTTCGTATTTTGTGGATTTGAAGCATCACCTGGAAAGTGGGGCGAGCCACCTGCACCTGACGCAGGTGCAGATTGACAGTGTTTTAGCTTTTTCGCTGAAAGATCCGAAGGTGATGATCGGGCTCTTCCTGGGTGGTTTGTTGCCGTATTTGTTTTCGGCATTTTCGATGAATGCGGTGGGTCGGGCTGCGGGGGCTGTTGTTACTGAGGTGCGTCGTCAGTTGGCGGCGAAGCCAGGGATTTTGAGGGGTGAGGATACGCCTGACTACGGCACCTGTGTGGATATCGTGACTAAAGCGGCGTTGCGGGAAATGATTGTGCCAGCGTTGATTCCCGTGTTGGCGGTGGTGCTGGTGGGGTCTTTTGGGATGGAAGGGGCGAAGATGCTTGGCGGGGTGCTCGTGGGGAGCATTGTGACGGGGCTTTTTATGGGCATCTCGATGACGAGTTCTGGTGGAGCCTGGGACAACGCGAAGAAGTATATTGAAGAAGGGCACTACGGTGGGAAGGGGAGCGATGCGCATAAGGCGGCGGTCACGGGAGACACGGTGGGTGATCCCTACAAGGACACGAGCGGTCCCGCGATCAATCCGATGATCAAAGTGGTGAACATTGTGGCGATCTTGATTATCCCGATCTTTTTCTAATTGGATCTATTTTGCTGATATGGAGGGGTTTGGGCGGAGGGGTGGAGCGAGGGTGGTGAATGATTGGAGAGCGAACCCGTGCTGGACTTGAGGGAAGAAGCAGGGCAGAAGAGTGTCCTATTTTTATGAAGACGCTCTTTTTGACCAATGAATATCCGCCGACGATTTACGGTGGCGCTGGGGTGCATGTGGATTATTTGTCACGCGAGTTGGCGAAGTTGATTGACGTGGAGGTGAGGTGTTTTGGGAAGATGGGGATGGAGACGCGGGTGGAGCGGGAGGGATTAAAGGCGACGGCGTTTGGGTGGGACGAGAGCGAATATCGTGGGCCAGGGGCGTTGCGGGGAGTTTTTGGGGCCGTGCAGCGTGGGGTGGATTGGAATAGTTTGGGGGTCGATGCGGAGATCGTCCATGTGCACACTTGGTATGCCCATTTTGGGGGGATCATGGCGAAGTTGAACTACGGGATTCCGCTGGTCTTGACCGTGCATTCGTTGGAGCCTTTGCGGCCTTGGAAGCGGGAGCAATTGGGTGGAGGGTATGACTTTTCTTCTTGGGTGGAGAAGCAAGCGATTGAGATGGCGGATGCGGTGATTGCGGTTAGTGCGGAGACGAAAGCGGATATTCTGCGCCTCTTTGATTTGCCCGCCGAGCGGGTGGAAGTGATTTATAACGGGATTGATTTGGCGGAGTATCAACCGGTGAAGACGGTGGGAGCATTGGAGAAGTATGGGGTGGAGGTTGGGCGGCCGTATGTCCTTTTTGTGGGGCGGATTACGAGACAGAAAGGGATCATCCATTTGGTGCGAGCGATTGAGCATTTTGCCCCTGGTTTTCAGGTGGTGCTGTGTGCTGGGGCGCCCGACACGGCGGAGATTGCGGCGGAGATGCAAGCGGCGGTGGGGTTAGCGCAGGCCAAGCGACCGGGGATTATTTGGATTGATGCCATGGTGACGAACGCGGAGAAGATTGAGTTGTATAGCCATGCGGCGGTCTTTTGTTGTCCGTCGATTTACGAGCCGTTTGGGATTATCAATTTGGAGGCGATGGCGTGTGAGACGGCGGTGGTGGCGAGTGCGGTGGGAGGAATTAAAGAGGTAGTGGTGGATGGGGAGACGGGGTGGATGGTTCCGTTGAGGCAGATGGCGGAGAGTCCCTTTGAGGCGGAAGAGCCGGAACAATTTGCGAGGGATTTGGCGAGGCGGGTGAATGAGTTGATGGCCGATCCTGAGCGGTGTCGAGCTTTTGGGAAGGCGGGGAGGAAGCGGGCGGAGGAGTTATTTAGTTGGGGAGCGATTGCGGCACAGGTGGAAGCGCTTTATCTGCGAATCCTTGAAAAAAGCTGACCTGATGGCTGGACAGGAGGCGAAAGGGAAGCGAGAGTCCGCGCCCGATGTTTGTCGATCATATCCGTATATTTGCTAAAGCTGGGGACGGTGGGGATGGTGCCGTTTCGTTCCGCCGTGAGTCGTTTGTTCCGAAGGGGGGGCCTGATGGAGGGGATGGGGGGCGAGGAGCTTCGGTGATTTTGAGGGCGGAAACGCATCAGGATAATTTGACGCCATTTTTCTACGAGCCTGTGGTGAAAGCAAAGAATGGGGAGCGTGGTGGTGGTCGGCAATGCTTTGGGAAGAGTGCGTTGGATCGGATTGTGCCCGTGCCAGTTGGGACGATTGTCTATCGTTTGCCGGATGAGGAAAAAGTGGAGGAAGTGGATGTGGAAGTGGCGCATGGGGATGGGGCGACCTTTGTGGATTTTTCGAAGACGCCAGAAGGGGAGGCGAAACCGGAGAAGAAGAAGAAAGTGCCGATCAATCCCGAGGAACTGGAGATGATTGCGGATCTGACGGAGGTTGGGCAGGAGTTTATTCTTTGTGCTGGAGGGAAGGGGGGGATTGGGAATGTGCATTTTAAGAGTTCGAGGAATCAGGCGCCGACCCAGTACACGGAAGGAGAAGCGGGGGAGCAGGGCTACTTTTACATTGAGTTGAGGAAGATTGCCGATGCGGGGTTAGTGGGTTATCCGAATGCTGGGAAGTCGACCTTGCTGGGAAAGATTTCTGCGGCGCATCCGCGGGTGGCGTCTTATCCCTTTACCACATTGACGCCCCACATCGGGGTGGTGGAGTTGGCTGGTTATGAGCGGATCACCGTGGCCGATATTCCTGGGTTGATTGAGGGGGCGCATGCGGATGTGGGATTGGGGCACGACTTCCTCCGGCATATTGTGCGTTGTAAGTTGTTGGTCTTTGTTTTGGACATGGCGGGGAGTGAGGGGAGAGAACCGCTCGATGATTTGCAGAAGTTACGGAAAGAGTTGGACTTGTATGATCCAAAGTTGAGCGAGCGGCCTTGGGTGGTGGTGGCAAACAAGATGGATTTGGAGGAGGCCGCCGAACGTTTGGAGGGTTTTAGGCAGCGCTATCCGAAGATCGAGATCATCCCGATTTCGGCCCAAGAGGGTGAGGGGATTGAGAAATTAAAAGAGCGAATTGGGGTCTTGGTGTTGGGCGAGCGAACCTCGGTGAATCCGTTTGAGTGAGGGTGGTGTTTTAGGGCTTGGAAAGCACTGATACGGAACAGATTGGGGGACATTTTTGAGAGTTAAACGATAATGTCTGAGATACTTGAGGACGATTTAAAGCCTGTGGTTGCAAGCTATTGCACGACATTTCTGAAGCCAGAGATGCGGCATATTTATCGTCAAGTAACTGGCTTGCAGAGACATCGAACATTTGTGGTGACGCGGGAGAGGGTGAACGCTGAAGAGTTTCCGTTTCCAGAGATTGAGATTTTGCCCCGAGCGAGGAAAAACTTTTTGAAGCGGTTCTGGCTGAAGTACATCGCCAAGAAGGCGCCAGTATATTATCGGGGTGAATTGCAGGTGTTACTTCGTTTGTTGCGCCGCCGTCCGATTGCGCTGATGCACATTTATTTTGGTCATACGGGCGTGCATTTATTGCCATTAATCGAGGAGTACCGAGTGCCTTGCGTCGTTTCGTTTCATGGGATGGATATTCAGTCGCGACCAAATCAGCAGGGGTATGACGAGCAGATGCGAACACTTTTACAAACGGTGCCCTTGGTGTTGGGGCGCTCTCGGTCATTGCTCGGCGAGTTGGAACGGTGGGGTTGCCCGAAAGAAAAGCTTCGATTGAACCGCACGGGAATTCCCTTAGACGACTTCCCCTTGGCCTCGCGAAGGCGACCGGCGGATGGGGCGTGGCGATTTGTCCAAGCTTGTCGACTAGTGGCGAAGAAGGGATTGAGGACGGCGTTGTTGGCGTTTGGGCAATTTCACGGGCTGTATCCGCGGTCAAAGTTTAGGATTGCTGGGGAAGGACCGATGCGAGCGGAGTTGGTGCAAATGATCGGGGAAATGGGATTGGGCGAAGCGGTGGAATTGCGGGGATTTCTTGGGCAGAGTGATTTGGCGAAGCTCTATGCGGAGTCGGATATTTTCCTGCATCCGAGCGAGATGCCTCGAGATGGGAATCAAGAAGGGGTTCCGAATTCGATGTTGGAGGCGATGGCTACGGGTTTGCCGGTGTTGGCGACGACGCACGGGGGAATTCCCGAAGCGGTCACGCATGACCAGTCGGGTTGGTTGGTGCCTGAGCGAGATCCCGGGGCTCTTTTTGAAGCGATGAAGGACATCGTTGCCGTGGGCGATCCGTGGGCTCGGCTGGGGAGTGGGGCGGCTAGGGCGGTTCGCGCGGAGTTCGAGCAGAGGGCGGCGGTTGCCCAGTTAGAGAACTTTTATGAGGAGGCTCGGGAAAAATTTCGGTGAGTCGGGGTGGATGGTTGGCTTGGGGAGATGTCGGGGGTCATGGAAGATTTTCGGCGGGCGAGGTTGTTGCGAAGCGTTGACAATGCGTGGGAAGTTGATCAGGGTAGGCAGGTGTCTTTTGATAAAGGAAAGCTCCAGATAAAATTTAATTTTTCACCTATGTTTCCGCCGTCTTTTTCACTGGGAAAATTGCTACTTTTTGCAGGTACTCGGGTGGGAGCTCTGCTTCTGAGTCTTGTTATCCTAGAATCGCCTCTGCGTGCGGGTGATGCCTATAAGTGGACTGTGCAATACTTGATTGATAATAGCCGGATGGTTTTCGGGCATTCGCAGAAGAGTTTGCCTCGTCACAATACTGGTCTGGCTCTCTCTCCAGACGGCAAGTATCTCTACGCCAGTTATTCACACAGTTTTAATCGATCGGGTGAAGTGCGGCGGATTCAGATCGACGTCGCGGACTTTGAGAGGGCGACGATCGGCTTGTTGGCGGGTGTTGTGGCCCAGGGAGTGGCGACTGATGATCAGGGGAGAGTTTACATTTCGGACCTCAATGCGATTCAGGTCTACGATGCGGCTCTGGAGACACGGTTGCTGAGAATTCCCGCAGGACAACCGGTGGGGGTGGGGGCGACGAGGGAGGGTGGTCAGTTGGTGCTCTACTCGAGTGACGCGGAGGATGGAACGATTTCCCGGTGGGTTTTAAAAGAAAAGGGCGAGGGGTTAGCTTCGGCGAAGCTGGAAGGGTTTGGGGGTTCTGGGGTGTTTAAAGTGCCTGGGGTAGCGGATTTGCGCGGGTTGAAGATTGACAGCAAGGGGCACATTTGGGTGGCGGATGTTCGTGCGAACAAGATTTTTAGAATGAAGGCCGACGGCAAAGACTTGAAGGTGGCGGAAGTCAAGGAACCGATGGATATGGCGATCGATGGAGATCGGGTTTTGGTCACTCGGAGGACGGAGCGTGCGATCACCGTGCTAAATTATGAGATGAATCTTCTCGGCAACCTGGGCGTCCCTTGGGAGGACTTGGAGTTGTCTCCTCTTGGGAACAATCGCCAGGGGATTCTTTCGGGAATTGTGGCGGTTGCGGGGAAAGGATTTTTTGTGGCGAACGAGTGTGGGCAAACCGCCAATCAGAAGTCGACCTATGGTCGGATCGATAAGGACAGTGACATGATTGGCAACAAACTGTTTCGGGACGTCAAGAACGACGATAACGAGCCGATTCTTCGGGCGACCGAGGTCACTTTGGTTGTAGAATAGTTTTGGGCGCACTATGAGGGCGATGGAACGTATTTACTTAGAAGAAGTTGGGCTGATTGATGAACTTTGTGAAAAATTTCACAAAGTGCTTGCCAAGTTTCCACGCAAAGTCTTTTATGTCGGTCGCATTTTTGAAAGTGATCCCGTGTGGGGATGGGTGGTCGGACTTTGTGTGAGAGTTCCGAACTAAGCCCGTTGAGAAGTTTTCACTGAATGTTTGATTATTTGTAATGAGCAACCTTTTGTATCATCGAAATTTTTGTGACTCGTGGAGTCGGGCTTTCCGTTTGCTGAGCATGCGGGGATTGCTTGTGCTGGGTTTGATGCTGGCCGTTTTTGGGGGAAAGATTTTGGCGCAGGCGCCAACGTCGCCAACCCCAACATCGAAAGCGGCGGACGCTTTGATTCATCCAGAGGAAGACGCGGAAAAGGTCATTGAGGGGTTGCCTCCAAGTGCGCCGTTGGTAACGAGTGGTGCGTTGAAGATTAACAATTCGATGGTGGTGACATGGATTGTGGCCTTGGCGATCATTGGATTTGCGCAATATGCGACGCGGAAAATCAAGGAGGTTCCTGAGGGTGCCCAGAACTTTTGGGAGTGGATGGTCGAGATGCTCTACAACTTTCTCGAGACGATCATCGGGCACGCCTTGGTCAAAAAGACCTTTTGGTTTTTTGCGACGATTTTCATCTTTATTTTGTTTACGAATTGGGCGGGGTTGATTCCTGGGGTGGGAACGATCGGGTGGGGTCATTTAAATGATCAGGGAAAATTGGGACATATTTCCGTTCCACTTTTCCGTGGGGCAAACGCGGACTTGAATTTGACTCTGGCGATGGCGGCGGTCTTCTTCATTTGTTGGGTTCTCTGGGCGGTGCAGGCCAATGGAATTGGGGGATTTGTCCTTCATATTTTCGGGCCCAAGGGAAAGACCGAGGGATTGATGAAGGTGATGATGGTGGTGGTATTTGTTCTGGTGGGTTGCTTGGAAATCGTGTCGATTCTGTTCCGTCCTGTTTCACTGAGTTTCCGTTTGTATGGGAACATTTTCGCGGGAGAAAACATGCTCGAATCGATGTCGAACTTGGTCCCAGCATTGAGCTGGTTGATCCCGATTCCCTTTTACTTCATGGAGCTCTTGGTGGGGATGGTTCAGGCTCTAGTGTTTATGCTTCTCACTGCAGTGTTTACTTTGCTGATCTGTCAGCATGAAGAGGGAGCCCATTAATTTATTTTAACAATTTCGGCGGTCGGACCGTGGGCAATCTGCGGGGATCGACGGAAAAACAGCAAACCAAAAAAACATCATGAACATTACAATGTTGGCAGAAGCAGTTGGCATTACTGGCAGTATCCACGTTGGTCTTGCCGCTCTTGGCGCGGCCCTCGGGGTAGGATTCATCGGAATGAAAGCGTCGGAAGCGGTCGGCCGGAATCCCGGTGCGGCGACTCCGATTCTCGTTCAAGCGATTCTGAGTACCGCCTTCGCTGAAGGAATTGTTTTCTTCGCCATCTTCCTTGTGAAGTAATTTAGTGGGTGCGGGGCTGGGCACCAGCCTCGCACACGCTTTGCGTTTTTCCTCTATTTAAATTTATGACATTTATCACTATTCTCGCTGAAGGTGGCATCGTGGAAAGTCTTGCTGCGAGCGCTGAGCGAACTGGGTTAACTTTTGGGTTCAATCCTTGGCTGTTTTTCTCGCAAATCATCAGTTTTTGCATAGTGGCGGGTCTGCTTCAGCGGTTTGCGTACAAGCCCATCTTGACAGTCCTCGAGGAGCGTCGGCATAAAATTGCTGAAGCTTTGGCAAATGCGGCGAAGATTAAACAACAACTTTTGGAATCGGAGCAACAATACGAGGCAATCTTGACGAAGGCGAACGCGGAAGCCCAAAAAATGATTGACGGCGCGCGGGCGAGCGCGGCGATTTTGAAAGAAAAAGAAACCCAACGAGTGACGGCTGAGGCGGAGCAAATTTTAGCGAAAGCTCGAGAAGCGGCCAAACTGGAGCACACAAGAATGCTCGGGGAGTTGCGGCGTGAAGTGGGTCGGATGGTGATCGGAACCACCGCTAAAGTGACGGGAAAGATTTTAACCGCTGAAGATCAAAAACGAATTTCCTCGGAGTCGGCGCAAGCGATTCTTGCCTGATTTTTTTCATTTGACTTCGACTTTTTCGCCCCATCGCCCTGATGAAACTCGCTAAAGATTCGCGTAAATTGACCAAGCAACTTTTTCGCTCGAGTCTGACCGAAGGTCGGCTTGATGAGGGAAAGGTCAAGATCATCGTCAAAGCGGTAATTGACCAAAAGCCCCGAATGTACCTTGGCATTCTGAAGGAGTATTACCGTTTGGTCAGGATGGAAGTATCGAAGCGCCATGCCATAATTGAGAGTGCGGTGGAGCTCGATGCGAAAACGCGTTCATCGCTCGTCAAGGATCAGCAGTCCCGTTATGGGGCTGAGATGACCAGTGAATTTAAAGTCGTTCCAGAGCTCTTAGCGGGAATCCGCATGAAGATCGGAAGCGACGTTTTTGATAACTCTGTCCGCGAGCGCTTAGCTCGACTTCACACCCAACTCACCCAAGCCTAAACCGTCCTTAAAACATGAGCAGCATTCTCGAAGAACTCGAATCCCAAATCAACGGTCTCAAGACCACGACAATCAAGTCTAATGTCGGTATTGTCCGGGAGATCGGCGACGGTGTCGCGCGGATTGAAGGCTTGAGCGACGTGATGCTGAATGAGTTGATTGAATTTCCTGGTGGCCTTTATGGGTTGGCGCTCAATCTGGAAGAAAACGAAGTGGGATGTATTCTACTCGGCGACGAAAAAGAAATCGTCGAAGGCACGGAAGTCAAAACCACGGGACGCTTGCTTTCAGTGCCTGTGGGAATGGGGTTGCTTGGTCGAGTGGTTGACACGCTGGGTGCGCCAGTGGATGGGAAGGGACCGATTACGGCCTCGGCGATTTACCCTGTGGAAAAGGTGGCACCTGGAATCATTAAGCGGAAATCGGTGACCCAGCCAGTACAGACAGGAATTATGGCGATCGACGCGATGATTCCAGTTGGTCGTGGTCAACGAGAGTTGATCATCGGTGATCGGGCGACGGGGAAGACGACGATTGCGATCGACACGATTATTAATCAGGCTCGAATCAATAAGGCGAATGAAGGGAAAGCAGGGTTTCGTCCGCTGTACTCGATCTACGTGGGCATTGGCCAAAAGAATTCCAACATTGCGAGATCGTTGGCGGTTCTTGATGCAGCTGGGGCAATGCCTTATACGATCATTGTTTCTGCGCCGGCTTCGGATACGGCGACGAACCAATATCTTGCGCCGTTCTCTGGTGCAGCGATGGGTGAATGGTTTATGGATAATGGAATGGATGCACTGATCGTATATGATGATCTTTCCAAGCACGCGGTGGCTTATCGCCAAGTCTCGTTGCTCTTAAAGCGCCCATCAGGTCGTGAGGCTTATCCAGGAGATGTTTTTTATCTTCACAGTCGTCTTCTCGAGCGGAGTGCGCGGGTGGATGAAAAGAACGGCAACGGTTCTGTGACCGCTCTTCCGATCATCGAAACGCAAGCGGGCGACGTGTCTGCTTATATTCCTACGAATGTGATTTCGATCACTGATGGGCAGATCTATTTGGAGACGGATCTTTTTTACCAAGGGATTCGTCCAGCGGTTTCAGTCGGTCTCTCGGTAAGTCGGGTGGGTTCGGCAGCCCAGATTAAGGCGGTCAAGCAAGTGGCCGGGAAAATTAAGGGTGATTTGGCTCAGTTCCGAGAATTGGCAGCCTTTGCGCAATTCGGGAGCGATTTGGATGCGAAAACGAAATCGATTTTGGATCGGGGTGCGCGGATCGTCGAATTGTTTAAACAGGTGCAATACAATCCGTTGGCGACGGAGATCATGGTTTCGACGCTTTGGTCGATGCAGAACGGATATATGGATGACGTGGCGGTGGACAAGATCAAGGATTTCCAATTGAAACTGCAAGATTACTTCACCACGCGGAAAGACACTATTTTGGCGAAGATTCGTGATAAGGGAGCGATTGACGACGAAATTAGTGGCGAACTGAAAGCGGCACTAAGCGAATTTAAAACTAGCTATCGCTAATTATGGCCGCGAACACGCGCGACATTCGCCGACGAATTAAGTCGGTAAAAAACACTTCGCAGATCACCAAAGCCATGCAGATGGTGGCGGCAGCGAAGATGCGAAAAGCCCAGCAATTGGCTCTCTCAGGGCGTCCATACGCTGAACTCCTCGCGAAAATGCTTCGTTCCGTGGCCGCGGGCGCGGAGGAAGGCGCTCACGAATTGCTTGGAACGCGTCCAGTAAAGAAAGAGTTGGTTTTAGTGATTAGCACAGACAAAGGTCTCTGCGGAGCATTGAATACCAACCTCTTGCGGGAGGTCGGTAAATTTGATTCTGAGCAGACGATCTTCGTCGCTTGTGGTCGCAAGGGGTCACAATATTTGGCAAGAACGAATCGGAAGATTGCCGCGGAGTTTCAGCTCCGTGACGCCCCGACTTTTCTGGAAACCAAAGCGGTGTCAAAGTTTTGCATGGAGAAGTTTACTAGTGGCGAGGTCGACCGGGTGACGGTGCTTTTCACAGACTTTATCAATACCCTGACGCAAACTCCTCGCGCCAAGTTGCTTTTGCCGATTACCTCTTTAGAGGTCAATGTAGGCTTGGGCGGGAGTGTGGAATCGACCACCATCAAGGCGGAGACTGGAGAAACTACTGAGTATAGTTTTGAGCCGAACAGCAACGAAGTTTTGGCGGCAGTTTTGCCCTATCACGTGTACTTTCAGGTTTATCAGATGGTCCTTGACTGCCGAGCTTCTGAACATAGCGCGCGGATGGTGGCAATGAAGAGCGCGACGGACAATGCCAAGACCTTGATCAAGGATTTAACCCTTGAGTACAACAAGGTGCGCCAGGCCGCCATCACCACTGAACTTTTGGAAATTACCACCGCTCAAATGGCGCTTGGATAATTGCAAGAATCGCATTGAACCAATACAACGGCGAGCAACACTGTAAAATTTGAGGACTCTGAACATTTCTTAAAAATTCGCCGCTTCACAAAATCAACCAATTTTTAATAGCAACTCCCAATCATCATGAGCAATA
>Ga0114970_10000942_pt1 | contig 21982 bp, 21 predicted proteins | sample M_140205_XF_Meta_FD_87030 | JGI IMG/M metagenome (GOLD analysis project Ga0114970, IMG submission 87030) | Freshwater microbial communities from Lake Montjoie, Canada to study carbon cycling - M_140205_XF_MetaG | ecosystem: Environmental > Aquatic > Freshwater > Lake | place: Lake Montjoie...
AGCCTTGAGCAGGCCCTTGGCATCGGCGGCGAAATACGGCGCGATCACCTTCATGCCGGGCACATGCGCATACCAGGACGAATAATCCTGGCTGTGCTGCGCACCGACGCGGCTGGCGGCGCCGTTGGGGCCGCGGAAGACGATGGGCGACGCCATCTGGCCACCCGACATGTAACGGGTCTTGGCGGCGGAGTTGATGATCTGGTCCATCGCCTGCATGGCGAAGTTCCAGGTCATGAACTCGACCACGGGGCGCAGGCCGTCAAAGGCCGCGCCGACGGCCAGACCGGCAAAGCCATGCTCGGTGATCGGCGTGTCGATGACGCGGCGGTCGCCGAATTCCTGCAGCAGGCCCTGGCTGACCTTGTAGGCGCCCTGGTACTCGGCGACTTCCTCGCCCATCAGGAACACCATTTCGTCGCGGCGCATTTCCTCGGCCATGGCGTCGCGCAGCGCGTCGCGCACGGTGGTCATCACCATCTCGGTGCCTTCGGGGATCGACGGATCGTTGCCGACCTCGATCTTGGGACCGCTGGCGGCGGTGCCACTGTCAGCCACGTCCTTGTGATCTTCACCCTTGGGAAGCTCAGCCGCAGGAGCAGCCTTTTTGGGCGCGCCGCCGGCCTTCTCGCCTTCGGCCAGCAGCGTGGCGATGGGCGAATTGACCGTCACGCCCTCGGTGCCTTCGGCAATGAGTATCTGGCCGATAATGCCTTCATCGACGGCCTCGAATTCCATCGTGGCCTTGTCGGTTTCGATCTCGGCCAGGAGGGTGCCGGACTTGATGACGTCGCCTTCCTTGACCAGCCATTTGGCCAGCTTGCCCTCCTCCATGGTGGGCGACAGGGCGGGCATGAGAATCTCGGTGCTCATCAGGCGTATATATCCGTGTAAAGTTCGGCCACGCCCGGCTCAGGGCTCTGGGTCGCGAATTCGGCGGACGCGACGACGCGCGCCTTGATCTCGCTGTCGATGACCTTCATCTCCTGCTCGGTCAGGACGCCGCCATCCAGCAGCTTGCGCCCGAAATTCTCGATCGGGTCGCGCTTCTCGCGCACTTCGCTCAGCTCTTCCTTGGTGCGGTACTTGGCCGGGTCGGACATCGAGTGGCCGCGATAGCGGTAAGTCTTCATTTCCAGGATGATCGGGCCCTTGCCGGCGCGGCAATGGGCGATGGCTTCGCCGCCCGCTTCCATCACCGCCTCGACATCCATGCCATCGACCTGGATGCCCGGAATGTTGAAGGAGACGCCGCGCTTGGAAAAATCGGTCAGCGCCGACGAGCGCGCGACCGAGGTGCCCATGGCGTACTGGTTGTTCTCGATGATGTAGACGACCGGCAGCTTCCACAGCTCGGCCATGTTGAAGGCCTCATAGACCTGGCCCTGGTTGGAGGCGCCGTCGCCGAAATAGGTCAGGCAGACGCCGTCATTGCCGCGATACTTGTTGGCGAAGGCCAGGCCGGTGCCCAGCGGCACCTGCGCGCCGACGATGCCGTGGCCGCCATAGAATTTCTTTTCGCTCGAGAACATGTGCATCGAGCCGCCCTTGCCGCGCGACAGGCCGGTGGAACGGCCGGTCAGTTCGGCCATCACGGCGTTGGGATCGAGGCCCGCGGCCAGCATGTGGCCATGATCGCGATAGGCGGTGATGGACTGGTCGTTGGGGCCAACATGCGCCTGCATGCCCACGACCACAGCTTCCTGCCCAATGTAGAGATGGCAGAAGCCGCCGATCAGCCCCATGCCGTACAACTGGCCCGCGCGCTCTTCAAAGCGGCGGATCATCAGCATGTCGGAATAGAGTTTCTTGAGCGATTCAGAATTGCGCGGCGGCGAGGCAGGTGATTTTGCGTTGGAGCTCATTGCGCCTGGGGTTCTGGTTATGGGGCCAATCAGGGTCTTGTCGCGCCTGAAAACGATGGCGTGGCGGGGATTTGTGGCAAGCCTGCAGACGCTTGGCAAGCTGAAGTTATATTATTGCGCGAACAGTGTTCGGCATTCCAACCAGTGTGCAGCGCAGCGTAAAAATTGCTAGCGACACGAACTTGCGCATGGTGGTTTGGTGCTGGTTTTTTTCGTGCGCGCCGTCGCCGCATGGGCACAGGGAATTGCCATCCGCGCCCTTTCCGTCATCCCGCAGTGCAAGCTGCAGGACTTACGCGTGCGGTGTCGCCGGAGGCGACCCGAGTTGCGACGGAAGGGGGCGAAATTGAATTATCTCGCCTTGCGCGAGACAGCGACCTGGTTCGGCGCGCCGTCCATCAACTGGGTGCGGGCGAGTTCTTCCACCAGGTCGGCATCCGGCGACGCCTGCCCCATCAGGGCGATGCGATGCTCCAGACGCGCGCGCGACTGGTCGAGATCGGTCAATTCTTGCTGCCGCAGCGCCAGATGCACCTGCGTGTCTTCCAGCGCCAGGATGCCGCGTTCGCCCCAGATGGCGTGGCTGCCGAAATAGCCGACCACGGTCACGGTGACGGCGGGAAGCACCATCAGGGCAAAAAACCGGGCTACGGAACGCTTGATTCGCATTACCCCAACGAATCACATCCTGATTCGGGCCGTCAAGGAGAAATAGGTAAAGGATTCCGGGAACTTGTAGTGACGGCCGTTAATCTTCGGCCCCCATCCGTCACAGCTCGGGTCGGCTCTGCCGACACCTCGCTGCGCCATCTTCCCCCGCCAATGGCTTCGCCATGCGGGGGAAGGAAGCTGGTGCCCAGCGGAGGGTCGCGCCGCGATATGCGGCGCTCAAGTTTAGCCCCTCAGGACCGACTTGCCCGCGTAGATGGCGGTGTCGCCGAGCTGCTCTTCGATGCGCAGCAGCTGGTTGTACTTGGCCAAACGGTCCGAGCGCGCCAGCGAGCCGGTCTTGATCTGCCCGCAATTGGTCGCCACGGCGAGGTCGGCGATGGTGCTGTCCTCGGTTTCGCCCGAACGATGACTCATCACCGCCTTGTAACCGGCGCGATGGGCCATATCGACGGTGGCCAGCGTCTCGGTCAGCGAACCGATCTGGTTGACCTTGATCAGGATGGCGTTGGCCGTCTTCTTCTCGATGCCCATCGCCAGGCGCTTGACGTTGGTGACGAAGAGATCGTCGCCCACCAGGTTCACGGTCTTGCCGATCTCATCGGTGATCGCCTTCCAGCCGGCCCAATCGTCTTCCGCCATGCCGTCCTCGATCGAGAAGATCGGATAGCGTTTGGCGAGGTCGGCATAGACCTTGACCATCTCGTCGGGCGACAGGCTCTTGCCCTCGCCTTCCAGCTCATACTTGCCGTTCTTGAAGAACTCGGTCGAAGCCGGGTCGAGCGCGAAGAACACGTCTGAGCCCAGCTTGTAGCCCGCCTTCTCCACGGCCTTGGAGATATAGGTCAGCGCCTCGTCCGGGTTCTTGAGATTGGGGGCAAAGCCGCCCTCGTCGCCGACATTGGTGTTGTGGCCCGCATCCGACAGCGCCTTCTTCAGCGTGTGGAAGATTTCCGCGCCCATGCGCAGACCTTCCTTGAAGCTGGAAGCGCCGACCGGAGCGATCATGAATTCCTGGAAGTCGATGGGATTGTCGGCATGCGCGCCGCCATTGATGACGTTCATCATCGGCACGGGCAGCACCTGCGCCTTGGCACCGCCGACATAGCGATAGAGCGGCAGGCCGGCCGAATTCGCCGCCGCCTTGGCCACGGCCAGCGAGACGCCGAGAATGGCGTTGGCGCCCAGGCGCGCCTTGTTGGGAGTGCCGTCGAGAGCGAGCATCGCATTGTCGATGCGGATCTGGTCCTGGGCCTCAAGGCCACACAGCGCATCGAACAGCTCGCCATTCACGGCGGCCACGGCCTTATGCACGCCCTTGCCCTTGTAGCGGTCGCCGCCGTCACGAAGCTCCACCGCCTCATGTGCGCCGGTCGAGGCGCCGGAGGGGACGCCGGCGCGGCCGAAGGAGCCGTCTTCCAGCGTGACATCGACTTCGACGGTGGGATTGCCGCGGCTGTCGAGAATCTCGCGGCCGGTGATATCAATGATGGCGGTCATCTGTGGAACTCCCAATGGGCTGGGCGGGTTCTAAAGGTCATACTCACGCCCGACAAGATGTTAACGGTTACATTTGAAGGAAACGCGATGTTTTTATCTTCTCCCGCCATCATCCTCACCGCCGCCGTCACCCTGATCGCGGCCAGCTTGGCCATGCTCTTCGCCCTGGGTGCGGGCCGCACCCGCAGCCGGTTGCGCATCGATGCACCCGTCATGAGCGGTCACCCCGAACTGGAGCGCGCCCTGCGCATCCAGGGCAACACGGTGGAGCAGCTGGCGGCCTTCCTGCCCGCACTCTGGCTGGCGGCGCTGTTCTTTCCGGGCTGGTGGGCGCCGCTGCTGGGCCTGATCTGGTGCGCGGGGCGCATCCTCTACGCCTTCACCTATGGCGATTATCGCGCGCGCTTTCCCGGTTTCGCGCTGACCGTCATTCCCACCACCGCCCTGATCGTACTGGCGGCTGTCGGCATCTTCAACGCGTGGATGGCGAGCGGCGCCTAATCCAAATGTCATGGCCCGGCTTGACCGGACCATGACATCTAGCGCTTGACGATCGCGTCGATCTCGACGAGTTGCTCCAGCAGAGCGGGGAAGTCCTTCAGCTTGACCATGTTGGGGCCATCGCTGGGCGCATTGTCCGGGTCCTGGTGCACTTCCATGAAGACGCAGGCCACGCCTGAGGCCACGGCAGCACGCGCCAGATACGGCACCATCGTGCGGTCGCCGCCGGACTTGTCGCCCTGCCCGCCCGGCTGCTGCACCGAATGGGTGGCGTCGAACACCACCGGCGCGCCGAACGACGCCATGATCGGCAGCGCCCGCATGTCGCTCACCAGCGTGTTGTAGCCAAAGGAAACGCCACGCTCGGTCACCAGCACATTGGGATTGCCCGCACCGGTGATCTTGGCGATCACGTTCTTCATGTCCCAGGGCGCGAGGAACTGGCCCTTCTTGACGTTGATGATCTTGCCGGTCTGCGCGGCCGCCACCAGCAGGTCGGTCTGGCGCGACAGGAAGGCGGGGATCTGCAGGATGTCCACCGCCTGTGCGACGGCGGCGCATTGCTCGCGTTCATGCACATCGGTCAGCACCGGCAGGCCGAAATGCTGGCGGATCTCGGCGAAGATCGGCAATGCGTTCTCGAGCCCCATGCCGCGCGCCGTTGCGGCGCTGGAGCGGTTGGCCTTGTCGAAGCTGGTCTTGTAGATCAGGCCCACGCCCAGTTTCTGACAGGTTTCCTTCAGCGCGCCGGCCATGTCGAAGGCGTGGCCACGGCTTTCAAGCTGGCAGGGCCCGGCAATGAGGGAGAGTTTCCTGGCATTGCCGATCTCGACGGAACCGGCCTGCACGACGCTGTTGGGTGTGGTCATGGCGGGAAACTAGTACCGGCAGACCCGAAAAACAAATGGGCCGAAGCGCATGCCCCGGCCCACCCGTCATTCCGGAAAAACGCGATCAGAACTTGAACTTGGTCATGCCCGCATTCATGCACTTCATGTCTTCATTGCCGCCGGTCGGGCCGGAAACCGAAAAGACGCCGATCATCTCGCCACCCTTCATGATCGGCATCGCGCCGGGGAAGGTGATCAGTTCGGCATCGCCTTCCAGCACCGCGCCACGACCCGCAGCCACGACTTCCGGCAGCTTGCCGAAGTCTTCGGAGGTCATCTTCTTCTTCAGCACGGTGTAGGCCTTGCGGCGGGCATAATCGTAGAAGGGCAGGCCCGTGCCATCGGCGGCGAGCTGCACCTTGATGTTGCCATTGAGGTCCACGACCATCACCGCAGCCTGCGAGGCGCGCGGCGTCAGCTTCAGGCAATGGTCAACCGCCGTCTGCGCCGCATCCAGCGCCATCGCGAGCGGGATCTGCTTCTCGGCCGGGATCGCCATTGCGGGGCCAGGGCCAGCCGGGCCCTTCGGCGGCGGTGCGGGCGGCGCGGCAGGGCCACGGCCGGCAGGCGGTGCAGGCGGCGTCTGCGCCAGCAAGGGCGCGGCAACAACTGCGCCGAGTAGCAGCGCCGAAACAAGAATACGCTTCATGAAACTTCTCCCAAGGATTTATCCGCAAACGCTAACATGGCGCGCCCGGGCTGGGGAGACGGAGAATTGTCGTGAAACGTCGCAAAGACCCGGCTAGCGCACGGCGGCGGCCAGCCCGAGCGGCGAGGAGAGCGGCGCGAACAGGTTGAGCGCATCCCAGAAGATCGTGGTTTCCACCCGCACCGTGTCGCCCGGACGGATCAGGAGCGGCATGTTGGTCTGGAACGTCTGCTCTTCGGTGCCGCCTTCATGGCGGACATAGACGGTGCTTTCCTTGGCCTGCGTGTTGAAGCCGCCCGCCAGCGCCACTGCGTTGAGCAGCGTCATGTCGTTGACATAGCTGTACTGGCCCGGCTTCTGCACCGCGCCCACCACATAGATGGGACGATAGGCCATGATCTCGACATTGATGCGCGGGTTGCGCAGATAGTTTGGCACCAGCGCCGCGCGGATCACCGCTTCCAGCCCGCCTGCCGTGAAACCGACGGCATGAGTCATGCCCATCAGCGGCAGACGGATATTGCCGTTGCCATCGATCTGGTATTCGCCCGACAGGTCGGTCTCGCCGAAGATGGTGACGTGCACCTTGTCGCCGGGGCCCAGCGTGTAACCACCTTCGTTGGGCACAGCGCCCGCCTGTTGCGGCGCGCCGATGGTGCGCGGCAGCGGCGCGCCATAGGCGGTGGCACCAGAGGAATAGGGCACGGGATTGGGATTGTAGTTGGGCGCGGCGGCCGGCATCGGCTGCTGCGCGGCCGGCTGCGGCCCGGGGGGCAGTCCCTGCACCATGCGCTGCGCCGCTGTGTAGGGCGACTGTGCGGCAGCCTGTTCGGGCGCGGTCAGCGGCTGCTGCGCATAGCCGGGCTGGGGCTGCGCGTACTGACCGTAAGGCGCGGCATAAGGCGAGCCATAGCTCTGTAGCGTGTAATCGGGCGTCGGCGCGCCATAGGCCTGGGGCGGCGGCGGCAGATAGGATGGTGCCGGATAGGGCGAAGGCTGCGCGGCGGCGGCATAAGGCCCGGAGGTTGGCGCAGCCTGGATGCTGTAGCCCGGCGTCGGCGTCAGCCCGGCCCCGTTCTGCGCGGAATAGGCTGGTGCGGCGGGCACCGTGTTGGTGGCGCCATAGCCCAGCGGCGCGACATAGGTGCCGGCCGGCGCGGCATCGCCAAAAGCGCCATAGTCACCCGACTGCGACGCGACGCCGGAGGATGGCGTGGCGGGCGCGGTGTTGACCACCGGCATGCCGTTGGAGGTGATGATGGGCGCCGAACCGGGCGCGGCTTCGAAGCCGCCGCCCACGCCCTGCGCCAGGGCGGCAGCGGAAAACAGCAGCGCGCCTGCAAGCGCAAGTACGCCGGTACGACAGGAATGCGCGGAAATCCGGCCCATGCCGCAAAGATAGGGCGCGGAGCGTTACCCGATGCTTAACAAATCCCTGACGCGACCGGGTTGCGTGGCCTTGCGGGAACCCTGTTCCGTGCTCATATCTTTCCTATGGGCATGACAAAACTGCAGAAAATGGTTGTGGTGGCGCTGGCGGCAACCCCCGCGAGCCCGGCCCTGGCGCAGTTGCCGATGGTGCCGCCCGACGTTCCCGGCATCCAGGGCCAGTACAACGCCATCATCCAGCAGCAGAATCTGGGCAGCCAGCTCAACAGCCTGCAACTGCAGCAGAACATGACGCAGGACCGCATCCGCGAGCTCGACCTGTTCCGCCCGCTCCAGCCCTATGGCGCGACCACGGTATTCCAGCCCCAGCCGCCGGGCCTGGCGCCCCTGCCCGTGGCGCCGCCTGCGCCGCCACCGCCGGCCCCCAAGACGCAGTAGGCACAGCTGTCATCCCCGGCGAACGAAAAAGCCGAATGGCAAGACGCGAATGAAGGACCGGCGATCCCGGCATTACCCCGCAATGCCCAGCGCCGTGAGGATGGCGGCGGTGGTGAATGCGACCAGGCTGAGGATGCTGCAGGCAATCGCAGCCTTGCGCAGCCGTTTCGCCGCCGGCGGGATGACGGCAACGCCGCTTTCGGCGGTGATCATCTGGGTGACATAGGCCAGCAGCGTCGTCGCCACCGCCAGCACCAGGCCGGTCAGGAACAGCAGCAGCGGCCAGAACAGGATATGCGCCATCGCCGAGCCATTGCGCTGGTCGTTGGCCCAGACCTGCCCGACAAAGGTCAGCAGTGAAATCACCGCCGCGCCATTCACCAGCACCAGCGTGCGGATGCCGGTGATCGCGAACTCCACCGCCGCCTGAAACATGTGCTCCAGGATCGGGGCGGGCTCCTGCGTCATCAGACCAGACGGCTCTTCTTCATCGCCGCCGCGATGAAGCTGGTGAAGAGCGGATGCGGCTCCAGCGGGCGCGACTTCAGTTCGGGATGGAACTGGACGCCGATGAACCAGGGATGATCCGGGATTTCCATGATCTCCGGCAGGCGGCCATCCGGCGACCAGCCCGACACTTCCATGCCGTGCTTCTTCAGGTCGAGCGCATAGTTGGTGTTCACTTCATAGCGATGGCGATGACGCTCGCTGATCTGCGTCGTGCCATAGACTTCCGCCACCTTCGAACCGGGCGTCAGCGTCGCCGGATAGGCGCCCAGCCGCATGGTGCCGCCCATGTCGCCATCGGCGGCGCGGCTTTCCACCTGGTTGCCCTTCACCCATTCGGTCATCAGGCCGATGACCGGGTGCTTGGGATGGCCGATCTCGGTGGTGCCCGCGCCTTCAAGACCCGCAAGGTCGCGCGCCGCTTCGATCACCGCCATGTGCAGGCCATAGCAGATGCCGAAGAACGGCACCTTGCGCTCGCGCGCGAACTTCACCGCGCCGATCTTGCCCTCGGTGCCGCGCTCGCCGAAGCCGCCGGGCACCAGGATGCCATCGACATTCTCCAGGAAGCTGGCGGCATCGTCGCGCTCGAACACTTCGCTGTCGATCCAGTCGAGATGCACCTTCACATTGTTGGCGAGGCCGCCATGCGCCAGCGCCTCGGACAGCGACTTGTAGCTGTCCTTGACCTGAATGTACTTGCCGACCACGGCGATGCGCACTTCGCCTTCCGGATTCTTCACGCGGCTCACCACTTCGGCCCAGGCGTCCAGATCCGGTTCCGGCGCATTGTCCAGGCCGAACACCTTCAGCAACTGCGTGTCGAGGCCGACGGCGTGATAAGCCATCGGCACGCGGTAGATGGTGTCCAGGTCCATCGCGGGAATGACGCGCTCGGCCGGCAGGTTGCAGAACAGGCCGATCTTGCGGCGGTCGTCATCGGGCAGCGGATGGCTGGTGCGGCACAGCAGGATGTCGGGCTGGATGCCGATGGCGCGCAGCTCCTTGACGCTGTGCTGGGTCGGCTTGGTCTTGAGTTCGCCTGCCGCCTCGATGAAAGGCACCAGCGTCAAGTGGATGAAGGCGCTCTGGCCGCGGCCCAGGTCATTGTGCAACTGGCGGATGGCTTCGAAGAAAGGCAGGCCCTCGATGTCGCCCACCGTGCCGCCGATCTCGACCAGCAGGAAGTCGAGGCCATCGATATCGGCCAGGACGAATTCCTTGATCATGTCGGTGACATGCGGGATCACCTGCACGGTGCGGCCCAGATAGCCGCCCTTGCGTTCCTTCTCGATCACCTGGGAATAGATGCGGCCCGAGGTGATGTTGTCGGACTTGCGCGCCGAGACGCCGGTAAAGCGCTCGTAATGGCCCAGATCGAGATCGGTCTCCGCGCCGTCATCGGTGACATAGACCTCGCCATGCTGAAGCGGGCTCATCGTGCCCGGATCGACATTCAGATAAGGGTCCAGCTTGCGCAGACGGACTTTGTAACCGCGCGCCTGAAGCAGCGCGCCGAGAGCAGCGGACGCAAGACCTTTTCCGAGGGAAGAGACCACGCCGCCAGTGATGAAGATCAACCGGGCCATGGGAGGCCAACATCATGAAAAGGGTATGGCGGCGCAAGCGCTAAATTTGAAAATATTTTTGCGCTAACAGGGAAGCGGAGAATTGACGCTGCAGCCTTGAGTCGATTGCCCTGCCACTCGCTTTGGCGCGCGGCTTTCAAGGCTTGCAATGGTCCACTGGACCATTTCCTCCGCGCTGCGCGCGGACCGCCTCTCACTATTGCGGCTTCGGAACCGACGGCAAGGCGGGCGCCGCCGGCGTGACGGGCCTGGCCGGCGTGGTCGTGGCGGGCTGGTTCAGCAGGATCGAGCGCGCCGATTCGGGGCGGCCCTGCAGCGCCAGGATGTTGAGGCCGATGCAGATGAGGAAGAACAGCGCCGCCGTGATCGCCGTGGAACGGGTCATCACATCCGCCGCGCCGCGCGGGCTGAACAGGCCCATGCCGCCGCCACCGCCACCGCCGCCAATGCCCAGCGCGCCGCCTTCCGAGCGCTGCAGCATCACCAGGATGATGAGAGCCAGCGCGACAATGACTTCGGCGACGAGAAGAACGGTCTGCATGAAAGCGGGTCCGAGAAGGGCTGGCGGGGTTTAAATCATTGATCGGCAAATAGGAAGGCGGTTGCCGGACGGCAAGTGGACGCCCCATAATCCCTATTGTTTCAATGAGTTATCAAGCCGCCGTCAGACGGCAATCGCGGCCGGCTGGTTGCGGGCGCGGATGATCGCCACCGTGGCGTCGATCTCGGCCAGCAGGTCCGCCGAAGAAGTCTCGGGATGGAAGGCGTTGTGCAGGCTGAGCGCCGCATGGCCCAGCAGGTGCATCGAGGCATTGCGGTCCACGCCCAGGCTGAGGCCTTCGACCGCCGCCAGCAGGCTGTCGCACCATTCCAGCGCGGGCTGGAACTCGGTGTCGCGGCTGCGCCGTTCGATGGAGCGCACCAGCTCGCACAGCCGTTCCAGTTCGGGCGGTGCACCCTTGGAGGGCAGCACGTCCTGCATCAGGCGCCACAGGATGCAGACCTGGAAGGAATCGCGGCGCAGCTTTTCGGTATGCAGCTTCTCGCGCGCCGATTTCAGCTCGATATCCAGCTTGCGGGAAACGACCTCGTCGCTCAGCTTGTCCTTGGCCTTCATCTTCAGCGAATTGGGTGGCGCGAACAGTTCGGTGTTGGAGGCGCGGCTGTCATCCTTGCGGCGGTCGGGGCCGACATAGTCGGTGGTGATGACGAAACTCTTGCGGCGGTCGATATGCGCCTCGATGCGCTGGCCCAGCAGCGCGGTCGAGAAAGGCCGCAGCAGCAAATCGTCGGCGCCCGACGACACCACGCGATTGATCAGGCCCGCGCTCTTTTCCCAGGCAGTGACGATGATGACGATGAAGGGATTGTGCCCCGCCCCGCCCTGCCGCATCTGCTGAATGGCGGCGCAGAGCTCGTCCGCCTGCCCCTGGGCCTCACACAGCGCGATGTCGGGCGGATTCTTCTGGATGGACTCCACGAAGGCTTCGATGGTCGAAACGGTTTCGGTGCGGCGGAAGCCGAGCGCGTACAGGGCCGCCCGCGTCGCGGTGCGGTTTGCCGACACCGGATCGTAAATCAGTGCATCCACGGAATCGAAGGACAGACGTCCCATAGGCCCCACGCAACCTTTCTGGTCAGGCCCAGAATGCCGCGCCGGCCGTTAAGTAACGGTCGAAAGGGGTAGTTAACGATCTGTGAGAAGTTCGGCTTAAATTGTCATTTCACGGCGCTGATGATGGCCATGAAATCCGCAACCTTAAGGCTGGCCCCGCCCACCAGCGCGCCGCCGACATCGGGGGTGGCAAGGATGGCGGCGGCATTGTCCGGCTTCACCGAGCCGCCATACTGGATCAGGATTTTCCGTCCAGGCTCGCCCAACTGCTTCACAAGGCAGGCCCGCACATGGGCATGCATCGCCGCGATATCATCCAGGCTGGCGGTCTTGCCGGTGCCGATGGCCCAGACCGGCTCATAGGCGACGACCGTGTTGGCCGCGCTCGCCCCGTCCGGCACGCTACCGGCAAGCTGCGCTTCACATACGGCGTTGGCATTGCCCGCCTCGCGCTGCGCCAGCGTCTCGCCAAAGCAGATGATGGCGGTGAGACCGGCGCGCCAGGCGGCCTTGGCCTTGGCCGCCACCTGGGCATCGGTCTCGGCATGATACTGGCGGCGCTCGGAATGGCCGACAATGACATGGGAAGCGCCCGCCGCCTTCAGCATCTCGGCGCTGATATCGCCGGTGAAGGCGCCCGAAGCCTCGGCATGGCAATCCTGCCCGCCGATCGCAAACGCATCCTTCACGAACCAGGCGGCCTGGGCGATCAGGGTGGCGGGCGGACAGATCAGGACATCGCAGGCGGCCGGATTGGCCTCCAGGGCGGCCTTGAGCTCGCCCAGCTTGGCGGCATCGGCCTGGCCGGCCCCGTTCATCTTCCAGTTTCCTGCCACCAGCGCGCGCATTTCGCTTCCCTTTTTGTCCTGTTTTCCGGGCTTTTAGCCCGTATCGCGGCTTGCCGGAAGGACGCCCCCTCCTTATCATCTGCGACCTTTTATTACGTCGCAGGATTTCCCCAATGATTCAATGGATGCACCGCCTCTCGAAGTCGTTCGTCGCGACCATGCTGATGGGCGTCCTGGCGTTGAGCTTCGTCGTCTGGGGCATTGGCGACATCTTCGGCGGCGCCACTGCCTCAGCGGTGGCCACCGTGGGCGGGGTCAATATCGAGAGCACGGTGTTCCAGCGCAACTACCGCAACTTCCTGCGGATCGAAGGCCAGCGCATGGGCATCGAGATCACGCCCGAGATGGCGCGCAGCATGGGCATGGGCCAGCGGGCGCTGCAGGAGATGGTGGACCGCCAGGCGCTGGACAATTACGCCGCCAAGCTGGGCGTGGCTGCCAGCGACGAGCAGGTGACGCAGACCGTGCATGGCATCGAGGGCTTCCGCGGCCCCAACGGCCAGTTCAACTACCAGAACTTCCTGCAGGCGATCAGCCAGGCGCAATACACCGAAGCCGATTTCCTGGGCGAAGTGCGCACCGACCTGGCGCGCACCCAGCTCACCGGCACTGTCGAAGCCTTCTTTGGCGTGCCCGGCGAATATTCGCTGGCCGTGTTCCAGTACATGCACGAGAAGCGCGCCGCCGATTACGTGGTGGTGCCGTCCAGCGCGGCGGGTACCATCGCCACGCCGGATGCAAAGACCCTGGCCGCCTTCATCAAGGAGAACCCGGCCCGCTTCTCCACGCCCGAATATCGCGACGTGCAGTTCGCCTATGCCACGCCCGCCGATGTCGCCGTCGAAGTGACCGACAAGATGGTCGCGGACGAGTACACCGCCCGCAAGGCGACCTACAACGTGCCGGAGCGGCGCGAGCTGTGGCAGCTTGAGTTCAAGAGCGAGGCCGAGGCCAAGGCGGCCCGCGCCAAGATCGATGCCGGCACAACCTTCGAGAAGCTGGCCGAGGAACGCGGCCTCAAGCCGGCCGACATTTCGCTGGGCGTGAAGTCCGGCGAGGAGCTGGGCGATCCCGCTGCCGCCAAGGCCGCCTTTGCAGTGGGCGAAGGCCAGGTCAGCCATCCCGTGCAGGGCACCTTTGCCTGGCTGCTGCTCAAGAGCGGCAAGGTCACGCCCGGCAATGTCCGCAGCCTGGACATGGTCAAGGACGAACTGCGCGAGACGCTCAAGACCCAGCTCGCCGCCGACAAGCTGGTGGACGTTCTCAACGTCTATGACGAAGCCCGCAAGAATGGCGAACCCCTCGCCGCCGCCGCGACCAAGGCCAAGATGAATACCGGCCGCATCGCGGCGATGGATGCGCGCGGCCTGACGCCCGACGGTTCGCCCGCCGTGGGGCTTCCCGCCGATCCGGAATTCCTCGCCACCGCCTTCAGCGCCGATGTCGGCGCCGACAATGATCCGGTCTCGGCCAAGAGCGGCGCCTATTACGTGGTGCGGATCAATGGCACGACGCCGCCCAAGCTGAAGCCGATGGCCGAGATCCAGGCCGATGCCGAAGGCCAGTGGATCGCCCGCAAGCGCGCCGAACTGCTGGCGGTGAAAGCCAAGACGCTGAACGACCAGGCGGTGAAGGAAAAGTCGCTGGCCGGCATTGCCGCCGCGCTGGGCGCGACGGTGGAGAAAAGCCCCGCCCTGCAGCGCGACACCAACACGCCCGCCATGCCGGCAGCGCTGATCACCAAGCTGTTCGAAGCCAAGGCCGATGGCATCGTCTATGCGCCGCAGCGCGATGGCTACATCATTGCCCGGCTCACCGGCATCTCCCATCCCAAGCCGCAGCCGGGTGACAAGGACTTCCCGGCCCAGGCGCAGCAATTGTCGGCCAGCGTCGCCGGCGATATCGCCATCGCCATGGCGGCATCTGCCCGCGCCGAACAGAAGGCGACGGTGAACCAGAAGAACCTGGACGCGGTCATCGGCGTGCAGCAGTGACAGGCTTGAACCCGTGACGGACTTCGAGACGTTCGCGCAGCGCTATGGCGCCGGACGGGCACAATTACTGCACACACGCCTGGTCGCAGACCTGGAGACGCCGGTCTCGGCCTATCTCAAGCTGGGCGAAGGTCGAGAAAACAGCTTCCTGCTGGAGAGCGTGCAGGGCGGCGAAGCGCGCGGCCGCTATTCCATCATCGGGCTGAAGCCTGACCTGATCTGGCGCTGTCACGGCGATCATGCCGAGATCAACCGCAATGCCCTGAACAGCGACCGCTATGTGGCAGAGGGCGCCAAGCCGCTGGAAAGCCTGCGCGCGCTGGTGCGCGAGACGCAGGTCGAACTGCCGCAAGGCATCCCACCCATGGCGGCGGGGCTGTTCGGCTATCTGGGCTATGACATGGCGCGGCAGGTGGAGCATCTGCCCAACCCGCCACCCGATACGCTTGGCCTGCCCGACGCCATCATGCTGCGCCCCACCATCGTGGCGATCTTCGACACGGTGAAGGACGAGATCATCATCGCCACGCCGATCTGGCCCGATGCGAAGGTGGACGCGAAGGCGGCCTATGCCCGCGCACAGGAGCGCCTGGCCGAGACCGTGGCCGAGCTGGAGCGCCCAGCACCCGCCGCGCCGCCGGTGCCCGCTGACCTGCCCGCCAACGTGCCGGTCGAATCCAACATGACCAAGGCGGAGTTCTTCGACGTGGTGGCGCGCGCCAAGGAATACATCGCCAGTGGCGACGTCTTCCAGGTGGTGCCGTCGCAGCGCTTCCGCCGCCCCTTCACCCTGCCGCCCTTTTCGCTCTATCGCGCCCTGCGCCGCCTGAACCCGTCGCCCTTCCTGTATTTCCTGTCGATGCCGGGCTTCCAGATCGCGGGCTCCAGCCCCGAAGTGCTGGTGCGGCTGCAGAACGGCAAGGTCACCATCCGCCCCATCGCGGGCACCCGCCCGCGCGGCAAGACGCCAGAGGAAGACAAGGCGCTGGCCGCCGAACTGCTGGCCGATCCGAAAGAGCGGGCCGAGCACCTGATGCTGATCGATCTGGGCCGCAACGATGTCGGCCGCATCGCCAAGACCGGCGCGGTCAAGGTGACCGACAGCTTCTTCGTCGAACGCTACAGCCATGTCATGCACATCGTCTCCAATGTCGAGGGCGAAATCTGCGACGGGCTGGACGCGATGGATGCGCTGGCGGCGGGGCTGCCGGCAGGTACGCTGACTGGCGCGCCGAAAATTCGCGCCATGCAGATCATCGACGAGTTCGAGAAGGAAAAGCGCGGCGCTGCTTACGCTGGCGCAATCGGCTATTTCGCCGCCGACGGCTCGATGGACACCTGCATCGTGCTACGCACCGCGCTGGTCAAGGATGGCACCATGTATGTGCAGGCGGGCGCCGGCATCGTCGCCGACAGCGTGCCGGAATCCGAATACCAGGAGACGGTCAACAAGGCCCGCGCCCTGATGGCCGCCGCCGAGGAAGCCGTGCGCTTCGCGAGTGCGGCGAAAAAAGGGCAGTAGTCAGCGCGCCGCCAGAATTTTCGCCCGCGCATCCTTGGCCTTCATCGCTGCTTCCAACGTCACCAGCGTGACGCCGTGATCTTCGCGCAGCCATTCCGCCACCAGCCGCAACGTCGTGGCATGGGGATGGCCGATGGCGATGGCGGCACCGTTCTTCTTCGCCACCGCCGCCAGTGCCGCCAATTGGCTCCGCACCGCCGCTTCGCTCTGGTCGTCGTCCAGGAAGATGTCCCGGCCACCGCTCTTGATGCCCGCCGCCCGTGCCGCGTCTTCGGCGCGTGATGCGGGCGAGGTCTTGGAGTCGAGGAAGAACAGCCCCCGCGCCTTCACCGCCTGCAGCACCGGCTGCAGCGCCGCCACATCGGCGGTAAAGCGGCTGCCTTCATGGTTGTTCAGGCCCGTCGCACCGGGCACGCGATCCAGCGACCAGTTCAGGCGGCGCAAAATCTCGTCGCGCGCCATGCCGGTTTCCAGCACCATTGCCACGCGCGGCGTCCCGCCGAGCGCCTGCATCGGCACATGCGCCAGCACGGTGCGGCCTTCATCCTTGGCGCGGGCTGCAAAAGCAGGGGTCATCTCGGCATAAGGCAGGAAGGCCAGCGCCACCGGCCTTGGCAGGCGCATCGCCTTTTCCGTGCCCGCAATGTCGGCGCCCAGGTCGTCGATGAGGATGGCGATCACGGGCTGACGCGACGGCGCATCACGCAGCGCCGTCAGCCAGTCGGGCATCGCCGCGACGGCCACGGGATAGAGCAACTGGGGCGCGTGCAGGCTTTCGGAGAATCCCGGCAGCGCCAACCAGGCGATATCGTGGGCAGCGGCAGGCGCGTCGGCATGGGCCTGCGCCATCACGCCGGGCGTCACCGCCGCCACCAGGCGCGGCAGCCCCGCCAGCGCCGCCGAACCGCCGGTCCAGAGGGCAAGGCCCGCCAGCACTGCGAACAGCAGCTCACGCGCATGGCTTTGGAGAAAACGAATCATCGGCCCCATGCGGCCGATTCTAGCGCAATCGGCGTCTGACGGCCCGCCTTGCCCCCTCCCGCAAATCGCAAGAAAAGAAACCATGCCCTCTTTCGTCTATGTCCTGGCCACACAGAACCCCGACGGGCGCATCGTCACCTATGTGGGCTGGACGCTCGATCTGGAGCGGCGGCTGGCCGAGCATAATGGCGGCGCCAAGGGGGCACGGACAACGCGCGGGCGCGGCTGGGTCCTGATCTATGCCGAGAAGCATCGCACCCGCCGCCGGGCGATGGCGCGCGAATACAAGCTGAAGCAGGACCGGACGTTCCGGTCCCTGCTGCGCAGCGGGCTGTGATCAGCTCTTCTTCGGCGGACGATGGGCGTAGAGGAACTGGCCCATGCGATCGAGCGCGCGGGTGATGTTCTCTGCCGAGTTGGCATAGGAGATGCGCACATAGCCTTCGCCCAGGATGCCGAAATCGGGGCCGCCCACCATCGCCACGCCCACTTCGTCCAGAATGGCGGTGGCCAGCTTCTTGGCCTTCCAGCCCGTCTTGGCGACGTTGGGGAACGCGTAGAAAGCGCCCTTGGGCATGATGCAGCTCACGCCCGGCAGGCTGTTCAGGCCACTCACCACCAGCCGGCGGCGCTTGTCGAACTCCGCCACCATCATGTCGACGCAGTCCTGCGGCCCGGTCAGCGCGGCGATGCCGGCATACTGGGTCGGGGCGTTGACGCAGGAATGGAAATTCACCGCCAGCTTGCGCGCCAGGTCATAGAGCTTGGGCGGGAAAATCGCATAGCCCAGGCGCCAGCCGGTCATCGCATAGGCCTTGGACCAGCCATTGAGGATGATCAGCCGGTCGCGGATTTCCGGATAGGACAGCAGCGTGACGTGCTTTTCGCCATCATAGAGAATGCGGTCATAGATTTCGTCGGAAAGAATGGCGACATCGGGCCAGGCTTCCAGGCCCGCCACCAGCTTGTCGAACTCTTCCTTGGGCACCACGCCGCCGGTCGGGTTGGCGGGCGAGTTCAGAATGATCAGGCGCGTGCGCGGCGTGATCAGCGACAGCGTTTCTTCTGCCGAGAAGGTGAAGCCGTAATCTTCGCGGATCGGGATCGGCACCGGCGTGGCGCCGGTGAATTCGATCATCGAGCGATAAATGGGAAAGCCCGGATCGGGATACATGATCTCTGCGCCCGGCTCGCCGAACATGATGATCGACATGTACATGGTGGGCTTGCCGCCCGGCATGATCATCACCGAATCCGGTGAGACCTCGACGCCATAGCGCGCGTTGAGATCGGCGGCCACCGCCTCGCGCAGCGGCGGGATGCCGTTGGCGGCGGTATAGCCGTGATGGCCGTCGCGGATCGCCTTGATCGCCGCTTCCGAGATGTGGTCGGCGGTGCGGAAATCGGGCTGGCCGATGCCCAGGCTGATGATGTCACGGCCCTGCGCCGCCAGCGCGTTGGCGCGCGCCAGCACGGCGAAGGCATTTTCCTCGCCGAGATGATCGAAGGCGGGGACGGTTTTCAGCATGGCAGGTACCGGCAGGTTTTGCGGGCACTGCTATATCCTGTCGCCAGAGGTGAAACCAGCCAAGCCAAGGCGTCAAAACGTCCGATAATATCTATTATTTTTCAATGGCTTACATAAGTGCTGGGCGCGATGGCCTGCGGCTGTCCCTGTTGCGCCCCCGCCCCATCACGGGCAGATTCCCTGCCCATCCGAAAGCCTGCCGCCCATGCCCGCCGTCAAAGTCATCAGCCTGGAACGATCCGCTGACCGCCGCGCCGCGTTCGCACGCCACAATCCGCAGCTCGATTATGAATTCTTCAACGCCGTCGATGGCGCGGCGCTGACGCGTGCCGCCGTGGCAAGCACCGGCCTGTTCGCGCCAGGCCTCGACTATACGGCGGGCGCTTATGGCGTCGCGCTTTCCCATCATGCGCTGTGGCAGGCGGCGATGGCATCGGGCGAGCCGCTCACCGTCGCAGAAGATGACGCCATCTTCCGCGAGAATTTCGCCGCCGCGCGCGATGCCCTGCTGGCGACGCTCCTGCCCGACTGGGACATGGTGCTGTGGGGCTGGAATTTCGATTCCATCCTGGCGCTGCGCGTGCTGCCGGGCATGCCGGCGGTCATGGCCTTCGACGCGCAGGCGATGCGCGCGGCGCTGGCGGGCTTTCCCTACACGACGGCGCGGCCCGCAGCATTCCGGCTGGATGTCGCGTTTGGCCTGCCCGCCTACACCATCAGCCCGAACGGGGCGAAGAAGCTGACGGCGCGCTGTTTTCCCCTCACTGAATTTCGCCGCGAGCAGACGCTGCTGGCCGAACCGGTGACCAACAAGGGCATCGATGCGGCACTGACCAATCACTACGGCACGACCGACACCTATGTCTGTTTTCCGCCGCTGGCCGCCACGCCCAACGACAAGGCGGCATCGACCATCCAGAACGGGCAGTATCTGCCCGGCTAGCCGGGCGCGCGGGTTTGCGGCACAGTGTTTTCATTTTGGGGGCGCCATGATTTTCGAACGCATTCCCACCGGCGGCTGCCAATCCTACCTGCTGGGTTGCAGCGAGACCCGGGCCGCCATCGTGATTGATCCCAACCTGGCGCAGATCGATCATTACCAGGGCGTGGCGGCTCGCGAAGGCCTTCGCATCCGCTATGTCCTCGACACCCACACCCATGCCGACCATTTCTCGGCGGCGCGCGAACTGGGCCGGACCCTGGGGGCGCATGTGGTGATGAACCGGATTTCGCCCGCGCCTTATGCCGATTTCCGTCTCAGTGACGGCGAAATCCTGCGCGTGGGCAATCTGCGCCTCAAGGCGCTGGCCACTCCGGGCCACACGCGGGACTCCATGTGCTTCCTGACCGAGGACCGCCTCTTCACCGGCGACACGCTGCTGATCGGCGGCACCGGGCGCACCGATCTGCCCAGCGGCGATCCCGAGGCGCTGCATGATAGTCTCTTCAATGTGGTGCTGAAGCTCGATCCGGCGCTGAAGGTGCATCCGGCGCACGACTATAAGGGCGCGGGTGTATCCACCATCGCTGCCGAGATCGCCGGCAACCCGCGCCTGCAGAAGCGCGAACGGGCGGCCTTTGTCGAGATGATGACCCATCTCAACCTGGAAGCACCCACGCACCTGACCGAAGCGCTGCGGACCAACATGAGCGGCGGCAAGACGGTGAGCCAGTTGCTGGCCGATGCGGCCGCGACGGTGCCTTTCGTCGCAATGGACGATCTCTCGAAACGGCTGGCAGACGGCGCGCTCGACATGATCCTGCTGGATGTGCGCAAGAAGGACGCCTTCGCCGCCGGGCACATTGCCGGGGCCCAGCACCTGCCGCGCGGCCAGTTAGAGTTGCGCGTGAACAAGGAACTGCTGGACCCAACCAAACGCATCCTGGTCTGCTGCGAATTCGGCAAGATCTCGACCCTGGCGGCGGCGACGCTGCGCGAACTGGGGTACACGCGGGCCGCAGCGCTGGATGGCGGCATCAACGCCTGGCGCGAAAGCGGGTTGCCGCTGGTGACGGGCTGAGCGAAATCAGATCACCTGCACAGTGCCCAGCGCCGCGATGATGATCGTGGTCATGCCCCACAGCCCCAGCGCCATGCCGAAGGCACGCGGAAGGCCAAGGCTTAAGCGGTCGCGGAACCAGCGCGCTTCGACCCAAAGGAACCAGGCCGCCGCCGCCACCAGCAGCAGGCCGGACACCGACACCACCAGGGGGTCCTTCATGCGCCCGCCAATACCCGCCGCGCTCAGCATCAGCGCATAGGGCGCACCGACATAGCATTGCGCGAAGAAGGGCGCGCGCAGGCTGGTGCGGTCCAGCGGCACGCCCAGATGACGGATCAGCGCGGCGGCGAAGGTCAGCGGATAAAGCCCGAAGACGATGCAGCGCAGCAGCAGGAAGGTCTGGTCGGCCTGAAAGAAGCTGCGAAAGCCTGCCTGCAGCGCGGCGCTGTTGTGCGCCCACAGCTCCAGCAAATGCGCGACGATGATGCTGATGATGAGGAAGAGCGGCGGGCTGATGGCGGCGCGGTACTGGTTCTCCGGCGCGTCATTCTGCTCGCCGTCGGAATAGCGCATCATCGCCAGCGGATTGCACAATACCCGCCACAGCGTGCGCGGGTAGAACAGCAGCCAGGTCAGGACTTCGTAGAGAAACTCTTCGAACGAGCGAAGAATCTTGACGAAATCCATGACGGCCCCTTTCGGGCTACTCGGCCGCGACCTGGTTGCGGCGGTCGAACTGCGACCAGACGCCGGCATCGCCGTCCCAGGAACCGCTGGTGGCGCCCTTGGAATATTCAGTTGCGCGCTGCTCGAAGAAGTTGGCGTGCTCGACGCCATTGAGGATTTCCACCAGCCAGGGAAGCGGATGCGCCTTGATCTGGTGATAGCCCGTGGCGGTTTCCTCGAAATTGCCGAACACCGGCTTCAGCTTCAGCTGCGTCAGGCGCCAGTCGGCGATGTAGCGAACGTAATTCTTGATCGCATCCGGCGTCATGCCTTCGATGCCGCCCACCCCGAACGCAAGGTCGATGAAGCTTTCTTCCAGCCCGACCATGGTCTTGGCGACATCGACGATATCATCCTGCACCGCCTTGGTGACGGCGCCGGTTTCCTCGTTCCAGGCGTGATAGAGCCTGGTGATGCCTTCGCAATGCAGGCTTTCGTCGCGCACCGACCAGGAAACGATCTGGCCCATGCCGTTCATCTTATTGTGGCGCGGGAAGTTCAGCAGCATGGCGAAGCTGGCGAACAGCGACATACCCTCGGTGAAGCTGCCGAACATGGCCAGCGTGCGGGCCACGTCGCTGCACGTGCCCGTGCCGAAGGTGTGCATGTAGTCGGCCTTGGCCTTCATCTCGTCATAGTCGCGGAAGGCTTCGAACTCGGCTTGCGGCATGCCCAGGGTCTTGAGCAGCAGGGCATAGGCGTCGATATGCACCGTCTCCATGTTGGAGAAGGCAGCCATCATCATCTGCAGTTCCAAGGGCTGGAACA
>Ga0114970_10000948_pt1 | contig 21919 bp, 22 predicted proteins | sample M_140205_XF_Meta_FD_87030 | JGI IMG/M metagenome (GOLD analysis project Ga0114970, IMG submission 87030) | Freshwater microbial communities from Lake Montjoie, Canada to study carbon cycling - M_140205_XF_MetaG | ecosystem: Environmental > Aquatic > Freshwater > Lake | place: Lake Montjoie...
GCTTGTCGAGCCAGTCCTGGCGGATCCAGAGCAGCGGGTCGGAGTTGTGGACGGTGCCCATGGCCGGGATGCCGTAGAGCTTGCCGCCGCGGGTGACCATCTCGAGCGCCTTGCCGCCGTCCGACTCGTAGTTCTCGCGGATGGCGACGCTGGCGTAGTCGTTGTACGACTGGGTGAGGTCTTCGAGCATGTCGGCCTTGACCATCTGGTTGAACATGTCGATGCCCACCATCGACACGTCGAGCAGGTCGTTACTGGCAATCATTAGGTTGAGCTTGTCGTTGGCCGCTGGGCCACCCTTCATGACGATGGGGAACTGGTAGTCGATGTTCAGCTTCTGGCCGAAGGTCTTGACGTACAGGTTATCAAGCTGCGTCTCGCCCTTGTTGAGGTGGAGGTCGTAGTCCGCCTCGGTTTTGAACACGGTCAGGACGGTTTTTTCGGGCAGGGGCCCAAAAGGATCTTTGTTGGGCTTACCTCCCGGGGCCACCGCGCTCTTCGGTGCAGCCACCGCCGCGTCTTGAGAGGCCTGAGGCGCGCAACCAATCAGGCCGAGAATGAGAGCGAAGGCAAGGGCCCACGCGAGGGGATTCCCCCAGTGCAAATTTTTCATCCATTCCTCCTGACCACCATGATGAGGCCGTTATTTCCAGCGGGCTAGGAGGTCTCTCGTCGCAAATGGTGTGATTTTTGGGATTTTTTACCACCCAAGTTCACACCTCTGGCCCGCCTACTCTACGGTACTCGGTGGGCAAAAACCCTGTGGCGGCGCGGAAAACGCGGCTGAAGTAACGGCGGTCACGGAAGCCGCATTCGTCGGCGATGCGCCCGATGGGCTCTGAGCCGGCGAGCAGCAATGCCTTCGCGCGGTCGAGGCGCAAGCCCCCCAGGTAGGTGCCAAACGACTGGCCAGTCACCTTACGGAAACATTGGCAGAAGTAGCTGCGACTCATGTGTTGTTGCCACGCCACCTCGTCGGCGCCCAGGTTGAGCTGTGGTTGGAGACGCAGGTAATCAATGGCCTCGAGGATGCTCTGTGCGGTTGAAGGGCTGGCCTGCGCCCGGAGGGTGCCCAAAAGCCTATCTCTCAGGCCAATCAACCAATGCTCCCAGTTGGTCCAAAAAAGCAGGCTTTCGGCTAAGCTGTGGAGCTCCTGCGCCAAATTCAGACACAGGAGGCGGTCCCATTCCAGAGCCACGGCATCGAAGTGGCTACAAAGGCGGCCTCGGTCCCAGACAGCCCGGCGGGTCTCGGCCAGCAAGGCCTCAAACCTCTGGTCCGACAAAACCCATCCTGTTTGGAACCAGCTTGTCAAATTGACGTTGGTGGCGGTGAGTTCGGCGTCGACCCACGCGAGACGCAGGAAGTTCTGACGCCCGTTCCACGCATAGAAAAGGCCGGTCGAGCGCAGGCGCTCCAGCCCCGGGAGAGCCGCTTCGAAGGATCCCGGCAACCCCGTAACCAGCGCGAACACCCACGGCTCGAAGGCTACGAGTTCCTGATGGTAGGCAACGATGAGCGATTCCCAAGTATCGGTCTGTCTGGGAAGCAAGGGCAGAAACCACGTCGTAGGGTCCACTTCGAGCAAACGTTGCCCGTCGGCGCTCGAGAGAACCACGGGCATAAGGTCGCCACGTTGCCACTGTGCTCCCCGGGCGCAAATCAGCACGCCCCGTTCCAATTTGGGCGCCGCGACTTCTTCGGGAACCCCGCGGAGTCCCAGCTTTTCCGAGATGCGGGCCAAAGACCGATCCAAGACCTCGTCCTCAAGCTCAGTCTTGACGATGTAGTCGAGCACACCCATGCGCATAGCCTCTTGCAGGTACTGAAAGCTGTCGTGGCAGGTGAGCACCACCGTGGCCACGGCCGGAAACTCGGTGCCCAGGGCGCGAATGAGGTCGAACCCCGAGAGCCCCGGCATAGTGAGGTCGGTAAACACGAGATCGGGTGGGTCGCGACGCACGAACTCGAGCGCGCTCTCGACGCCGGCCGCTTCGCCCGCGACGACGAAACCATGTTTCTCCCAGGGAAAAGTCGACATGATTCCCCGACGTACAAGCTTCTCATCGTCAACAACCAAAACCTTGCGCACCTAACCCTCCTTGGCTCGCTCGGGAATACGAAAAGAGAACCCCGTCCCTTCACCCGGTAGACTGGCAACCTCGAGCGTCACAATGGCCCCGTAATGCACCTCAAGCACCTTTTTGACGTAGTTTAGTCCTATGCCGAAACCAAGTCCGGGAACTGGAACTGGTCCTGCCCCGAGCTCTTGCAGGCGCGCCGCGGCCATACCAGGCCCGTCATCGCGCACCGACACCGCAACCCAACCGGCGCTGGGTCCTTCCACCCGAATCCTTATGGTGCCCTTTCCGTCTCGCAGTCCATGCGCGAACGAGTTCTCGACCAGGGGCTGAAGGACGAATCGGGGAATAGGAACCTCAGCGGCCCGTTCGTCGAGCTCAAACACCGCTTCAAACTGTTGGTCATGGCGGGCCTGCAGTAGGGCCACGTAGTCGCGCAGTGCCGAGACCTCCTGCCCCACCGTAGCCACCGTGCCCTCCTTTCCCAGGTTATATCGAAGTAGCCGAATCAGACTCGAGACCACGGAGACTATGTTCTTTTGCCCCTCGGTGCGGGCCATCCATTGCACCACATTGAGGGTGTTGTAGAGGAAGTGCGGGTTGATTTGAAACAGCAGGTTCTCCACTTCGAGCTGCTGCTTGGCCCTTTCCTTGTGCTGCACTTCGAGCAGGAGCAGGCGCACGTTTTCCTTCATGGCCTGAAATTGCGCCAAAATCGGGTCGAACTCGACCACACCGGTCTGGCGAGCCCCGATTGAGGGCGAAATATCGGCCATCAGGCGGATTTCCTCGCCCAGCACGCGAATTGGTCCGTAGAGAGAGCGCCATACCGAAGTGCCTACCACGCCGGCCACAGCCAAAAGAAATACGCCCAGCAGGGTGGTCAGCACGAACCAATCTCCGATCTCTTTACCGTAATCTGACTTCCGCACGGCCGCCACCAACTGCCAGCCCGAAGCTCCAGGAGCGACCAACGTGAGCAGTTCACCGCGCTCGAGCAACGCTCCAGTTCCTTTGGGGATGGCGATTAACTCGCCCACTGGCAAACTGCGAGGAATCTGGCTGTAGAGCACGGCACCTGACGCATCGACCAGCGCATACCAGAAGGGCATTCCGAGCTGATTGGCCGGCAGGGCTTCGCTTAGTGAAGTAGGACTAGACTCGACGTAAACTTCCCAAGGCTCCCCTTGATCGGAAAGCATCGCCGGGCGCGAAAGCGACACCACTAACGCAGGCCGGTCGCGGTTGAGGCTGGGGTGCGGGCCTTGCAGCGCAAAGGCGGGGTTGCTGTTGACCCGGCTTAAGGTTCCCGCCTCCATCGGGGGTTTTACCGAGCCGTTGGCGAAGAGCAACTCGGTCTTGGCAGAGTTGTAAAAGAAGTGCAAACCCGCAGTAGGGTTCGCATGGTCTACCAAGGCAAGGTAGCTGTTGATGCTGTCGAAGTAGCGGCGCTTTTCGGCGTAGCTCTGCGTGGTCAGGAAGCTGCCAAGTTCGTCGGCCAATATCTGGTCGTGGCTGAGCAAATGCGACACTGAAACTAGGTTGTCGTAGGTGCGGTCGAGCTCTTTTACGGCCCGCGTAAGGGTACCCCGCATGCCTGCCTCGATCTTGTTCGACAAGATGGAGTAGATGGCGGAGTAGGATACGACCCAAACCAAGATGAAGGGCAAAACCGCCGCCACAAGCAGCGCCCGGGCAAGATCGGCCCGTAGTGAGGACGTCTTCACGTTGGCCTCCCGCCTCATGTTGCCCCGCCTTTTTTGCTTGGCGCAAGAGGCTTGCCTTGATTTTCGTACGCCGGTTCATGGGGTCTGTCGAAAACACTTTCTCTTGAAACGCACCATTTTTCGAATTAAAGTGAATATAGACACAATAAATAGGAGGACTTTTGTGAAGAAGATTCTTTCAGCACTTTTTATGGTGGCCTTGGTAGCTAGTGGCACTTTTGCCGCGGATGTAACCCTTGTGGCCAGTTTTAACATCACCGGCAAGGACGCAGTGAAAAGCGTCTTTACGGTCAAGGGCGCCCTTGGTAGTGTCGAGAACGACAGCGTTGACCCCAAACTCGTCGACGTGGTGGGTGGTGCTTCGCTTAAGAAGGGAACCGAGCTTTGGAACCTTTACCGCCCCGACACCACCGACAAAAAACTCGCCCAGTGGCCGGCTGGCTTTCAAAGCCTCGTGAAGTACGCTGTTTCCAACGTGGCCCAATATAAATCCGACAATTTTCAGGCCAAAAAAGCGGCCGATGGCGTGATCACCATTTACTACGCCCACCGAGGAACCGCCTACAAGATTGTTACCGACAAGACTGGCAAGCTCGACATGAACAGCCAGACCCAGTGGAAGCGCGCCATAGGCTTCATGCCCGCGGCTCCTGCCACCGAACAGCTTTTAGGCAAGGATTTCGCGCCTTCCGGCACCGCCACCGACCTCAACTTCCTCAAGGTGTTTGACGGAAGCGTAGCCAGTGGCAAAGTCATTGCGGAAGGCGCGCCCAACAAAGTGGCCGACATGTTCGTCGATGTAGCCCCCTCGGCAACCGCCTTCCAGGGCGCCGCTGCGCTGACACTTGTGGGCAACGTGCTCACCATCAAGGGTGATTTCAACCTAAAGAAGTAGACGGCCGGAAGCACGGGCAGGTGGGCTCGTGCGCTTTGGTTTGTGCACCGAGCCTTCAGGGAGGTCTCGGCAAAAGGCGCAGTAGGTCATGCTATACTCCGGCGACAAGGAGATGATATGGCTTCGAGGAAACGCGTTTTCACGGCATCGCTCCTGCTCTCACTGGCGGTCGGCCTTTATCTTCTGCTATCAGGTCTCCAAACCCTCATCGACTTCGATAGTGCCACCGCCAAGTTGGCGCGGGCCTTTTCCAGCCTGCTCGGGGCCGATCAGTCCACAGATCAGATTGCAGTGGCTATCGCGGTGTTCAAAATTCTTGCCGGAACCGTGTTGATCGTCGGCCCGTTGGGCATCTTGCCCTTCGCCCTGCGGACCTTGGCCTTTTGGATCATCGGGACTTTATGGCTACTTATACTGGTATGGAACTTCGCCCTGACCGGGCACTACCTGCAACCCACCGTGATGACCTGGCTGCAAGATCTAGCGCTCAACCTCGCTATCCTCGCTGCCCTTTGGAGTCTGAAACCGGAACAACCTCACTGAGGGTGAGCTTCTAACGGTGGTGATTAGCGTTTCCTGCGCCGCGTAGGAAGCGCTGATTTATCGCAGCGCTTCTAGTTCTTTCTCGATGTAGCTCTGCAGAGACCACTGAATAAAGGTCCTGATCTTATTTTTAATGTCCTGGCCGGTTTTGGGGTCGAACAGCAACACGTAGGTGAAAAGCTCTCCCTCCCTGCGGGTTCCCATCACAATGCCCGAAACCAGGCACAAGCTGCCTTTAAGCTTGAGTTGAATCGACTCGGCCTTGGCATGGGCTGAAAACTGCGGATCAGGTTCGAAGGTGCATGCCATACCCACCGAGCTGATGTCCATCACGGTGCCTGTATAAGCCCTGTTGCCCTCTTGGAAGTTCAAGGTGGCATGCCGATTGCCGCAAATGATCCTCAGGTACTTTCTTCGGCCGTGCGCCTCGTTGGCTTCCAGCACCTTGAGCACAATCTCGGTGCTTTCCTTGAGCCCGAGGCTAAGCTTCACAAACCCAGCCGAGACCATGAGATCCATCAGGTACATCCGGGCAAGTTCCGCATCGTTGTTGTAGGTGAGAATTCCGATTCTCAGCTCTCTAAGCTCCGGGTCATTCTGAAGCTCCCTGATGTACTGTTCCCACTGGGACTCTTTCATGCCGTCGTCGATGTTCATGAACACCACAGAGTCTGGGTATTTTTTAAAAATCAACCTGGCTTTTTCGTGGTCCTTGAGCAGATAGATCTCGTATTCAGCTCTGATGAGTTCGGAAACCATCTCGGTTTGGAGTACGGAATTGGGGTACAGGAAGAAGATTCGCTTCCCTCCGGCGTTTCCACCCGCGAGAGCCGTTTCCGCGCTCAAGGAAGTTTCCGGAAGACGACCACGCCGTTGTGTCCACCGAAACCAAGGGTATTGCTCATCACTACATTCACCTTGTGAGCGACGCCCTTGTGCGGCACATAGTCGAGATCACAACCAGCCTCTAGGTCGGGATTATCGAGATTGAGGGTGGGAGGAACCCACTGGTCGCGAAGCGCCAGGATGGAAAAAATGGCCTCGATTCCGCCTGCGGCACCAATGCAGTGTCCCGTCATGCTCTTGGTGGAGCTCACCTTGAGCTTGTAGGCGTGAGGGCCAAAAACCGCCTTGATGGCCTTGGTTTCGGTGGGGTCGTTGATTTCGGTGCTAGTTCCATGGGCATTAATGTAATCCACGTCTTCCGGCTTAAGGCCAGCCATCTTGAGGGCGTTGCGCATGGCGGCGATGGCGCCCTTGCCCTCGGAGTGGGGGCTGGTCAAATGGTAGGCGTCGCAGGTCATGCCGTAGCCAACCAATTCAGCGTAAATTTTTGCCCCACGTGCTTTTGCATGCTCAAGTTCCTCGAGAATAAGGATGCCTGCACCTTCGCCCATGACGAAGCCGCTCCTGTCTTTGTCGAAAGGGCGGCTGCCTTTGGTGGGTTGGTCGTTGAACTTGCTTGTTACGGCTTTGAGAACACAGAAACCACCGATTCCCAAGAGCGTGATCGCGGCTTCGGTGCCACCGGTAATCATCACGTCACAGGTGCCATCCTTGATCCAGCGGGCCGAATCGCTGATGGCGTCGGTGGCAGCCGAACACGCGGTGAGCAGGGAATAACAAGGCCCTTCCGCGCCCACGAGGATGGCCACGTTGCCGGGAGCTTCGTTGCTGATCAGCTTTGGAACGGTCATGGGTGGAATGCGGGTAGGGCCGCCACCTGCAAAGATCTTTTGGTAGGCTGCCTCGAGGGATTGTACCCCACCGATGCCATTACCCAACACGGTGCCTATTCGCTCGTGGGTTACGGTTTCACCCACCTTGATCTTGGCATCCTCGAGAGCTTGCAGAGCAGCGTAGGACGCGAACACGGAAAACGGGTCCATTTTTCGCGCCTCCTTGCTGTCGAGGTACTTTGACGGGTCAAAATCTTTCACCTCGCCAGCGATCTTGCAGGACAATTCAGAGGAATCTACGTGGGTTATAGGTCCGATTCCGCTCTTGGAGGCCTTGACGGCTGCCCAAGTCGACTCCACATCGTGGCCCAAGGCATTGACGGTACCCAACCCGGTGACTACGACTCTTCTGTTCATCATTTTCTCCTCCTACATAAACATTCCGCCGTCGACCGACAACGTCTGGCCCGTCAGATACGTTGACAGATCCGATGCCAAAAACAGGGCGACATTGGCGATTTCTTCGGTACTACCCATTCGGGCAAGGGGGATGCGCGCGAACAACTTCTCCTTCAATTCTTCGGTCAACTTTCCTGTCATGTCGGTTTCGATGTAACCCGGGCACAAGGCATTGACCCTTACACCCCGTGGGGCCAACTCCTGGGCCAAGCTCTGCGTCAATCCGATAAGGCCAGCCTTGGAGGCGGCGTAGTTGGTCTGGCCTGCGTTGCCGTGCAACCCAACTACCGAGCTCATATTGATGATCGATCCGCCGCGCCGAGAAAGCAAGTGCATGGAAACGGCCTTGCAGACGTAGAAGGCACTGGCTAAGTTGACCCGAAGCACCTCGTCCCAAGCCTCGGCGCTCATGCGGGCGATGAGCCCATCGCGGGTGACCCCCGCATTATTGACGACGATGTCGATTCCGCCAGACTCCTTGAGAATCCCCTTGATGACGGCGGTGATTTCGGCCTCAATGGAGACGTCCGCCTTGCGGAAATGGAGCTCAGAGCCGGCTTGGTCGGCCACAGCCTGCAGGGCCGCCAGATCACCTTCACTCCGGCTGATGGTGTAAACCACGGCACCGTGTTTCAAGAATGTTTCCACAATGGCTTTGCCGATGCCCTTGGAACCACCGGTGATGATGGCTTTCTTACCTTTCAAAAGCATGGGGTTCTCCTAGTGCTTTCCAATCTGGAGTATCTGTTCGAGGGTGGAAGCGGAATGGCAGACAACCTCGGGTTGAAAGGCGGACCAAAGACCTTGAAGTACGGTTCCTGGCCCTGATTCAATGTAAAGCTCGTAACCAGCCTCAAAAAGGGCTTTTTCCTCGCTAATCCATCGCACAGGCGCGGTGACCTGCCTCACGGCAAGTTCTTTGGCCTGAGCACCAGTCTTCACCAAAGCTCCGGTCACGTTGGAATAAAGGGCCTTGGCCGGATTCCGGAACTCAATCGACTTCAGCGCTTCGGCCAAGCCTTCGCCAGCGCTGGCCAGGAGCGGTGAATGGAACGGGCCAGCTACTTTGAGGGCAATCACGCGGCGGGCTCCAGCTGCTTTGAGGGCTTCAGTGCCCAAAGCCAGCGCGGCCGCGGTGCCAGAGATGACCACTTGTGTTGGTGAGTTGAAATTGGCGCCAAACAAATCGGGAATCGCAGCTTGGGTGAGAGCCGACTCGACGGCCTCGGGCGAGAGCCCGATCACCGCTGCCATACCTGGTTCTCCGGCATGACGGTCGAGGGCAGAGGCCGCCTTTGCCATCAGCTCGCCACGTAGCTTGACCAGCGGAAATACCTGCTTGGCGTCGAGAACTCCGGCCTCCACGAGGGCCGCATATTCTCCGAGGCTGAACCCCGCCACAGCCTGCGCCACCAGCCCATGTTCCTTGAGCACCTGAGCGCTGGACAGGTTCGCCAGCGTGATCGAGAGCTGGGTGTTCACGGTTTCCTTGAGCTCGTCCGCCGTCGCTTCGAAGAGGAGCTTTCGGGCGTCAATTCCGGTTTCGGCTGTTGCTAGATCGAACAACTCGCGTACAACCTGGGAATGCTCGAACAAGTCCCGGGCCATTCCCGGCACCTGAGCCCCTTGCCCTGGAAAAAAGAAGACCGTCTTCATGGCTTTCTCCCGTTTCAAAGTTGGCGTTACCTTACCTGTTTACGCTCAAAAAGTGAAGTCCATGGACGATGAAGGCTCTTCGGCACTAGGATGGAGGAATGTCGACCCTCGAACAGCGCGAGATCCTGATTCAAAAACGTCAGGCGGAGAAATACATCAACGTTGTCCGTTTGGTCGTCTTTGGGTTTTTGGGGTCCATCTATTTCGTTCTCGATGCCTCCAATTTCAATCCATTGCACCCCGGCCCTCTTCCTGCGGTAGGTTTTCTGGTCGCCGTGGCCGTTGTCTACGCGCTTTTTGTGCAAGCAGCCGTGTCGCGGGGGTTTTTTCCGCGCTACCTGCCTTGGTTCACAACGCTCACCGACCTCAGTTTTTTTGTGGCGGGCTTTGGCCTGACCCTCTCGGCCTCCGACAACACCTTTTCGTCAATCACAGTCAACTTGTCGTGGGGCTACGCGCTGCTGTTCCTTCTCATCCTTTTCTCCACTTTGCGCGAGCAGCCGTGGCTGACGCTGTTCACTGGGGTCGCTTCTGTTGTGGTGTACGGCGGGTTTGTCATCCTGTATTTCTCCTTTGAACCGTACACCGGTTTTTACCGCGACCAAGAGTTCAGGGTGGTTTTTCTGTTCATCGCGGGAAGCTTCAGCACCTTTCATGCCCGGAGCCTGCGAAAAGCCTTTGACCGAGCCGCCCTGAGCGACCGCTTACGACGAGCCACCGATGCCAGGCTCAACGTTTTAGCCCAGCATTTTCCCGGTGTGCTGTTGCAAGCGGAGGTCCGCGAGGCGGAGTTCCACTTGCAATATGCCAGCGAGGGCAGCCGGGAACTTCTGGGCCTCGAACCCCCAGAAATGCTGCTCGATCCGATGCTCTTTTTCCGCAGGACGGACCGCAACTTCCGCCGCGCCCTGAAGCTGCATTTCGACAACTCGGTCACCGAAGCTCGCAATTGGGATCAGGAGTTTCCCTACCATCATCCGTTACGAGGCCGCATTTGGCTCAAGTTTAGCGTCACTACTCACGTGACAAGCCAGGGAGTGCGGGTAGTCAATGGCTTGGTCAATAACATCTCTGAGCAGCGAGCCGCTGCGGAGGCCCTTCGTCAAGCCAATCAGGCCAAGAGCGACTTTCTAGCCACGATGAGCCACGAGCTCCGTACGCCGCTCAACGCCATTCTTGGTAATGCGGATCACCTGCAGGGACTGGCTACTAGCGAAGATGACAAAAAGGCCTTTAGGGATATTTTGGCCTCGGGCGAAACTCTCCTAGGGCTCATCGAAGACATTCTCGTTTTCTCGCGTCTGGAGGCCGGCCGGCTCCAAGCCGACCTTCGGCCTTTTGAGTGGCGCCCTCAACTCCAACTGCTCGTCGATACTTTTCGGGGTCCGGCCCTGAAAAAAGGTGTTGTCCTGCTCTGCCAATTGCCCTCTGACGCTCCTGGGCTGGTTTGGGGCGATGTGCTCAGATTCCGGCAGATTCTCGGAAATCTGCTTTCCAATGCGGTCAAGTTCACCCACAAGGGTCAAATCTCCGTCGAAGTTGCGTTCCAGTCCGATACAATGCAGATCATCGTGCGTGACACAGGAATAGGAATACCTAGCGAAATTCAGGAAAAGATCTTTGAGAAGTTCGTACAGGGGGCCCAAGGCAAAAGCCGACCCTATGGAGGTACGGGTTTGGGCCTGGCCATAAGCCGGTCGCTGGCCACCTTGTTGGACGGAACCCTTACCGTTGAAAGTCAACCCGGATTGGGAAGCACCTTCTGCCTCACCCTGCCCGTGCGGGGCGAACTTGGCAGGGAGTCTGCCGGGGTTTCACCTGCCACGAACTCGGTCCCTTTGGCAGCCCGGGTCCTTCTCGTGGAAGACAACACGAGTAACCAAGAAGTGGCGACACGCATGCTCAGGAAGCTTGGGGCAACAGTAGAGTTGGCTACCGATGGTATTCAGGCGGTCGAACTCGCAGAAAAAAGCTACTTTGACCTGATTTTTATGGACTGGCAGATGCCGCAGATGGATGGTCTGGAGGCTACCCGTCGTATCCGCGCCCTTCCGAGTGGTCAGGATCTGGTTATTGTCGGGTTATCGGGACACGCGCTACCCGGCGACCGCGAGACTCTGTTGGCCGCAGGTTTTGACGACTACCTTTCAAAACCGGTGAGGATGGACGACTTTCGGATGATGCTCAACAAGTACGTCACCTTACCTCGTCGAGGTTGAGCACTGTCACCAGGTTTTTCCGCAACAAGTCACCCATGCTGGTGCAGGCTCTGAAGTCGTCATTTCTGTGAAACTTAGCCAGCCCGGTGCCGAGTTCCTTGACCTTGTCCGGAGTTGAGATGTCGTCGTGAACCATGCAATCGAGAACCTCGTTGATCCGAGCCCAATTATTCTTGGCACGGCGGGTCATGAGGGCACGTTCCTCCACCTGGTATTGCCGAATCGTATCGGGGGTGAGCAGTTCCCAAACCAGTTCGACAACCGGCTTGTTTTCCTTGTGAAACTGGGGCAGATAAACCTTTATGTCGCCCTCGTAACTTTGCTGGTCGAAGTCGATGGCGCGTACGCGGTATTGCTCCTCGTCGAAATCCAGCGTCACATCCATCACATAGTTGTACGCCCGCATGTCCCCGAGAAGGCGGGTAAAACAACGCTCGTTGAACTTCACAAACTCCTTGCACACCCTCACTTTATTGATTCCTGGCCGCTGGAAATAGCCGCCGAGGAAGTCGTCACCGGGAATTCCCATGATGTGTTCTTCCACCAAAGTGTCACCTTTGAGCAGAAAGTTCAGGTTGTTTGGCGAGAGCAATTGCTCCAATTCCAACCCATAGACCCGGTTGGCGTCGGCCTTCTTGATATAAAAGTAGTCTTGGTTGTCGTTGTAACTGTTAACCACTCGGATTCGAAATGGATGGCTATTGGCGAAGTGGCAGAAGTCGATGCGGTCGATGTCCAGATGCTTAACGGCCGACATGTCGCCAGCCATCTTGAGCAAGCAGTAGAGGTGTTTCAGGTTGTCGTCGAGTTCTGAGCGAACCGAGGGTAAGTGAATCAGGGTCTCCCACAGGGAATTGGTGCCCTTTTTGTCTTCCAGAGCGATAGCCTCCGTCCAGCCCCACAGATCCTCATATCTGAGGTGGAACTCGAACTCACGCTCGTAGTCCATGAGGTAGCGGTGGAAGCGACCCGTCACGGGAAACGAGGGCTTCTTCTTGGAGATCATCACTTCGTCCATGTGGTGAGTCTATCGGAATCGGGGAGACCGGAACAGTAAGTCGACCTCGGGGGTCCTTAGGACCAGAGGTCCGTGGCCGGGTCTTGCCTCGCTGGCGGTGTGCTATCTTTCTGGTCATGGATACTCCCCAATCTTGGGAGCGGCAGACGGTGCTGTTTCTCACGAGTCAGACGTTGTCGCTGTTCGGTTCGTCGCTGGTGCAATACGCGCTGATGTGGCACGTCACCCTGGCCACCAAGTCGGGCTGGGTGATGACGCTGTTCGTGCTCTGCGGCTTTGTGCCCACCTTCTTGATGTCGCCTTTTGCGGGCGTGTGGGCCGACCGGCTCAACCGCAAGAACCTGATCATGCTTTCCGACGGGCTGATCGCGTTGGCAACGTTGGCGCTGGCGCTGGTGTTCATGGCCGGCGAGGACGCGCTGTGGCTCATCCTGGTGACGGCGGCTATCCGCGCGGTGGGGCAGGCGGTGCAGGGTCCCGCGGTGGGAGCGTTGCTGCCTCAGTTTGTGCCGCCGGAGCAACTGACTCGTGTCAACGGAATCTCGTCGACGCTGCAGTCGGCCATCATGTTCGCTTCGCCCATCCTCAGCGGCGTGCTGATGACGATCTGGCCGCTGGAGTGGGTGTTCTTCCTCGATGTCGCAACCGCCGCGTTGGCGATCTCGGTTTTGGCCTTCTTGCTGAAGGTGCCGCCCCACGCCAAGGCGAGCGCGCCGCAAACGGTTTCGTACTTCGCCGACCTGAAACTGGGCTTTCGGTACGTGCGCGATCACCGGTACCTCGTGTCGTTCTTTGCTTTCGTGGGAATCCTGCTCCTGTTCGTGGGCCCCGCCGCTTTCTTGACGCCGCTGCAAGTGGCCCGGAGTTTTGGCGACGACGTGTGGCGCCTAACCGCTATTGAGGTGGTCTTCTCGGTCGGCATGATGGGAGGCGGCGTGCTGATGGCCGTATGGGGAGGCTTTCGCAATCGCGTCCACTCGATGGTGTTTTCGACGGCCATCATGGCGGTGTGCACTATTCTGCTGGGCTTGCTGCCCAACTTCTGGGTTTTCCTGGTTCCCATGGGCGTGTTCGGTGTGGCCATGCCTTACTTCAACACGGCGTCAGCTGTGCTGATTCAGGAACATGTGGAACCGGACTACTTGGGCCGCGTTTTCAGCATCTTCACCATGCTCATGACCTCGATGATGCCCTTGGGCATGCTGCTGTACGGCCCGCTGGCCGAGGTGGTGAGCATCGAGAGCCTGCTCCTGATCACTGGCGGCCTGATGGCGGCGTTGGCCGTGGTCATGCTTTTCGACAAGCGCCTGCTGAAGGCCGGGGTTCCAAAGGAAGCAGAATGAGCACGTTGGCTCGAGGTTTGCTGCTCGTTGCTCTTCTTGGGTCCACCTTGGTTCTCGCCGGCCAAGCCGCCTCAACGACCGTGCAGCTGTACCCGGGGGTTGCCAAGGGCTCGGAGTCGTGGACGCGTTTGTGCTGAAGTACCGCCTGGTGCCGACGAAAGAGGACCAGCGTAGCAGAGTCGGGGGTGGCGCGAGGGAGGGGCCGCGGAGCATTGCGCCAGCCATGCGCAGACGGTCCCTCCCTCGTGACAGGACCCCGGGCCCCCCCTCTGGTCCTCCTTCGCCGAAGTCCAATTGACGCACCGAGGCCTCGACTGTACTTTGGTAGCCTATGACCGACAGAACCCTTCCTTTTACCCGAGACCAACTTGAAGCCGTGGCGGCCCAAGTTCCAACGCCCTTCCACCTTTACGACGAGAAGGGTATACGCGATAACGCCCGGCGTTTTCGTGAAGCGTTCTCCTGGGTGCCCGGTGGCTTCACCAACTACTTCGCCGTAAAGGCCCTTCCGAATCCTTACATCATCGACATCGTCAAGTCAGAAGGCATGGGAGCAGACTGTTCCTCGCTCGGCGAGCTCCTGCTGGCAGAAGCCTGCGGCATCACCGGCGAAAACATCATGTTTTCGTCGAATAACACCCCGGCCAAGGAGTTTCAGAAGGCCTTTGAGCTAGGGGCCATCATCAACCTCGACGACCTGAGCCACATTGACTACCTCGAGACAGCGCTTGGAGGAAAGCTACCTGAGCTTCTGTGCTTCCGCTACAATCCCGGGAAATTGAAAGAAGGTAACGTTCTGATCGGTAAGCCCGAAGAAGCGAAGTATGGGTTTACCCACCCGCAGATTCTGGAAGGTTACCGGAGGCTCAAGGCCAAGGGCGTGAAGCGCTTCGGCCTGCACACCATGGTGGCCAGCAACGAGCTGAGCACCGAGTACTTTGTGGAAACTGCCCGGATGTTGTTCGAGCTTGTGGTGGAAGTCCACAAAATGACTGGTATACGCATGGAGTTTGTCAACCTCGGGGGCGGAATTGGCGTGCCCTACCGCCCGGAGCATAAGCCGGTAGACTTGGAGCTCTTGGGGCAGCGGGTTCAGCAAACCTACCGCGAAATCATCGTGCCGGCGGGTCTCGACCCCCTGCGTGTGGTCACAGAGAATGGTCGCATGGTGACAGGCCCCTATGGTTACCTCGTGAGCCGCGTGTTGCACAAGAAGTCGACGTACAAGGAATACTTAGGCCTCGACGCGAGCATGGCCAATCTGATGCGCCCGGGAATGTATGGTGCTTACCATCACATCACCGTGCCCGGCAAGGAGAAAGGCCCCCGCAAAATCTACGACGTAACCGGTTCCCTTTGCGAGAACAACGACAAGTTCGCCATCGACCGCGAAATTCCCGACCCGGCCATCGGCGACTTGGTGGTAATTCACGAGTCGGGTGCGCACGGCCATTCGATGGGGTTCAATTACAACGCCAAATTGCGCAGCGCCGAAGTGCTCTGGCAGGAAGGCAAGTTCCACCAGATTCGCCGAGCCGAAACCTACGCCGATCTGTTCGCGACCATAGACTACCCTGGCCTTAAGAAATAGCTGTGGCAGGCCCCACCCTGTTCATCGTCGCCACCCCCATCGGCAATCTGCAAGACATTACGTTGCGGGCGCTCGAGACATTGCGAAGCGTCGACATCATTGCGGCCGAAGACACGCGCCACACCCTAGGGTTGCTCAATGCCCACAACATCAGTAAGCGCCTGATCAGTTGCCGGGCAGCGAATGAGGCCAACAGCGCCGAGGGTATCGTCGGGCTGCTCGCCGAAGGCAAATCCATTGCCTACTGCACCGACGCAGGTACCCCCGGCCTGAGCGATCCGGGGGCAGTGCTGGTGGCGCGGGTGCGGGAGGCCGGCTACCCGGTTGTTCCCCTCCCCGGGCCGAGCGCTCTGGCCGCGCTGATCAGCGTGGGAGGCTTCGGCGGGCGTACAGCCACCTTCGATGGGTTTCTCTCGGTGAAGCCCGGTAAGCGGAAGAAGCGGGTTCAGGAGCTGCTGCAACGGCAGGAGGCCTTTATCCTGTATGAATCTCCGTTCCGAATTGTCAAGCTTTTGCAGGCAATTGCCGATACCGAACCTGAGAGGAAAGTTCTCGTGGCCCGAGAAATGACCAAGAGCCACGAGGAATTCCTTTCAGGAACGGCAGCCGCCATCTTGAACGATTTGGCGATGCGCTCTATAATAAAGGGCGAGTTTGCCGTTTTGGTGTCCGGGTCGGCTTCCGAAATCGACGAAGACATCAAGGATTGAGTTGCATAGACCGATAAGGTTAGCACAAGGGGAAGGTTATGACGATCAATGGCTTGGGTCCTGTGGATCCTCTCAAGAACATGGGCAAGACAGATAAGCCCTCCGGCCCCGTCAAATCCGGTCGGCCAGACTCCATCGAGGTCTCCTCGGAAGCCAAATCGCAGGCCGAGCTTCTGAGTGCGCGTGAAATTGCCCGCTCGGCGCCCGAGGTTCGCATGGATCGCGTCAACGAGGTCAAAGTCAAGTTGCAGAATCCGAACTACATCAACAACGCTATTCTGGAATCGACAGCGGAAGGAATCCTGAAGTCTTTCGGGCTTTGACGCTGTTCTAGAGAAACCAAAGCTGTCGGTCCCACGCAAGGTGGCATCCGGCAGCTTTTTTTTTGCACGCGGAGGTTCTTCATGGAGTTCCACTACCCCCAGCGGGTCCGCCTCGGCCAAGGAGTCAGTCAGCAACTCGGCGCGGCAGTCAAAGAGAAGGGATCCAGGGTCCTATTAATTACCGAGAGTGCCCTTGAGGCCAGCAAAGAGCTTGGAAGTCTGACCCACTCGCTCGAGCGGGCTGGAGTGCCATTTCTCCTCCATTCCAAAACCTCCCGAAAGAGCATTCCTGAGTATCAGAAGGAATGCCACACCATAGCCCTCGGCAGCCGTATGGATGTGCTGGTGGCCATGGGAGGCAACGACCTTCTCTCGCTCGCCCGGTCGGTAGTTGCAGCCTTGCGTGGCCCACGTGAGGTGCCCTATTTTGAGGTTCCCACCGGCGTTTGCTACCCGCTTCTGCTCAGGCCCGAGGCTTTCCTCACCACCGGGCACCCTTCCGATATGCGCTTCTTGCCGCTGCCTCCGCTGAGTCACCAGGTGTTCATCGACCCCCACATGACTACGGGACAAACGCCAAAGACCTCGGTGATTTTGCTGATGGAGGCCCTTTTTTACGCGACTGAGGCTTATTTTCATGAGGCGACCGGCCTCTTTGAACTCAGTTTGCTCGGTGCCGCCATCAAGACCCTCTGGGAGACCCTCCAGAAGATTCATGACAACCCAGCGAACGCTGAATACCGGCTGCAGGCTGCGCAGGCGGGATTCAACGTCGCTTTGGCCCTTGGTTCGCTCCCCCGGGCTGCTGGGCTAACCTTCGCCCACACGCTGGCCGGTATTGCGGGGATTTCGAGTTCCACCTTTGGAAGCCTTTTCTTGGCGCCGTTTTTGGAAAACTACGGACCCAAGGCGGAGGACCGCATCGCAAGCCTCGCCGGGGCTTTCAGCTTGTCAGAGTACGAAGGTGGTGTGGAAACTTTGGGACCCAAAATTGCTCAGGAAGTCCGCCGATTCCTCAACATGTCAAAGCTTCCGATGCGCCTGGGCGAGTTTCAGCTCGTCGAAACGCAGATCAATCTTGCGGCCGATGTCGTGCGGGGTTTCAGTTTGGCCCGGGGGGGCGTCCTTGACCCGGAGAAGCTTAGCGAGTTTCTCTTGCAAATCTAGTGATCACGCTGCGCAAGCTGGCCAGCCTTGAGCCGAGAACCCGAAATAGAAAAGTTCTGGCCCTTCTTAGACAACTAATGGCTCGGCTTCAAGAGGGTACCGCGGGCCGGGAAATTGCCGCCCACGAGCTGGAGTACTACCACTGCTGCGCTACGCTGGCCCTACCCCAAGTTGTGTTTCCCTCCTTGACTGACCTCTCGCCGCACTCTGTGGCTCGGTTTTGCCAAATCCTTGAGACTGAACTTGGGGTATCGGTGGGCGACTGGGATTTGCAGTCTCCTGGCGACCGAACGCAGCCAGCCCGCCGTTTTGACCTTTCGGTGTGGCTGGAAGACCTGCGAAGTCCATTCAACGTGGGCTCCATCCTGCGCAGCGCGGAGGCACTCGGATTTTCTCGGGTGTTTCTCAGTGAGCGTTGCCCTGGCGTTGACCACCCCCGGGTTAGGCGTACCGCCATGGGGGCTGAAACCCATTTGCGGGTGACGACAGCCACCCTTGAGTCTCTCAAAAACCAATGGGTAGGTCCTGTTTTTGCTCTCGAGTTGGGGGGAACGGAAGTCGGAAAAGTGATCTTTCCGTCTGGTGGCCTTCTGCTTTTAGGGAGCGAGGAACTCGGCCTCAGCCCCGAGGCCTTGGCATGGGCCGAAAGCCGCCACGGGAGGATCACCGTGCCACTCTACGGTACCAAGGCGAGCCTCAATGTGGGGGTGGCCTTTGGCATCGCCGCCTCAGCTTGGGCTGAGGCGGCGAGCAAAGTTCAAACTACCAGCGAAGGGTAATGCCGGCGCCAAGAATGTCGCGGCTGAAGTCGTTGATGTTGATGACACCATTTTTTAGGCGAAGGTAACGGGTGTAGTCCACGTAGAACAAACTGAAGCTGCCCCTCACACCTGCGACCACGAACCATGGAGATTCCGAGACGGGAACATTCTTCTGACTCATACTGTCGATGAGCTGACCCTTCGAGTAGGTCTTCGTGTCTCCGGTGCCGCCTTGAGCACCGTTGCTCGCTGCGGTCACGGTGTAGTCGTACGAGTTCACGTTTTTTGACGCACCAAGAAAAGCCAAAGCTTGAATGTCTTCTCCGATGTCGAGGCTGGCATAGACGCGGGGAGAAATGTCGGTTTCGTAATAGGTTAGGTTGGTTGTGTATTGGCTTTTCTTGATAACCGTCAAGAAGGCATCATCGCTAATGAAATAGGTATCCAAAAACGTTTGGGAGCTTGAACCATCGATACTGGCTTGTTGGCGATACGTCCCCTGAAGCTCGAAACCGGCATACAAGGGGCCAAAAACGGGAACCCCAATGTCAAACAAGCCCGAAAACTTTGGGCCGGCTTTAGAGTTGGAAATAGTTTGTCCTGACGAGTCCTTAGCCGCTTCCAATACAATGCCCGCTGCCAAGGCACCGTTACCATCTTTGGCAAAGGCAACACCGGTAAGCAACACGGCCACGAGTGTCAAAATTACAAGTTTCTTCATTGTCGTTTCTCCTTTCTTCTGCTGTATTCTGATCTACCTGAGAGTAGTATAGGATAAGAATGGCGAAATTTCCACTTACCTGGAGGCTTATTTGGCGTTTCTTCCCGAGGGCATCGAAAGAGTTCTCATCAGCGAAAACGAAATCCGGACCAAGGTGGGCGAATTGGCCGCGCGCATCAGCCTCGATTATGCCGGTAGCCAGCCGCTTCTGGTGGGCCTGCTCAAGGGCAGCTTCATCTTTCTCGCCGACCTAGCCCGGGCGCTCAACATCGACAGCGAAATCGACTTTCTTACAGTGTCGAGTTACGGCAACACCATGGAAAACTCCGAGGTGCGCATTCTCAAAGACCTCGCCGAGCCCATACAGGGCCGCGACGTGCTCATCGTGGAGGACATCATTGATACGGGGCTGACCTTGAGCAAGATCCTGGAGCTCTTGCGCGGCCGCCATCCGCGTAGCCTTAAGGTATGCACCTTGCTGAACAAGCCGAGCCGACGCCAGACGCCGGTGACGGTGGATTACAATGGCTTCGATATCGAAGACGTTTTTGTGGCCGGATATGGCATCGACTTCGCGCAAAAATACCGAAACCTTCCGCAGCTGGTGGTCGTCAAGAAACTCTGAACCCCCGACCTCCCCAGCTCCCGAAAACTTTTTTCAATTGTTAATGGACATGAGCGCGAATATGGATTAAGATTAATTGGGGAAGTCAGTAAACCCTTACCAAGCTTCCCTCGGGAGGTTCCAAAATGAAAAAGGCAGAGTTTATTGCCTTCGCCTTTCTTGCTATCGCGGTGCCGGTAATGGCAGCCACCACGCTCGACTGCATGAGTTGCCACGGTAGTACGGGCGCCAAGTACCCGGTGCTCGGGGCCAAGCTGGGCTATGAGGTGTCGGGCCACGCCACCCTTGGAGACGCGCGGTATTCCAACGCCACCGGTTGCCAGCGGTGCCATACCAACGAAGGCTACGTGGAATACGTGGCCAAGTTTGGCTTCAGCGACCCCGTGAAGTACGACCGCTGGGCCAATTCTCTGAACGCCGACGGCACCCCGATGGTCGACAAGGCCGGAAACGCCGTGCCGGTGCCCGTGGTGAATTACCCCTCGCAACCTGGTTGCTTCACCTGCCACGACCCGCACACCACCGGAAACTTCCTGTTGCGCAGCCAGGTGGCCGATGCGAAGAACAAGATCACCGACAAGCCGGTCACCCTGTATAACAACGAAGTCTACGATGGAGGTTCCGGAAACCTGTGTGCCAGTTGCCACATGGCCCGTGGCAATATACAGAAAGACACAATTGCTCTGAAGGGAGTTCTTGGCGCCCGCGGCTCAAGCCATCACGGCCCGGAAGCCGACATGGTGGCCGGAACCAATGGCTTTGAGTTCGCCGGCAAGTCTTATAACTCTTCCTCCCACGGGACGGTGGTTGGCAACACCTGCGTCACCTGCCATATGGGACAACCCAATGCCCGCTACGGATTTTCGCCTGAGGTTGGCGGTCATGCCTTTACAGTGGTGGGGGATGTTCATGAAGTAGCCACCGGCAACCTTTCCAACTGCCTGACCTGCCACAAGGATGTGAAAACAATCGCCGCAAAAAAGTACATCAACACTAGTTTCGGCAACCTGAAGAACACTGTGTACTTCACCATCAAGGCCAAAGCAGACTACGACGGCAACGGCAAGGTGGAGTTCGTGCAGCAGGAAGTTCAAGGTTTACTCGACAAACTGGTCAACCTCAAGGGTAACGGTGCGATGCAGACCATGGCCAACCCGATGTTCAAGGCCGACGGAACCTTCCTTGCCTCGAAGACAACCTATCCCACCGAACAGCTCGGCGCCTACGCCAACCTGCTGTACGTTATCGAAGACAAGAGCCTGGGGGTGCACAACTCGACCTACGCCATCGAACTGCTAATGGACTCCATCCAGTCGATCGACCCCGCCTTCGATGTGAGCAAGCGACCCTGACCCTCGCTGGCAAAAGCTGACCAGCCCCTTAGGCAGGCCGGAAGTTTCCGGCCTGCCTTTTTTATGCCCGAGCTAGCTTTTGAATGCCTTGTGTCCTGGCACTAGGGTGTCATTGATCTTTTTCATGCAGAGCTTGGCGTTGTCCCAGTCGTTGGCGAGGGCGAAGGTAGAGCCTTTCTTGGCCGAGTCGATGATGGCTGAGAACTGTTTGTCCCACTCCTTCTTGTCGCCTTCCTTCTTGTCTTCCTGGGGAGGGTTCATCTTCAGCATGAGTTTGCAGGCATCGGCAACAACCAGAAAGGCGTCGGAGGTAGCCTTCGCGTCGGTGGCGGTTATCCCTTTTTTCACCACTTTCAGGGAGTCGAGGATGACGTGCATGGCAGCCTTGACCTTGTCGGCGTCGTAGGCAGCCTGACTAAAGGCGCCATTGGCAATCAGGAGCACCAATGTGGCAACTCCAAGGAACTTTTTCATCGAACCCTCCTATTGGGTAGCGTCGTTGCGCAGACCCTGAACGAAATACAAAGACTCAAAACTGCGGCCTAGCCTTTTGCTGGCATAGTTCACTACCGGAACAGTGGCGATAAACTCCACCACATCGCCCTTCTTAACCGTGGTGGCAAGCGCTGCAACCCAGTAGTGAGTGCCGCCCTCATCAACGCTCAGGTAGTTGTATTCCCCGGCGGTAAGCACCTCGAGAACCACGGCCCTACGACCCGAGCCCGGCACCACCTCCGCCGGTTCGAAGCCGGCATGGGGATTGGCCGTTAACAGCACCGGGCCAACTAAGGGCGCTTGGTTTTGCGCTGCGCAACTGATCACCATCGCGGCGGCCACCAACGCGGCGGCGAGTAAGACAGCTGATCCCCAACTTCGGCGTGGTTTCATGACGCCACCTCCTTACGCAGCCACAGGTCGTAAAGCGACAAGAGAATCAGCACCAAAAAGGCCACTGCGAGGGTCATTCCCGCCGCCATCACCGTAAACGCCAGGCCTCCCCAAGCCTTGGCCAGCCACCACGAGCCCACGTCGAACACGAGGGCAAGGA